>TARA_R110001592_G_scaffold363394_1_pt1 | contig 156932 bp, 105 predicted proteins | sample TARA_R110001592 | Tara Oceans TARA_R110001592 (sample SAMEA4398387) | marine metagenome | biome: Polar Biome; feature: [SRF] surface water layer (ENVO:00010504); material: water (ENVO:00002006), including particulate matter (ENVO:01000060) such as... | depth 5 m
TAGAAGGGTGTTTTGCAAACCTACACCCAGCTCACGAAGGCATAAACACCTAGGGGGGTCCTGCAACGCGAGACAGGCATAGCGACTTGTTTTTGCTTCCGGAAATAAATTCTCGTACATAAGGGATGCAGATAAAACTCGGTATATGCTTCGGTACAGTTTTTTACCCTTAATTTGGTATTATGATACCAGGTACCCATTATGAGCATTCACACTGCATTCAGACTAGGCTGTTTCAGTCGTCAGAGTTCTTAGTTGTTGGCAACTGGCTTTATTTTCTTTCAAATATGCATTGTTCTAATTCTTTATATACATTCATATCAGATGTCATAAAATCTGATAATGTTATTTTAAACCTTTCTGCATTAATGCTTGTTGTTATGCCACAATAGTTTTTAATTTTCCCTGTTGCATCTTTAAGATTTTGATTTATAATATCGGTTACGAATTTGTCATATTCAGTTTCGTCAAACGTTAAACTATTTGCTAAACAGTATAATTTTAAAACTTCTTTGTCATACAAATAATTTTCAATTTCCCATCTCTTCATAATTCTATGAAAATTAGGGTTATTTTGAAGATATATTTGTCTGTCATTCTCATCATTTAATTTTCCTGATGAAACGTCTCTGTCCTTAAAAACGAGTATTTCTATATCTGAAAAAACTTTCGTTAATAAGGTCAATGCAATTTCACTTCTTTGGTCTAATTCTGTATTACCACCACTTGAAATAAACAGTGTGTCGTGAAACTTTTCTCCAAATATGTTATTAAAAACTTTTGCATCAAAACCTTTTTCTAAACCATTTGAAGCGGGTTTATCCAATCCTTCACAATAAACGATTCTTCTTGGGCTTATAAGTCCAGTCAAATCATCAAGTGCAGTTTCAAATATTTCAACCCACTTTTTTAATGACTTTTTAATAGGTTTAATTACTTGTGATGTTGATGCCCAATCTATGTTTGATTCAAAATGTATAATATCACAATCGTCTTTTAAATCATCTTGTAAAGCTCTTAAAAAGCCAATACTATGTGTTGCAATCCAAATTTGACAATTCGCTCCAATAAGATTGTTTATTTCAATTAGTAATTTTTTTTGAATGGCTGTATTAATATGTAATTCAGGTTCATCAAGTAAAAAAATGGTATCATTATACTCATCCTGTCTTAAATACAAATCTAAAAGTATATCTACAACTTCTTTTTCACCAGAAGATAGAACGTTAAATTCAAATCTACTTGGATGGTCTTTTTTGATAAAATATAATGTTCCCTCATTTGATTCAATACTTCCAATACTCGAAACTTCCAAGTCTAAACATTTTTGTAAAGACAAGTTTAAATCTCCAACTATTTTCTTTTTTGCTTGACTTGGTGTACAATCTTGTTTATTAAGATAATTATTATATTTAATATATAATCTTCTGTAATTCTCTTCCATTTTATCATCCAAATCAGATGATGCCGAAGCTCCGTAATTATTAAGTATTATGTCAGAAGTTGCTTTTGATTCTTTTACTTTTAAGGTGTTATTATATCTATATGGACTTCTAAAAGAAAACATTGTTTTTTCTTTTCCAAGTTTATATCTATCCTCTTTAATTTTTTGAAAATCTCCATTTTCAAATTCAATGGTAACATTAGTAAAATCATAATTTGGTGTTTGATTCATTGAATGATAGGTGTGGTCTTTAACTTGTTTATTTCCAATTTGACCCCAAGAATTATTAAGAAAAAGCATACCATCAATTACACTACTTTTTCCGCAGCCATTTGGACCAACTAAAGCAATAATTCTTTTCGGTTTATCTCCCAATTCAATTGATAAATCGTGAAATCTTTTATATCCGTTTTTTAATTGTAATTTCTTAATCTTCATTGATTAGTTTGTTGTTTTTTAGCTTGTTGCGTAAAGTAGAGCCTGATAGCCTACTTAATTAATACCTAAAGATAATAATAAGAAGCAGACTATCAGCGCCCATTTCATCAAATCGTATCCTGTTAAACGGGGCGGGGACCAAAAACACAGGACTGAATCCCGAATCATCGGAACCGTCCAGTCTATAAACAGATAACCACAGAACTCAGATTGACTGTCATACTTCAAACACTCCTGCCTGCCGATAGGCAAGCTTGACAGAATGTAGCACTTTCTCTGCCTGCCATGTTTTTCAGGGACACTTCATCAGAGGTTGTAATGGGAAAGAGCAAGCTCTTTTGGTTATTAGCATTGGCTTTGTACATTGGTAAAAACTAGTTGTGCTTGACCGTACGAAGGCTTTTTGTCAGCTTTTAGGTAACTGAAAATAATAAGTTATGTGGCGACGGATTGCAGGTGATTTCCTCTCCGCATACGGTCAAAGAAAACATGCTGGAATCCGCCGCTGGCGTACCACTGAGGCTGGCATGGAATTTATAAAATGTTGTATTTCGTTATTTTATTATCTCTACGTCTATTGCTGATTCTCTATTAGTTTTAATATTCTTTTCAACTTTATACTTGACCCATCGACCTCTCAGGTAATCAAAATCAATATTGCTATTACTTAAAGAATGAAAAAAAATGTCTTCAGGTACTCTTTGAATAAAACCACATTTATTGCCAAATTTATCCCGAATGATGTTTACCACCTTCCCTGAATATGTTTTATCGTTATCAGTTTCCTGTTCAATTTTTTCATGGACAAATTGCTCTCTAGAAACTTTTAATAAGTGGTTTGTAAAAGCTTCAACGTCTTTTGTGCCTCTCCTCGATTTCCCTAAATCTCTTTCCCAAATAACCATCGCTCTATCAAATAGCTCAATTACTCTAGTAAAATTGACAAGAGTCATTTCATCATCCTTAAGTATACAAAGAATCCTTTGACAATGAGAATCAATAGATTTCTCCTTGTAGAAAGACGGAATATAACCAGCAATACTTTCTCTAAACAACATTAAGATATGCGGTTTGTATGATTTTATATGATTCGATAATTTTTGCGATCTTATAAACTTTTCTAGGCGCAAAAATGTATAAGCCGTAATAAAATAGGGTAGTTTTGAATGACCGTCTTGAAATATATCATTGCCGTAATCCTTTAATAGAATAGATTCGTGCCTATGTGCATTGTGGGGATTATTTAAAAACATACCTATAAAATACTGAGTAAGAACTTTGAGATTTATTTTCTCTGTTTGCTTAATCGTTGGATTATGTTGAAACTGTTTAGATCTACGTTCATAATAAATTACCTGATAATCTGGAGAGAAAGCCCCAAAAAATTCTTCTAAATCTTTATGAAATTTCTTTGTTGTTTCAAAAGCTTCCTCTAATACAATATTTTGTCGGTTTGTACCTCTGACAATATCATTAACAATATCTTCTTTTGTTGTACTTATGAATTTTATAGAAATGGGAACATTTTCAATATTAATATTCCTCTTAAATGCTTCATGTAATACATGGCTAGTTTGACAGCCATTTACAATTTGCGGATTTGATATTGAAAGCTTTGTGTTGTTTTGTTTAAATTCATCACAGACAATGGTAATCCCATTATTTAGAATAATGAATTGCTCCGGGTTCTTTTCTATAGTATCATAAATTTCCGAATTAACAGGGTTAATGCCTTGAAAGTCCCTAACATTATCATTAAATAAAGATTTGCGAATTACGCCATCCTCTGTACTTATAAGTTTCATAAATTCAGATCCAAATACAATTGACAAACATGAATTTGATACGTCATCAACATCTGTAAGAGGCATAATATGTCTTGTGTCAATTGTTGCTGTAAATGTATTCTGGATACTGTCATAGATATCCTTAAGAGCTTCACTATCTACAAAATGAAAATTTATCTTCTCATAAACATTTAATCGATTTAAATCTCGCTGGAATTGGGTTTGTATTCCCATAAGGTCAGGAGCTTGTCTCCACCTACCCATTGCGACATAGTACAAAGATACCTGAGGATTTGTTTCCCACATAATTATTACGTCATCGCTCAATATGTATTCTTTTAACTCTAGCTGCTGTTTAACTGCATCATTCATTGGGAAATTATGTTCCTCAGAAAGAAAATCCCTAACTCCATCTACAAAATTATTTAGCTCTCCTTTGTTGAAATTAGGCTTATATTTTGATTGGATAAAGATAAATTCAACATCAATTCTCTTAAATCTCTTTATTATATCCTTTATATCAGACTTTGTTTTTATGAGTATTCCATTTACCTTAATTGCAATCCCGTCAATGCCCATATCTGCTGAGCCACCAACACAAACAAAATCCAACAACTCAGAATCTGCGCTAAAAGCATCAGGTTGATGAAGAGAGAATATAGTATAATTAACAAACCTCTCAAAAGCCTCTCCATCCTGAATGTTTTCAAGTTCATTTCTCTGTCTAAACTGCTTAAATCTTGCGTTGATAATGGGTTCTACTTGCATAATTTAGTTTTTATTAATTGTCTTGATATAAGTTTTTCACAATCTCTCATCTCGGTCATAATGGCATTACAATTGTATATAAACAAGTCTCCCCAGGGAGTTACATATATATCAATTAAACGCCCCCTAAACTAACTAAAAACTTCTACATAAAAAACTCCTTTACAGTCTTTAAAATGGGTTTTTTAAAGAAAAATTAACAGAAATACCAATTTCCTCGTGAGCGTTTGTTAAATGTTTACTTCCGTATTCGTAAGATTTACCTCCACTCTTGAAACCTCCTAACGGCTGACTCTCTAGTGATTTTAACCCTATATAAGGGAGCTCAGGAAATCCTATTAAATGATCCGAGTTTAATTACCCAATATAAACCATCATTTCACTGAAATACTTTAATTCACCCCTTCTCTCTTGTCAGTTTTTGGTCAAATGCTTTGGTTAAAACCTAAAAAATGCTGCCAAAAAGGCGGAATTTTCCGGCTAAAACCAAATAATTATCAGCTAAAACCTTATAATTTCCACCAAAAAGGTGGAAGCTTGAATAAGAAAGCTGAAATCTTCGAGCTCAGAAGTACCCCTCCCCACTTCTGAACCTGGAAAATTTGACCTTATCCAAAGACTTTTCCTGAAATTTTGTCATATTTTCCGATTTTCACCCTTTTTCTTGTCAGTTTTTGGTCAAATTTTTCAGGTTTAAGGTGGAAAATATAAGTTCTGAACCGGAAAATTCAATAAATAATATTCAAGCTTGTCAGTTTTAGGTACCCCACCCCTGTTGTTTGGTGAGTAATTGAAGTTATAAACCCCAATGGATAAGTCCTGAAGTACCCTACCCCGCTTCCGAAGTACCCCTCTTTGGCCCATACGGCTTCGACAAGCTCAGCCTCCGATACCCCTGGTCCAAGTTTAACGTAGTGTAACTTGGACCTACAATGCTGAAAGTTTTCAACTTTCTTAAATATCAATCCGGTTAGATTTAATCGGTTAAGTTTCTAACGTTCTTCGACACCGGTGGCTTCGACAAGCTCAGCCTCCGGTAAGGGTGGGCCAAAAAACAATAAGCGTGAAGGATATCCACGCTTATTTTTCTATTTGTAGTCCTTTAGGCTTTTGGTATTTATTGCTGCCTGATGGTGAAATCCATTTTACCGGCTTTTACATCACCTTTATTGCTTAGGTTGATTCTATAGATATTTTCTCCCCACTTTTCCTTAACGCCTTCATCCTCCGGTATATCGTAGGGCATTTTCTCCACTTCTACTTCCATGTTTTTTGGATTGTAAAGGATTTCAAATGGGGCCACCTGTCCATCTTTGCCTTTATAGGCAATGGAAAGTACCCCGGGCTTAAGTACTTCTACCGGATAGATAGTCATCAAATGCTGCACAAGCGCTCCTGAAGCTGACAATTGATACTGATCTCTTACAGTTACTTTTTTACCCCTGTCTAAGCTCAGGTCTCGCTTATAGGAAACAAGTCCGGAGGACTCAGGGTAGGCTTTGCTAATATCCAAAGACATGGAACTGCTGTTCTTTTTTGCTTCATGGGAAACCTTACTTGCCCTATACTTCATCCCCGGATTTTGAGTGGCTCCGTTAATGGTGGGGATATTGTGGTAATCGGAACGGTTGAACCAGATGGAATACCGCTCTCCACTGAAGGTTCTTCGCGTATAAGTACCACTTCCCACATCGATAAGCAAGGGATTGCCATCGTAATAGACCACATAATTGCCGATATCATTTTGGTTGTGGCTCTCATCATTGTGACCACCCTTGGCAGCTAGGAAAAACCCATCTGTACTTCCTTCATGGTCCCGTGCCACCATTACCTGAATGTCTTTCAGCCAAACGTCTTTTGGTAATGGAAGTCCCTTTTCAGCCGCTGCCAATTCATCATGCATAAACACTTCAAAGAAATGTCTGAAATAATGAAATCTTGGCAAGGCTTTTTCATTTTCTGCGATATAATAAGCCCCAAACTTCATCATATCAGGATCCTGAATGGCTTTTCCATACCTGTAAATCATGGCCCCTGCCATTTTAGGCGTGGGGCTTGCATCTGCAAAATTCAGGAAATATTTATCACTTATTTGGGCTCTGTAGATAAATCGGCCCATGTTCTTCACCTTTTCATCTTCAAAGACAAACTGAAAAGCGCCATTGGAGGCTTCATTTAGCAAAGACAGGTTATCAAACAAGGAAGCAGCTGCCGCTCCCCAATAACCCGGCCCTTCATCACAACCTCCATCCTCGGGATAGGGCGTCAGGAATTCGTCCAGCACTTGTATGGCCTTGTTTACATGCGCTACCCTCTTGGCCTCATTGTCTTCCAATAATAAGGCGGTATTGATCCAGTTGGAGCAGATCCATGGATTCCAGTTGTTAGGAGGTCTTCCATTTTCATTGGCAGACATCCAACCATGGTGCTGGTTCATCAAGGGTTCGAAAACCCTGTTGGTGGTTTCATGACGGATTCTCTTTCTGATTTGAGGAGATATTTCATCAAATTTTTCTCCAAAAAAGTAATCTGCCCATGCCAGGTAAGTGGCGGTCTCCGCAACAAATAAATCCACAAAAGGCTTGGACACATCCATCAAGCCGGAATATTCATCCGACTTGGGTAAATGAGCCGGTATGCCCCAAAAAGATTCTTCACAAATGGACCAAACACCATTGACAATAGGGTCGATAAACCTTCCCTTATTTTCATACAGCTCCGCCAAAATCATGGCGCCTAAAATTCTTCTTTTCTCAAAGGTAATTTGTTGGTATTCTGTTCTGTTTCCATTTCTATGGATCAGCAATGACTTGGTGGCAGGAATATAGGGCCAGGAATAATCGATATTTTCATTGGCATAATCGAGAAAAAACTCCATTTGCTCTTTGTCTGCTTTGCTCCAAGCTTCTCGGTCATCCAAAGCCGGGAAGGGTTTCCAGTCTTTTAATGGAATCAATACTTCGGCAAGCTCTTGTTCGCTGTATTTGCCACTGACCAAGTGCTGGGCCAGCACGTTGGCTGATAACAAGATCCCTGAAATAAGCAGGAATATATTTTTGTATTTTATCATTTTTATTTGGGTTTAATTTAATTACTTGTAATACAGTCGATGGGAACCTTTGGATAGATTTATTTTTATCCATCCTTCTGCTATTCCCTTATCATCCACCAAAACATCCGCTAAATATAGCTTTTTTGAAGGCTTCTTTTTTAGGTATAAGGCTGTTTTTTCAGTTGCAATGACACTTATAAATTGCCGGTCCATCCATAAGGTCACCTTATCATCCGCTTTAAATTCAAGCATTTGGTCTGCATATTTCTCGGCATTTTTGGCAAATAGAAAATGGGGATTTCCATTAATTTCTCTTCGCAATAAAAAATCGCCCTGAAAGGTAAAATCCTCCAAATCCAATGAATGCTCAGAATTGACACGGTTTATTACCAAGTCATTGGCCCCATCCCTATGGTGTATACTATTGATTTCATAGCCGTTTTCAAAGGCGTTTTCCCACTGAAGTTGCTCATCGGCATTATGGATAGGGTTTAATAAGGTTAGCACTTGCTTTTGCCCTTCCTCATCTGCTGCGTAAATCGCTTCCAACCTACTATGGTCCGGATGGTCGGGATAGCGTGAAGGCACTGCAGAGGCTACCAGACTTTGGTTGACTACCTCAGGGCTTGTCAGGTACAGGATTTCCAATGAAGTCCCCTCCACCGTCGGAAAATGATCAATGGCAGCCAAATAGGATTTATTGTCTAGGACCGTATCCACCTTGGTCTGATTGGCAGGATGGAGATAGGAATAAATCTTTTTATCATCCCCTACCTTTACCTCATCCAGTAAAAGCACATAGGCCTTGGAATTTTCGGTTCCATGCAGCAACAGCATGCTTCGGTAATGTTGGGCACCGGTTAAAGCCGCGCCGGCATCTCCCATCGCATAGTCGAAGGTAGGTCTACTGATACTTTCAATGATTCCATTGCCGGTACGGGAGGCATGGTCTTCCCCATTGATTGTTAGGGTATTGTTCAATGCCGCAGCACGTGTTGGAGCGCCCAACCTGCCTCCATTAACAAGAAGCCTGTTACCCATACCGGATAGAGCCAAACCATTTACTTCCTGGTGGGTATGCCACTCTTCCTGGGCTTTTATATTGTAAAGCACTGCATGGATGCCCTCAGGGTTCTTCGCACTTTCTCTTAAGAAGGCACCGCCATCTTCATAAACACTGCTTTTAGGATATTGTGGGTAAGGCAATTTATTGTGAGGGAGCAGGTAACTGATAATATGGCCGCGTTTCTTGTCCTCTTCATGAAACCAGGCGGTATAAGCAGCAGCTTGCTCGTCAAAATTCCCCACCCTGGTATGTAACAGATCATTTTTCAAGCCCTGGGAAGGAAGCATGTCCCCTATGATCGCCATTTCCTTGCTGTTGTTCACACTCGCACTGAATAACCAGCGGTGGAATTTTTTAAGTTTCTCATTGCTATAGTACCTCTTGTCTATGCCGGTAAATTCTAAAACATCCATGTATCCGGCTTTGGAGATACGGCTGTCTCCGCCCCCTACTCTTTCCCAAGCGTAATGGATCGTTACGGGGGAAACCCCATCAGTAGTAATTTGATGCATGATTCCTTGGAAATAGGCATCGTCCGGACCGGTTCGATCCCCTTTGTAGATGTCCCAGACACCATGGGTACCCAGTCTTACATCTGTCCAACTGCCTTTACGGTTTATTTTGAAAATTTGGGATTCAATCAGCTTTTCACAAGCCATAATCTCCTCTTTGGTCAAATCATTGTATACAATGTCAAGTGCCAGGATGGCCACAAAGAATGAACTCATAGGCGGAACAACACCACCCCAGTTTCTTTTTTCTGTGGGTGCTAATTTTGAGTATTGATTTAAAATTAAATCTTTAACCTTTTGAGAATACCTCGATTTATCTTCCGGATTTAATATATAGGCCAAGGCAACAGCACCAATATAATCTTGTAATTCATAGGCGCCCATTTCCTCTTTATTGAATCCTTCTTCTGTAATCTTAAAAGCATCGGCAGCCATGGATTTCCATGGTTCGTAGTAGGCTTTTTCTCTGTGCTGTTCAAATTGATCTGCCTTTACAATCAAAAAAGGATGTGAACCCTGCTGCGCATGGACGCTTAAGGTATGAAGAAGCAAAAGACTTAGGGTCAACACATTTAACCTAAGCACCTTAATAGCGTTTAATGAAATATTGAACATATTTATTTTGATAGCAACCAAATTTTTTTTTACCCTTACAAAGGCCTTATATCAACTATTGAAAGTAAAAGCAACCATTCATTCAAATATTAATGGTTGCTTTTATAGTACCCCTATTCCAACTCGTACAAATAAAGTACAGATGGATTTGGCCAAGGTTCAGGATAGGCCCTGTCTCTGTTTGGCGGTAGGGTTTCCCATTTTAAACGATAGGTTTTTCCATTTTTTGATTCACCTAAATCATTGGTAGTCCTTATTTCCAAGCCCTCAAAGTCTCCCTCAAGTTTAAGGTCAGCACCAAAGTTGTCCGGTTTCAACACCTCCCCAATGGCATTTAAATCTTTGTCCAGAAGCAACATTCCCTCTCCATATTTAATGTGCTTGTAACCCAATTCAAAATTACCATCTTCTCTGCGTTTAAAATCCCCCAAGCGGACTTCGGACGGTATACTTCCCCGACCGGAAAATTCCCAGCGATAATCCCAGTCGGTTACTTGTTTGGCTTTCCAAGCGCCTTCTTCAATACTGCTCACATAAAACTGTAAGTTGCCATTTTCATCATACTTATGGAAAGCCATCAATGGTTCATTGTTTTCATCCAAGCATAACTTGGCAGCAAGGTTGATTATGCCACCCTTTGGTGGAACCGGATCCACAACCACATTTTTCTGATCGATGGTAACTGGAAGGGACACTTGATTTCCGAATGCATCGTACCAATTTTTCATGTCCGGGCTTTTGATATAGGACAGGTCATGGTTGGTTTCACAGTCCGGCGTATCTCTCCAAACCCAGTACATATGGTACCAATTGTCTTCCCTTAAAGAAGGCTGAGAGGCATAAGCATTCATTTTCCCTTGGCCATCAGTCAATGGGCTATCCAATAACCTGGACCACCTTTCTGTAGAAACATCATAAATATTGTATATCTCATTGCCATTTCCACTTCCCCCGTCTCTGTAGTGAAACAATAAGCGGCCTTCCCTGTCTTTCATAAAATGCGGGTAAGTACAACGCTTTTCGTTAGCGCCCACCATCTTCATTTCCTGCTTTAGGCTACTGATGTCATGGGGCTTTCTACCTCGGAAATAGGTAATAGGATGCACATGCATGTTTCCCGCAAGGTGTAAATATCCTTCTGAATCAATGCCAATGGTAACAGAATTGTGGCTATCCCAGCCAAGCTTGGTACTGGTCCCTTGCCCTTCTTCCCTATCAAATACAGGTAATTGGTACAATTCAAATTCGTCCTCATCCAAATTCCTTTGCCCTACCGTCATGTGCCTGTCTTTGTTGTAATAGGCTATGTACTGTCGATCTTCATGGGTTAGCATGGAAAATCCTACCCTATGACCGGCCCATACGCTATCTATTGGGATTACCTTTTTTACGTTTAGCTTTTGGTCACGCTCATCTATTACAATGGGCTCCTTCGAGGCTTCCTGATTTTTCTGATTACATGAAACCAAAACAATAAACACAAGCCCTAAGAGGCTCAAATTGACATTCAATATTCTATTCATAGCTTTTATATTGTCTTAAACATAAGGAGTACCTAGTTCAGTTTAACCTTAATGTTTGATTGGTCTTAATTTCCTAGGATTACACTACTTCCTGCAAATTCACCTTCCGGAAGTTGTACCGTCACTTTACTGATCCAGTGCTCGGCATCCCAAGCTACCTGAAGTTTATCCGCTTTTAAATCAAGCTTATTGTTCAACTGAAAATGCATTTTACTTAATTTCCTACTGGGATCGGACACCGCCATTTTCACTATTTTTTGACCGTCTAGGTGAATTAAAAGCAATCCAGGCCCATCCATAGTTATTTCTATTCCATTGCCTAAGTTCAATTTTCCGGCTTTATAAAAATGGGCTTGCACCTGTGACAACTGCTTATGTTTAACCGCCTGAATGGCTGAGGTATTCGACAAAATGGCTATTTGATCGTTGGCAGTATACGCCTTTGTTGCATCCAAAGAAGTATTCGGCAATACAAGATAGGCGTAAGTCTCCTCCTTGACATTTTCTCCATGGTTTACCCAAAGGCTAAAGACATCTTTGGCAACATCTTCTTTGGGTGCCCGGGTTTGTTGGTTGATAGTCGTCCAATTTCCAATAACTTCTCCAAAGGACAATTCAACTTTCTCAGGCGCTAATGGAAAATAACCAACCCGATCATGGTGCAGCCAGTCTATATTTTCAAATGCATATTGCCCTTCTTCTAAAACCTTTGTTTGCTGATTTTCATGAACATGAACCTTACCTGAAAGCAACAATTGATTCAAGGTTGTAAACACTGGCTGCTTGCCTTTTGAAGCTATTCCGGCTCCCAAGCATACATATTCATTGTCAAAGAAAAACCAACTCTTTCTGGCTTTTAAAGGATCGTGGGGACTAATAAAATCAAAAGCTACACTGCCATATAAATTGTCCGTAACAGCTCCCACAAAATCGGTATAACCGGGTTTTTGAATTTGATCCGGGTCCGGAAGCTTTTCTTTTTGCAGAATGGTTGTCCCTGGAATTTTCTGAAAATCCATAACCGGAAAAATATCAAAGTATTCCTTCCCGGTTAAAGAAAGGTGATTGGTTCCATCTCCGCGGTGATGATTTTTCAAGCCCTCGCTATTATAAGGCACTTCCATATTGTCATTCCTAATGGAATACATTCTTACCGAAGTGAAATAGTTAGGTCTTTGGAAGGTGAAATACTCCGTTTGCCAAAAGTACTTGGCAAATGAAAGGCTAACGTTTTGTATGCCTCCTTCCCTTATCCTAATGATTTCCTCCAAATCACCTTTTCGGTAATCAGTAGCCTGAACTAGTTTTCTTGGCGTCTTAGCATCTAAAGCATGAAGCGCGCCCGGTCGGGCAATGCCTCTGTTTTTTGCTCCGGCTTCTAAATATTTTCCGAAAGCCAGGTTTTTACTAATGCCATCTAAATAATAATCAACCAAAATCTTCACCTTATCCTCAGAAAAGGCATATTGAGTACCTGTAGTATAAACCAGCCATTCCACAAAAGCTTCTGCATAGCTTAAGCCATAAGAATTTGTGTTGTTTACGCGATCTACCCGATGGTGAAAACTAAAGTCTCTCTGAAGACCACGGCTACCGGTAGTGAATTTGATTTCTCCTTCAATGACTTCTAAAACAGCTTCAAAATTTTCCTTTTCACCTAGAAAAAGTAGGTTTTTGGCTAAAATCCCGGCTATCTTTATTCGATCCCCACTTGGTCTTGCCCCTGAAGCATTTAAATGGGCCCTTCCAATCATGGGTTGGGCGGCTTCAACCAGCTTCTCAGGCATTTCCTCTCCTACCAGTAGCATTACGGCTACAAGATTGCTGGGCGTTCCTATTTGATTGTACCACCAGTTGTCGCAGAAATAATCTTTTTGCACCCAATGGTCCAATCCTATTGTTATTGCTTGTTTTACTTTTTGATTGTCCTTGAAATTAGATTCAGGGTGCCTGTAGGCCTTAGCGAGGCTGACCATATTGCCTGTATGGTAATAATGTTCAAACCCAGTCCTTGAAACATCCTGATAATTGATACCGGGCCAAGTCCCATCAGGCTTTTGTGTAGCAAGCAAATCTGCTATGGCTTCATCATCCACCTCCGCAAGCAGGTATTCTGCCACTACCTTTTCCTTCACCAATTCAAAATCAGTGGCAAGTACCGGAATAGCGAAGGCGCTCAATAGGCAGCATAACAGCAGCACAAGCGAAAAGTGACTGCCAAAGGAGTATACGCCTCCTTTGGCAGCTGAAATAAAATTTATCACAATGCCTTCAATTTAATCTTGATTACATCGGCATTGTTTTCAATGAGATAGGCAGGAATTCTGATTTCCAGCCTTTTCAGTCCTTCTATTTGCCTGTCCAGCTCCAATGGTGCAGGATCCAGTGATATCACAGAAACCATGATCTCCGGGTGAGAAAGGTTTTCTACCATTATCTTTTTCCCATCCTGTGAAAGCACGGCCCCCCCTTCCACTATGCTCACATCAGCCTGTGTCATCATTTGCCAGGTGATCATTTTGGTATGCACATTGGTTTCAATATGGTCTTCAATGAGTATTGAATTGTTATCAGGCTTGATAAATTTTCTGGTGGCCTTCTTAAGTTTATTACCAAAAACCGGCGTTAAATCAAATGATGCTTCCGGTTGATCACCTTTTCTCACCTCCAACATTTCCGCAAAGCCATCGTTTACATGCAGTTCTCCATTGACTGTCAAAGTGCTATGGCCGTAATTGTTTTTGGTCAACAAGTTCCAGCGTTCGCAATCCTGGCAAGAACCCCAAAGGTCAAACCCTGCTTGCTCTAATTCATTATAATTCTGATTTCCTGGATCAATGCTCCATCTTACGCCGTTCAATTCCCAAATAAATGAACCGGCATCCAAATTACCATGTGAAACGGTACCTTTGCCACCTTTTCCACCAAAGTAATAGTCTTCTCCATCACGCATAATGACGATAGGGTTTTTTCCGTCCCCCTTATAAACCAGTGGCAACTCCGCTTCATCGGTTTTTTCAAATTGTGCCAACCACACCAATCCGGCTCCAGCAATCCGGTGAAGCTTCCCAAAGTCAGCCACAGGTTGACTGAATTTATCATCTTCTATGTACAAGGAATTACCAGTCTGCGTAGCAAACCAAGCCAAAATGATATCTCCAGCATTACTGTGGCGATCCCCACAATCCGCATAATTGTAATAGTTTCCGGATGGGGCAACAGTTAATTTTCTGAAATTCGCACTTTCTGTGAAGGCTGGATAATCGCCAATTCCAAAGTCTGAACCAAGAGCAGTCTTGAGCATTGCCGAGGTAAGGACAGTAAAAGCCGTACCGTATCCCCAATAAGTGGATCCTTCGGGATAAGCGCCATCAGGGCCATATTGCATCAAGCCATTCGGAATTCCATCCAGTGAGCGGTGAATGGTTTTGGCTGCCAATTCTATGTCTTGGTCTGCAATTACAATGGCTGCAGCAATCATCCCTGCATTACATACCTGGTTCCAGTTATTGGTACCGTACATTCTACCTTTGTTTCCATTCCAGCTTGGCTCAATACCTTTCTGTATCAATGCCTCCTTCGCTAGCTTCACAGTAGCGGCTGGCAGGTCATCGCCTACCCAGTCAATGGCCAAAGCAACAGCCGTCGCCATCTCGGCCACATCAAGAAAATGGGAAGGGTTCCAGTCAGAGAAATTACTTACAGCAATGACTTCCTCATTAATCTTATCCAGGTATTTCTTGTCCTTTTCTATTAGGTAAGCAATCCCTAACACATTGACACGATGCAACATGTCCCGGGAGGTTCCCAATAATCTTCGCCCGATTACATTTCGGGTAAGTACTGTCATGGTGAGCACCTCATCCGCATTGGCTTTTAAGGCATGGTAATAATTTCCCACCAAGGGGTCACTTTTAATTTTTTTCTTCAGGTTTCTTTCAAGTGCTGGCGTAAGGGCCAATTTAGGGCCTGATTTTTTCAGGTGTCTCTTTAAATAATTTACTGTGATTGGATTTTCCAATTTTACAGTGTCCATTTTTAAGGAATTTGCGCTAGCCGCAAACAAAGGGTTCCATAGCAAGGCTATGATAATAAGCATTGGTATGATGGGTTTCGTAATTCTCATGTTACTAAAAATTATTTTTTAAGTATATCTTAAATTACCTGGAAGTGGTTAAAATTTATTTCTGTTTAACAGATTGCAATATTGTTTTTTTGTGAGTTCTAAAATTTTTAAAAACTTCGATTTTTTTTATGATACTACTAAACCGGGTAAGTATCGCCCACTAAGTTTCATCAGCTGAAATTTGCAGCATTTAGGGCTGAATTGAACCAGATGTAGAAGTAAATATTGTAGGTATGCTATGTAAAAAATAGAATACTTGTCTGGGTGGCTTACTTGCATCGGAATAAGGTACATGTTGGGTTTAGTAATTAAACCCGAAATATGCAATAGACATTCTATTACGTGCTGAAATCGCTTTAAAATCAGACACTTCGTTGCTGTTTTCAATTTCACCATAGCGGTGCTATGCTAAAATCTCCAAACAGCCTGATTTTCTTGCGATTGCAACTCTCATCACGAATTCTATTACATAATCCGGATTAAAGGAACAATATAAAATATCCCCTTTGTATTTCCTTTCCGCTTGTAAAAAAGGCATAAAAAAACCTGCCGGAAATAAGGTTTCAGATGAACTGACCAATTCCGACAGGTTATACTATTGTTTTAATTTCCAGATATTTCTTAATTTACATATCCTGGATTTTGTTTTAACTCTGGATTTTGAGCCAGATCATCCAAAGGCAAAGGCCATAGATAATGTTTGCTTTCATCAAATACAGGGTTCTCCCAATCAGTGCCTTTGTAGACATCGATATAAGTTTTTCCTGTTTCTGGATCTTCACTTGTTTCGATGATCGCTCCGGCAAATCTTGCCTGGTTTTCAGCATTCCATCGGATACCAAGATCAGGGCTTTCCAATTTCTTACCTTGTTTCCAACGTTTCAAGTCTTTGTACCTGAAACCTTCCAGGAACAATTCTACCCTTCTTTCTCTTCTAATTTCCACGATTAGGGAAGAAACCCCATCGTTCGCATACCTTGGATCCATTGGAGGATTAAGCTCCAAATGAGGCATGGCTACCCTATCTCTAAGTAAGTTGATACTCATGTCCAAATCAGCTTGAGAAATATCTCCCAATTCAGCCTTGGCTTCCGCATAGTTTAACAATACTTCACCATACCTCAAGATTATGGCAGGAGTCTCAGATGTATTATAAGCCTTACCGATCATGTCATCTGCATTGTAATGCTTGATGATGTGGTAACCAGTTTCAGTAGTAAAACCACCTGGCATACCCACTACTCTAGGATATTCCCTTCCATCAGCCCTGTCGTATTTGTACTTTTCAGTATCATCAGGGTGAAGAATGGTCTGTCTTAAACGTGGGTCACGATTTTCAAACACAGCTTCAAAGGTATCATCACCTTTATACTCTGGGGAAAGTGTAATTGGTAAGCCGTCGGTTGCCAAAAAGTCTTCAACAAAGCTTTTGGTTGCTCCGCCAGTATAGCCAAAATACCCTTGAACAACATTGGTATAGATACCTAATTGATACCTTCTCCAAACCATCACCTCAGGGTTTCCACTCACGTCAAGTATACGTAGGTAGGCATTGAAATCACTTTCAGGATTCCCTGTGTTGTACACTGCATAAGGGCTATTGTCCATTACTTCCTTAGCCGCCGCTGCCGCTTCGTTAAGCCACATTTCAGGATTTGAACCACCATGGTATTTTCTCCAAGTACCTTCAAACAAGCACAATCTTGACTTAATCGCCAAAGCTGCCCACCTATTCAAACGACCAGGCTCGTTACCATCTCCCCAATCATCAGGAAGATGGGTAGTAGCAAAATTCAAATCTTCTAAAACCTTGTCCATTGCCTCTTCTCTAGGCATTCTGGCTGCAAATAATTCTTCAGAATCAATGTTGAGCTCTCTATCTACCCATGGAACATCTCCAAAAGTCTGAACCTTTTCCGCATAAAACCAACCTCTTAATAAACGGGCTTCTCCAACATATTTATTTCTAGCTGCTTCAGGGATATCCGCCTTGTCATAGTTATCTAAACCTACATTGATCGCTCTAACAAAATTCCAGCCTTTATAGCCAAATCTTTGACCACCAGCACTATTAGGTACCAATTGCTTACCAGCCCTCACCTGTTGAAAGAAAGCATGTCGATCATTCCTAGGAGCAAGATTATCAGTAAAACCGTCTAAGAAATAATAACTTCCGTAATGGCTAGCAAAGCCATCTTGGTGACCATGTAAAATAGGCACATTGTCATCATTCAATGCCAAATGATAAAGACTATTGTTGTAGACCATAAGGTCATTTTCTGTATTCCAGAAGGTCTCATTACTAACCTCATCGAGTGGGTAGCGTTCCAAGAAATCATCATTGCATGACAATAGCAATAATGGTGTCAGGCAAACGGCAGCCCATATAAATTTATATATTTTCATACTTTTTTCGATTTAATAATTTAAAAGGTAATTCTAGCACCTAGTGTATAAACCCTCTGCATAGGATACTCGATCGCTCCTGCATAAATGGATTCAGGATCCAAAGGCTTGCGGATTGGAGAATACTCCCAAAGGTTCATGCCAGCAAAATAAATGTTTGCATTTTGGAAGCCTATAGTGGACATCCATTTTTCCGGAAGGTTGTAGCCTAAGTTGGCATTCTTCAAACGGATATAACCTGCATTTTGCAAGAACCTGCTTTGTGTTTGAATATTTTTCTTGTCGTTTGTGGAGATGTGAGGAGCTGCAAAATAGGCATCTCTGTTATCTTCAGACCAAGAATCTGTGATAAAATACTCTTCCACATGACCTGCGTTGAATGGGAAGAACCAGGTCCAGTTTCCAGAAGTTGGCCAGTGATCTCTTTTCCAAATACCCTGGAAGAAAAGATTTAAGGTGAAATTTTTCCACTCAAAATTATTGTTCAATCCAAAGCTTAATCTTGGTGTATCATTACCAATAATTTTTCTGTCTCCCGGATCACTTAAGGTTCCATTTCCACTAGAAATAACACCATCACCATTTAAATCAGCATACTGTATGTCGCCTGCTCTCCAATTGGCACCTATCCTCGATTGATCAGCAGCATTGTCAACGGCTTCTTGTGTCTGGAAAATACCTACGGTTTCATAACCCCAGATTTCACCTAATTTTTGACCTACATAATACTGGTTGATTACCCCTTCTGGGTTTTCAAACTTAGTGATTTCTGCTGTCCAGTCAGACAATGCCAAAGTTACGTCGTAATTGAAATCATTTTTCACCCTGTCTTTCCATGTCACGGCCAATTCCCAACCAGTGGTTTTCAAATCAGCTGCGTTAGATTGAGGCGCACCAGTACCCAAAATAGAAGGATAATCTCTACGCATCAACATGTCCTTTGTTTCTCTGGAGTACACGTCAAATGAAGCATCAATTTTACCCCCAAATAGCGTGAAATCAACCCCTATATTTTGAGAAACAACTGTTTCCCAAGTCAAAGTAGGACTTACTAAGCCGGCAGCAGATACATAAGGAGTACGCTGTCCAGCGCTCAACATGAATCCTGATTGACCTGTTCCCAATGTTGGTATATATGGATAATAATTATTTCCCAATAATTGGTTACCCAGTGTACCATAGGATCCTCTTATCTTTAACTCATCCATCCAGCTTTTGGTACCAGCCATCCAGTTTTCATTGGAAATTCTATATCCAGCAGAAAAAGATGGGAAAAACCCGAAACGACTGTCTGAAGGAAATCTTGAAGTGCCATCATACCTACCATTGGCTTCCAATAGGAATCTTTCATCATAGATATAATTGACCCTGTAGAATGCTCCTCTTAAAGAAACGTGGCTACTGCTACCATAGGTTTGCTGTAAACCAGTAGTCGCGTTCAAATCAGTAATCAAAGGCGTAAGCAGGGTATTGGCTTGTGCCCTGATAAATTTATTGTTACCCCATTCCTGATTGAATCCAACCATAGTAGTCAGGTTGTGTACTTCAGGAAGAGAGAATTTATAATCAGCAAATGCATTGAATACATAATATTGGTTGTAACGCGCCTCCTCATTGATAAAGTCGTTTCCACTGAATCCGTTGCTGATAAGTCCTGCAGCCAATAGATTGTTGTCAACAATTTCAATTTTACTTGCTACGTCCTGCTCAGAACGGTGAAAGAAGTTGTAGGAGAAATTGGACTTGATTGTCAAGCCTTTCGCTGGAGTAAGGGTCACGCCTTGTGTCAACCAGATGTCATTGTTGGTCCAGGTAGATCGTCCACCATCTTCCAAATAAGGAAAGAAGTTCGTGCCACCAAAATACTTTCCGATATACGGTGCATAGGTTTCTCTATCTCCTTGATTAACATAAAAAGGAAGATCAGGAAACTGTATAGGCATAATTGGATTTACCCTGGCCAGGGTATTGATGTTTACATCCCAGTTGTAGAAATAAGGCTTATCACTTTGCTGAGAGTTCACCACTATCTTTTCATCAAGAGTCAACCAATCCGTTACTTTGAATTCGGCTTTCATTAAGATATTGTAACGCTTGAAATTCTCGTTACGGTCAGAATTAAGGTAGCCATCTTTGTTGAGGTGTCCGATAGAAACAAAGTAATTGGCATTTTCTGATCCTCCTGAAATGGACAAGTCATGTTGCTGTGATGGCGCAAAATCGGTCATGATCTTTTCAGTATAATCATTGAAACCGTAAAACCTCAAAACACCGTCTACAACTCCCCAGGCATTCTCATCGGTAGGGTTATCTGACCAACGCTTGGTACCGTCAATCATGTCCTGATCGTAAGCAGGTCTACCATTGGTACGTTCATTTGCCAAGTTCCTGGCTTGAACAAATCGATAAGGATCATTAATTGGATCCATATTAAATATGGGCTTGCCCAATGAAAACTGACTGTTTAAGGATACACGAACTTTTCCTTCTTTACCACTTTTAGTGGTAACCAAAACTACACCGAAAGCTGCTCTTGCTCCATAAACCGCTGCCGCAGCAGCATCTTTAAGAACAGATATACTTTCGATATCATTTGGATTGATTCTATTCAAATCCATAGGAACATTATCCACTAATATAAGTGGTGATCCACCATTAATGGATTGGTATCCCCTGATATTGAAACTTGGGCTTTGAGCAGGGTCACCGTTTCTTGGCGCAATATTTAAATTTGGAATCACGCCTTGCAAACCTTCACCTACGTTAGCAATAGGTCTGCTCTGAAGCCTTTCACTCGTGGCCACACCTACAGCTCCTGTAAGGTTTACTTTCTCTTGTGTACCATAACCTACCACAACCACTTCATCCAATGATTGCGTATCCTCCTTCAAGGATATATTAATTGTACTTCGGTTGGCAACATTTACCGTTTGGCTTTCAAAGCCTATGAAAGAAAAAACAATGCTTGCATTTTCAGCAACAGTAAGGCTATACTGTCCGTCTAAATTAGTAGCAGTACCTATAGAGGTACCAGGAACGGAAACAGTGACACCAGGAATTGGTGAACCACCCTCATCCGTAACCACACCTGTGATTGTAATATCAGCAACGGCTGTAGCAGCAAGTTTAGTACTTGCCAAAACCGTTTGATCTTTGGTGATATTTTCCAGATTCTTGTTTAAGCTTCCAGTTTGAGCCATTAGGCTCCCTGAAAACAAACAAAAAAGGATTGCCGAGAGCCATGACATCGGTTGCATGTCCCGGAAATAATGTAAACTTTTTTTCATAATGGATTTATTTGTTAATTGATTTACTAATCAAGATTTAACTCCTGATTCAAACTTGATTCAATTCGGTTACACTTTAACTTCATTGGCTATTGTATTTATGGTTAATTTGACTCTCAATCTATAGAATTTAAAATTTTGATCCGCTTTAGGACAAAATTCAATTAAATTTTAATGTTTAAGTAAATTTTTCTGAGTTAAACCACATATACTTGGGTAAGAAAGGTTACTTTAGGTTTCTCCAAAATTTTACATCTTCGAAGTTTAATTATATTTTGTTCAAGAAAAAAATTAATCCTGTAAAAATGTAAGAATTCAAGAAAAAATAATATATTAATAGTTTAGTTAATATTTGTTAAAACATCTTATTTTCTATGTCCTAAGTTAAAATTGATATCAATGGTATAAACTTAAGTTTAACGGTTTCTTATAAATCCTTGAATTTAAATAAAGCAAATTTAAGTTTTACTTTATAATTACAATATACCCATATATAATACTATTAAATTTGATTTTTAATTCAAAATTAAGTTCAGGATTAAAGGGAAAAATGACTTTGAAGAATACCATTATGCAACTAATAAATAAGAGGGTAATCGAAAAAGAATTTTTGAAATTACACGGACAGATTGAATTCCTAAACAGAAAATAAACGCAATAGGGCAAAAAAAAATAAACCAATACCAAAAGATATATTCCCAATTAGTGTTGGGTGAAAAAAAGGAAACTATTTCCATATTTTATCTTAATATTATGGTTTACTGGTATAAAATTTAACTACATATAGTATAATATTGCTCATTTTTTAATTTTTTGGTTTAATAAGAGCCACATTTGAAAAAAAATTACGAAATTAGCAGCAGTAAAAATGTAAGGGTGGGTGTTGTCTATATTTTTTTTAAAACAAAAACCACCTCGGGTACGTAACTCATTATATAAAATGGTAGTTTTAACCGTTGGATTATAGGAGCGATTTTGTAACAAAAAAATATAAAAATGTTTAAATATTCTAGTCAAACCAGGGTTCTAGTGGCGGTGGATTGTATAATCTTCGGGTTTGATGGTGTCGATTACAAACTCTTAATGGTCAATAGAGGGTTTTCTCCTGAAAAAGAAAAATGGAGCTTAATGGGAGGTTTTCTAAGAACCAGTGAATCTCTCGATGAATCTGCCAATAGGATTCTCAATGAACTTACGGGGCTAGAAAATGTATTTATGGAGCAAATGCATACTTTTAGCAAACCCAATAGAGATCCCGTTGAAAGGGTGGTAGGTGTGGTATACATGGCCTTGATTGACATAAAAAAATACCAACATCAGTCCAATGATGATTTCCAGGCACGGTGGTTTCAAATCGACCAATTGCCTAAATTAATATTTGATCATCAAGAAATGGTAGAAATGGCTTTTAGCAGGTTGAAGAGCAAAGCGGCATTTCATCCAATCCTTTTCGAATTACTACCTGAAAAATTTACATTACCTAAACTTCAGGCTTTGTATGAGAAATTATTTGCTACCAAAATTGATAAGCGAAATTTCACCCGAAAGCTCCTTTCTAGCAAAATAATTCAAAAAATAGGAGAGAAAGATAAAACAGCTTCCAAAAAAGGGGCTTTTTATTACACCCTAAACCCTTCCAATTACAAGGAAAACTTTCAAAGAACGCTTAATCTAATTCCAAAAAGTGAAATACCTTCTCTTATGGAATAGAAATTATGATCTATTTTCCTTTTTTCCATATATTTAGACTGAAATCTAACTAAGAAAACATGGAACAGCATTTAGACAAGAAGTCATCATTACTTTGTTTAATAGCTGTTCTTTTTTTTACGGCCGCTTCTATAGGTTATTCCCAAACCATAGAAGGCACTTGGGAGGGGGAATTAGATTTAGGATTACAAAAACTCCCTCTGGTTTTTAATTTTGAAACAGCTACTGATGGTTGGAAAGGGAGTCTAGATAGTCCACAGCAGAATGCATTCGGAATCCCTTTGACGAGTATTTTGTTTGACGGAACCCTTATTTCTTTACAAATCGCATCCTTGGGTGCAGACTTTGAAGGCACCCTTATAAATAATACTTTGGTCGGGCAATTTAAGCAATCCGGTTTATCTTTATCGCTTACACTGACTCCTTCAAAAATAAAGGAGGCCAAGTTAGAAAAGAGACCACAGACTCCAGTAGGGCCTTTTCCTTATGAAATCATCAACACCTCCTTTGTTCAGAAAAAGGAGAACCTACTCTTCAAAGGGACTGTCACTAAACCTCGGGGTGAAGGACCATTTCCATCCGTTGTTCTAATCAGTGGATCGGGCCCCCAAGACCGGAACAGTGAAATTTTTGGACACTATCCTTTTTGGGTCATCGCAGATCATCTTACCCGGCAGGGAATAGTCGTTTTGCGTTACGATGATCGCGGCGTAGCTGAATCAGAAGGCACTATGGAGGGAGCTACCACAATGGATTTTACAAAAGACGCCTGGGCAGCGGTAGAAAAACTACAAAGCTTCTCATTTGTAGACAAGGCTAAAGTAGGTGTCATAGGCCATAGTGAAGGTGGGCTAATCGCTTGGATGATGGGCGCCGAAAATTCAGGAAACCTTTCTTTTATTTCCGCGCTTGCTCCCCCGGTAATTTCAATTGACAGCCTTATGGGTGAACAGACGTACGATTTAGTAAAAGCTTCTGGAGCAGCAGAAGAACTAGCCAGAGCGCAAGAAGCTTATAACTTTAAATTGTATCAACGCATTAAAACCAGCCAAAATGTTGAGGAGGCCCATAAAAACCTAAAAGCGTTTTTAGAAAGTGATCCCGAATGGATGGGATTGGATAGTCTTCAAAAAGCAACTCAAGTTGACAAACGCTTAAAACAATTTGCCGCTTTGACAGCCCCTTGGTTCTATCAATTCATCAAAACGGAGCCTAGAGAATACATTTCTAGGATTATTGTCCCTACTTGGGTAGCTTTTGGTGGAAAAGACAAGCAGGTAAATGCATCGTCAAATAAAAAATCTCTCCTTCACATGGGAATGGAAAATATGGAGGTAAAGGTTTATGATAAGCTAAATCACCTTTTTCAAACAGCAGAAACAGGAGCTGTCTCAGAATACAGCAATCTCTCAGAAACCTTTAACCCTAGCGTTCTGGATGACATGGCCACGTGGATAAATTCCCAATAATCATATATTCTAAGATAGCTATAAGTATTGCCAGAAGGATTTTGCCTTTGAAATTGGCGGTATCCTTTATAATATTTAATCTGAAGCGCTAAACGAAATAAACCCAGGCACCGCGAACTAAACCATGAAATGAAGCCTCCATTTCACAGGACGGCATTGTCTAAATACCAAGTCTAGACCTAAAAATATAGCCTATCGTCGCCAAATTTAGGCAACGATAGGCTAGCATACAGTATTGAATTCAATAAATGAAATGACTCCATCTATAGGTTTGCTTACAATTCTGGTTTTAACTCAAAAGCCCTTTAAGCAGTCCCCTAACTTCCGCAGGGTTTTTAATATTGTAATTTGCTTGCGTATAGGTATACCCTACTCTAATGGTATACGCATTTTTCGGCATGGCTTTGAATGTATCTTCATCTGTCCAATCATCCCCTAGAGCCATAATAAAGTCATATTCCTCACCTTTCATCATGGCAGTGGCAGCACGACCTTTGTTGATATCAGGTCGTTTGATCTCAAGGACTTTGTTCCCTTCAAGTACTTGAAGATTATGCCCTCTGGCCATGTATTTTAGGTGACTGAACAATTCTCTCATTCTAAGATCTCCCAGCCCGCTCTCTACTTTTCTATAATGCCATACAAGGGAATGGTGCTTCTCTTCGATCAAGGCTCCTGGTGTACGCAATACATAATATTCCATTACCTTGCGAATATCTTCTTTCCAGCTGTCATCTACTTCCGCATATAAAATCCAATCTTCTTCTTGATCTTTTCTTTTTAACCAGACACCATGCTCTGCAATCATGTCCACTTTTTGTCCTTTGAACCATTCTCCGAGTGTTTCTTTGTCTCGTCCACTGATAATGACTGTTTGACATCTCTCTGAAAGGGCGGCTACCAATGATTTTAATTCCTCATCTGGAAAGGCATCCTGTGGCCTGCCTTTAAATCCGACAAGTGTACCATCATAATCCAAAAACAGCAAGGGTTTTTTAGCTTCCTTAAATGCCAATTTCATCTGGTTGATGATTTTCTTATCCAAGGCTTTGGATTCAAGGTCTGCCTGCTTTTCTTTCACATATTTCAACCTATCCATAAACACTTTTACCCACTGAAAAATATCGTATTTTTTCAGACTGGATTGCATGGAACTTATCCTTAACTCCTGCTCCTCCTCATCCATGGATAATGCCTCCACTATAGCGCTTGACACCCCCTCTTGATCATTGGGGTTAACCAATATGGCATCTACAAGTTCCTTGCTAGCTCCGGCCATTTCTGAAAGAATCAATACCCCTTTCTTGTCCGTTTTACTGGCGACAAATTCCTTACAGACCAAGTTCATTCCATCTCTAAGTGGCGTTACCAAGGCAATGTCTGACATGCTATAAAATGCACTTAACTCATTAAATGGAAAACTGCGATAAAAATAGTGAATCGGCACCCAGTTGAGGGTAGAAAATTTACTATTGATATGTCCCACCAAGGTATCTATTTCTTCCTTAAGTGTTTGATAAGATTTTACCTGATCCCTGGATGGGACCACCACCATTATCATAGACACTTTGCCCTGGTATTCAGGGTTTTCATCAAGGAGGCGTTCAAATACTTTAATTCGATTTGGAATACCTTTTGAATAATCCAGTCTATCGATGGTTAACAGCAACTTCTGATCACCTAAAGTTTGTTTGAATTTCTTAACGTAATTTTTTGTTTTGCTACTCAATGCAGCTTTTTCATATTTGTCGTAATCGATCCCCATTGGAAAGGCATCCACATTGATCAATCTATTGTCTGCCTGAATAAACCCACTTTCATTAGATAAGCCTAAAATTCTTCCTACAGCACTTAGAAAGTGACGCATATCGTCATAGGTATGGAATCCTATCAAATCCGCGCCTACCATTCCTTCAAGCATCTGTTTCCTCCAAGGGAGCATCCTGATGATCTCATAGGATGGAAAAGGAATGTGTTGGAAAAAGGCAATGGTAGCATTTGGCAATTTTTTTCTAAGCATCATGGGTAGCAACAGTAGTTGGTAATCATGTACCCATATGGTATCGTCCTCATTTGCCTTGGCCAAAATAGCATCACAGAATTTTTGATTTACCTGCCAATATGCATCCCAATATTCATCTTCATAATTGATGTGTTGTGTGAAATAATGAAAAGCAGGCCAAATGGTTTCATTGCTAAACCCTTCATAGTAGAGCTCTACATCTTTCTTGGTAAGGAAAACAGGTGCCATTTTTAATTTCTTAAGCTCATCTGCTACTTCCAGCCGCTGCCCCTCATCCTCCACATCGTTCCCTGGCCATCCTATCCAGATATTCTCTCCTTCTTTATAGATAGAACCCAATCCTGTGGCTAGACCACCAGCACTGGGCTTAAACTCAAACTTACCATTTTTGTGTTGTAAACTAATCGGTAATCTATTTGAAACAATTATTGTTTTTGACATTTTTTAAAGTTGGTTAGTATATAAAAAATTTTACAAAAGCTAAAGTTAACATTAAACCCTAATCGGGCGATAATAATTTGGTTATGATCTTAAAACGAGACAGATAACTGTATTTGGCTTCAGTTTTAAATAGTTAAATAGCATACGCCCTACTCCTATCCTCTTAATTGAATATTTAATTTAGACGGATCACCATGCTATTCGTTTATTTTGGGATTTTGTTATTCTTAAGTTTATTCTAATATAAACAAATTGAAAGTAAAAAAAAACATTGAGAGGAATTCTAGGCCCCATTCAAGGGACTAGTAGTCATTGTTTCTTTCCACAAATAGTTTGCCTAGAAAATTACCGGTCAAAGCACTTGACCCTCCTATCAAAAAGCCAATTGATCCAGTAATTCCAACCAAAATTGTACCATTAGAAAACCCCATGATTTCGGAAAATTTATCTGGCAGATCCGAGTCTGAAATAGACCAAATGATCAATGGAGCCAGTATCCAAACAGTAGCGACACCTAATGCCCCGGCTATAAATGCTAGCAAAGCCGATCCCCTGTACCAGGCCGAAACCCCACAGATCAGAATCATTATGATATAATAAGGTACAATTGATCCCAAGAGGTAGGCCATTAAGGCCACTATAAGTATGTGTGAAATGAACTTCATGCTAATCAGGGATAAATTTGGTTTGAAACAAAACTGATGAGGCATTGCTCCTATCCCTCAGATCCATTTGCAGGTATTTCCCAGCAGCCCAAATAGCTACCAAGTTGTCATAATATTTGCTTCCAGGATTTCCTGATTGTCCTCCGGGGTACACGCCAAACGCTTTGATGTCAGGGCCCATTTCTACAACCATTCGCCAGCCGGGGCCCCAATCAGATGCTGAAGCATTCACAATTCCTTTCCCCCCACCTATTGGTAGGTTGAATCTTCCGAAAGCCTTCAAATTCGGAATCAAATGACTAATACTGGTATTTTTATAGGCCGACCAAGTAATAGAGTCCGTATCATTCTCCGCCAGCTTTTCCATTTCTTTGACCATGCCCATGAAGCCTTCATTTATCCAATGGTTAGCGTTTTCCTTTTGCCCCGTGCTTTGTTGATCAAACCAACCGGCATCGGGCTCGCTTTTCATAAGTTTCGAAAGCATGAATTTATTAGGATAGGTAATGGGCAATCCTTTGGCATCCCAAGAATTAAACAAGGCCTTTTCCAGATGATCCCACCATGATTCAAATAAGACTGGGGCTGTCTTCTCGGCGGAAGCATTATAATCCCATGCTTTCAACTGCTCCAACCAAATCAGCCCCTTTTCTGAAACCTCCACCTTCAAACTATCTAGCATTAGTGGCAATATTTCAGCGGCGTGAAGATTAAAATTATCTATTTGCAGGGCTTTCATATCCTCCACAGTGAGCCCAGTCTTATCAGCCAATTGATTTACAATTCTTCTATTTCTAAAATATTCATAGCTATTGTTATAAACATAGTAAGGATAATTATAGGACACAGGGTGCTGATTGGCGGAGACCAAAAATCCTTTTTCTGGATTTCTATCTTCGGCATTGTGCTCCTGTGGAATAAAACCCTGCCATTCATAAATGGGTTTGCTGCCGTCCATTAAAAACTTACCCTGTCCTTTCCATTTTAAGGGAAACCTACCTTGGACTTTCATTGCTATCTCCCCTTCTTTGGACGCAAAAACAAAGTTTTGGGCAGGAGCTACATAATGGGTAAGTGCCTCTTTAAAATCACCGTATCCTTTCGCCTTATTTAAGCCTATAAAAGTTCTGCTTTCGTTGGAATTGCCATGAGCGGTCCACTTTAAAGCAAAATTTGCCGCTTTCCCTTTCATTTTAAAATTCCTATCGTATACAACAGGTCCATAATGGGTATAGATCACTGTGTCTACAAAATCGTTTTGTCCCTTTACTATGAAAGTTTCAAGTTGTTGGGTACTTTGAATCCACTGCCCATTGTATAAATACTCCTTTCTAGACTCGTCTTTAAAGGTGATTTTATACCAATCTTTCACATCTCGGTCGGCATTCGTAGTTCCCCAAGAGATATACTGGTTGTACCCAATAATTACTCCGAGTGCTCCCGGCAAAGTAGCTCCTTTGACGGAGAATTCCGGCGTGCTTAATTGAGCCGTAAACCACAGTGAAGGTAAGTTCAATGCCAAATGAGGATCATTGGCTAAAATCGGATGGCCCGAGGCTGTTTTTTCTCCTGAAACTGCCCAATTATTTGAGCCTAGACCCGGCTCTTTTTCAGGTAGCAATTGAGTTATCCTTATAGTATCAAGAGAGCTTTCATCAGGCTCAGTTACCTCTAAAGGCTCAAAGCCCCAGTCCTCTTTTGAGATGACCGGCACGACTCCTTCTGGATTATCAGGGAAAAGCTTATTTTGCCATTCTTCTCCAAAAATATTCTGAAAATTGGTGTATGCCAAATCACTGTCACCAGACAAAGTTTCTGACATGTTCATCAGAAAAAGAAGCGTTTTATAGGGGCTCCAGGGTTGGGGATAATAATCTAAAAGCTTGTATTCAAGTGGTAGTTCCCCTTGGGAAAGTTGATCTATATAGGCATTAACTCCCGCTGCATAGGCCAACATTAAATTTAATGTTTCGGGATCATTGTTTTGAAGGTACTTAAGTTTGTTCCTTGCCCCAAAGCCCAGTCCTTTCCGGCGCATTTCCCTGTCCCTATTGAGCGCTATGGATCCTACTACTTCTGAAAGCCTGCCTTCTGCGGCCATAACCTGAAACTCCATTTGCCAAAGCCGGTGTGTTGCAGTAATATAACCTTGAACTTTAAAAAGGTCTTTTTCATTTTCAGCAAAAATATGTGGTATCAGGTTTTCGTCATAAGTGACAGAAACTTCTGATTCAAGCCCTTCTAAGGACACTTCACTATTTGGATTGTAATCTTCACTGTAAGCATTTTGCCAAAAGCCTTTAAAGGGATCAAAAATTTTGGCCAATGGAGGCAAGTTTGCCAGATTTATGGACAAGCCAACGGCAACTAACAATGAAAACAATAATGAAAAAAAGAACCCTATATACTTCATTCAATATTTAACAATACATTTGCTTTTTCCCATTTAATTTCTAAACCTTCTGGCACCACTTCAATCGAAAGCGATTCTTGGCTACTAGATTCAAAAGTAGGACTAACATCTACCCTAAGCACATCATTTTCTTCATTGTACTGAAAATGCCCATGCTCTAAATCCCAATCGGCATTGAGTACCACTGTCCAAGGTTCATTTTCTTTGGGAATGGTAAACAAAGAATATTTCCCTGCTTTTACCAACTCACCTTCAACCACAACATCTGTACCAAAGGTTATATTCGTCGCTTCATTCGCACCTGTTCTCCAAATTTCTCCATAAGGCACCAAATCCCCCCAAACTATTCTCCCTTTAATAGAGGGCGCACTGTATTGAACAGTAATTTTTTTTCCTTCAATTACTCCTGAGGATGACTTTAAAGGGCTAGCACGTTCTTTTGATTCCTCGACAGTTTCCTCTTCCACCGTCACATCACTTTTTGATGATGGATTTGAGCAGGAGAATACCCCAAAGCAAATCACAAAAAAATAGGTACTGAAAAGTGGTTTTTTAAGGTAATTCATATTGTTTAGGATTAAATTTTACACTAATCTATGTATTTTTTCCTTAATCAGCCATTCATTGTAGGTTAAATATCATATTCATAATATCCGTGGTGAATCTATCGTTTAAACGAAAATCATAACCTTATACAATCCAGTGAAATGCCTTTATTATCCTTTCTACAAAGAAAAAATTTTACAATAGTCAGAATTAAATTTTTTAAAAATTACCCGTCCAACAAAATGAATCATCCAAGGCAGTAAAAAAATAAATATATTGGTATAGCACAAAATTATTACCAATTTGGGATTTATTTAATTCTTCAATATGCGTTTCATTATCGTTTCAATCTTTTTGATCTCCATAGCCCTCTTTTTCAGTGTGCATATTTCACCTGAGACATGGGATTATACTGGGCTCCTGCCACTTTTGATACCTGTTTTCTTACTCCTGAACCTATTTCTCATAGTCTTACTGTTTTTTGGGAGATTCCGCTTAATTATTTTCCCAATCTTAGCCCTTATTATTGGGTGGAAGTTTCTAGTGGTCTCCTTCCAGTGGAACAGTCCTGACACCGTTACTGAAGGGTTTACTTTTTTGAGCTACAATACCATGTTATTTAACAACAACTGGGGCAACGACAACGACATCAAAATAACGAATTCAATAAAATGGGCACAAGAGAACCCTTCAGACATCAAGTGTTTCCAGGAGTTTTACCAGGATTTTACCACACCATCAAGAAATGCGCTAAAACAGATCAGTAATAATGGCGCTTATGAGCATGCCTACTTTGCTGCCAATGGTAACGAAAAAAAGAAATCGTATGGGATTGCCATATTCAGTAAATTCCCTATCATCAATAGCGGTAAAGTTTTTGACAACAAAAGGAATAATGGGGCCATGTTTGCTGATATCAAAATCAATGAAGACACCATCAGGGTATACAATACTCATCTTGAATCAATGAACATTAGAGCGGCTGATCTTAATAACCTGGAAGGCATAAAAAACCAATACCGTTCCACCATTAGAAAATTAAAAGAAGGGATAAAATTAAGAACCTCTCAAATGTTAATCCTTAAAAAACACATCGCTGGAAGCCCCTACCCAGTGATATTGGCTGGAGATTTCAATGACCTGCCCTACAGTTACACCTACTTCAGCCTTAGGGAAGACTTGGAGAATGCTTTCGAAAGTAAAGGGCGAGGCTTTGGTTTTACCTACAACAAAGTATTGTTTTTCTTACGTATTGACAATATGTTTTTTGACAAAGCGCTGGAAGTTTTACAATTTAAAACCTTACGAGAAGTAGACTATTCAGACCATTACCCTATTTCAGCTGTGTTTGCTTATCCCGGTCAATTGAATTCCAGCGATTGATTTTTTCCTCTATCACCCCCTTAAAAGGTATTAACAAAACAGGTAACCATAGTAAATCTGCCAACACCGCAAAAAGCAAAGAAAGGCTTACCAAAACACCTGTAAACCAGGGGATCTCCAAAGTACTGAAGGTTAACATCACAAACCCTGAGATCAAAATCAGTGTCGTGAGTATTATGGCTTTTCCAGTCGTGAGATAGGTAAGGAAAAGTGCCTTAAGCAACCCATGTCTCTCCTGCATTTGCATTCTAAGATTGGTCATAAAATGAATGCTGTCATCTACTGCTATGCCAAATGCGATGGCAAATACGATGGAGGTAGAAAGTTTAAAGTCTATTCCAAACCAATACATAACGCACCCTATCCAAACCAAAGGCACAATGTTTGGCAGAATAACAAGCAGGGATACCCTCCATGACCTAAAAAGAAAACCAACGATTATTCCTACCAATAAAAACGCAAAACCAAGACCAGTAAACACTTTATAGGTAACCAATTCGTGGCTCTTATCTATGAGAAAAGAAGTACCTGTCAACCGGACTTCTAGCAGTTCTTTGTCAATATTTCTTTCTACAAATTCATCTAATTTTTGATGTTGCGCTTTACCCAATAGGCTACCATTGTCGGCTGTTTTAGAGGAAAGCCTTCCAATAGTTTTGTCCTTTGTCCATAATTGAATGTTTTGAGATTGCCCCATTTTATCTACTAAAGTCCCCATCCTCTTGTAAGAAAGAGCAGATGGGAGAACAAAGGCTTTTGGATTTCCCCGGTTTTGCGCCTTATTTATTGCTTTTACCGTTGTCAGGGGAGACATAATAAATCCCGTATTGTAATTTTCTCGGACAAAATCCTCCAACTTATCTATTTCTTTCAAGACCTTATAATCAAAAAGATCCTGCCCTGCGCTCCCTACTTGAATTTGGATTTCTAAAGGTTTCGATCCACCATATTGATGATCAAAAAATTGAAAATCCTCCAAGAGGGAATGTCCTTTGGGAAGGTTATCTAGAATGTAACCATTCGTTTTAACCTGAGACATAAGGAAACCCGCAAGCAATGTGATCACAACAAAGGAAAGGGAGATGGTTTTTCGGTGGGCAGTAATTTTATTGAAAAGAAGTGTTAAAATTTTATTCCAGCGATTGGCCCATACTTCACGATTAGAGGAAGGTAAGGGAGGCAGGTGATAAAGCGCAAAAGGCAAAATCGAAAACAAGGCCAAAAACATAAACATAACGCCACATCCAGTATACAAACCAAACCACATCAAGCTGGGAACATTGGTAAAATACAAAGAAACAAAACCAAGAGAAGTGGTCAGAGCGGTAAGAAATACAGCAAGCCCCAATGTTTTGAAGGCACCAAATATAGCTTTGTCTTTTGATTCAGAGGCTACCAAAGCCATTTGGTAATGGTTGACCACATGTACCATCCCACTGAGTCCAATTACCATTAAAATCGGAGGTTGCATAACCGACATTACATCCAGCTCACCTCCTGTCAAGAGTAAAAAAGACAGACTCCAGAAAATACCTGTAACAATTATTATAAAGGGCAACACAACTCCCCACCAGGAACGGTACATCATCCAAAGTAGAAAAAGTACTCCCACTAGGGCAAAACCCAAGAAAAATGCAAACTCTTGTTGAAGAAGATTAACAAAAGCACCCTGGGCTTTGATTTTACCAGCTGTCTTAAAGGCATCAAAATTATATGACTGAAGCTTACTTTCTATGCTTGCGTACAAGGTGTCGCCCCTTTCCTTGCCTATCATTTGCTCGTTCTGGACCAAGAGCAATAAGCTACTGCTATCATCAGCAATCAAATTACCCATCCATTGCTTGTCTTTTTTTATCTTCTGAGCACTGGCAGCAAGAGATTTCCTACTGGACCAATCCAGCAAAGGTCTGAAATTAACCCCAAAGGGACTGATTATTGGCTCTTTTTGATTCAAAACAGAAACAACTCCCACAACCCCATCTACTTGCTTCAGTTCATTTTCAAAGGCCAGGCTTTTTGTTAAAAATGCACTGTCAAAAACTCCAGTATTGTGCGCTATGGCAATTAATAAATAATCATTGTCGTTTTGAAAAACCTCCCTGTATTCCTGATAAAAATATAACTCCGGATCTTCTTGCTGGAAAAAATTTTCAAAATCATAATTAAAGCGCACTCCTTGCCAGGTAAGAATGAAAAACAAGCACAGTAAACCTGCAAAAGTAAGCGCCCACATGGAATTTTTCCTATCCATTCATTTCTATTTTAATACTACAAATATTACAAAGGTAATTTTCCTTCTTTAACACAGACCTATAATTAGGGGATAAATAAACTAATAAAATAATTTTTATTTGACCTTATTAATGCTAATTCTTTCGCAAAAGAACTCTCAACCCAATTAAAGGTTTTGGCTACTTGCAGAATTTACCATAATTTAGAGCCAAAAATTACGCACCTATGAAAAAATCCACGGTACTTTTTATTGGAGTTATCAGTATTCTTTTCTTATTCGAACAAAAAGTAGTCGCACAATCTGATAGATGGCAACAGTCGGTAAGTTACAAAATGGATATTGAAATGGATGTAAAAACCAATCAATATCGGGGCACTCAAATCATTGCTTACAGCAATAATTCTCCCGACACTTTAGATCAACTCTTTTTCCACCTTTACTACAATGCCTTTCAACCGAACAGTATGATGGATGTAAGGTCTCGATCCATTGCCGATCCTGATAGGCGTGTGGGAGAAAGAATATCCAAATTGACCCCTAAAGAAATTGGATACATCCAGGTAGAATCCTTGCTTCTAAATGGCCAACCCGTTGAGATGGAAGAAGTAGGGACAATATTAGAAGTAAAGTTGCCTGAACCAATATTACCACACAGTACTGTCTTATTAGAAAGCAAGTTTATAGCCCAGGTACCGCTGCAAGTAAGAAGAGCTGGAAGGGACAATGCTGAAGGCATAAAGTTCTCAATGTCTCAATGGTATCCTAAGTTGGCCAATTACGATGAACAGGGCTGGCATGCTAATCCCTATATAGGTAGGGAATTTTATGGAATATGGGGAGATTTTGATGTGAAAATCACCATTGACAAATCTTATATACTTGGTGGCACGGGGTATCTTCAAAATAACAATGAAATAGGCCATGGCTATGAAGAGGAAGGCGTGTCTGTCAAAAAACCTTCAGGAGACAACTTAACCTGGCATTTTTATGCCCCAAAAGTGCATGATTTCATGTGGGCAGCAGACCCTAATTATACCCATGACAAATTGATCATGGACAATGGAATCACCCTACACCACCTATATGTAAAGGACAAAGAAACCCAAAAGACTTGGCCAGAACTAAAAGAATATACGGCAAAAGCCATGACTTTTTTCAGTGAAAGATATGGTGCATATCCTTACAAACAATATTCAGTGATTCAGGGTGGTGATGGTGGAATGGAATACCCAATGTCTACCTTAATCACTGGCCATAGACCAATGGGAAGTCTGGTAGGTGTAATGATGCATGAATTGGCACATAGCTGGTTTCAGGGAGTATTGGCCTCTAATGAGTCTCTTTACTCTTGGATGGATGAAGGGTTTACTACCTATGCCAGCAACCTCAGCATGGCTGCCAATTACCTCAAACCATCTTCAGAATCACCATTAAAAGGTTCTTATACCAGTTATGAAAGGCTTGTTGAGTCGGGACTTGAGGAGCCATTGTCCACCCATTCCGATCACTTTCATACCAACACTGCCTATGGTGCTGCAGCGTACTCCAAGGGCTCCCTATTTTTAATGCAATTGGGATATATCGTTGGTGAAGAAGTTAGCGCCAAAGCCATGTTGAGGTATTGGAACGAATGGAAATTCAGGCATCCAAACGTCAATGATTTTATCCGCGTGATGGAAAAAGAAAGTGGATTAGAACTTGACTGGTATAAAGAATACTGGGTAAACTCTACCAAAACCATTGATTATGCGATCTCTTCAGTAAACGAAAAGGACAAATCCCTTGTGGTGGCTTTGGAAAGAAAAGGGTTGATGCCTATGCCTATTGACCTGGTAGTTACCTATGAAAATGGCAAAAAGGAAACCCTTTACTTTCCTTTGACCATAATGAGAGGAAGCAAGGATGCAGAAAGTGGTTTCCCTGAAAGGACCAAGACCCAAAGATGGCCCTGGACAAATACCACTATTGAAATCACAATTGACCAATCCTCTTCCCCTGTTAAAGGATTGCAAATAGATGCTTCAGAGAGAATGGCAGACATTGACAAAAGCAATAATTCCTGGGCAGCGAAATAAGCCTAAGTTCATATAAAATGAATTGCCCCCAAAAAGTTAATACTTCTTGGGGGCATTTTTTTTGCGCAAATTACAATGCCAAATAAGGTAGAATTCATAGGGTATCTGTTCAGTAAAGAAAACAGAGGGCTGAAAGAACGGAGGTCCCACCACACTTTTCCATAATTTTTGCCTGCCAAAATTAAGTCTTTGATTACAAACAGTGAAAGGGTTAGAATGAAGTCACCTACGGCATTCCACTTTTAAGGGCTAGCCAATAGGGAAGAACAGCATTGGCATGCTTAGGTTAGACATTGAAAAAGAGCCTAGACCTTCCACTTGCCATAAAGAAGCCCAATCCTTTCATCCGTTATTAACCACCCTCAACATCTTATTGTACCGATCACATAAATATAAATTGTATATTTTTTAATTATTTGTTGGGAATTCCGTCATTAAATATTTACCTTATGACAGGTTTAATTTAAATAAACATCTTAGACATGAGAACAGCCACTATATTTACTTTTTGTTTTTTGCTTATTACCGTTGGTATAAACGCACAGGATCTTCCTGAAATCGAAAGAAAAACAAGGGACAATACATATCATTTCCAGGAATTTGAAGCCATGCAGTTAGATGCACTTGATCCTGATAAAGTTTCTGTCACTACACCAAATGCAGAAATTATGGCATTTGAAAGCTCTCCTACTATGGTAGCACCTATGGGCAATTATAAAGATTTCAAAATCATTAAAATCACGCTTCCTTCCAAACCAGCAATTACGTTGGACAAAAAGGTTCAGATGCCTCAGCCAAAGCAATACTTGATTAAGAGAGCCATAAAGGAGGAAGATAAATAGCTTATGTTCAAGTTTTAATTTTTCACCTAAACAATTGTTTCACAAAGGTTTCCCTAATTATATGAAACCGATGTCTTAACGAATTATTTTTCTATATTTAAAGTAAGTGCTTAAAATTTTTAAAGCAAATAGTCTAGTCTGCCATCAGGTATATCTAGACTATTTGCATTATTAGGGTAATTCTATTAAAACCCTATTTTATCAATTCCAACTAAAACATCTTTATTCCCTAAAATTTCTTTTTTTAATTTGGTTTATTTTGTTCAAATTAAACCAAATTATGCAATGGATTGCTCATTGCCTGACCTGTCTCAACCTTTGCTGATATTTATGCGTGGGAAAGTGATTCTGTCAGGCAATAGGTTCCACTTTTTTTATTGAGAATTAAGGTCTCTTAACATTATATATTATGAGCAGTAATAATTTCGGAATGGATGTACCCGGAGGGGTTACAAGTTGTTCTTTGATCGATACAGGTGTCAAAGGAAAAACGGAAAAATGTATTTTTCAGCTTTTGATTTATGATGAAAGTACCGTTCGGGTACAGATAACCCGTAACGATGAATTCAGTCCAAACCCATATAGTGTTATATCATCGCCTAAAATCACTAATTTCTCCTGGGAGGAAAACAAAGATTTTTACCTACTAAAGACTAGCAAAATACAAGTTCATATTGCCAAAAATAATTTTCGGGTGATTTTCAAAAACGCTTCAGGAATAACCCTCAATGAAGATGATCCATCCTTTGGCATCAATTGGCAGGGAACAGCAGTAAGCAGTTATAAAAAGCTACAACAATGGGAAAAGTTTATAGGACTGGGGGAAAAAACTGGCGGATTGAACAGGTATGGTCAAACGTATACCAATTGGAATACCGATCATTTTGGATATGCCACCAATGCCGACCCTTTGTATTTGTCTATCCCATTCTATATTGGGCTACACCATGACAACTGCTACGGTATATTTTTTGACAACACCCACAAAAGCACCTTTAATTTTGGAGCTGGAAACAATCGGTTCTCCTATTTCACAGCTGAAGACGGAGATTTGGATTATTATTTCATGCATGACGAATCCGTAAGCGATGTACTTTCGGCTTATGCAGATTTAACAGGTAAAACGCCCATCCCTCCTAAATGGGCATTGGGATACCAACAATGTCGGTACTCTTATTTTCCTGATAAGGAGGTAATCCGACTTGCCACTACATTTAGAGACAAGGAAATCCCTGCAGATGTAATTTACTTAGACATTCACCATATGGAGGAATATAAAGTATTTACTTTCGACAAGAAAAATTTTTCAAAACCGGCTGAACTGATAAAGCATCTAAAAGACCGTGGCTTCCGAATTGTAGTTATTCTGGATCCTGGAATTAAAGTAGATGGGGAATACTTACCTTATGTGGAGGGCAAAAGCAAGGACTTGTATCTAAAGTACCCCGATGGTGAAAACTATGAAGGGAAAGTTTGGCCAGGTTGGTGTGTGTTTCCTGATTTCACCAATCCTGAGGCCAGAGATTGGTGGGAGCAAAAGCTAAACTTTTATATCGAAGCAGGAGTCGATGGTTTTTGGACGGACATGAATGAACCTGCCACTTGGGGACAAATTGTCCCTGATCTGGTTCAATTTTTCTTTGAAGGGCAAGGTGCCAGCCACAAGAAAGGCAGAAATGTTTATGGCCTGCAAATGGCCAGAAGTACCAATAATGGCCAGTCCAGACACGCCAAATCCCTTAGACCTTTTGTATTGTCTCGCTCAGGTTTTGCGGGGATACAGCGCTATGCTGCCGTCTGGACAGGAGACAATGTAGCTAGTAATGAACATATGATGGCTGGAGTGAGGCTTGTAAACAGCTTAGGCCTTAGTGGCGTTTCCTTCTCTGGCTACGATATAGGAGGTTTTGTAGGGAATACAGCTCCTCATTTATTTGCGAGGTGGATTTCTATTGCCACCTTTTGCCCACTTTTTCGGGCTCATACCATGATCAATAGCAATGCATCAGAACCTTGGGCCTTTGGAGAAGAAGTAGAAGAAATTGCTAAAAATTATATTAGGCTTCGCTATAAACTTATGCCAACAATCTACACCGCTTTTCACAACAGTTCCAAATCAGGTATTCCAGTCACAAAAAGTTTATCCATAGATTACTCTTTTGACGACAAAGTATTTTATACCGCCTTTGAAAATCAATTTCTTTTCTGTGATAACCTTCTCGTGATGCCTGTTGAAAGCAATAAAGAGATCACAAAAATTTATCTTCCTAAAGGGGATTGGTACCACCTATTTACCGGAGAGCGTTTTGGAGGAAATCAAGAAATGCTTTGGGAATGTCCACTTGAATACTTACCCGTTTTTGTGAAGTCCGGGGCTATACTCGCCATGCAGTCAGCTACAAATCATGCTGACGAAATGCATGACGGGCATTTAAACCTGCATATTTACAAAGGACAGGGCCTTACTAAGCAATTCGTTTATGAAGATGACGGAAAAAGTACAGCCTACCAACAAGGGCACTTTTCTAAAACCCTATTCACTATGGATTTTGAAAACAACAGGCTAACCATTGAAAAGATTGCTACAAGTTTTAAAAGTGAATTTAATACTGTCAATGTCTTTTTCTATGGAACAGCTATAAAAAGTGCCACATTGAATGAAAAAGGATTGAAAATAACGAAAAGCAATGTAGCCTTCTTAGATGAAATTTCTTCCTTCGACCCTTTGCCAGATGGTAGTCATTCCTTTAAAATATGTAAAAAAATCCCTGGCTTCTCTGTGGATTTAAATGACAACGACTACTTTGAAATAGATTTAAGCTGAAACTATAACTAACTATCCGTTTAAAAACAAACCCCTTTCTAATTGTGTAGAAAGGGGTTTTAATACTTTTTATTTTTCTTTATTGTAATACTTCAAGGCTTCGTCCATTTGTTTGTTAAGCTGATCAATTCGCCTTTCTGGACCAGGGTGTGTAGATAAAAACTCTGGAGTTCCCCCTGAACCTCCTGATTGGGCATTCATTCTTTCCCAAAAACCAGGTGCTTCTCTTGGATCATATCCGGCAATAGACATAAATATTAGCCCTAACTGATCTGCTTCAAGCTCTTGGTCTCTGCCAAATTTCAACATACCTACCTGGCCACCAATGCCTACTGCTTGTAAAAATATTGTTTGGGTTAAACTTGGATCCTCACCCATGGCCACTTGAAGTCCACCAACCAAACCATTGGCTACCATTCCTTGTGACATACGCTCTCTTGCATGGCTAGCAATGGCATGAGCTACCTCATGGCCCATTACCACAGCGATTCCTGCCTCATCTTCACAGATGGGGAGAATACCTGTATAAAAAGCAACTTTTCCACCAGGCATACACCAAGCATTCACTTGGTCACTTTCCAGAAGATTAAAATCCCAACTGAATCCATCAGTGATTGAAGCGTAGCCATTGTCATTCAAATAAGTATCTACAGCTTCAGCTATACGATTACCTACTTTTACTATTTCCTGCCCTTCTTTTGTATTTGTAAGCACTTTACTTTCTTTCAGTACTTGTCCGTATTGATCAAAGGCCAATGGAAGCACCTCTTCGTTACTTACTATACTCAGTTGTTTTCTTCCACTCAAAGGCACTGTAGCGCAGCTGTAAGCAAATAATCCTATAAAGAGAAGTGTTATGATTTTTTTCATGTTTTCTTAATTTCAAACAAACGTAATATTATTTGCAAAGCACCAAAAAAGATGCCAGATTAATAGCAAAGGTATAAATAATTGGTTTATGAAAATCCAAGAACTCCCTTCCTGAACTTTCAAAGCATTGCTTATGAATTTAAGCCCCAAGGAAAGGTTTGAACAATCAAAATTTGAGGGCTTTTAAGAGGAGTAATCCCTAAAAAAAAGCTTAGAATGAAATATACAATAAAAGCCTAATCAAAGACATCCAGTGTTTTAATTGAAATTATATAGTTATGTTTAATACCAGGTCAACAAATTTCCCTAAATTCAAAGCCTTACCCTTGTGATCATGAATAAGAATCAACAGTATTTTATTCGTTCCATGTCCCAGTTTTCATCCTATTTCTGGTACATGTTTAAAAATCTTCCATCAATTGTTTTTTGGGGGGTACGGTTAAAGACCATCAATTTAAATACTTGTAGCACTACTATTCCTTTCAATTGGCGCACAAAAAATCCTTTCAAATCCATTTACTTTGCCACCTTATGTGGTGGAGCAGAATTGGCTTCCGGAATGCTATGTATGCTTCACTTATCAGGCAATGAAGGTTTTTCCATGCTTGTAGTGGATATCAACGGCCAATTTTTCAAAAAAGCCAATGATCAGATTACAATGACTTGCGAGGATGGCCAACGAATAAAAGAAACCCTTGAAGGACTCCCCAACTCAGGTGATACTGCAATGGTTAAAACAACCATAACGGGCTACAATCCCGCCGAAGAAATGGTAGCACGATTTGATATAACCTGGTCTTTCAAAAGAAAATAATCTTTGATAGCTTTTAGGAGTTTACAGTTGCCTGCTTATTGATTACCTCCACCAATTGATTCGCAGGTACCACCCCTGATTTTCTCCAAACTACTTTTCCATTTTGAAACAATACGAGAGTAGGAACACTCTTGACCTGGAATCTACTGGCAGCCATGGGATTTTTGTCAATGTCAATCTTTATAATTTTGGCTTTGGCTCCCACCTTCCCTGCCGTTTCTGTTAGAATAGGTTGCATCATTTTGCAAGGTCCACACCAAGTGGCATAAAAATCCACCAAAACTGGCTGGTCTCCTTTAATTATTTCCGAAAAACTCTTTCCTTTTGCCATAACATTACTATTAAGATCTTTAACAAAAATAGGATTATCAACTTAAAAGCTCAGTGACCTACCTCACAGAGGATCAGTCAAGCCTATCACGGGCAGGTAATTCTTTTTAATTATCCCTAAATGATGCTCCATGTGTCCAAAAATAATATAAATAAGGGCAGACAAAGACATCGGATTTGAGCTAACTGTACCAATATTACCGCACTGTATAACAGGAATAGCTTCAATAAAGTGCCATAGTAATTCTCTGTGCATTAGGAAGGTTGACAAAAGTTTTTCAGGGGTTTGATTATTGAAATCAGCATTGGCAACATATACCTCCTGGTCGAACCCTGGTAAATTACTTTTTTCACCTCTACTAATACTTAAAGCCCTAAAATGCATCAGCTTCTCAGTATCAATTATATGTCCTAAAAGCTCATTAAAAGACCATTTTCCTTCACTATAGCTCAGTATCCCCTGATCTGTTGAAAGGCTACCATATAATTTTTTTATAAAGGTTTCCTGATTATCTGAGAGGGCTTTAAGCGCTTTGCCTGAAGCAAGTTCAACATACCTTTTGTAGAAGAGAGGATAGTCTCCTGTATTAGGAATAATAAGCCCTTTAGTAGTCTCCATTATTTTGTTAATTTTGTAAGATAAATTTAAATATAATCTTTCGATATGAATCCATTATTGGCAAAATTTAATACACCGTTTGAAACGGCACCTTTTGATAAGATTAAAAATGAACATTTTCTTCCAGCCATCAAGAGTGCTATTGCTGAAGTAAATGAGGAAATAAAGCAAATTAAAACTGCTTCCACTCCCGACTTTGAAAATACCATTGTGGCACTAGAAAACTCTGGGGAAAAATTATCAAGTGCAGCATCCATTTTTTTCAATATTAATGCCGCCGAAACCAATGAAGAAATTCAGCAACTGGCCCGTGAAATCTCCCCACTTTTGTCTGACAATAGCAATGATGTACTTTTAGATGAAGAACTTTTTAATCAGGTGAAAGCTGTTTACGACAAAAAGGACCAGCTAGCGCTAAATTCTGAGCAAAGCACACTTTTAGAAAAAAGCTACAAATCTTTTATCAGAAATGGGGCACTGTTGCAAGGTGCCGCTAAAGAAAGGCTAAGGGCTATCGATCAGGAATTGTCTAAATTGGGATTACACTTTGGCGAAAATGTATTAAAAGAAACCAATAAATATGAATTGGTTATCTCAGAAGAAAAGGACTTGGAAGGGTTACCTGATGGACTAATTGAAGCTGCAGCCCAAACTGCTCAAGAAAAAGGCAAGGATGGCAAATGGGTATTTACTTTAGCATTTCCCAGCTATGTCCCTTTTATGACCTATGCTAAAAATCGGGAGTTAAGAAAGGAAATATTTATAGCCTACAACACCAAATCTGCCAAAGGCGATGAATTGGACAATCGGGAAATTATTAAGGCCATCTTGAAAATAAAAGATGAAAGAGCAAAACTTCTTGGCTATGACAATTATGCTACTTTTGTTCTTGAAGAACGTATGGCTGAAAGTGGAGAGCAGGTTTTGACTTTCCTTGACGAATTATTAGAAAAAGCAAAACCAAAGGCTAAAGCTGAATTGGAAGAATTAGAAGCCTTTGCAGGCAAAATTGATAATATTGATAAACTATGCAAATGGGATGTTAGCTATTATGCGGAAAAATTAAAAATGGAGAAATATGCGGTGGATGATGAACTGTTAAAGCCCTATTTTGAATTGAATCGCACCATAAATGGAGTCTTCACCACTGCGGAAAAACTTTATGGAGTTACATTTAATGAAAACAAGGACATTCCTGTTTACCATGCAGACGTAAAAGCTTACGAAGTCAATGATGAAAACGGGAACCATCTTGCCGTTTTTTATGCAGACTTCTTTCCCAGAGCAGGCAAAAGAAATGGTGCTTGGATGACTGTTTATAGAGGCCAGCGCATCGAAAATAACAAGGAATACCGACCTCATGTTTCGATCGTCTGCAACTTCACCAAGCCTACAAAGACTAAACCCAGCCTTCTTACCTTCAATGAGGTCACGACTTTGTTTCATGAGTTTGGTCACGCCCTCCATGGTATGTTAGCTCAGGGTACTTACGGATCCTTGTCCGGAACCAATGTCTATTGGGATTTCGTGGAACTTCCTTCTCAAATATTCGAAAACTGGTGTTATGAGGCAGATTGCTTGGATCTATTCGCCAAGCATTATGAAACAGGTGAACCTATTCCTACTTCCTATATCGAAAACATAAAAAAAGCAGCCAATTTCCATCAAGGCTTCCAAACTGCGAGACAAATCAGCCTCGGGCAATTGGACATGGCTTACCACACCACAGATCCCAAAGCCATAGCGGATATTTTTGAATTTGAAAATGAGGTAATGAAGCCTACAGCTTTGCTGGCACCTGTGGAAAACACCTTGATGAGTTCCTCTTTTTCGCATATTTTTCAAGGGGGCTATGCAGCTGGATACTACAGTTACAAATGGGCAGAAGTATTGGATGCTGACGCTTTTGAGTTGTTTCAGGAAAAGGGTGTATTTGACAAAGAAACTGCAAAATCCTTTAAGGACAACATCCTTGCTATGGGAGGTAAAGAGCACCCTTCTATATTGTTTAAAAGATTCAGAGGTAGAGAACCCAAACCTGATGCCCTTATTAAAAGAGCTGGGCTTGAGGTATAGTTTTTAGCGGTGAGCAAAAGGGTACTATTTGCTTACTTCGAAAATAAATGCAAGCGTATTGATAATACAAAAGGGGCTCGATTGGGCCCCTTTTAAACTCGTTTCGGAAAAACTTGTCTAAGTCCGTATGTAGGAAAAAATAAATTGGTGCTTTAAATAATGATAAATCCTATTATCAACAGCCATATTAGCGCTGAAACCATTAGTAGTACGGTAAATTGTTTATCTTTCATTGCCCCCGAATTTTAATTCCATTAATGATATTAATATACAAAATATAGGGCTTGAAAACAAATAATTGCCACATATAATTTTACATATGACTGAAAAAATAAACTATTCCTTTTATAAAAAATTTAATATTTCTTCCAAAGAATGGCACGAACGATAAAAGCTATGGATTATTTTAAGGAATTATTATTTTTTTTAACCTTAGCTAACAAATAGGAATTATTTCCTCTTCAATAAATCTGTTGTTACATTACCAAGTTCATGGTAATGTTTCTGGTTTTGGGACATATTATCTGCTGTCCATTCTATTTTCCTAGATAGGGGAAACTGTCTAACTGGACAGTTGACCACCTGGCAATAATGACAACAAGGATCTGGAATACAAGGATCTGCATGAACAAAAACCTCAATATTTCCAGAGAGATTTTCTTCCAACACCTCTTCTACCTCATGCACGCATTCATGACCCTGAACAAGATCATAATAGTAAGGTAAAGTAAGATGCAAATCGATATGGCTGTCACCGCCATATTGCTGCACCCTCATATTGTGAATGTCGATCCAATTTTTTTGCCGGTGCTTGTTTAATATTCTTACGGCTTTATTGATGGACTTTGGATTGGATTCATCCATCAGCCCAGCCACCGACTTCCTAACCAAAAAATAGCCATTGTAAATGATATAAAAAGCAAAAAGTCCCGAAATAACACTGTCCAAGACATTCCAACCAGTAAAATAGATGATAGCTATGCCAAATATCAATACAAAGCTACTTATCGCATCAGTAGTAATATGTTTGCCATCTGCTTCTAATGTTATACTATTTAATTCCTTTCCTTTTTTCTGTAATACAAAGCCCAAAAGGCCATTTACTATTCCTGAAAAACCAATCAATATCATTCCCAAAGGCAGTTCAATAAGAGGCTGAGGAAACAACAGTGAATTAAGCGATTGATAGAGAATGAAAATCCCAGCAACGATGATAAGTGTTCCTTCTATTCCAGCACTGAAAAACTCTATCTTACCATGACCATAAGGGTGATTTCTATCCCTGGGAACAGCACTCAATCGAATACTGTAAAGCGCAAAAAATGAAGCAACTACATTTACAATGCTTTCTAAGGCATCCGTTAAAATAGCATTCGAACCTGTCAGTATATAGGAATAGAATTTAACCACCAGTAATACAATACTAATGCCTACTGACCAAAGAATAATTCGCTGTTTTTCTGAATTCACCTGACTAAAAATTTAAAGTTTAAAATTAGCCTTATTTGGGCGATTGAGAAAATTAACCAGCAATTTAAAACAATGATTTTGCTTTTGGTTTGATGAGAAAAACTAAAACGCAGGAATAGCCTCTGTGATAAAATTAAGATTGTGACTTATGACTCAATATTTTATTTAACCTAATACATGTTTTACACCTATTTTTACTTGGAAATGGTATCGGAATTAATAATAAATTGGCTACTTTGATAGCTGATAATTCTTTAAAAAGACAACCAATCCAATGAATCTAAAAAAACCATACTACTTCCTTATAATTATTTTATTTACAGGGATAGAGCTTATTGCCCAAACTTCAACTTCAAAGCGATCAGGCCCATTGAGTGTGGCTCCGCCACCAAGTGTTGGCATTTCCCAGGAGAGATTGGAGCGTATTGACATTATGTTAAAACAATCTCTGGAGGACAATACCATTCCGGGTGCAGTCGCCCTCATAGTCAGGAACGGTAAAATTGTTTTTCATGAAGCCTACGGAAAGGCAGATGCCAATGGGGAAAAATTACAAAAAGATGCCATATTTAGAATTGCCAGCCAGTCCAAAGCCATTACTTCAACTGCTGTGATGATGCTTTGGGAGGAGGGAAAATTTCGCCTGGATGACCCTATTTCCAAATACATACCAGAATTTAAAAACCCTAAGGTCTTGGCCAGTTTCCGCTATGCTGACACCACCTATACCGCAACTCCTGCCAATAAGGAAATTACTATTAGACATTTGCTTACCCATACTTCAGGATTAGGGTATGGTTTAATAGATGGAGACGAAAGAATGAAAATGCTTTACCAAAAAGCAGGCACAACAGACTTGTTTACTACTGAACCTGTAACCATCAAAGAGGTTGTCCTTAAGCTGGCAAAACTCCCTCTTCACCACAATCCTGGAGAGAAATACACCTATAGCATGGGGCTTGATGTACTGGGGTATTTCATAGAAGTGATCTCTGGAATGTCCTTCGAAGCCTATTTACAACAACATTTATTTGGACCATTAGGCATGGATGACACCGGTTTTTACTTGCCTGAATCCAAGGCAGATCGACTTGTATCCATCCAGCATAAAGTAAACGATGAATGGAAAAATTATCCCAATACCTTCTACGATGTTAATTACCCTGTCAAAGGTGCCAAAACCTTTTTCTCTGGCGGTGCAGGGCTATCTAGCACAGCAAAAGACTATGCTACATTCCTTCAAATGTACCTCAATGGCGGGGAGCTTAATGGAAAACGTTTCTTAAGCAGAACAACCATAGCCACCATGATGGGCAATCAAACCATGGACCTATTTGGAGTAGGCGACCAGCATTATGGGCTTGCCTTTGGCGTTTTGACAGCGCAAGGCCAAGCTAAAGGCGGACTAGGCTCTCCTGGAACATTTATATGGGGAGGTTATTTCAACACTCAATATTTCGCGGACCCTCAAGAAAAGGTCATAGGAATTATTCTCAAGCAAACGCAAGGAAGTACCGGCGATCAGACAAGCTGGAAATTTAAACAAATGGTGGGAACCACTATAGACGATTAAAGCCAGCCCATTTTGTAAGACTGAACCCTGACAGAAAAGAACTTCTGTTAGGGTTCATATACCGGTTCAGGATGATGATTAGGCTCAAAGGGATCGAAATAATAAATCTTTTCAGCTTTGTACTTTTCCAAATGAACAGAAAGCCGATTCAAAAAACCAGCGTAGGATTTAACCTCTTGTTGTGACCAAACCACCTCTGCCAAAGCTGCAATTCTAGGATACATCAAAAAATCAAAACGCTGTTCATTGTCAACAGTTTCTGTCCAAAGATTGGCCTGAATTCCCTGTATAAGGGACTCTTCTTCCTGCTTAACACCATAGTCATTTACCTCAAAATCATAAACATCTTCTAATGGGGCAAAGGCACCAGCCCATTTTCTTCCATATTTGTGGTCTTCCTGTTGCAGAAAGTCAAAGTAAAAAGGAATCCGAGGACAGATAACTGTGGAGTAGCCATTCTGAAGGGAAAGGCTAAGCTGCTCTTTCTTGTCATGTCTCCACCAAAATATTATCGTTTGGTCCTTGGGTAAGTTGGCGCCTGCCATTTCATCCCAAGCTAAAACTTTGTTGTTCATCTGGAAAAGGGTATCCGCCATTCTCTCAAAGAAATAGTCTTCCACTCCTTTCATTCCATTCAACCCTTCATTTTTTATCAAATCAAGCACCTGTGGATCTTTTGGCCACATTTGATTGCCAAAACTCACCTCATCACCACCAAGGTGGATCATGTTACTAGGAAACAATGCATCTACCTCGCGCAAAATCTGGCTTAAATAGGAATAGGTGGTTTCTTTGGCTGGGTGAAAGGTAAAATCGGGATACCTTTCTGAGCCCCCTCCACTATGTTCCGGATAGGCCCTGTTGGCTGCCGTTGCATGTCCAGGCATGTCTATTTCCGGTATCACAGTAATCATTCGCTCGCTAGCATAACGCACTATCTCTTTAATTTCCTCTTGGGTATAATAGGTGGCCGGAGCATTAGGGTCAGATTCATTACCTATCCCTCCTACTGTAGCTAATTTTGGAAAACCATTTATTTCGATGCGCCATCCCGGAGCATCTGTCAGGTGCCAGTGAAAAATATTTAATTTATAATAAGCCATGTGATCAAGCAATTGCTTCACCTTATCCATGCCAAAAAAATACCTGGATTCATCCAACATCACCCCTCTCCATTCATACTTAGGTTGATCTTGAATTTCCCAATTGGGCAAGGATAAATTATCTCTTTTCACTTCAGCAGCATGCGCCAATTGCAATAAAGAAATGACGCCATAAAAAGCACCTTCCTCATCTGCTGCTTCTATGATTACTTCCTTTGAATGTATCTGAATTTTATAGCCTTCACTTAAATTTTCCGATTTCCTTAAGCTAATTGACTTCGCTGAAGATTTACCTTCCGATATTGTAACCCCCAATAGTCTCAATGCTTCTTGCTGAAGGTAAGTGCCTTGTTCAGGAAAATCACCTTTTATAAGCCCTACTTTACTGTCCCACAAAAATTCCCCTTCCATCAATTTGTAAGAAGCAGGAATCGGGATGATCTCAGGTTGGACCTGAGCGATTGTCAAATGAAGGGTAAACAAGAAAAGCAGCAAGGATAAAAAACAGTTTTTAATCATGAAATTTGAATCAAGTAAAATTTGAAAAACAAAACTATAAAAAATATTATCCTCAACACAGGTTATTCTACAGGATTCTGATTTGTCGATCTCAGGCTGTCTTTTTGCCAGGTTAGGTAATTGCTCGAAAGTGGTACAAGAATAGGTATCACTTCAATATACAATCGGGCTTTAAACAACAAGGATAAAATTGTAAATTTGGCCAGTATTTAAAATTATAGCAAATGCCATTGTCATTTTGCTAAACATTTACAAACACTTTCCAATCCTTAACAAAAGAATGGATTATATGAGAATTAATTTAAGCCTTTGCTGGCCAGCACTTCTGGTATTATTACTTAACAATTTTTCATCATGTACAGACAAGGGTAGCAACGCCAAAAATCAACCAAATATCATTATTTTCTTTACGGATGATCAAGGATATGGTGATTTGGGCACTTTTGGAGCAGAGGGATTTGAAACGCCTCACTTGGACCAATTGGCAGCTGAGGGGATAATGTTTACCAATTTTTATGTACCCGCTACAGTTTGTACCCCTTCACGAGCAGGCTTACTCACGGGTCGCTATCCCAAAAGAAGCAACCTTCACGAGGCAGTGCTATTTCCTTATTCAGATGGTGGCCTATCTCCCAAAGAGTTTACAATGGCAGAAATGCTAAAAGATGGGGGGTATTCCACCTCCTGCATTGGCAAATGGCACCTGGGACACAAGGAAGAATTTATGCCAAACAATCACGGATTTGATGAATTCTACGGGGTGCCGTATTCAAATGATATGGACAACTATAATTATGAAAAAATCGGTTTTCAGTCTCCGCCACTACCCTTTTACCGTAATACAAAATTAATTGAAAGTGGTCCTGATCAACAATACCTGACAAAAAAATATACTGACGAGGCCATAAAACAAATCAAAAATAGGGCGCAAAAACCTTTCTTTATTTATTTGGCCCACAATATGCCTCATACCCCCCTCTTTGCTTCTCCAGCTTTTAAAGGTAAAAGTCAGAATGGGCTTTATGGAGATGTAATTATGGAATTAGATTGGAGTGCAGGTGAAATAATAAAAACTTTGAAAGATGAAGGCATCTATGAAAATACCATATTTATTTTTACTTCCGACAATGGTCCAGCAAAGGGCTCTGCAAAACCATTGAGAGGAAAAAAAGCCCAAACCTGGGAAGGTGGGCAACGTGTACCGGGAATAATTGCTTGGCCAGGTAAAATCCCCAAAGGAAAAGTTACAGATGAATTTGTCAGTACTTTGGATTTATTCCCTACACTTGCAAAAATATCTTCTTCAAAAATTCCTAAGGAAATACAAATGGATGGCATAGACCTTAGTGCCTTTTTATTAACGCCCGAAAAAACCATACTCCCTGAGCGCCCGTTCTTTTTTTATGCAAGAAATGGTGATTTGGAAGCAGTAAGACTTGGAAAATGGAAACTTCACCTTAAAAAATCAATCGGATGGAATGAAAACGCGGATGGTGAATTCCAGATAGCCCTGTACAATTTGGATGAAGACATTGCAGAAAAATACAATGTGGCCCATCAAAATGCTGAAACAGTTGCCAAACTTACCGCTTTGGCAAAAGGCTTTGATGGAGACCTTTAATAGAAGGGCATTGTTTCCCATTTAGGTTTCTAAAAATAGCAACTGCTCGGATTGGGTCATTAAACAAACCTTACTTTCACATTTGTTCCAGACCGTAAAATTCACCGGTACCAACCTGTTTATCTTAAAAAAGCTTACCCTGAGACAGTGGATAAATGCACCATCCTATTTCACTCAAAATCAATTTTAGCTATCTTTGCATTCTATGAGCGAAAAGAACTTCAAAAGACATACCATTACTTCTGCATTGCCTTATGCTAATGGCCCACTCCATATTGGACATTTGGCAGGCTGTTATATTCCATCCGATATTTATGTCCGGTACTTAAGATTGCAACAGAGGGATGTAGCCTTTGTTTGCGGATCTGATGAACATGGCGTGGCCATAACCATCAAAGCCAAAAACGAAGGAATCAGCCCACAAGAAGTAGTTGATAGGTATCATGGAATCATGAAGGGTAGTTTTGAGAAATTCGGAATTAGCTTTGACCATTACTCCCGCACCACCTCACCTGTTCACCATGAAACAGCCAGCCAATTGTTTGCTGAACTGTACCAAAAAGGCGAGTTTGATGAAAAGGAAACGGAGCAATATTATGATGCAGAAGCCAATCAGTTTTTGGCCGACAGGTACATAGAAGGCACCTGCCCTAATTGTGGTTATGAAGAGGCTTATGGAGATCAATGTGAAAAATGCGGTTCATCACTCAGTCCTACAGATCTGATCAACCCAAGGTCTAAACTAAGTGGCAATACACCTGTTCTAAAAATGACCAAACATTGGTTTTTGGACCTTGGAAAATTTACTCCTTTTCTGAAAGAATGGATTTTAGATGAGCATGCCAATGACTGGAAAAACAATGTTTTAGGACAATGCAGAAGTTGGCTTGAGTCTGGCGATGGCCTCCAACCGAGGTCAATGACGCGTGACATGGATTGGGGCATACCAGTACCTATCCCAGGTGCCGAAGGCAAGGTATTGTATGTTTGGTTTGATGCACCGATTGGCTATATCTCTTCTACTAAAGAATGGGCCAAAGAAAATGGAAAAGATTGGGAGTTGTACTGGAAAGACAAGGAAACCAAGCTGGTTCATTTTATAGGCAAGGACAATATTGTCTTTCATTGCATTACTTTTCCTGCAATATTGAAAACCCTTGGTGACTTTATATTACCAGAAAATGTGCCTGCCAATGAATTCTTGAATTTGGAAGGACAAAAAATATCAACTTCCAAAAACTGGGCGGTATGGTTACATGAATACCTAGAGGAATTTCCTGGTCAGGAAGATGTCTTAAGGTACGTGCTGACAGCCAATGCTCCTGAGACCAAAGACAATGACTTTACCTGGAAAGATTTTCAGGCAAGAAATAACAATGAATTAGTTGCCATTTTTGGGAATTTTGTCAATAGGGCTCTTGTGTTAACACATAAATATTACGAAGGAAAAGTCCCTAAAAATTATGGTTTAGCACCTGTAGAGGAGGAACTTATAAATACCCTAAATGAGTATCCGACTAAAATTTCTCAATCGATAGAAAAATACCGATTTAGAGAAGCACTAACCTTAATGATGGATTTTGCACGAACGGGCAATAAATACCTTGCAGAAACAGAGCCTTGGAAAACAATTAAAACTGATCAAGAAAGAACTTCAACGATACTAAATGTCGCAATCAATATAGTAGCGAACCTATCTGTTTTATCTCAGCCATTTTTACCTTTTACTTCTGAAAAAATCAAAAACATGCTTGGCTTAAGCGGATTGAACTGGGAGGATGCAGGGAGAATGGATTTGGTAAAAGAAGGGAACAGCATTGGAAAAGCTGAATTGCTTTTCCAAAAAATTGAGGACAGCACTGTAGAAACACAGATTCAGAAGCTTTTGGATAGCAAAAAACTTAATGAAGCTGCAAAATACAAAGCTGCACCTATGAAAGAACTTGTCTCATTTGATGATTTTGGAAAATTGGATTTGCGCGTCGTAACTGTTGTGGAAGCGATGAAGGTCAAAAAATCCAAAAAACTGCTTCAACTAAAGGTTGACACAGGTATTGGTGTTAAAACTGTACTTAGTGGTGTTGCAGAGCAATTCCAACCTGAAGAGCTTGTTGGACGTCAAGTGACCATGCTTCTTAATTTGGCTCCAAAAAAGATGGCTGGGATTGACTCAGAAGGGATGATCTTAATGGCCGAAGACTCAGAAGGGAAATTAAAACTGCTTAGCCCACACGAAGCGACCAATCCAGGTTCTGCTATTAGTTAAACCCTAGAAGGAAAGTCTTAATATTTAATCCGGATATGCTAGCCTTTAAAGGGAATTAGAATTTCCAGTGCTGCAACTAGAAATGAAAAAGAACCAATCTATATTTCCGCAAGAGGAATTTCAATAACCACGGACGAGTTTCCGTGGTTACTGAATGGTTTTGATCATCTTCCTATCAAGTATACCAGCTATTATTTTAACAATAGACAATTGACTACTGAAACATTAAGAGCGGATTAACTCCAAAGTGATCAGAACATTTCTCCTATTTAATTGTTATATTTATCGAAAGTATATGCAAACCAAATATGAATATTCTAATCATTTTTTTATTCCTTATTGCCAGCACATTGTCTCAATCAAACATTACCCTCTCCGATCTTCAATGGAAAAACCGTGTATTGTTGGTTTTTCCATCAGATCATAAGGCAAAGGAAATGGACTTCAGTTTGACAGAAGATCTTGAAGTAAATCTGAAGGACCGATACCTGATCTACTTTTATTTTGGAGATAGCCTAATTAGTAATTCAGCCCATAGTTTTGATTCTGATTATCAAAAAAAGTTGAAGCAGCGCTATCAGATGGGGTCAAAGGAACATTCCTACGTCCTTATAGGTAAAGACGGTTCCTCAAAAATGAAAAAAGAAGGAGATTCAATTGACTGGCAGGCACTTTTTGAAACCATAGATGCTATGCCCATGCGCATCAGAGAGATTAAAATGAATCCCGATAAATAGAAGTAATTATTGGATAAAATCTTAATCTCTATCCTTCATCCATCCAGTAATACTTATCCTTTCTTTGGCTGTGGGCAAAACTTCGTGGGGTATTTCTCCGCTTAAAAAGACGACTAACCTCCCTCCTACAGGAAAGAAATCCTGGTATTCTTCTATTCCATCTGGTCTAGTGAAATACATTCTTAACTCTCCCCCATCGGATTCCTCCCAGGTATCATTCAAATAAAGAATAACAGAAACAATCCGATATTGGACAGATTGGAACTGATCCAAGTGGCGCAAATAAAATGAACCCTGTGGATACATGGCAAAATGGGCTTCAAAGGATTTAAGTCCTAGAAAGCAACGTTGGTTAATTGCAGATTTTAGACGATCCATTTTATTCCAATACACTTCTTGAATGGGTGTCAGTAGGTTTTCATCCATCCAAAGCACTTTATCACTTCTTATCTCTGGTTTAATTGCAAAAGTTTCTCCACTACCAATTCCTGCCAATCTAAATTGCCCGTGCATCAATAGCTCTTTTTGTTCACAGAGCAAATCTTTCCTGAACGCTTCAGAGATATAGTTATCCACGACCGACCAGCCTTTTTCATAAAGGTCCTGAACCACTTTGTCATTGTTTTTATCCCTATCATCCATAAAGCCAAATGTCGACTATAATCTGTAATAATCTACATTTGCCAATTATTAATTTACCCGAAATTGGGCTAATTGATAATTGGCAGGATGGAAATTTCACATTTATCCTTTATTTTTAGTATTAAGCGTTAATTTTGTGTTTGCTCATAGATAATTAGAAATATGCATTTAAAATCTGACGACATTATACGATTGGAAATTGATTTTATTACTGGGGAGGTTCCTCCTCCTTTTAGTCATATTTTTAAACTTAAACTTTCCTTCAGCAAAAATTTTGTAAATACTCAATTCGACCTCCAGTATACGGAGAGAGAAAGCCTAAGTCCTGAAGATATCATTGATGAGGGATTTACTATGGCTGATGATTATGGGTACAAGGGTGAAATCCCTAAACTTTGGGAGGGTATTTTTAAAAAGCTTTATTCTGCTTCAAAATGGTCTAATCTAAAAACCCTTGGAGAAGGTGGCGGAATCAAATTGCTAGCAAAAGATGTGCATGGAAAGATGATCCGTGACATTCCGCTAAATCAAGAAGATTGGTACTTTACCTGCCAGGATTTCATCCAAGCCATTTATGAAATCAGCAAAAAAGAGGCACCGATGCAAATACGATACCTTGAAATTAAAAAGGATAAGAAAACATTGGTTGATCTGGTTTATAAGTTTTCTATTCGGAAAGTTTTGCTGAATGTAAATGGGAATGAGAAGGAAATGGATTGGGAAAGCGGAAGGGACCTTGCTTCTTTAATCTTTATTCCAGATTATGATTACGAATTAGCAATAGAGGAAGAACCTAAAAAAAATGGCCATTACCTGGATTGTGGAGATGGTTTGTGGCATGAATTTGAGAAGGGCATCATCAACCTAGATCAATCTTTTGACGCAAAGAAAAAAATCACTCAGAAATTAAATGACCTCTTGTAAAATTTAGGGTGAAGTTAAGGGCTGGAAATTTTTCTAATATCAGCCTTAATGTCTAGTATCATTTTACCTATTTCTTCTAGTGAAATCGGTGCATTTGGTGTAGGGTCTGGGAAGTGGGTGCTTATAAAAGCCTTGGCTTCCCATATTTCAATCACTTCTTGAATAGAAATGTCGTAGGGCTTATAAATTTGATTGTCAGAAACTACAAATAATTTACCTCTCTCAGTTATATAGTTAAACACCCTTTTGTAAACAATCCCGTCATTTTTGGTCACCAATACGTATGTTTTCCCATTTTTAATTTCCGCTGGGCTTTCAATGTAGGCCCCAACCACAATGGTTCCAGGCACCAAGGGCAACATGCTGTCTCCACTTATTTCGAAAGCCCTGTAGGTTTGATTTGCCGAAAGGTTTGGCAGACCAAAGTTAGGTAAATTCTCCATGTACTCTGGGTCAGCGTATCCATTAAGATAACCTGCCGAGGCTTTTTTTCCTACCATACTGATCCGTTCCTGATCATTCTGGTCTAGGGTAACTGTGAGTATTTTTAACTTTTCTCGCTGTAAAAATTGACGCCCTTTGGCCGCAATGTCCCAGCTTGTCAATTCATCAATAGACACCTCAAAAATCTTAGTCAAGGTGCCAATCGTCGAAAGCCTTGGTTCAGACCTTCCATCTTCATAGGCAGAGATCATCGTCCTTTGCACTCCGAGTTCTTCTGCCAATTGGGTTTGGGTTAGCCCCGACTTTTTACGCAATACCTTAAGGTTGCTTGCCAAAAAACTCATGCTGTATACAAGTAAAATTGATGGTCATCTTTCCATTGATTTTTGAAAGTAAACTTTAATAAGTCCATTTTAGATTTTTCCCGCAAATTCAATCTTAACTTAATTTCCTCCATAATTTCTTCATCAGAAAAAGCCTGACTGACCAAAAGGTAACCATAACTGGGTCTAGAGGCATTTTGAATTTGAAATTTCACCTGGAGATTACCAGAAATCAATTTTTTTGTAGTAAAACTTATGCTGTTAGGGTCTCTCATTTTTTCAATATGTTTGTTTAATAAACATTATAAAAATAGCAATGTTATTTTAATTAACCTATTGTAGTGGGATAAAAGTTTAGAGATTGATGTATCAAAATCTCAAATAGGCAAATCATTACCATCAGAGAAAGAGGAGTAAGATTAGACAATCCGTCAAGGCATATCGTGAATTAAGCATAAAAAAGCCTGTGAGAATATATCCTCACAGGCTTAACATTACTACAAGTATTCGAAAAGAGCAATGAATTAATTGCCGAATTTTTTTCTCAATTGGGCAAGTTTATCTTCCATACTTTCTTTTACTTCCCTTTGACTTTCATGCGGCTTGCGACGAGGTTTATCTTTTCGGGCAGAAGAAGTATTGGCGGCAAATGGATCTGACTTAAGGCTTAAACCAATTCGTTTTCTTGGTAAGTCCACCTCCATAACTGTTGCCATCACTTTTTGACTTACAGCCACTACTTCTTTGGGATCTTTGATAAACCTGTCGGCCATTTGACTCAAGTGAACAAGGCCATCCTGATGTACCCCAATATCCACAAAAGCGCCAAACTGAGTAATGTTAGTCACTATACCAGGCAACTTCATTCCTACTTTAAGGTCTTTCATTTCGTTGACTCCTTCTTCAAACTGAAAAACCTCAAATTTTTCTCTTGGATCTCTGCCTGGTTTACCTAATTCCTCAAGTATATCTTTAAGTGTAGGTAGTCCAACTTGTTCATTGACATAATCCTTTAGCGGGATTTTCTGTACCAGTTCTTCTGTTTTCACCAACTCATCAACTGACACGCCCATGTCTTGGGCCATTTTATTGATCAGTGCATATCGCTCTGGATGAACAGCGCTGCTATCTAGTGGATTGGCCCCATTTCGAATTCTTAAAAATCCTGCTGCCTGTTCATAAGCTTTGTCACCAAGCCTAGGGACTTTCTTTATCTCCTCCCTACTTTTAAATGGCCCATTCTCATTTCTATAATTCACTATGTTTTGTGCAAGTGAGGGGCCAAGACCTGACACATAGGTCAGCAACTGCTTAGAAGCAGTATTCACTTCAACGCCAACACCATTTACACAACTCATTACAGTATCATCAAGGGAGTTTTTTAATGCAGACTGATCCACATCATGTTGGTATTGTCCCACTCCAATAGATTTAGCATCAATCTTAACCAATTCCGCTAATGGATCCATCAATCTTCTTCCGATAGAAACAGCTCCCCTAACGGTAAGATCATAATCAGGAAATTCCTCTCTTGCCACATCCGAAGCAGAATAGATAGAGGCGCCACTTTCGTTGACCATTACCACTAAAATTTCCTTGGGTAAGCCTATGCTTTTAACAAAGTTTTCCGTTTCCCTGCTCGCTGTTCCATTGCCTATAGCAATGGCTTCAATGGCATTTTTCTCAACCATGTATTTCACCAAAGCTGTAGATTCCATGACCTTCTTTTGTGGCTCATTTGGGAAGATGGTTTCACTCTGAAGTAGCTGTCCTTGAGGACCAAGGCACACCACCTTACAGCCAGTCCTGAATCCAGGATCTATGGCCAAAACGGATTTTTCACCCAGTGGAGAGGACAATAGTAATTGCCTAAGGTTTTCCGTAAATACTTTAATAGCATCCTCATCCGCTTTTTTCTTTGCATACAGCCTAACCTCTGTCTCCATGGAAGGCTTAAGTAGCCTTTTGTAGCCGTCCTTAGCTGCTAATTTTACCTGTTCTGAAGAGGCATTGCCTTCAGTTACAACGGCTTTCTCAATTATCTTTATGGCGCTAAGATCATCCGGACCAGTATCCAACATCAAGAAAAGTTCTTTTTCACCTCTTCTCATGGCCAAAATACGGTGGGATGGAGCAGTTTTAACAGGTTCTTTCCAATCAAAATAATCTTTGTACTTTATGGCCTCAGCTTCCTTACCAGGGATGACTTTCGATACAAATTCACCCTCTTCGATGAACAGTGTTCTTAGCTTCTTTCTTATTTCCGCATCTTCATTGATCCATTCAGCGATAATATCTCTTGCACCATTTAAAGCATCCTCCTTAGACCCCACTCCCAACGCTTCATTTAGGTATTCTTCTGCGGTTTTATCTAAATCAATAGCGGTTTGTTCGAATATTAATTGAGCCAAAGGCTCCAGTCCTTTTTCTTTTGCGATGGTACCTTTTGTTCTTCTTTTTGGTTTATATGGAAGGTAAATATCTTCTAAAACAGACATGGTCTCTGCAGCATTTACCTTAGCAGCGAGCTCATCTGTTAGTTTCCCTTGTTCATCAATGGATTTTATTATCGCCTCCTTGCGCTTGTCCAAATCCCTTAATTGCTGCAACCTGTCTCTAACAGCAGCTACCTCTACCTCATCCAAGCTTCCGGTGACTTCTTTTCTATACCTGGAAATAAAAGGAACTGTTGCCCCCTCATCCAGTAAATTGGCCGTACTGATTACTTGCTTCTCACGAACGCCTAACTCAGTGGCAATCTTGGAATAATGATTCAAATCTGACATGAATAAAAATAATTAAATCCTGATTTTGTTTAATACAGCGCAATTTAAGGCTATTTTTTTTGGGATACAGTAAAAAAACTAAGAATTCGATTATTCGTTTATTTCCCAGCAAATTGTATATTTACAAACAAATTTATACTCAGAGAAAAATGGAAGACAGTCAGGAAAAGCGATATAATTTAGAAAATTTAGAGGAAATAAGTGGTGGCAGTAATGAATTTGTAATTGAAATGATCAAGCTTTTTATCAGCCAGTCTGAAAATACAATTCCTGGATTTGAACAAGCCATGGAAAATAAAAATTATAAAGTAATCCGTGACCTGGCTCATCAGATAAAACCAAGTATTGACAATATTAAAATTACAAGTCTTATGCCCATAATAAGAGAAGTAGAGCATTTGGCAGAAATGGAAAATCAAACGGGAGAACTATCTTCAAAGATCATGGAAGTAAATGCTGGACTAAAAGTTGTAATTTTTCAGTTGCAAGCTGAACTGATCAAAAGAAAATAGTGCCTTTCAACTTCGCTTTCAGAACGTTTAAAACGCAAGGTGTTGAGATAATCCAGGCCAAGTCCCTTAAAATATACAATAGGGATTGAAAGAACTTTCAATCCCAAAATTTAGCCCCTATCGCCAAAACTGTGGCATTGACAATACAACCCTCAAGAATTCTTATTGCCATAAATAATTTCTACGATTCCAGTTATTGGGATCAAGGGTAAAAATATCGGATACGCTTTTCTTCCATCTCAACCGCATCAGCCTTCCCCTGTCTCCTCAGTATCTCTACCCTTAATTCATGGCATTCCTTAGCTACATAGGAATCAGGAAAGGACCTGGCTGAAAGTGTCAATAAATCAAACGCTTCTGCCTCTCGAGCTTCTCCACCCTTTTTTAGAAGCTTTTTTCCCTCTAAAAAATTTGCTTTCCACATTTTAGCCTCTGGTCTCATCCTGTCTGCTTCCTGAAAAACTTCAAATGGATCCACTTTAGAAGGATCTTCTTTATCAGATATCTTAATGGCTTCTGAAGCTTCAAAAAACGTGACAATGGCCTCATAATAAGCACTGGCCTCTTTATTATTATAATCAGGTATTCTCAACTTTTTCTCTTCTTTTGGGGAGGTGAAAAAGGTAGCCTCTCCTATGATACCGGGTATGCCATAAGTACCTCTTAGAACACTTGCTCCTGAGTTAGAAAATATAGTGTAATCTGAAACCAGGCTATAGGGCCCTTTTCCTTTAAAGAGATGTTTTACTAGTTTTCGGGCCACCATTTCTCCAAAATCAACGCTTGCTCGATTTTCCTCAGCACTGCCATGAAAATAGACAATAGGGAAATTTACTTTAGGGTCAGCGGTTGCATTGTGATGGATGGAAACGAACAAATCCGCCTTATTTTCCAGTGCGATTTTACTCCGATCAGATAATGGAATAAAAGTATCCGAAGTTCTTGTTAGAATAACCTCAGCCCCAGCCAACTGCAACATTTCACCGAGTCGAACAGCTACCCTAAGATTGATCCACTCCTCTCTTTCTCCGCTAGGGCCTACTCGGTAGGAATCAGTCTCTGCTGTCCCTCCATGGCCTGGATCTATGCATATGACTTTGCCTTGAAGCACCTGCTCTATTTTGCCTAGAGGTATTGCTACTGAGGAAAATGCAATAAATTGTGTTAGAATAGCAATAAGTATTAAGGCTACAGTTGTGCGTTTTTTAAAATCACCCATGGATCTTTAACTTTGATTTTGTCTCGGTTTCAGTAATCATTTTCTCCCTCTTCGAGTGGAGCCCAAATATAGCCTTAATCTTGTGTCCCATAATTAAAATTACAAATTTTGGCGTTGAAATCAGCGTTCGTCTCCAGAGTCTTTTGGGCTCCTTGAGCAAACGAATTAACCATTCAAAACCAAAGTTTATCCAGAAAGCATTCGGTCTAATTACAGTACCTGCATAAAAGTCAAATACTGCACCAATGGCAGCTATGGTGGGAACCTCTAGACGATCCTTATTTTTTAAAACCCATTTTTCTTGCTTTGGTGCGGTCATTCCAACAAATAATAAGTCAGGCTTAAACGCGTTAATGGCAGTTACCATCAACTCATTTTCTTCATTTGTGAAACTATTACTAAACGGAGGGCTGTAAAAGGCGCACTCAACTTCAGGGAAATTCACTTCGATTTTTTTCTTGATTTTGTTTAAAACAAATTCGGAAGAGCCCAAATAAAAAACTTTCCCTGCTTGTTTATTCAAAAGCCCTAAGTAATGAAGGTGTAAATCATAACCAGAAATCTTTTTGATTTTTTTTCCATAGAGCAAATTTGTGGCATAAACAATACCAATGCCGTCAGGGAGCAAAATTTCTGATGCTTTTAGGGCATTTTGAAATTCCTTGTCTCCCCTGGCTATACAATATGAGTGTGGATTCAATGTGTTCGCCAGTATTTTTTTTCGTCCCCCAATTTCTTTAGGGAGTTGGGTGGTCAGTTTGTAGTCTAAAAATTTTAAAAGCATAATATTTGTGATTTAGCTGTTATTAATCCCAAAATAGACGGTAGGTGATTTACTCCATGTTCAATTTGCCCTAAAAATCAAATTTCCAAAACAATTTTTGTTAGTTCTGTCTATCTTGGCATAACTTACAAAACCCATTGATTTTCCATTAATCACCAAATTAACTGCAGAACTTGATGACATTTAAATAAAATTGGTTGAGGAATGAATTTTTCAAAAGTTACTTCTTTATTTTAATTATAGATCTCTATTAGCTTATTATATATGCGATCGTCTCCATATTTTTTTTGGGATACTAATTTACCCTCTTCTCCCATTTGTTTAGCTTTTACAGGATCATTCTCTATCTGTAGAATGGCTTCTTTTAATCCACCACTGTTATTGATATCGAACATCAAACCTGTTTTCCCATGGGAAACTATATCATTAAAACAACCCATATTAGAGGTAATAACTGGCTTGCCATGGTACATTGCTTTTGTAATTACATTTGGAAACCCCTCATACCAACGGCTTGGAACTAGAATAGCTTTGGATTCTCGGTAAAGGTCATCTAATTCTAAACCTGATAGAAACCCTTTGAAAATCACATTGGCTGGTGCACCTGAAATATCAAACATATCGCCAACCCTTCCCGCAATTGCAAAGGTCAAATTTGGGAGAGCCGATGCCGCTCTGAATATATCTTCTACTCCTTTTTCTTTACTTACCCTTCCAATAAAAGTATAGTATTTAGCTTCAAACCTGGTAGTGCTCGGTAACATTGGAGGCGTTAATCCTGGAACAATAACTGTTTTCTCCTTTGGAATCCCTAAGGAGGCAAATTTTTCGCGCTGAAATTCAGATTGAACAATAAAAGTATCTACATATTTAGCGAAGACACCTGATTTCCTGGCAACAAAATTTCTGAGGGCATAGGCAGTGCTCTTTAAAGCTGATCCAGTGCAATTATTTTTTATACAGGACAATTCTCCTGCAGGACCAGTACATTTTTCACAAATCTCACCAGAGCGATCTAAAAACAATCCCGTAGGACACCACAGCCTGTAATTTGGGCATCGCATTACCAAAGGTAGACTGTGCTTTTTTATCATCTTCAATATTCGTGGAGAGATAAATGGATAAACACTTTGAACCTGAACGACATCCGGACACTCCTTTCGGATAATTAATTCTATATCCTTAACCGCCTTTGGGTTGTATAAACTTGAAAAAGCGGCTCTCAATTTACCGAATTTCATCTCGTCCATTTCTCTGGATCCCCTCCTGTACCAAATAACTTGATGTCCATTTGCTTCCAGAAGAGCAGCAAGCCCTTCGACAGCATGCTCTTCTCCAGAAGGTTCAAAATAATCATTGTGAATGAATAATATTTTCAATTTATTTAAGGAATGTGGATGAATTAAAACTAGTGAGCACTTTGACTATTTAGGAAGATTAAATTTCAAATTTTTGGTAATTTTTTCATTCAATAATTCTTCTAAAATAAGTTCTTGTAACCATACTTCTCCCTGGCAAAATTCCATTCTAAAAGGAGCCGTAGCTATTTTATAGTAACCTGGAAGGCCATTTACTATGGCCTGAGAGGAAGTATAGATGTCTACGAAGACAGAAGTTTCTAAAACCATAAAATTGCCGCTTTTGCTGTCCTCAAGGAAATCTACCGCCAAAAAGGTATGGCTAAATTTATTTTTGATGTTCAAGGCTATTTCCACTGCTTCTACGGGTAAATTGGTCTTTCGAATAAGCATGCTTCCCGAAGCCCTGAAATCATTTTTGGGCACCATTTTGTAGTAACCGAATGCCTTATCTCCAACAATGATAATCCGTAGATCATACCCCTTATGCTTTATAAGCGGTTGAAAATAGACATAGTTTTTTTGACCAAAACCTGGCCAATAAGTAGACATGCCTTCTGCAAATACCTTTTTAACAAATTTTTCAGCCTTCTTTTTATTCTTAATCAGATGCACTCCTTTAGATGCTGAGCCATTTATTATTTTCGAAACCAATGGGTACTCCGTTTGATTCAGGAATTCAAGTGTTTCTACTTTATTATGTGAAATAAAAGTAGGGACATGGGGGACTTTGTGAAATTTATAAAGGTAATTAAGGTTGATTTTATCTTCGTAAGACCAAATTTCTTTGTGAGAAGGAAAGCACTGTATTTTTAAATATTCTTCAATAAAAAAAATTTTTGACCTCGCCTCGTGTAAAGCCCAAGGAGAAATATCCGGCCTAAAAACTATTAGATTGAAGTTTTGTGCACAATCGACCCAGTTGCTACTATGGACAGAGAAAAAATCGTAATCAATATTGTTTTGAATTAAAAACCTTTCATATTTATACCAATGTGCAACTTTTTGAATTTCTCCATTATAGTTGTCCAAATCTTTTACCAATCCCACGCTAAAACCTTCAGGTAGTTGATTTTGAAGTTTTACAGGAGGCACGGTTTCCAAAGAACGTTGTCTATCTACTTCAAGAAACTCTCCTTTTTTTTTCTTAAGTTGGACGATTTTCTGTTCCAAAAAAGGCATTCTAAAGGCCATATACCTCCACCTGTTCAATGCCTTTCTGGCGCTAAAAAATGGTATTCTTAGAAGATCACTTGCCTTTTTGTGTGTTTTATTCACAATTACTTCTTAATGACGTATTTAAGCTTACCACCATGAGATTGAATCTCATCGGTGATAACTACCGCTACTGTTACCTGACCCTTCACCTTTTCTACCAAGTCTTGTCTTACCTGCTTCAAGATTTTGTCCACTTTGGCCTGTTTTCCATTCGCAGAGATTTTTAAATCAATGGATAGGTCTTTGTTTTGAACTACTTGGAATCTCTTCACAGCATCTGGATAATCATCAAAAAGGGTGGTCAAATATTCTCCAGAAATTATTGAACCGTCAGGAAGATTAAAATTGTCACTCTTTCTGCCCTTTACCTGGCCCATTAGTGGTAGGTTTATCCCACAATTACATTTGCTATTTAACCATCTTCCCTGATCACCGTTCTCATACCTGATCAGTGGAAAAGCAAATTCATTGAGATTGGTGAGGGTGATTTTTCCATGTTCACCAATAGGTACAGGAGAACCCTTACCATTCAATACCTCCAATTTAATCGCATCAGAAAATTGATGAAGACCATTGTTTTGCGGACATGATGCAGCGATAAAATACATTTCACTACAACCATATTGATCACAAACAGGGGCTCCAAAAGCCTTTTGAATCTTTCTTTGCTGAACCTTCGCAAGGGGAGCTGCCGTAGACCAGATGACGTTGGGGGAAGGCAAACTAATTCCATGGTCTAAAATATAATCAGCCAAAGTATCTAATGCCCCAAGATAGCCGTGTAAAACCTGGGGTTTGTTCTTTTTAAATTTCTCTAAAAAAACCTCTATGCTATTATCAGATAAGTTAGTAGCATTTAAGGTAATCAGTTTTCTTGGCCAATTGATAAATTTAAGGACCAACTTTGTCAAAGTTCCTATGGGGATTTCTCTGTAAACCGACGCCATATTTACTTCAGGACTTAGGCCCCACCAGGAAAACATTTGCCATTTTTGCAGTTCTCTTACGGTTTTGGGATTTACGCCAATCATTAGTGGCACACCCGTACTTCCACCAGTGGTAATTTTTTTAATTTCTCTTCCTCTATGGGTGTCAGAGATAAATTCATCAAAATTAAGTTTTAGATCATCCCTGGTTATCACTGGCACCTGGCTAAAGTATTCAGGTCGGCTTATGTCCTTTGGTAATAGACCGATGTTTTTAAAATTGCGTCTGTACCAAGGCACATTTTTATAAGCATGCTCAAGTAAGGCTTCTACCTTTTTCCAACTAAGGTAATCCTGTTCTTCTTTCGATAATTCTTGAAAATCTAGCACTTCTTCCAAGCCTTTCTTTGCCCCTGGTTTAAAAAAATTATATTTCCTCAGGTATATTCCTGAGCCAAATTTATTGTGCACGATTAGAGGTAAGTTTTTTGCTCAGTGATAAAATATTATTGGCTACAGAAGAGGGTGTATAGGCCGCAATTATGGCTTCAGATGCTTTGCCCATTTTATTCCAACTGTCCTTTTTTTCCCACGAAGACAGCAGTCCCAGCCTAAAGCTCTCCCTGTCAAGCGGGTCAAACACCCAACCATTTTCTTTTTTAACCAATTCAGGCCAACAACCATTGTAATTCGAACATAGGATAGGCAAACCTAAGGACATGGCCTCTGGAATCACAAGAGACCAATTGTCTTGAAGGGTCGGCATTAAAAATACATCTCCCAACGATAGATAATCAGGTACATCTGAATAATCCAGTTCTCCACTAAATACAATATTTTTACAGGTGGATTTCTCAATGATTTTCTCAACTATTGGTCGTTCAGGCCCATCGCCAAGAATTAACAAACTTGCTTCTTTAACCAATCCCATGGTAGAAATCCAGGCATTGATCATTTCTTGAATGCCTTTAATTGGTACCAATCGTCCCAGGTATACATATACATACTGGTTCAGACCCAAATTTGATTTTTTCGTTGGTTTATTCAAAGGCGAATCTGAAACTTCTTCGTAACTTTTAGCCCTTAAATCGGCTATCATGTTCCCATCTGTAATTTGGTCATTTGAAATGCCTAATTGGTTCAAATAGGCTCTGCTCAAGCTGCCGTTACAGACGATTTCATCTATGGCATTTTTTGCTAATTTCCTGTAAATGGTTTTTATTTTCCCAGCATTCTTTTCTGTATGAACAGTTCCTTCATAACACATGATATGTGGAATTTTATGGGCCATTCTAAGCCATAATGGAGCATAAGTCCATTGAAAAAATCCATCACTAATCATCACATCCGGTTTACTCTCTTTAATCGCTTGCATAAGCCCTGGCTGGAATGGTATCCTGATGGCTTGCTTTTTTACATCAGACAGGGGTTGCTTTTTTTTACCTGTCAACCTCCACTCTCCACTTAAAGCAATGGCTCTTTCACCTAGTACATTACCCAACTTCTTCCTGCAGCGTTCTGGAACTACGTCTTTAAAGTAAATAACCGTTAACTGGCCTCCTGATAAGCTATCCAGCTCTTGGTACAGTGGTATCCTGTAATCCAGAAAACTCCGGGTTATCCAGGTAATTCGCATAAAATGTGAGTTGTTTAAAGTGGTTGTATAATACCGAAATAACAGCAAAAATCAAAACAGAAGGGATCCAAGCACCATAGACACGGGAACCAATTCCAGGATTACCCATGGTATGCACCAAGATCATCAAAAAAGAGCCATATAAAGCCGAACGTATAAGTGGTGGGAATACATCAGATTTTGAAGTGAACCACATTTTCACTAAAAAAACGGCCAATAGAATTGCTCCAGGAAATCCCATTCCCAGAAGTGCCGATAGAAAACCATTGTGAGCCCCAATAACACCCGAGCCCCTCTTTTCTGAAATAACAGAAACCTCTCCAGCAACAAAGCCAAAACCAGTAAGGGGTTGCTTCATCGATTGGTCCCAAGAAAGGGCTGCAATCTTATCCCTTCCTGAAGTGTATTCTACTCCTACCCCTTTTTTCCCATAAAAAACAGTATTTTTTAGCACATCCCCTGCACCAAAATAAAGCAGGATAACCAATAAAGATATGCCTCCAAAGAAAAAAGTAGCTTTAAGGTAATTACTACCTTCTTTGAGTGCAAAAGTTCCCATTACAATCCCTAAATAAGCTGTATTAGAAAAGCTCAAGATGGATATGGTTAATATCGGTACTCTTATCCAAAGTGATAGAGGGAAAAGTAAAGCCAAAAAGAAAAATGGGGTTGACGTCATTTGCTGTTCGAGAAAAGTCCCTAAGCCAAAAGCCCCAAAACCTAACAATTTAATTCTCCCCAGTGCTCCCAAAATTATTGCATATATAGAATACCACAACAACCATCGTAGCAATCCTTCAGCACCAACTTTGCAATAAATGGTATAAACAGCAGCAAATATCAATAAGGTATAGGCAATGGCCTCAGTAGCACGGTAAAGCGTAAGTATGGGGTCTACACTCCAAATGGCACTTATTAAGCCCAAACCATAAAAAAGAAAAAACCATTTGAAAGCAGAGTTTCCTATAAAATACCTGATCAGTTCATGATGAATAAAATAATAAGTTCCTACAAGCAACACGACCACTAAGAACACAGCCTGAACACCTGCAGAAGCATCCACTGTAGCCATTTCACCAGCCTCCCTTTGGCGCAATACCAACACATACAATAAATTCCTAAAAAGAAAAACTCCACCTGGCACCCCGCCAATGATGAAAAAATCCAATAGACTAATCTTTGTACTTACCCTATTTTCTGCAACAGCATTCAAATTTTTCTGTTTTTCTCTCTGTATATTAAAACCTTAGATAAAATCCACCACTGGAGTTTATTTTTGGAACCGTATTTCAATAGTATTGATAGCTTATCATTTGGGAGATGATTTTTACAGGATAAAATAATAGACCTACCCGATTCTAATCTACCCGATAGTAAGGCTGCATAGCCCAAACTTTTACCCACCCTGGCCCTGCAGAAAAGATAATTTTCAGACAAGGGTTTTTCTAACCTTGTTAACAGGCGATTTTCCCAGGTATCAAGATCAGGGGCTTTGTGCCAACGCTCCCGCTTTTTTTTCCACCAGCCAATTTTTTTAGTCACCTTGTCCCCATCACTAACAAATAAAACCTTGGGTAGAAAGCCCCAGGTACCAAAGGTGGACAAATAGGCCCAGTACTCCAGGTCTTCGGTGATCCGCATGTCCTCTAATTGCCCACCAGCCTGATGGATCACTTCCATCCTGATAAGAGCAGAACCCGTGCATATATGATTGTGAATGGCCCAAAAAGAAAAAAAATCGTTCAACATCAAACCATCCATATTGGATGCCTCTTTACCTCTAAGGAATGCTGGCAGTATAGTCCCCTCGTTGGAGGCGAACTTGTGTAACTGCCCCACTGATACTGCCATAGCTGCAGGATATTTTATCAAAAAACCAGTAGTCTCCAAAATAAAATCAGGATACCAATAATCATCGGCATCCAAAAATGCAAGGTAATCCCCTGTAGCATCCAGAATTCCTTGATTCCTGGCAGCTGCTGGCCCTTTACGCCTTTGCCCTAGGACTTTTATTTGATGCCTATAATTATGGAGCAGTGATACCGTCTCGTCAGTGGAACCATCGTCTATGACAATAACTTCCAACTCTGTGTCTTTCGGTAAATTTTGAGAAAAAACAGCATCTAAGCACCTTTCTATCAATACGGCGCCATTGAAAACGGGAATTATAACGGAAACTTTCAGCTTAAATTCAATAATAAAAATTATAACTATGAGTAAAGATTATTGGCAAACTACCATTCTAATTGCAATCGATTTCGGCTAGCAATGCAATTTTTCTGTCCATGTTCGTGGCCTATCTTATAACCTCTTATTCTATAATAACCATTTCCAAATGCCAATACAGGAAGGACAAGCATGGCTGAAATGTCGAATACCCTTATGGCCCTACCCAATGCTTTAAAGTTGGCTTGCTTATAAGTATTCCAAAGTGCATTGCCTATAACTGCCACTGGCCAGAATAGTTTTCCATTCTCATACAACCTGAAAAAATAAGGCTTTTTAATGTTGGCCTCACCCTCTCCTTTTCCATAATTAAATTGCTCTTTCCAAAAGTCAGTTAATTTTTCAGGCCTTGCCCAATAGGTCATGGCAGCAGGAGCAAGTGCCATTTTAAATTTACCCTCTACTACCTGTCTTCCAAATACCGAATCGTCGGCATAAAAGGTCAAATCCTCGGGCAATCCTTTCAATTCTTCCCATACATCCTTCCTGTATGCTACGGACCTATTTCCTACAACAAAGCCTTCCTCAAGCTTGGCAATCCCTCCATTTTCTATGTAAAATTCGGCCCTGCTAACTGGCCCCTTTAACGTTTCTATGTCAATACAGGTACTACCAGCCACTACTTCAATGGCCGCATTTTCTTCGAATGGAGTAATAAGGGAACTGCACCAATTGTCAGATAACCGCACCCCCATATCTGTAGACAACACTATATTATAGGATGCTTTTCTAATGGCCAGGTTTCTGCCTTTTGCTGCATTTCCTTTTGCTTGAATAAGTTTTATTCTGGACTCTACCTTTTGCCATTCCAAAAGGAATTCGTAGGTACCATCATTGGAAAAAGCATCCACAATTACAATTTCATCAGGAAATCTATTCTGAGACAAAATATTTTCCTTCCACCTGGGAAGTGACTTTTTTTCATTTCTACAAGTGGTGACCAATGAAAAAGGTAATTTGTTCATAATCTATTTTTCTAACCTTTTTAACCAATTGGTGTAAATATCAAGCAAGGTTTCTTCAAAAGTAATTTCAGGTTTCCAACCCAATCCCATTATTTTTGTGGGGTCACCCAAAAGCACTTTTTCGTCTGAAGGTCGAAATAAATTAGGATCGGTCTCCACATTGACCTTTAAACTACTAATCTTGATGAGCTTGTCTAAGGACGCCTGCATGGTCCAGGCTTTGCCTGTACAGATATTATAAGTTTCACCACTTTTGCCAATTTGGGCCAATGTTACCAATGCTCTTGCGCCGTCCCGTACATCTACAAAATCTCTGGAAGAACTCAGGTTACCTACTTTTAGTAGCGGGTCCTGGATCTCTAATTTAATACCTGCCAATTGCCTGGCAAAATTTTGAAGGGCTGTGACTGGTGGATGATCAGGGCCAACATGTATAAAAAGGCGTGGCAGAATGACATCCAGTCCATAGTTGAAATAAAATTGCCTGGCCATCATTTCCATACTGGCTTTGGTAACTCCGTAGGGACTGATGGGCCTAAGGGGAGTGCTATCTTCCTGAATAGGCTGCTGATTTTCTGGAACAAATCCATAAGAAGCGCTTGAACAGGCAGGCAGGACGCGTGCTTTCGGGCTGTATGCCAAACAAGCTTCTAAAACGTTTCTTGTACCTTGGATATTAAAAAAATAGGTGGTGTCCTCTGCTTTCCAGCTCTCCCCATTGTAAGATTGCGCAGCAAGGTGATAAACGATATCGGGTTTCCAATCCGTCCACACTGTTTTAAGAAATTTATTGTCCAAAATATCACCCTGATAAAATTTAAATCCATTGGGTGTTGCTTCATAACGCGAAGCGGAAGTGGCCCTGGATAATCCCGCTACGGCATAGCCTTCCGCTTGCAGTAACTTGGACAGATGCTTGCCAATCATTCCAGTGATACCTGTAATTAAGACTTTCTTCATTTGGTTTTTTGTATTTCTTTTAAATCGTTTGCCCAGGCATACACTAAATCCAGTTCATCTGCAGGAAATATTTCTGCTTTTACCAATGCCTCATAGCAGGTGATCATATTATCGAGGACATTATCGGTTCCAGATAATAAAGGCAGCTCTTCCAAGATTTCAGTCAACTTCTTGTTTTGCAGGTACCCTGAAATTTCGGCTTCAAAATCTCGCATTAAATCATGTTCGTTTCTGTCCTGTACAACTTCAGGAGCATGAAAAACCAAAGAATGTCCCATTTCCCATAAACAGCGCTGAGCTATAAAACTTTTCCAGATATCAGTCATTCTAAAAGAACAGAAACTGGGTAAATAAAGTAAAGGGAAAGCATCTTCCCACCACCAAGTAGATTGCGTATTGAAGGGACACCATGCCCCTTTAGCCAATGCTATACTTGGTTTATTTTGAAAATAAAAAGGTCTATCTGCTACCAACCTCCAAATGGCATCTACATCAGGTGAATTATCTGCCAATCCTTGTTGAATGGGAGCCTGTAAATCAATCAATTGCGCTCCTACTAAGGGCAGTGATTTTTCGCAATTGATCCTGTCCAGTAAAAATCCCCGAGGCCAAATTTTTTCATCTGAAAAATGAGCATATACATTTACCCAAGAATCATTCCTGGCTTGCAAAGCCTTAACTTCCAGAGATCTTTTTTTCCACAGATGGTTTGGCTGGTTGTCATCATCCGTTTCATAAATGCATTTTTCACCCTGACTCATGGCCAAAAGATAGCCCAGGTTTTTTCTTGAATAATGGCCAACAGGCAGTATTTTTGCCAAGGAATAATTTAGGGTTTGCTGTTTATTCAAAGAATAAAAATCCGCATTTTTTAAATCAAATGCATCTGGACCTTTTTTATCTCCAATGACAATTATTCTGTTCCCGTTCTGTAAGGAATCGGAAAGACCTATCATCGATTTTGTTGGTGATGCAATGGTGGTCACTACTACTATCATGCTATTTTAAAAAGATTTTTAATTTTTTGTAAGTATTCATTATTGATTTTTAATAGTATTAATAAAACAATATAGACAGTGGTGAAAATAGAAGTAGAAAGGATTATAGAAATGCTATGGTGAAGGTCCCATTGAACTGGAAGGTAAAACACCAGCATTGCACTTACTATGGTGGCCAATGTATATTTTGCTATCAATTGCCATACCTCCCCCATGCTTTCCTTATAATTAAACTGAATGGTGAGCAAATAAATACCGGCAGTCACAATGGCAACAATAATTTGCCCATAAATCAAAGGCATCAAACCGTAAGGAATGGTGATAAATGCTACTATAATCAAAAGAAAAACATTGGCTAAAACTATTTTAAACTGCATTTTAGCATTTCCGACACCAAGAAGGTAATTCTTACACAAAGCCATCACAGGTAAAAAAAAGGATGCCAGACTGAGCCATTGGATAAAGGGAACTGCTGCTGCCCATTTATCTGTCAGTAACCAAAGTACAAGGTGTTCTGCATTAACCAGTAACAAGCCCATCACAAGCATATTGAAAAACAAAGCATTTTGAAGGCTTTTATAAAAAAAATCGATGTACCCTGTCTTGTCTGAGGCAAGCCTAGCGAATTCAGGAAAGGTGGATTGTTGAACCACTTGATTTATTTTAAGTGCTGGAATCCGCTGTATCCTATTCGCTTGAAAATAGTACCCCAACTGCTGTGTTGGAAAATACCTGCCTATCAAAACAAAATAAAAATTATCCGCCATTTGGTTGATTAGGGATGAAAGCATTAAAAATCCACTGAAACTAAAGGCTTCCTTAACGACTAACCATTCAAATGATAAAACAGGCTTCCATTTTCCAAATCTCCAGAACAAAATGGATCCCAAAGTCACAGAAATAAGGCTTTGGGACACCAGGGCCCACACCCCGAAGCCAGAAAATGCCATGATAACAGCAACAACTCCGGCAAGGGCTTGGGAGGTGATTCTAATTTTCCCTATGGTTTTAAATGCCATTTTCCTTGCAAGCAAACCATACTGTACCACTTGCAAACTCCCCAGGAAATAGCCTAAAGACAGCACCTGCAACAATAATACAAGGCGTGGTTCATCAAAAAACAAGGCAACTGGCCCAGCAATAATATAAACAACAAAAATCACAAGAGTGCCTAAGGCAATATTCAGAAAAAATAAGGTAGACAATCCTCGTTTGGTCAAATCTGGTTTTTGAATGACGGTGGCAGCGATTCCCCCATCTATTATAACCGAAGAAACCATTGTAATCACCGAAACCATTCCAATTAAACCAAAATCTTCAGGAGAAAGTAATCGGGCCAATACCACAGTTAAGGTTATTCCTAGAATTTGGTTTCCAAAAACTTCTAGGCTATTCCAAATAACTGCACTTTTAATTTTTTGGCTCAACTTTTAAAGCGTAGATTATCAGAAACATAGCTTCGCCACATCAGTCCCATCACTTCATTCCAATTCATTCCGTTTTCTGTTTTATTTCAAACCATTCAAAAACACATCAATTTAAATATAAATGAAGACTTTCGACCCCAATATTAACTTCATTTTTACTAAAAATAAAAACAAAATTTGTTTATAATTTAAAAAGCGTTTTAATTATTTTGAATTGCATTTTTTGTTATACATACCGTATTGAAAAATATTTGATGTCAAATGGAGAGAAAAATAGGTTTTGCTTTGACAAAAAATTGCTCAATATTTACCCTATGAGTTATTTGTACACCGTTTTTGGTATCTCCATAAGGTCGGAGATTGAGCTACCCGCCTTCCAACCTATAGTGGATGATGAAACTGAAAACGACCCTATTGTTGTAAAGATTGGTAAAACGGATGGTTTATTCTCCCAGTCAATAACCACTACCCGGGCAATGTGTAAATTCAATGCCGATGAATTTTTATATGAGATGCCAAAAGTTGGGAAATATTTTGTTAAAAACGGCAATGAAATAATTATTCAGCCACTGACTGATAACATGGATTCCGTCTTGGTTTTTTTCTATTCCAATGCACTGGCAGCAGCTCTTTTTCAAAGAAACAAACTACTCATCCATGCCTCCGGTATAATCGATAAAAACGGTAAAGTTTGGCTTTTTGTGGCCCCTTCCAGAGTGGGAAAATCCACTACTGCCTTAATGCTGCATCAGCTTGGCTACCCCCTCTTTTCTGATGACATAGTAATGTTTCATAATACGGCCAATAAAAACATGGTCACTCCCTCCTACCCCATGATCCGTATATGGCAAAACACCCTTGAAGCGCAAACTGTTTTTGACCAAGAAAGTATTTACCAGATACGCCCTGCCGTAGAAAAATACGGTGTTTTGTTTCATGACACATTTGATCCTAGCCCCAGGGAAATTGCAGGCCTTGTTTTCTTAAAAATTGGAGAGGAAAAAATTGAAATTACCGGTCTTAAGGGTAAGGTAGGTTTTGGGTATTTAAATGATAACTTTTACCGAAAGCAATGGCTTAGCGGAATGGGAAAGAATAATTTAAAATTCAAGGACCTTACATATTTAGCAAAAAACACCTCTTTCTGGCTGGCTTCAAGACCTAGAGAAATGACAAGCTTTAAAGATTTTGCCGAGGCTATCGATAAGCAAATCATTTCAAAAAATGGCTGATCCAAATATCATATGGTTAGCCTCCTACCCGAAATCCGGAAATACATGGTTTAGGGCATTTTTAAGTGCTTTTTTCAATGATGGACAAGTGAACCTCTGCAATTTGAACCATGGGAAACTTTGGTATTCGAATAAACGATTGCCCGAACTATATTTAGACTCCTGCTTGGATGATCTTTACATAGATGAAATACAGCCTTTACGTAAGCTCGCGTATATTGAATTGAATAAATCTCTGAAAGAACCCCTATTTGTTAAAATTCACGATGCCTTCAACTCTTCCTTTGAAAGTCAAAACCCTATCATTCCTGAAGTTTCTAGCCGACATATCATTTATATTGTAAGAAATCCACTTGATGTGGCACTTTCTTTTGCCAACCATAAAGCTGTATCCTATGAAAAGATCGCAAGGCAGTTTATAAACAATGAAAAAGGATATTTATCCAAAATAAACAACTCCTCTCATGAAATTTACCAGTTTATGGGCTCCTGGACCCAACATGTAGAAGGATGGCTTAATCAAAAGAAAATTCCTGTCCATCTGGTGAAATATGAAGACATGAAAAATAAACCTTACGAAACTTTTTCTTTTGCATTGAAAGCTTTGAGTATCCCATATAATACAGCAAAAATAGAGAAAGCCATTACTGCTTGCTCTTTTGAAAATTTAAAACAACAAGAAGAAAAGTTTGGCTTTATCGAGAAGCCTTCAAGTAATAAAGTTTTTTTCAATAAGGGAGAAACCGGACGAGGACTAAAGGAGATACCTCCCCATTTAGTGAATGAGATTATTAAAAAAAACAAAAAAATGATGGCTAGCTTGGGCTATCTGTGATTTACAATGAATGTGTCGTTTAGTATATACCTTATTATAAAATTTAATCGCCTTGGCAAAATTTAAAAACAAATGGTCTTCAGGTAAAGCATGGTTTTTATCGTTTGGCAAGGATTTTTACAGGGCCTTACAACTTACTTATAGGGTAAGCCCTAATAATACACTTTTACAATTTTTCTTTCAAATATTGGTAGCCATTTTACCTGTGGGGATCTTATATGCCACTAAATCCCTTTTTGATGAAATCATGTCGTTGGACAGGGATTTTGAGCAGGTAATGTTCTGGTTGATTGCTTTAGGACTGGGGCAACTACTGGTTAACCTTATTCAACAATTGCTTACCTATCTCGGACAAATTCAACAGCAGAAAATTACCGACCACACCATAGGCTTGATGCTGGAAAAATCGATTGGCATACCCTTTTCTTATTTTGAGGATGACAAGTACCATGACAATGTTCACCTTGCCCAGAAGCAAGCTTTGTATAAATTGCCCTTAATCTTACAACATTTTCAAGTCTTGTTCACCAATGTTCTTAGCCTGCTGTTCTTAATGGCTTATTTTTTTACACTTATCACCACTTACGCATGGATTATTTTATTGGTGGTTTTACCTTTAGCCATTGTGAAATGGTACAATGGCTATGTCTTGCATCGTTTGGAGAAGAAATTGGTTCCGATGGAACGTCAGGCAGCCTATTACCATCAGATTCTAACTTCTTCATCACATGCCAAGGAATTAAGAACCTTAAACTTTGGGCAGTCCTTTATCAAACGATTTAGCAAAATAAGAAAGCATATATTCACCAAAAAAGAAGCACTTCAGCAAAAATTGCTTCGCTACAGCCTGCTTGCTGAAAGTCTTGAGGTTATTGCTCTTTTTATAGTTTTATATGGAGTGGTCCAACAAGCATTTTTGGAAACCATTGTCATTAGTTTATTGGTAGTCTATATACAGGGACTTCAAAGAATTCAATCCAACCTAAAGGGGTTTCTTCTCGCCCTGGTCAATTTATTTCACCAAAGAATTTTTCTCAGAGACCTTTTTAAATTTTTTGAGCTTGCTGAAACAGTAGAAAAACCTTCTAGTACCCCTTTTCCAGACAAAGATTTCAGTATTAAGATCAAAAACCTGAGTTTTTCTTATGGAAAAAATTTTCCAGAGGTACTCAATAACATAAATATGACGCTACCTATGGGTAAAATGATAGGTTTGGTGGGAGCCAATGGTTCAGGTAAATCAACGTTGGTGAAACTAATTGCTGGTTTATACAATGCTCAGGAGGGCGATATTATTATAGGCAACCATAAACTCCAGGAAATAAATCCTACTGATTTTAGAAAGAAAACAGTTTTTCTTTTCCAGGACTTTCAAAAATACTTTCTATCCATAAAAGAAATTATTTCCATAGGAGATGATGAGACCACGATCAATACAGATCGGTTGGATACATCCATCTTTGATGCCAATGCGGATACCTTTATAGACCAACTGAAAAATGGAGTTGAAACAAAAATGGGGAGGGTTTTCTTTGAAGGGCAGGAACTGAGTGGGGGTCAATGGCAAAAACTAGCCATTGCAAGGGCCTTTTACCGGGATGCATCCATTGTGGTTTTAGATGAACCTACCAGCGCTTTAGATGCCCTTTCAGAAAACCACATCTTCGAACAACTTAGACGGGTTGCGGCCGATAAGGTTATTTTATTGATCACCCATCGTTTGTATAATTTAAAAGAATGCGATCACATATATGTTGTAGATGAAGGAAAAATAGCTCAAGAGGGTAAATTCAGCCAATTGGCCAGTGAGCAAGGTATTTTTCAAAACCTCTATCAACAACAAAGGTTTTAACTGTTTCGAAAAATCATTTAGGTAATTATCACAATGGGTTCAACTATAAAAATTAACCACTTTATACCTGCGGTGCCCTTTTCTCCCTGAGACAAATTCATCTCCTACTTTTAACCAGGCATGGGCAAAGAGTTTGGGTGGCTTGTTTGGATTTCTATCGGGCGATATACCAAAATACAACGTACTTTTTATTCCCTTACTTGCCAACAGCCACTTTGCAGAAAGGGCCTTGACCATGCATTTACCTTCCCAGGGAGTGTATTTATTGACGCTGTAAATAATCTTTTGAATTCGATCAATATGCACTAACTCATCCGGCCTAGGTTGGACTATTGGTGATTTATGATTTCTTGTACCTAACAGCTTTTCATACCGGTTAAATTTGACAAAACACATCAGAAACCTAATAAAAGCACTGTAAGTAAAGGCTAAAAATATTAATTTGAAATCGTATAATTTCACAGTAAATAATTTATAATTTAGTTTCTTGCAACGTAATTTATATCTAAAAAAACCATTGAATCTCTCAAAAATAGTCATTTTTAGTTTAATTTTATCTTCAATAATTTTTAGGTTCATATGGAAAAAAACAGCAATAAGACAAATTCAGTAAGGGTGCTTGGAGAAGTGGATGTTTTACCTTTGTTACAGCTCCTTCCTGAACTAATGCAGCAATGGGATACCGACGCAGCCATCAATCCCAACAAGAAATATTCTTTGGCCCAGGTGAACCATATTAATTTCCGTTGGAGCAATAAAAAAAGTGATCCAGTAGACTATTTTGACTTGCCTTTATGGGAAAAATACCGAACTATCTTACTCCCCATCATGAAGCAAGCTGTTAAGCCCTTTGGTTACAAATCAGGTTATTTCCCCAGGGTGATGTTTGCCAAAATGCAACCCGGAACCATTATTCCAGAGCATATAGACGGAAATACCAGAGGCTGGATCCCTCATAAAATCCATGTTCCAATGATCACCAATCCAGATGTGGCTTTTACCATTCGTGGTGTTTCCTATAATTTCACCAAAGGAACAGCGGTAGAAGTAGACAATTCGGGATTGCATGGCGTTAAAAACACCGGAAAAACAGCCAGAATTCATTTTATTTTTGAATATTTAGATGGCTCAATTAATAAGATTCCTCAAAATGATCTGGCATGAACTAAATACATTAAAATTGGTATCCCATTAGATTGATTTCTCGCTTGAATGTTTTTCCAATTAATTCTTGTTGTTGTTTAGTGTAAAAATTCCTGTAATCTCCCCGGTATTTTCTAAAACCTGATTTGGCTTTATAATCAGGTAAACGAAACGATTCTGGCAATTCCAAACGTTGCTTAAGGGCTATAACGGCCTGATTCAATTGTTCAAATTTATAAATCTTATCTACCAATATTTTATCGGCATCAGCATATTGAGAAAAGGCTTTGATTTTCCCCAATTCCCCCGCTTCAAGATATGCATCCAATCCTTTGTATTTTATTTCTCCTCCTCTCCAATAGTAGTGGGAAATTACCTTGTCCCATGGATTTCTCTCAAAGCAAAATTTAAAATAGGTTTCCCAGATTTCAGGCGCTATATTCTTTTTAATAGAGGATGCGGAAGTGTGCGCACGAAATAATACATCTTTATTTTGGTAATTTTGAGGACCACAATAACCCAAAAAGCCCCTTACCCTTTCGTCTTTTGGTGAAATAGGTGTCAAAATATCATTTGGACCGCAAATAGAAGATAAGGCTATTTCAAAAGACGTTCCTGCTGTTTTATTTGTTTTTATAAAAATAAACCGGTGTTTATGGCTAATGATCATGACTTTTATTCTCATGTGGAAATTCTAAACTAACTGCCGGATGGTCCAGAAAAGTAGTTAAAAGTTTCATTTTACCTTGCGCATTCAAAGGTAGAATTAATAAATCATTCGGCCGATTCAAAAAATAGCGCTTAACTTCTTGATTGTGCTTTTGATAAATTCTCAAGTACTTATCATTGTTACCTTTCGGACAACCTCTTCCATATATCCACCACCTCATCCGAGATGTACTTGAACCAAAATATCGATTGACACTTTGGATCCACTCCTCATCTTCTCTATAAGTTAAAATAAACTTACTACCTGGAAAGGCCTGATCTAATTCCTTATAGATTTTAAACCATGGGTTGTCATTGAAAGAATCAAATTGTCCGACCAATTTCAGAAATATCCTGTAATCCTTTTTGAATAGTAACTCCATCATTTTAATATCCCCTATCTCTTTTCTTACCAAACCAGCACCATGAACATTCTTTAGCCCCAATGCTTCCAAAGCTTTCCCGATTGACGTAGTTCCCGTCTTGTGAAAACCAACACAAAATACTTTGGGCTTATTCATTGGCATACTCCCACCATTTACGAACCCATTTATTCTTATGGTCTATATTTGCAGACCAAGGTTTTTGTTTCCCAATAAAATGAACAAACCCTTCAACCGTTGCCATATTTGAAGTTATAGGCCAATAGGCATTGTAATTTTGATCCAACCAGGTCACCTGATCCAAGAACAATTTATTTAAAACCACCGTATCCGTATGCCCTGTTTTTATCTTCTCATAGGTTTCTGGAATTAATTCATCCAATATACGTTGGTAGGCATTTTGTTTAACCAAGGTGGCTCCAATGGCCATTACCCCTGTATTGAAGAGTCCTGAAATGAAAAATTCTTTAAACTTTTCTGGAACGAATTCAGGTTTTGAGAACATATAGGAATCTTGGTGCCGAACATAACCCATGATTTTACGATAATCCCAGGCTGCAGAGAAATTATCCTCATTCTCATAAAGCCTCCTAATGTCACCTGTACAAAGTAAATCACTGTCGCAAAATAAAATTTTGTCGTAATTTTGAAAAGAAAAACATTCTAACGAATAAAACCTAGATTTAAAATGCTGAAAATGAGGAAATACTTTAATTAAATGGGTGATTTTATCATTCAAACCCGCACCGATCTCAACAAATGAAACATTGAATCTTTCTTCCAATTCATTTTTTTGATAACTTGTTAGTCCGTCATTAATAACAATTATTTCTCCCTCATACCATGAATTCTCTTTTAAAAAGGATTGTATAAGCACTTTTGTACCTAAAAAAAAGGCAGGAGAACATACAGTAACCAGAACATAGCGCATGTTCAAATTTAAAATTTAAAATCCCATGATCATAAGCCATAGCCATAAATTTATTTCTTTTGCCATACCAAAAACGGGTACCCATGCTGTTCGCTTTGCCCTAAGACCTTTTCTGGAAGTTGGAGACGAAGAACAGGTAGCACTTTTTCATCATTCAAAATTACAAACGGGAGATTTTCAGAAGCGCAAAAATGGGCATATCACTGCACTTGAGATCAAGCCTCACTTAAGTCCGGAAATATGGACCAGCTATCTAAAATTTGCTTTTATGCGCAACCCTTATGAACGGTTTGTTTCGGCTTGTTTTTTTAAGCACCCGCTACTAGCCAAAGAACATGCCAATACAACCAAATGCAGGGCATATATGAAATTATTGATTCAGAGAGAATCAAATCATACCAGTCTTTTCTTCAGGCCTCAATGTGATTATATTATGGATGAAAAGGGCAAATTGATGGTTGATTTTATTGCCCAAACTGAAAACATGGATAAAGACCTTGAAAGTATTTTTTTTAGGCTAAATTTACCTTTTAAATCTCCAGCAAAAATCAATTCTTCTAATCATCTCCCCTATATGGCCTATTATGATGATGAGTTAAGGTCTTTGATCAGTCGTTTTTATAAAAAAGATTTTGAACAATTAAAAACAGACGATTTTTAAAATCCAACATATAAATTAAAGAGCTATACCAATTATCCTCTACTCCAACCCTAAAGGTTCCAATTCCCTATGGTAATTCAATCTACTCGATCAAAGCAGGGAAAAAGGTATTCCACTCTGAAAGCCATCAACCACCTGAGCATTTTTTAAAGCTGTACTAGAAGGTTAACAACAATTGGATACAATAATAAAATCACAACATAACTCTGATTATTAATTGTAAGGCTATTTTAAAACCTTTCTTAAGAAGAATACCAACCGTCTTCACCTTTAAGAGCCCCGGCCCATCCACTTTCGGTTTTTTGAATATTTTCTGTTAAAAATTCAGGATTAACCCATTCTTTTTTTTCTTTTTGATTGCTGTTTTCTGTCGAAGCCATTTTTTTATTAGTTTAAAAATTAATTCTTTATAAATTTAAATAATAAAACCGTAAACTCAAATTTTTATTTTAAATCACAGCCAAAAATTATGCAAGATTTTAAAGATGTAAGAGATATTGGGGTAATCGGAGGAGGGACTGCAGGCTATTTTACGGCACTGTATCTAAAAAAAAAATTTGGCGATAAAAATATCACAGTTATAGAGAGCTCAAAAATCCCAATAATAGGTGTTGGGGAAGCGAGTACTCCTCTACTTCTAAAATTTATTCACAGCACCTTGGGATTTTCAGTTCACGAATTTTTCAACGCCACCAAACCAACCTTTAAATTAGGGGTGAAATTTAATTGGGGAAGAAAAGAGGACAAGCATTACTTAAATCCTTTTGGCAGAATGGATACCATTGCTTCTTTAAGATACAAGCAAAGCTTGGATTACACTTCACTTACTACCCGAATGATGGCGGCCGATAAAGCTCCTTTTATCAGCAAAAATGGAGAGGTCTTACCCATAAAAGTCAAAAGCGGCATGGCTTATCATATTGATAACGAGCTACTTGTTAAATACCTTAAAGAAAAAATTCGACTTGCCAAAATAAATCATATAGATGCTAAAATTGAAAAAACATTCCTTAAAAATAATAACAGCGATATAGATTATATACAAACGGATCAACAGAAAGAGTTGAATTTCGACATGTATTTTGATTGTACAGGGTTTTCCAGCTATTTATTGGGCAAAGCCTTAAAAACCAATTGGGTGGACTATGGAGATAGCTTAATGACTAACTCAGCCATCTTAGGTAAAGCTAGCCATACAAATGGAATAAAACCCTATACCACAGCCTCAACCCTGAATCACGGTTGGCTTTGGGAAACCCCTACACAAAGAGAAAATCATTTGGGCTATGTTTATTCTGATAAATTTTGCTCAGCAGAGGAAGCCAGAAGTGAATTGAGAAAATATTGTCCAGAGATAAATGATGAAAAAGTAATCCGTTTCAAATCGGGGCGATACGAAAAAAGTTGGTCAGGCAATACCATAGCCATAGGTAATGCTTTCGCTTTTGTGGAGCCTCTGGAATCTACAGGTCTGCATATGATTATCCTTCAGCTGGAAAAGTTTGAAAAATACCTGAAAAATGAAAAAACCCTTGAAGCAGCACAAGCCAAATATAATTCTAAAATAAATAGATCCTGGGACTATATTAAATGGTTTATAGCCCTTCACTTTAAGTACAATGAAAAAAAAGACACTCCCTTTTGGAAAATGGTTAGGGAACATACAGATTTGTCAGGCATTCAGGATTATTTGAATTACTATAAAAAAAATGGCCCTTTATTTTTTAATGAAAACAATGTTTTAAATCAACAATTACAGAATACTATATTTGGCACTTTTTCTTTCGACTTGGTCATGCTTGGAAGTGGATTCGGATGGGAACATATAGTGGACAACCAACCTCAAAATGGGGCCGCAGAAAAAATTATAACTTTCAATGAAAAAGTCGTGGCTGATGCGCTTTCACATGAAGAGAGTCTTTTTTATTTGGAAAACAACCCTTCGTTTAGTTTTCGGTGAAGCTAATTCCATCCTTTACAGTTTAGATTTTTGTTTGATAATATAAAACATAAGCTTTGATAAATACCCAAAATTACCTGGGTGAGGTTCTTCTAATATCTGTAGGACTTTATCTCTATCGAAATAAGGCATATTCTCTAATTCATCAAAATTAGCTTGACCAAAGGCTATTATTTGATCTAAGGCATCCCTTTGAAATGCCTTGATAAAAGGGACTGATGGCACCTTACTCTTTCTTTTGTCAATAACTCCGTTGGGAATATAAGGCCGGATGATTTCTGTAAATAGATACCTGCTCTTACCTTGGTAGGCTATCGTATCAAGTGGTAGCGCATATATGTATTCCAAAAGCCTGAGGTCCATCATAGGAAACCTGTAATCCACCCCGAAATGACGACCAACCAAGCCATGGTCTACTATGCGTTTATTGATTCCAACCTCAATAAGATAAGTGCTTAGGTAATCGCTTACCTCTATCGTAGATTTCACTTTGTACATGGAAGGCTCCCTATCCAGAAGTTGGTGCTTTTCTATTATTTTTCTTTTCAAAGGGTTAGAAGCATACTTTTTTTTGCTTTTTTCTTTATACGTTTTAAGAACTGAGTCCCCTTGCAAAAATTTGATAGAAAAGTAAAGCCATTTAATAAAAGCCATGGGAACATCATGCTTTCTTCTGATGTCTTTCCACAGCGCCCAGTACTTCTTCTTCAAGGCCAAAGGCCTGTAAAAGCCACCTAAAGTGAGGGTAGCTGCCATGTCTCCACCCCAGCCTGAAAACATAACTCCAATTTTTTCTTTTTTGGCTTGTTTTAAAAAGGCAGCGGTAAGGGTGGGTAGAAAATTCATATCTACCTCATCCTGTACTTTCGTCATTAAATTTAAATGATCCTTCTCCGTAAAATCCCGCTCATCGAATTTTCGCCACTGAGAAAGGAGGCCGTTTTCTTTACAAAACTCGTGCATTAGATCCCCTTCATCAAATTTATCTAATTCTTGGGTAGGCTGAAGGGCTTTACCGAAACTAAAACAGGACAGATCACCTCCTTTGCCCAAATAATTAACAATCGCAGCCCCAATACCTGTAGAATCCAAGCCTCCACTGAGCTCTAGGCCAAGCCGCTTATTGGCTCTCATCCTATCCTTAACCGAAAGGAAAAACAAGTCTTTAAATTTTTCCAACCTTTCTTCATGGGTTTCAGGAATTGTGATGTTATGGTCCCCTAAATTCCAATATTTTTTTAGGGTTAAAGTTCCTGCTTTAAAATGCATCCAAGTCCCTGCAGGCTGGGCTTCTATTGCATTATAAAGTGTTCCTTCGGATGAAGATGGTCCATCTAAAAAAAAAGTTGCGGCCAAAACAAGCTCATTGAATTCTTTGGACATGCCAGGATAAGCTAAAACCCCTTTTATTTCAGAAGCAAACACCAATTGCTCCAAGTGAATGGCATAATAAAATATTTTAATCCCCAACTGATCTCTTGCTCCAAAAAGCTCCTCCTTTTCACAGTCCCAAATAATAAAGGCAAAATCGCCTATCAATAGTTTTGGGGTCTCCTTGCCTTTTTTCGCATAAAGGCGAACGATAAACTCCAAATCGGCCATAACCTGATCTGGTTCCAGCTTTAATATTTTTCTTAAGGCTTCACGGTTATCTATTCGACAGTCCCCTACAATAATGAAATTTTCGTACTTATAAGGCTGAGGTGCTAGGTCGGATTCAGGTACATTATACATTTCTAAGCAGCCCATAGAAAGCTGATCACTTGTAAACTTGCCCTCTCGGTCTGCAGACCAATGTCTCAACGGGGTAGCCATTTGTTCTAAAAAATCGCCTTTCCCTGTGAAACCAAAAAATGAAGTCATGTTTTTCGTTTATTTTAAAATTTAATTATAATTTCCATTCTCAATCCTCTAAATTTACTATATATAATGGGTTTGATTAAGACCTTGACAAAAAAACAGTAAATTATAAACTCAATTTAAATAACTATTCATGACCAGTAAGCAAATTAGCAGAAGTGATTCTTATGTTTTTAACGAAATAGAAGGGGACATTGTCATGATGGATGTAAGCAATGGTTCTTATGCCACATTAAATGAAACGGGTAAAAGCATTTGGCTGCTCTTAGAAAACCCAAAGACCATCGGTGAAATAACCGAAGCTTTATTAGCGGAATACGAGGTTTCAAAGGAACAATGTGAGAAAACAGTCAATGAATTTCTGAAAAAAATGGCTGAAGCAAATGCCATCGTCATCAAATAGCCTTTTTCCTTAATACCACTTATTTTTATTTTATTTATTTTTAAATATTGCAACAGCTTGCCTCCCTCTACTCCTTTTCACCTGAAATGAAGGTGCTTTTCTCTTCCATAAAGGCATATATGGTACAGAAAGCAAATGGGAAAGAAACTGAAATAGCTGTTGATGAACGAAAAGTATTGAAGCTGGCCAAGTTTCATCGCATTCGCCCACTGCTTTTTGAGTATGACAAGAAGACCGCCTTGTTGTCTAAAAAAAACAAAGAATACCTAAAGATATTTGTCACACAAAATGCACTAAAAAACCTAAAGGATATTTACCACACAAAAAAACTACTCCAACAATTCGAAACTGCCGGCATACCCGCCATATTACATAAAGGTCTCCAATACCAATTTGAAATTTATGAGAATCCTCAACTAAGAGAAAGGGGAGACATTGATGTTTTGGTTCAAAAAAAAGATGTGCTTCCTTGTATCAATATTTTAAAGGATCAAGGCTTCGGTTCCGAAATTTTAAATCCTGACCAATCAGAAACTGAGATAGGTCAGCATATTGAGAAATTGCTTTCCTTGAATTATATTTACCAATTGCCTTTAAACAACAAAGATTTATTACTGGATTTTCAGTGGGGAGTGAAAAGTGACTTTCACAGCTTTCATTTTCCCTATCCTTCGATTTTTTATAAAGCCACTTTCAAGGATTTTTATGGAATAAAAGTCCTCCAGGTAGATAAAGAAAGTTTGTTCTGGCTTATGATCATTCACCATGGTGGTAAAGACCAATGGATGCGTTTGCGCCATCTTTCAGACCTCTCTGCCTATATGAAAAACTACAGTAACCAAATAGATTGGGAAGCCATACTGGTCACTGCAAGGAGCTATAGATTGCAACAAGTCCTATTGGATGGATTTCAATATTTAAAAACATTACTATCCATTTCATTACCTGCTCCAATTGAAGAAAGACTGGAAACCCATGAAAACAGGGTATATAAAATGGTGTTTAATATATGGCAAAACTGTACTTGGGGAGACAGTCGTTTCGAATTAATAAGTTTGTATATCCGATACCTAAATCGTGACAATGGGAACTTTGACCCCGGATATTACATCAAAAATTTACAACATCATTACCAGAAAAAGCAAGCGATGGCATATCCGGAAAAATATACACCAACTGATTTTATATACGACACCATTAAGCTCCCAATAAAATTATTGCGAAATAAATAAGGAGCAACTATCGCCTACCAAATTTTTTCCACCAGGGCTTGTCCTGTATATCGTGGTAACCATAGGCACTTACATCTGAAGTATAATAGCCGTATTGGTAACCATATCCATGGGTTCCATGTACATCATTAAGCACTGCATAAATTTTATGAATACCCCCTTTCGTAGACAAATCGTTACAAAATTGAATATTCGCCAAAGCAGAGTATTTCTGTCGAAAAACAAAAAAGTTTATGTCTGAATATTTCATCAGTTCTTTGGTTTCGGATACCAATCCTACGGGAGGACAATCTAAAATCACTACATCATAAGCTTCCTGAATTTCCTTGATTAATGTACTGAAATTTTCTTGTAGCAGTAATTCAGCGGGGTTTGGAGGTATAGGACCAGACAATATTACATCCAGGTTCTCATAACCTGAAGGCTTAACAACTTCTTTCCAAGAAACCCCTCTACTTAAGCAGGTACTTATTCCTTGGTCATTTTTCAACCCAAAATCATCTGCAATCTTTGGTTTTCTCAGGTCCAGACCGATCAAAATTGTTTTTTTTCCCATTAATGAATAAACCGAAGCCATATTAATAGAAATAAAAGTTTTGCCTTCACCAGAGATGGTAGAGGTAAACAGCAAGGTCAATTTGTTTTTATTATTACTTAGATAGGGAATATCTGCCCGTAGACTACGAAAAGATTCAGATACAGTGGACCTGAGGTGATTTAACACAGATAGCGAATCTTTCTCCTTGTGTCGGCCTATCATCCCAACCAGAGGTACTACCAAGGCCTTTTCTAGTTCTTTTGGGTCCTTCACCTTTTGGTATAGAAAATCTTTAACCGTAATGATAAGGACAGGAATAAAGAATCCAATAAGTAACCCTATTATTAGATTAATCATGGATTTAGGTGCGATGGGTACCGAAGCGGCCATTGCTTTATCCAAAATTTTGTTATTCGGTTTGTTTGAAGCAAGGGTAATTTCCGATTCTGCCTTTTTTTCTAAAAGATAAATGTAGATGTTTTCATTGATGGAAAACTTCCTTTGCAACCCAAGCATCACTTTCTCGGTTTCAGGCAATTTAAAAACTTCACTTTCAACAATAGAAATTTTATTTGACAATTCTGCCAGATAATTCTCCAAATTTTTTATGGCCGATCTGACATTTTCTCCAATGGCTTCTTTGGTACTTTGAATCTTATTTTCTACTTCCCTGATCACAGGTGTTTCAAGCGAATAATTGGCTGTTAACCTGATTTTTTCGGCTTGTAACTCACTCAAGCCTACCACCAAGGCATTCAATAAGGGATCTCCTTCACCGGCAATAGAAGGAGCAATTAAGCCATCTACCCTATCTTCTTCTATGTAGGTTTTTAAGGTTTGGTAATATTGAAGATTTACACCAACCTCTGATTGTTGTTTTTCCAGATCTTGAAGCTTCATGAAAATCTGCGCACCCTCCTCACTTAGGTTGAATACCTTATTTTCAGTACGAAACTGTTCCAGCTCGTCTTCAAAAAAGGAAAGAGAATCAGAAATGCCTCTTAGCTGCTCATTAATAAAAAATATGGTACTCTTCGCTACCTCATTTTTTTCTCTCAATTCACGGTCGAGGTAGGTATTCATTAAGGTATTTAAATATTCTTGCCCCATTCTCCTTACGGGTGTCTCCAAAGAAAGATTTACAACTGAAGAAAAATTGTTTGAGGAGTTGACCTGAAGTAAGTTCGTAAAGGATGTAGCTAAGGAAGGTGTATCTTTAAAATAAAACAATACCTCCTCCCCATTGCTGGCAAATAAATTTGAAACCGTAAAATTAAAATGCTGACCAGTAATTGCTTCACCAAAAGAATAAATACCTTCAGGCGTATTATTTCCAGAACCAACTGAAGTTTTGTAAAAAGGGTCAAGCGGGTTAAATAAACTAAAAGTGCTTTCCACAATTGAAAGCTCGAAACTAGAAGCATCCAACACGCTTAATTTGAACAAACCACTGGTAAGTTGTGGATTTGACCAATCTGCTTTCACTACTATAGGTACATCTCCATATTGTTGGCTGTTTTTCCATCGCTCCTCTCTTAAATAAATGGTATTGAAATTCAGTTGGGAAAGCGTTTCTTCTGCCAATGCATGGGATTTCAAAATACCCAATTCATTTTCTAATTTATATCGAGTTTGGAAATTCCTGAATCCTGAAGGACCAAAAATATCAGCCCCCAAACTCTGTTCTTCATCTTTAATTACAATTGAAGAGTTGACGATATAGGTAGGGTTGGTAGATTTGTTGCTATAATAGGCCACTAACAGGCCAACAATTATCCCTAACAAAATCCAAGGCCACTGCCTAAAATACTTGAATAGTATTCCTTTGATATCAAACTCATCCTTTTTATTTACCTGAAAAGGAATGAAATTCGGTGGTAAAGAATTGGCTTGGCTCATGTTAACGAATGGCTATGTTTAAGATAAGCGCTACAGCAGAAATAGAGGAAACAATTAAGGCAAGCGACTGAGCAGCATTTTCTCCGGAACCTATTTCTCTCACCTTCATAGGTTCTGCGTAAAGTTGATCATTGGGTTGAATAAAATAATAAGGAGATTGAACGATCTTTCTATCCGTTAAATCAATGGTATGGATCTCCGTACCTTCAGGGTTTTGTCTGATCAATATTAAATTGTCTCTTTTGGCAACAGTGGTAAGATCACCTGCATGCGCAATGGCTTCAAAAATGGTCATTCTATCCTGCAGAACAACAAATTTTCCAGGTTTTCTGAATTCTCCCAAGGCACTGTACCTGATACCCCCAAGTTTCACTTTCACATACAATTCCGTTTTTACAAAAGCTTTGACCTTTTCCTCAATGACAAGTCTTGCTTCCTCAATGGTTTTGTCAATCACGCTCACCTTTCCAATCATGGGAAGCCGGACAAAACCCTCTTTGTCTACATTGTAGCCATTCATATAGTAGATATCTCCTCCACTTTGTGCAACTTGTCCTACCATGGAATTTTGAGTAGTTTGCTCACCCAAAACATTGAACCCATCCCTAAGAAGATCTTCTACAGTTTTTATATTTACATCGATTATATCGTTGTATTGTAAACGATAATCCGGAATTTCATAGGTGATCACCTTTCCATCGGTAAGGTTTTCTAAACCCTCTTTGTTTTGAAGGTATATTATTTTCTTGTTAGGCACACAGCCATAAAAAGTACTTAAGAAAACACCAAAAAATATAAACAAAATGTACTTCTGCATAGAACTGTTAGGTCTTGATTGGGACATTGAAAAATAAAGTGATATCCTGCCAATCAAAGATACTTTATTTATTCAAAAATCCTAAAAAGTTCTTGAATCTAAAATTCAGAAATCATCCTTTTTCTTAAAAAAAAGGCCTCCAAATTTAAATTTAGAGGCCTTTTGTGAAAAATATTAAAATATTCAATCCATTTTTATTACTTCAATTGTTGTAGGTTTTTCTGGAATAATTTGAGCTACTTTCTCCGTTTCTGTATTTACATTATGGGTTAAACCTAACGGACTGTCCAAAGGAATATATGGTGCAATCACGATGGATACGATAGAGGTTAATTTGATCAGAATATTCATGGAAGGTCCAGAGGTATCTTTAAATGGATCACCAACGGTATCACCTGTCACAGAAGCTTTGTGTGGTTCTGATCCCTTGTAATACATCTCGCCGTCAATCATTACCCCTTTTTCAAAAGATTTCTTTGCATTGTCCCAAGCGCCTCCTGCATTGTTTTGGAAGATCCCCATCAATACACCAGATACGGTAACTCCTGCTAACATACCACCAAGCACCTCATGCCCAAAAAGAAATCCTACCACTATGGGAGAAAGCAAGGCAATGGCTCCTGGTGCAACCATTTCTCTAATGGACGCTTTGGTAGATATTTCAATACATTTCTCATAATCAGGTTTAGCCTTATACTCCATTATGCCTGGAATCTCTTTGAATTGCCTTCTCACTTCATTGACCATGTCCATGGCAGCTCTCCCCACTGCTGCTATAGCCAAGGCAGAAAAAATAAAAGGAATCATGGCTCCAACAAATAATCCTGAGAGCACATCTGCTTTATAAATATCTATGGTTGAGATACCAGATATACCAACATAAGCAGCAAACAATGCCAAGGCAGTCAAAGCAGCGGATGCAATTGCAAAACCTTTACCACTGGCGGCGGTGGTGTTACCTACTGCATCAAGAATATCTGTTCTTTCTCTTACTTCTTTTGGAAGGCCAGCCATCTCAGCAATACCACCTGCATTGTCAGCAATAGGACCAAATGCATCGATAGCAAGTTGCATGGCAGTAGTAGCCATCATGCCTGCAGCAGCTATGGCCACGCCATACAGACCTGCAGCCATATAAGAGGTAAAAATACCTGCGGCCAATACTAAAACAGGAAGTACTGTAGATTGCATGCCTACAGCCAGGCCACCAATTATATTCGTGGCATGACCGGTAGAGGATTGCCTAATGATAGCATTCACCGGACCTTTTCCCATGGCGGTGTAATACTCCGTAATGATACTCATCAAAGCACCCACAATCAAACCAATGAAAACTGCTCCAAATACGCCCATTTTAGTAAATGAGGCTGAATTTAACCGTGACATTACCAAATCGCCCTCTGGCAACATATAATCGATTACAAAAAAGGAAGCTGCGACCGTCAATAATATTGAAAACCAATTGCCTCTATTTAGCGCTGCCTGTACATTGCCATTTTCAGATTTAATTTTTACAAACAAGGTTCCTACGATAGAGAACACAAGACCCAAGCCAGCAATTACCAATGGCAATAGCACTGGTGCAATTCCCCCAAAGTTATCATTACTTACTATTTCTCTACCCAACACCATGGATGCCAAAATAGTGGCTACATAAGAACCGAATAAATCTGCTCCCATTCCGGCAACATCACCAACATTATCACCAACATTGTCTGCAATAGTAGCAGGATTACGTACATCATCTTCTGGTATTCCTGCTTCTACTTTTCCTACAAGGTCAGCACCTACGTCAGCTGCTTTAGTGTATATACCTCCACCAACTCTAGCAAAAAGAGCGATGGACTCAGCTCCAAGAGAAAATCCAGCCAAAACTTCCAGCGCGGTTTCCATCTCATGCCCATTGACATCTCCCCCTGTAGAAACAACAAACATGTTATAAAAAATAATGAACAAACCACCCATACCTAAAACGGCTAGTCCAGCAACTCCAAGTCCCATAACAGTTCCTCCAGTAAAGGAAACATTCAAGGCCTTGGCCAAGCTTGTCTTTGCTGCTTCGGTTGTTCTTACATTTGATTTAGTGGCAATCTTCATCCCTAAGTATCCGGCAAAGGCGGAAAGCACAGCTCCTATTACAAAAGCAACCGCTATGACTGGGCTGGAATTGTCTAATAAAGTACCGGACCAACCTAAAATAATGGCAGCGATCACCACAAAGTAGCCCATCACTTTCCATTCTGCTTTAAGAAAAGACATCGCTCCCTTGGCTATATAACCAGCCAACTCCACCATGTTTTCATCACCTGTAGGTTGTTTAGTAACCCAGGCTGATTTTACGGCCATAACCACTAGGCCAAGAATACCCAAAAAAGGGACCAAATAGAGAAATAATTGTTCCATTATTAACTGTTATAAAGAATTGGATTTATTTTTAATTTCGACAAAGATATTATTATTCCCATTCCATTCAAGAAAGTATTGCTAAAAGATACTAATCGCACACAATTAGTGTAATATTCTATCAAAACTCAGTAGGATTGCACTATTAATGACAAAACATCGAATGAAATCGTAATTTTCAACAAAAAATCAAATAAATCGCCAAAATGATGATTTTTTGACAAAACACTTTACCAGCAAATAACCATAGGTCAAGAAAGAAAATTACCGCTTGATTAATCATTGATAGGATTTAATTAATAAAATTTTGGTATTTGCTTTAGATTAAATGCCATCAAACTGACTAAAAGATAAGGGCCTCCTTTATAGAAGGTACAGTAGCAAAGCCTACTGAATATCAAATATTAAACAAGCCGTATGGCGCAAAAGTAGGACCATTGCCATCACATAAAAGAGTGTAATAATTCTTACATGCATTACTAAAGTTAACCACTATGAATTTTATCAAATCAAATTTGCACCTATTTTTATTTCTAATTGCTTTCTGCAAGTCCCCTATTGTTGGCTTTGGTCAAGAAAATGGGCTTACCTTGGCAGTTTTTGATATAGATGCGACACCCCCTATCGGTAGCTTACTGGCTTATGATCCCTTAGAAAAGAAAGATGACTTAGGATTACGTGCTAAAGGCGTAGTGATTTCTGGAAGTGGTTTGCCTATCGTTATTTGCGCCATTGACTGGATAGGAATCGCAAATGAAAGTCAGGATGCATTTAAGGAAACGCTTGCTAAAGCTGCTTCTACCATTCCATCAAGAGTTGCAGTTCATACCTTGCACCAGCACGATGCTCCTATAAGTGATTGGGGGGCGGAGAAAATTTTAAAGGATGCAGGATTAGATCCTAAAGGGTATGAAAGTTCTTACGACAAGGTGTTACTGCAAAATTTAGAAGCGGCAATAAAAGAGGGCATAAAGAATGCCAAACCTATAAGCCATATTGGTACTGGAAAAGGGATTGTTGAGAAGGTCGCTTCAAATAGAAGAATTCTAGGGGATGATGGACATGTAGCTTATACTAGAACATCTGCTACCAAGGACAAGAAAATCCGAGATTTCCCAGAAGGTATAATAGATCCTGAGGTTTCATTGGTAAGCTTTTGGAATGAAGAAGAGCCAGTGGCGGTATTTAGCTACTATGCAGTGCATCCCCAAAGTTATTACCTGACCAAAATTGCCAATCCAGATTTTCCAGGGATAGCGAGGTACATGCGTCAATTGGCCGTTCCAGAAGCAATGCATGTTCATTTTAATGGTGCTGGAGCAAATGTAACTGCCGGAAAATACAATGACGGCGCCAAAATTAACCGCAAAATTCTTGCTGAAAGGCTAGCGGCAGGTATGGAAAAGGCTTGGAAAAATACAGTAAAAACTAAAATCACCAAAGAGGATGTTTATTGGCAACAAGAACCCATTCTTCTAAGTCCAAAAGAAAGCCTACCCGAAATTGCCCAAGAAATGCTTACGCAAAATGCCAGGTGGCTTACCAATAATGTTCAAAAGTTGGCTTGGTACAACAGGCAAGCACTTGGTAAAAAGATAGATGTTAGCTGTTTGGCCATAGGAGACGTAAGAATGCTACACTTACCTGGAGAACTTTTTATCGAATACCAGTTGGCCGCCAAAGCCGAAAGAAAAGATTTGTTTGTGACCATGGCAGCCTATGGGGATTATGGCCCTTTCTATATAGGCCCCTCCTCAGCCTATTCAGAAGGAGGATATGAAGTGGGTACCAGCCCCGTAACTGCTGAAGCAGAACCCATTATTATGGGAGCCATTAAAAAAATGCTTCATAGCGCTATTCCAAAAAACAAATTGGATAGTCCGCTTGTTTTGGCATCTGAGAGCGAAAATCCTTTGAGAACATTGGAACAATGGGAAGAAAGGAAAGCCTCATGGAAAAACAACATGGCTTCAATCATGGGTACGCTTTCTTCAAGAGCTCACTTAAAAAGTCCAGAAGTAAAATATTTGGACGCTACAGTAGAAGCAAATTATACAAAGCATCATATTTCCTTTGCAAGCGATAAGCGAAATGAGGTTACGGCCTTCCTTTATATTCCACACAGCATTAAAGTAAAAGCACCAGCTATGTTGGTACTCCACAGTACAGGCGACCTAGGGAAAAAGATAGTTGATGGACAAGGTCCTCTGGAAAACAGAGGGCTGGCCAGTGAATTGGCAGAAAAAGGTTATGTAGTTATCGCTCCCGATTACCCAAGCTTTGGAGAACAAAAGGAACATGATTTTGCTACAGATGGATTTGCTTCAGGAACCATTTTAGCGGTATGGAATCACATGAGGGCCGTAGATGTACTTACCAATAGGACTGAAGTAGACCCGGAAAGGATAGGAGTTATCGGTCATTCTTTAGGTGGGCACAATTCCTTGTTCGTCGCAGCACATGATACGAGAATAAAAGCAGTGGTTACAAGCTGTGGATGGACACCGTTTGATTACTACGATATTGGAGAGGCAGGAATCAAGAATTATGGCGGAAGATTAGGTCCTTGGGCTCAAGACCGGTACATGCCAGCTATCAAAAAACTACTGCCTGAAGCACAGCTACCCTTTGATTTTACTCATATTATCGCCTCTATTGCTCCAAGGCCTGTTTTTACCAATGCGCCAATAAATGACAGTAACTTTTCAGTAAAAGGCGTTAAAGATGGAATTGCTGAGATACAACCAGTATACAACTGGCTGGGTTACCCAGATAATTTAATTGTGAGGTATCCTGAAGCTGCCCATGATTTCCCGTCAGACATTCGAAAAGAAGCTTATTCTTTTTTAGATAATGTTTTTGGTTTTACGCCTGTGAAAAAACTGGACTTTGAAAAATAATCACTTGAATTACCCATTTAAATAAAAAAAGGAAGTTTACGCCCCTTTGTAAAGGCTAAAATTTCATTTCCTTTAAAAATTATAAGATATTAGGCTTTTAATCAGTCAATAATTAGCTAAAATTATGAAAGGTAACGTTACCCATACTTTATTTGCAATCGTTTTTATAGGTTTATATTCCTGTCAGGATGACAAATATGCTGAAGCCCTCAGTCCGGAGGAATCCATTGCTACATTTGATATTCATGAAAATTTCGAAGTAAAACTATTTGCTTCTGAACCCCATATAAAGGATCCAGTAAGTTTGGTTTTTGACGAAAAAGGAATTGCTTACGCTGTGGAGATGCCTGATTATCCTTACAAACCTGAAGAAGGCAAAGGAAAAGGGGTAATAAAAAGGCTGGAAGATACTGATGGGGATGGGATCATAGACGCCTCTACTGTATTTGCAGAAGGATTGGCTGATGCAACCTTCTTAATGCCTTGGAAAGGTGGGCTACTGGTAACAGCCGCACCTCATATTTATTATTTAAAAGACGACAACGGTGATGGAGTGGCTGACACGAAGCGGCCGATTTTTTCAGGTTTTTTTGAAAATAATTCAGAAGCACAAATAACCAACCTCCGTTTAGGTATTGACAATTGGGTCTATGCTGCAAATAATGGACAGCGAAGTGATGTTACCTATGTCGAGGCTCCTGGTGAAGGACCTTTGGAATTAAGAGGCGCAGATTTTAGATTTCGATTAGATAAAGAATTGTTTGAGAAGGAAAGCGGTACGGCACAGTTTGGTCAAACATTTGATGATTGGGGAAATAAATTCTTCACTCAAAACACACTTCATATCCAACAAACGGTAATCCCAAGCAGGTATCTCGAGCGACATGGGAAATTGTCAAGCAGTTCAGTAAATTATAACATTTCAGACCATGAGCTTGAAATGTTTCAGATCACTCCTCCCCCATATTGGAGAGCAGAACGTACTCGAAGGAGAAATATACAATATCAAGAACAAGAGCTAGACAGAGTAGAATATGCTGAAGATCATTTTACTGGTGCCTCAGGAGGAACAGTTTATGATGGAGGAAGCTTTCCCGAAGGCTTTAATGGAAATGTTTTCACAGGAGATGTTGCTGGCAATTTAGTACACAGAGATATTATTGTTGCCGACAAAAATAGTCCTACGCTAATTGCAAAAAGAGCGACAGAGGAAGTAAGCAAAGAGTTTATTGCTTCTACGGATCCTTGGTTCAGACCAGTTGGTTTTACTGTAGGCCCTGATGGCGCACTATTTTTGGTGGATTTTTACAGACAACACATCGAAACACCTGTTTCGATCCCTGATGACCTGAAAGAAGACATGGATTTCATGCATGGAATGGAGCATGGAAGAATCTATAAAATTGTTCCTAAAACAGGAGTCTCTACAGCTCAAGTTCAAGATTTTTCTAAAATGGATGCAGAAACGCTAGTTTCTCACCTGGCCAATAAGAATGGCTGGTGGAGAACGACTGCTCAAAGAATGATATTGGAAAGTCCAAAACCTGAATATGTGCCCCTACTAAAAAAATTAGTGACCAATGAAAGTCCCAATGCGCAACTTCATGCATTGTATTTGTTGCAATCAATGGGTGCTTTGGAGGAGAGCATGGTAGCCCTTGCTTTAGAAAGTACGAATTATGGTGTTAGAAAAAATGCATTGATTCTTGCTGAAAACTTCCCTAATTTAAAAGAAGAAATTGCAGCAAAAATCAATGATGAATCCCCAATTGTAGCCCTCCAAGCAATTCTTAGTTTAGGTAATTTTGAGGATGATTTCACCACAGACCAACTTGCTAAGGCCCTGGTAGAAAAAGGAGAAAACAAATGGTTCAGGCTTGGCGTTTTAAGTTCAAACGTAGGATCAAGTGAAGAGATATTGAAAGTTCTACATGACGATTACAAGTTTTCTGAAAATGAAGCCGCTTGGAAGGAAGATTACCTGAAAGAAGTAAATCATATACTTGTAGGTAAAGGCGAAAGGGCTAAAGCAGAATAATTAAAATATTTCATTTGGATTCTCACTGGAAGTGAATTGATTTTCACTTCTAAGTCCACTTAATTTCATTAATTAGCACCACCGCACATTAAGTATGAATAGAAGAAAATCAATAAAAACCCTATTAGCTTCTACTGGAGTAGTGTTTTTCATGACCCAATGTGGAAAGCCACAGGAAGAGTACAAACTGGAGAACATAAGCGACTGTTCCGACCTCACTGGGCTGAGCGAGGAAGAAATAGCCAAAAGAAAAAGCTTGGGTTATGAAGAAAAATCACCTTTAGAGGATGACAATTGCAACAATTGCCAATTGTATTTGCCTCCCACAGCGAAGCGTAAATGTGGCGGATGCCAATTGTTCAAAGGACCTGTAAACGCTGATGCTTATTGCACTTATTGGGCTCCTAAGGTATAATTTGTATTAAGTGAATTCTAGGACTTTGTACGTACACTCAGTCCATAAAAAATCACCTGCTTATTCCACAAGCAGGTGATTTTTTATTTGAAAGCTGCTTTAGGGAGGAATACAACATTGACTCTAACCCATGAAGAAGGGGCTAAACAGAGCAAAAATAATTATTTCCAAAGAGGCGGCTCAATTAATAAATACCAGCAAAGGTTCTCTATTTCAAGAGGAATTTTATATATTCAAACTAAAAATAACGCCTCTTTATTTTAACTCAAGATGAACAGATTAGTCGTATTATTAGATTTTTCCCCGTATACTCCTACTCAATTGAGATTGGCTTGTAGTTGGCAAGAAATATTTAATCTGGATTTGGTTTTTGTCCATAAGATGGATGGAATAGCCCCTACCCTCCCTATTTCTAATAAAAAAGAAATAAATGAAATCATTGAATTTAATAAGAAAGAGTCAAATACTAAATTTTTGAAATGCCTTGAAGAAGGGGCCCTTTCCCCAGATAGCAATAAGACGAGTTTTGAAGCTGTTTCCAGCCAACTTGCTCACTTTCTGGAGGGATTTCTTAAGCCAAATGACATCGTATTATTGGGATTGAAGGGGACTGGTTTTTTGAAAAAAATATTAATAGGAAGTACGGCAACAACTTTAATAAATCATCTAAATCACTTAATAATAGCTGTTCCTCACACAATAGATAATACAGTGCCTAGGAAGTTGGTACTATCATGTCAGGAGAAGCACCCTGTTAATGAAACAGCACTAGATGCTATACTAAAAACGGTAGGAAAGGAAATAAAAGAAATAGAATTATTAACCATAATCGAAAACAAAAAAGAATTAGAGTCAAGCAATCAATACCTGGAGCAAATGAGATCCAAATTAGGTGGTGGCTATAAGTATAAAATCAGTATTTATGAAAACAAAGATGCCTTTGGGGAGATTAAAATGAGGTTTAGTAAATGCTTGGATGATTTTATCGTCTTACAGAAAGGCTCCCGAAATCTAGATGACAAACTATTCAGAAGGTTTTTTATTAATGACCTGATCCATGATGGAAACACCCCTCTCATTATTCTACCTACGCCTGATTGATTTGACCCGAAACATGCAATAGACTTACTGTTCCATGCTTCGGGTTAAAAATAGGGGGGATATTACCAGGCTTTCTATTTGATGAGAAACGAATTTCTATTAGCTTCATTAATATATTGTCTGAATACAATTAATTAAAACCTTTCAAATAGGTTTTAAAGCTTTTAAGATTGGTCTCCTCATCTATCAAGACACACTCAATTCCAGCCATTTCACAAAAATCCTCTAAAACTTCTACTTTCAAATTCTGGCTAAAACAAGTATGGTGCGCTCCACCAGACAAAATCCAGGCTGTGGCAGCACTTTTAAAGTCGGGCTTGGGGCGCCACATTGTACGGGCAACAGGTAATTTTGGGAGGCTTTTAGGAGGTTTCACTGCCTCTACCTCATTCACCACCATTCTAAACTTATCGCCAAGATCGATCAAAGAAGCGTTTAGGGCTGAACCAGCCCCACCATCAAAAACCAATCTCACTGGATCTTCCTTACCTCCGATTCCCAACGGGTGAATTTCACATCGAATGGCTCCCTCAGCCAGCCCCTCATCTACTTCAAGCATGTGGGCACCTAAAACAAGTCCACCCTGTTCTTTAAAATCATAAGTGTAATCTTCCATAAAAGCATTCGTGCCTGAAAGTCCTGTCCCCATTACCTTCATTGCACGGACCAAGGCCATTGTTTTCCAATCCCCTTCACCAGCATATCCATAACCAGCATTCATGAGTCGTTGCACTGGCAGACCTGGAAGCTGCTTCATTCCATGTAAATCCTCAAAAGTATTGGTGAACCCTTTGAACGAGCCTTTCCTTAAAAAGTGTTTCAAACCTAGCTCAATCCTTGCTGCCTCCAAAAGAGAGGAATGCATGGGCCCAGCCTCTTTTAATTCCTCAGACAATTTATAGGTGTTGGTATAGGTCTCCATGAGTAAATCTATTTCCGCATCATTCACCTCACTTATTTCTTTTACCAAGTCACCTACCCCATAGGTGTTTACCGCAAAGCCAAATTTAAACTGGGCTTCCACCTTGTCTCCTTCGGTGACAGCTACCTGCCGCATATTATCACCAAAGCGTACAAATTGCGCGCCTTGCCAATCATCCCATCCACATGCAGCCCTACTCCAATGATCAATTTCTGTATGGACCTCAATGTCTTTCCAGTGACCAACTACCACCTTTCTCGATATTTTCATTCTGGTGCAAATAAAACCAAATTCCCTATCCCCATGAGCACTTTGGTGCAAGTTCATATAGTCCATATCGATGGATTCCCATGGAATACTTTCACCAAACTGTGTATGCAAATGAAGCAAAGGCTTATTAAGTATTTTAAGTCCGTTGATCCACATTTTGGCTGGAGAAAAGGTATGCATCCAAGCCATCAAACCAACACATGCCTGATCTCGGTTTGCATCCAGAAATACCTGTAGAATTTCTTCCTGGGTGGTCACTACTGCCTTAAACTTTATTGTGACTGCAATGGTATTCCCTTTATTAAAATGATTGCAAATGGTCTGCGAATGTGCAGCTACTTCCTTTAATATATCTTTTCCATACAAATGTTGGCTTCCCGTGAGAAGCCACACCTCTTTTTGTTTCAAATTCATCCTTTTAAATTAAGTATAGGATACTGTTTTAACAAAATTTCTAGAAAAATTCGAGCTTAAAATTAAATCCTAAATTTCATTTTTACATATTTGTCATCCTAACATCAGTTACTCCCCTCATAAAATGGGCAAGTACCAAGCTGTGTTCATTGCAATTTGCACCATTTATATGAAATTCAGAAAAGGGATTCCGTTCAATTCATTACTTCTTTTAAGCGATATTTATTAAACCCTTTAATAAACCATGAATAATTACAAAGAACTAAAACGAGATTGTTATAATGCCAATATGGAGTTGCCTAAGCTGGATTTGGTGTTATACACTTTTGGCAACGTTAGTGCAGTAGACAGGGATCAGGGAGTATTTGCCATTAAACCAAGCGGGGTACCCTATGAAACCCTACGTGAGGAGGATATCGTAATTGTCGATTTTGAAAACAAAGTAGTGGAAGGAAAAATGAGACCTTCATCGGACACGAAAACCCATGCCTTTTTATACAAAAACTGGGAACATATTGGAGGAATATGTCATACCCATTCCTGCTACGCTGTTTCTTGGGCCCAGGCACAAATGGACATACCTCTATTTGGAACCACCCACGCCGATCACAACACCAGTGACATACCTTGTGCACCTCCAATGAGCGATGCCAATATCGCAGGAGATTATGAACACATGACCGGCCAACAAATTCTGGATTGTTTCAATGAAAAAAAAATATCTTATAAAGAAGTAGAGATGGTGCTTATTGGTAATCATGGACCTTTTACCTGGGGAAAAGATGCCAATAAGGCAGTTTACAATAGTAAGGTTCTTGAAGAAATTGCCCGAATGGCCTATTTAACTCTACAAATCAATCCAAATGCACCTCGTTTAAAAGAAGCTTTGATCAAAAAACATTATGAACGCAAACATGGTGAAGGTGCATATTATGGACAATAGCGTGCCTGAACTTAAATGCAATAGCATCTCCTAATATTGTTTGCAAAAAGAAATTTCAAACCAAGACCTAAATTCAGTTAGGCCTCTAGAAATGGCTTTATTACCCTTCTATCAATCAAAGTCCTTTCCTATTTGAGCTTTTGAAGGGTTATAACAAGAAAGCACTATTTTGGTCGAAATAAAAATAAAAACCTCCGAGACATTGTCTCGGAGGTTTGAACACTTAAAAAAACCACCAACCTTTAATTAAATCTAATCAACTGCTCTTGCGAACAGCCGTATTTAATTTGTCTGCCAATAAATACATGACAGGTACTACTATTAACGTTAAAAAGGTCGCAAAGGTTAGACCAAATATTACAGTCCAAGCCATCGGCCCCCAGAAATCTGCATTGTCCCCTCCTATATAGAACTTAGGATCAAAAGAAGACAGCAAACCATAAAAATCAATATTCATCCCTATTGCCAGTGGAATCAAGCCCAATACTGTAGTTACAGCTGTTAGCAATACAGGTCTAAGTCTCGTTTTCCCCCCTTTAACTATACTGTCTAAAAGATCTTCCTTTGAAAGATTTTCTTCTTCAGAAAGATTTAATTCATCTCTTTTTCTTGAACGAATCAGGTCTGTATAATCTATCAGTACGATCGCGTTATTTACGACTACTCCAGCTAACGAAATAATTCCTATTCCTGTCATGATAATGACAAAATCCATGTTAAAAATTACCAGTCCCAAAAACACACCAATGGTACTCAGAATTACCGATGCCATGATAATGAAAGGAGTTGTAATAGAGTTGAACTGGGCCACAATAATTAAGAAAATTAAAGAAACCGAAATCAATAGTGCCCTTGTCAAGAACTCGGCAGATTTTGCCTGTTCCTCTTGTTCACCTGTGTAACTAAGTGTAATGCCTTCTGGAACCTCAAAATCTTGTAATAACCGCTTAATTTCGTTGTTTATCTCAGTGGCATTGAATCCATCATTTACATTTGAAAAAATGGTAATCACCCTTTCTAGGTCTTTTCTCTTAACAGAACCATAAGTGGAGCTGTATTCCAATGTTGCTACGGAAGAGATCGGTATTTCTTTTTGATTGCCAAACTTATCTCTAAAGCTTATTTTCTTGTTTAACAAGGCATCAATATCGTACCTAAATTTATCTGCCAACCTGAGCTGTATGGGGTAATCATCTTCCCCCTCCTTAAATTTGGAAACTTCCAAGCCAAAAAGAGCCGTTCTCAATTCATTGGCAATGGTCGCCGTTGAAAGACCAAAACGCCTTGCTTTTTCCCTGTCTATATCCAGTATCAATTCAGGGTTACCTAACTCAAGATCAGTCTTTAATTCCTCTATGCCTTGAATTCCTGATTCATTGATATGCTCTCTAACCGAATTGACATAGGTTATAAGTTTTTCAAACTCTTCACCAGACACTTCTATATTAATAGGTTTACCTACAGGAGGTCCATTCTGCTGTTTCCCAACAGTTAGTAATACCCCAGGATATCCTTCAGCCAATCGCCTGATTTTCTCCATAATCTCATTGGTATTGATCCCTTCTCTGTATTGGTACTCCTCAAACCCAATAGTAACTTTGGCTTTGTGAGGAGTTGAGGCTTGACTTGGCCCCTCCATTGGGTCAGCCGTTCCTTCACCTATCTGAGTAATCACAGATTCTATGATTTCATCGTATGGATTCAGAAGTTTAAAAAGATCATCTTCAAAAGATTCAACAAACTTATTGGTAGAGGTTATGTCCGTACCAATAGGCTTTTCTATATAGATGCTTATTAAAGTAGGCTGATTGTCAGGAAAGAACAAGATTTTAGGTGCACTTACCGCAAGTAAAAACAATGACATAATCAATAATACCACAGTACCTCCTAAAAACACAATAGGCCAAACGCCTTTTAATGCAAAGTAAAGCGTCTTTTCGTAAAAATTTTCTAAACGAACCAATAATACGTTCTGAAACCATTTAATGGCTTTTCGTAAAAAGAAAACATTAAAAATAACCAATAGGGCAGCAAGGAAAAGTAAATTTCCAACGGCTATCCAGGCAATAAAATAACTTATTATAGCCAGGGTGGTCAGAACCGTAGCTACAATCATAGGTTTCTGAACAGGCTTTTCCTTATCCACGTCCTGAATTTTCATAAACAATGCTGTCAATACAGGATTGATCACAAGTGCTACAAATAATGAAGAGGACAAAACGATGATCAATGTAATAGGAAGGTATTTCATGAACTCCCCTATGATGTCATCCCAAAAGGCCAATGGCAGAAAAGCAGCCAATGTAGTAGCCGTAGAGGTGATAATAGGCCATGCAACCTCTCCTACTCCCTCCTTTGCAGCTCGCACGGCAGACTTACCTTCCTGCATTAAACGGTAAATGTTCTCTACCACAACGATACCATTATCCACCAACATACCTAAGGCCAAGATTAATGAAAACAATACCATTAGGTTTAGCGTCACCCCTAATGAGTTCAGCACTAAAAAGGAGATGAACATGGATAATGGGATGGCAATCCCAACAAAGAGTGCGTTCCTAAAGCCTAGGAAAAACATCAAAACCAATACCACGAGTATTACACCGGAAATTATACTATTTTCCAAGTTATCGACCTGGGAACGAGTCGCTTTAGACTGATCATTCGAAATCGTAACTTCTAAATCTTCAGGGAATTTATTAATTTTAACCTCTTCAATAAGCGCTTTGATCTTATCAGAAGCATCTAATAAATTTTCGCCACTTCTTTTTACCACATTGATCGTCACTACAGGAAGCATTTTACTTCTAGCAAAACTTTCACGTTCCTTAAAAGTATCGTCCACCTCAGCCACATCCCTAAGGTAAACGATATTGTTATTTTCGATTTTTACAATTACATCCTCAATCTCGAGAGGATTAGTAAATTCTCCGTCAATTCTAAGGGTTCTCCTGTAATCTCCGGATAAAATATTACCCCCTGAAATCGTTACATTTTCATCTGAGACTGCACCTGAAATGTCTGAAAAAGTGACCCCAAGTGCTTCCATTTTATAGAGATCTGCATTAATTCGAATCTCTCGTTCAATGGTACCACTCAAGTCTGCACTTGATATTTCAGTTAATTTTTCTATCTCGTCCTCTAAATACTCTCCATATTTTTTAAGCTCTTGCTCTGTGTAATTCCCTGAAATATTTACATTCATAATAGGGAACTCCGATGTATTCACTTCCAAAACATCAGGATCTCTATCCAGGTCATTTGGCAATTCACTTTTTGCCTTATCCACAGCATCCTTTACATCCTGAATGGCTTTGGATATTTCCACATTGGGATTAAACTCAACTACAATAGATGAAAAATCCTGAATAGAGGTAGAACTGACATCCTTAAGGTTATTTATCGATTTCAACTCTTTTTCAATTGGCCTTGAAATCAGGTTTTCCATGTCAACTGGTGAGTTTCCCGGATAGGCTGTACCAACATAAACCGTTGGAATCACTATTTCCGGAAAACTTTCTTTTGGCATGGTCCTGTAGGCAAACATCCCGAGGAAGGTAATGATCAGTGTAAGTATTACCACACTTGTTCTGTTGTCAACAGAAAGTGAAGATATCCCAAATTCCCTGATTACTCCTTTTTTCTTGTTTTCTTCTGAAGCCATATTCTAATTAAGATGAGACGTTTACACTAAAGTTATCTCCTACTTCTCTAAATCCTTTATCAATAAGCTCCTCAGACCCAGTAAGACCACTAGTGATTTCCGTTTTGCCATCGTATGTCATTCCTCTTTCAATGTATTTTTTATGGGCTACCCCATTATCAACTACAAACACATAACTCCCATTATTGTCTTTTAAAATCAAATAAGATGGGACGATTACTGCATCTTCAACACTGTAATCCTGAATATTTAAAACCGAAATCATATTTGGTTTAACTTTATCCATTTTAGGTAAAAAGACTTCAATCTTAAAAGTTCTGTTGTCTGGATTGATTACCTTTCCAATGGCCGTCACTTTGGTTTTTAAGGTTTTATCAATGGATGGGAAATAAATGCTAACCGAATCCCCCTTGTCTAGAATTCCTACATACCTTTCAGAAATATCACCTTCAATGAAAAGGTCATCTTCACCGACAAAGTTGAGTACTGGTGATCCTGGCTGAACCAATTCGCCCACCCTAACGATGAGCTCTTCTACAGTGCCATTGAAAGGCGCACTTATGGCACTTCTGTCTTTTTGAAGCTCAATGGAAGACAGGTTTTTTTCAAGCGTTTCTTTTCTGTTTCTAGCCTCTAGCAATTGAATTTCAGTTCCTATTTGCTGGTCCCAAAGTCTTTCTTGTTTTTCATAAATCGTAGTGGCCAGTTCAAGCTGCGTTTTGATTTCATCAAGGTTCCTTTTAACAGATTCCGCATCTATTCTGGCAATGACCTGCCCTTTTTTCACCGACATGCCTTCACGGGTCAAAATCTCCTCTACCCTACCTGACACTTCAGCACTGATATTGACATTCTTTTTGGAAAGAACAGAGCCTGTCACTTCCACAAAATGATCAAATTTCCCATTAACAGGTTTCAATGTGGTCACAAGAACTGATTTTCTTTGACTTTTTCGGAATTCAGGATCCAATGTGGCTATTTCCTGTTCCAACTCCTGAATCTTTATTTTTAATTCTGCTGATTCAGATTTGAATTCATCCAATTGGCTTTTCTTGGAAGAAAGTTCATCCTCTTGCTGTCCACAAGAAAACATCCCCAGCATTAGGGAAAGGGTTAAAATCTTAAGTGTATTTTTCATAAACATGTATAATCCTTTTCTTATTTTAATATTCCCAAAGCTTTTTCTAAATCAACTCGTGCAATAAATGTATCGTATAGTGCAGAAAAATAATTCGTTTCCGATTCTTTTAGGGTAGCGTCAGCCTCTACAACTTCCAGGTTTGAGCCTACTCCTTCTTGGTACTTTATCTTAGCCATATCAAATACTTCTAAAGCTAAATCTCTATTTTCTCGCTGAACTTCCAACTCCTCTAAACTATTTATTAAATTTTGTTTGGCTTGGAACTTCTCAAGTTGGATATTCTGTATCGTAAATTCTTTCTGAACTTCAAGTTGCCTCATTTGCACCCTGTTTTGTTGGATTTTATACCTTTTGGTAAATCCATCAAATATTGGAATTTCCAAAGTAACGCCTAGAATTGAACCTGTAAACCAGTCACCTGACCATAGCTTAGAGAAATTTCCACCAAAAGCATTCCTCTGAAATGTGTAATTGGCATCTAGGCGAGGCATGTACTGAATTTGATTGTTTTTCAAATCTAAAACTGCTAAGTCATAATTGGTATTAATTTGATCCACCTCTATTCTTTGTTGCCCTTCTTCATTTAATAAGCTTTGGGTATCCAAGTATTGATTGAAATCCCCAAGGTCATTGGCCAATGCAATTTCTTTTTCTTCTGGAAATCCCATTTGTAATTTCAATAAAGCTTTACTCACGCTAGTAGAAGTTTTGGCTTTATTTAATTCTGTCCTGATATTGTTGTTTTGAACTTTTATCCTTGTGACATCAATTTTTTCTGCAAATCCTTCTTCGTACAAAACCTCTGTTTCCTTCAAAAGATTATCTAAGCGATTTAGATTGGCTTGGATTAAAGTCTCACGCTCTCTACTCACCAAAACTGAAAAATAAGCCTTTTTCACGTTTTCAATTACTTGAAGTTCTGTAAAGGCCTTGTCAAATTCCACCAATTGCTTGTAAGTTTTTGCCGCCTTTAGCCCTATGAAGTAAGATCCGTTAAAGATCATTTGACTTACAGTGGCCGTCAGGTTGGCGGAATAGATGGGCGAAAATTGAATTCCTACAAATGTTCCTACAGGAGCTTCCGGATCTAGAAATTGAGCAGGGAATGGGGAAATAGGTACCTCGAGGTTTTTAGTAGCATTGACCCTTGTGGTAATTTGTGGTAAGCCTTCTGCTGTACGTTCTCCAATTAATCCTTTTGCAGCTTGTATTTCTAGACTGGCAACCCTGGCCTCAGCATTGTTTTCTAATGCAAAGTTCACACTTTCTTCTAAGGTAAAAGTCACTTGCTGGGCCTGAGCATCCGTAAACCAATGGCCAAAAACCCAAATTGCCACGGTGAAAATAATCGGTTTAAAATTCATAAAATTAAAATTCCTGTGTTTGTAGTTTCTTATAATAATTAGACCTTCCCTGGTCTGTAAGAATTCCATGTATAAAATGATCTAAAATCGCCAACTGACAATCAAGGAAACTGCTATCAGCGTTGGAGTAATTAGTGAAAAATGTATTGGTAATCTGATCCATTCTCATGAGTGCCAATAACTCCGAATTGATTTCCTTTCTGAAATCCCCAGATTGTTTTCCCTGATCCAAAACCATTATTATGTTCCGAAGTACTTTTTCTGTTTTGAATTCATTTACCTTCTGCCAACAATTAGGGTAAAACCTTTGTATTTCTTGCATTAACAATGGATTCATGCTTGTAAACGTTTCCCTTAAGTACCTGGTCATTCCAAACAAATGATCAATAGCACTATCGTCCATAGCCTCCATCTCATCTAAATCACACTTATAGTCGCAAATAATCGCCTCTATAGCTGCATTTACCAATTCTTCTTTACTAGAGAATTCTTCATAAATTGTTTTTTTAGATACCCCTGAAAGTCTGGCAATTTCATCCATGGTAACCGCCCTGATTCCATAGGTTAGGAAATTTCCTAATGCTAACCGTATAATTTTTTTTCTTGTCTCCAACTAATTGTATTATAAACCTAGGCAATAAACTAGAGAAACTCTTAAAAGGTTCAGAGTTTTTTCAGCTAAATCTATTTTTTTTTGGTACAAAATTCTTTACAGTACAAAGGAACTCTGTCTATTTTGAAAAAATGCTATATTAAATTGGGCTTTTAAAAATTTATCTCAATCAACACTGAAGACAAAAAGAGCGAAAAATTCAGATTCTCACTTCCTATCATTGTCCATTTTCTCGTTTAAGTAAGATATCCTACATAAACCCTTTCTTCCTGCTTGTCTACTGCATAATTTTAAAACCATTTTTGTACATTTGCCCATTCAAAAAAGCTATTGATCCCTTTATGAAGATTTTGTTTTTTCAATCCCCGGAGAAGACCCTTTACGCCTTGGAAACCAATGAGGCGTTGAAAAATAATGAACTGGAGAAATTAAACTGGCTTTTCGGAGGCTCCGTTTATTTAAATAAACTGGAGATTTCCGGTGAATTTATTGGCCCCAGAAAGGAAATGATAACTCCCTGGTCTACCAATGCGGTGGAAATCAGTCAAAATATGGGGATAAGTGGGATCCGTAGGATCGAGGCCTTCTACCCATGGATTGAAGGCAGTTCTTTCGATCCTATGCTTCAGAGACATTACAAAGGAGTGGGTCAAGATGTCTATTCAGTAGCCAAAACTCCAGATCCTATTCAGTTTATTGAGGACATTACCTCCTATAATATAAAGGAAGGCCTAGCATTAAATGCTGAAGAGGTAGCCTATTTGGAAGGGGTAAGCAAATCGCTGGACAGGCCATTGACAGACAGTGAAGTATTTGGCTTTAGCCAAGTGAACTCCGAACATTGCAGGCATAAAATCTTCAATGGTACTTTTATCCTGGATGGTGAGGAAAAATCAATGACACTGTTTCAGTTGATAAAGGCAACCTCTAAGGCCAATAAAAATGGAATCGTTTCCGCATACAGTGACAATGTCGCCTTTGTAAAAGGTCCTAAGGCATTGCAATTTGCGCCCAAGTCTTCCGATAAAGCAGATTATTTTGAAACTAAAGAAATAGATACTGTAATTTCATTAAAAGCGGAAACCCATAATTTTCCTACAACAGTAGAGCCATTTAATGGTGCGGCTACGGGCTCAGGTGGGGAAATCAGAGACAGGATGGCAGGTGGAACTGCCTCTATTCCTCTAGCTGGTACAGCAGTTTACATGACTTCTTACCCGAGATCGGAAGCTGGAAGAAGTTGGGAGAAGGACCTTTCAGAGCGAAAATGGCTCTACCAATCTCCCATGGACATCCTTATTAAAGCTTCTAATGGTGCCAGTGACTTTGGTAATAAATTTGGTCAACCAATCATTTGCGGAAGCCTTATGACTTTTGAGCACAATGAGGGCGACTTGCATTGGGGTTTTGATAAGGTAATCATGCAAGCTGGAGGAGTTGGATTTACTGCAGCCCCATATAGTCTTAAGAAAAATCCCGAAAAAGGTGACCGTATAGTCCTTATGGGCGGCGACAATTACAGAATAGGTATGGGGGGTAGTGCTGTATCCTCGCTGAACACTGGGGAACTTAGTCTTTCCTTAGAGATGAATGCCATTCAGCGGTCAAATCCTGAAATGCAGAAAAGAGTATCAAATGTCATCAGAGCTTTGGCTGAAAGTGAGGACAATCCCATCGTATCTATACATGACCATGGAGCAGGTGGCCACTTAAATTGCCTCTCAGAATTGGTGGAGAATACTGGCGGAACCATTGATTTGGAGAGATTACCCGTAGGTGACCCTACCCTTTCTGCCAAAGAAATCATTGGAAATGAGTCCCAGGAAAGAATGGGATTGGTAGTAAAAGATGTTCACATCGACAAAATTAAAAAGATTGCTGACCGAGAAAGAGCGCCATTTTATAATATTGGCCAAACCACTGGGGACATGCAATTCAAATTTGAAAACACCCAGACAGGAGAAAAACCTGTTGATTGGAGTTTGAATCATATGTTTGGGTCTTCCCCAAAAACTGTATTGGTGGACAAAAAGGCCCACCAAGATTTTAAAGCACCAGAATACAATGTTCAGGATTTTGAGCAGTACATAACCAATGTGCTTCAATTAGAAGCAGTGGCTTGCAAAGATTGGCTTACCAACAAAGTAGACAGGTCAGTAACAGGTAGAGTGGCCAAGCAACAAACAACTGGCGAACTTCAGCTCCCGCTCAATAATGTGGCAGTGATGGCCATGGATTACTCTGGAAATAAAGGAATTGCTACTTCTATCGGCCATTCTCCTATTGCCGCACTAGTAAGTCCTGAAGCGGGATCTCGATTGGCAATAGCAGAAGCACTTACCAACTTAATATGGGCACCACTTACCGATGGGCTAAAAGGGGTATCCCTAAGTGCCAATTGGATGTGGCCAGCCAAAAATGAAGGCGAAAATGACAGGTTATACCGAGCAGTTGAATCAACAAGTGATTTTGCTATCGCCTTGGGGATAAACATTCCTACCGGAAAAGACTCCTTGTCTATGACTCAAAAGTACCCAAGTGGGCAGACAGTAAAGTCTCCAGGGACAGTTATCATATCCACAGTAGGTGAATGTTCAGCCATTAATAATGTTATTTCTCCAGCTTTAAAGGCTAGCCCTGGATCAACATTGCTATACATAGATTTGTCGAAGGATGATGCAAAATTAGGTGGTAGTTCCTTTGCTCAATCGCTAAATAAAATTGGCAACGAAGTACCGGACATAAAGGATGCCGCCTATTTCAAAAGTGTCTTTTCGACCATTCAAGGCCTTATTAATCAAAACAAAATACTAGCTGGTCATGACATTTCATCTGGCGGCTTGATCACTACCTTATTAGAAATGTGTTTTCCTAACCAGAATACGGGGATAGACATTCATGCTTCCAATCTTAATGAAAAAGATTTGGTCAAAGCATTGTTTGCAGAAAATCCAGGCTTGGTCATTCAGGTTAATGATGCTGCCGATATTACTACTTTCTTAAATTCACAAGGAATTTCAGCTGTGGAAATTGCAACTGTAAATGCTACAGGGACCATTAAAATTGAGGGTTTAAATAAGTCATGGGAAGTTTCAGCTTTGAGGGATATTTGGTACAAATCTTCTTACCTATTGGATCAACAACAATCTGGTAAAATCCTTGCAAAAGAAAGATTTGAGAATTACAAAAATCAACCTTTACATTATAGTTTCCCTGTAAATTGGAAGGGTACTTATGAAGCACTAGGCTTAGCACCAAACCGAAAAACAGCCACAGGTGCCAAAGCAGCGATTATTCGTGAAAAAGGCGTCAATGGAGACAGAGAGATGGCCTATTCATTGTGGTTAGCAGGGTTTGATGTCAAAGACATCCACATGACAGACCTTATCTCTGGAAGGGAAAATCTTGAGGATGTAAACATGATTGTGTTTGTTGGTGGTTTCTCCAACTCAGATGTGCTTGGTTCTGCCAAAGGATGGGCCGGAGCTTTTCTTTACAATGAGAAAGCTAAGAATGCCTTAGACAATTTTTATGCAAGGAAGGATACCCTCAGCTTAGGTGTGTGCAATGGTTGCCAGTTGATGGTAGCTTTGGACCTTATCAATCCTGAACATGAAAAGAAAACCAAGATGCTTCACAATGACAGCCATAAATTTGAATCTTCATTTGTGAATGTTACCATTCCTGAAAATGATTCCGTCATGTTCGGCACCTTATCAGGTCAACGACTGGGTGTTTGGGTGGCTCACGGTGAAGGTAAGTTTGACTTGCCTGCCAAAAAAGATAGCTACAATTTTGGTATGGAATATTCCTATGAAGCCTATCCAGGCAACCCTAACGGATCAGATCACAATGTAGCAGGCCTGGTATCAAAAGACGGAAGACATCTTGCAATAATGCCGCATATAGAGCGGGCAATTGCTCCTTGGAACTGGCCATATTATCCGGAAGAATTACAGAAAGAAGACGTAAGCCCGTGGATAACTGCTTTTATCAATGCTAAAAACTGGGTTATAGACCATAGTTCTCATTAATCATTTTTAAATAAATTAAAAAAAGCTGGCTTTCTGATTGCTTCAGAAAGCCAGCTTTTTTTTAGTATTCCCTAATCACCCTAAAATCCTGGGGGCAGGATAAAAGCGTATTAAAAAACTTGTTGCATCTTCACTTCCAACCCTTTTTCACCTAATTTCCACTTTTTCGCATTACTGGTTCAGATATTGTAGCCATCAAGTCGTCGCAATAAAAAGTCAACATTATTGTAAGTTTTTAGTTGATTAAGAACAGAAATTATTTTCAGATTCGTTTAAAAACCAATATTTACTATGCAAAACCAACCACTTTTAGAAAAGTTAAAGCTCGATGATTTATTATTAGACAATAGAATTGTCATGGCTCCTATGACAAGAAGCCGAGCAGACAATCAAGAGAAAGCTCCCACTGACATACATGTGAAATATTACACCCAAAGAGCTTCAGCAGGTCTTATTATAACTGAAGGTTCACAAATTTCTCAAGAGGCAGTGGGTTATATCAATACCCCCGGCATCCACACGAAGGCGCAGGTAGAAGGTTGGAAAAAAGTAACAAAGGCTGTTCATGATGAAGGTGGGAAAATTTTTATACAGCTATGGCATGTAGGACGAATTTCGCATCCCGATTTCCATGAAGGAAAACTACCTTTAGCTCCTTCTGCGATAAATCCCAAAGCGAAATCATTTACACCTAAAGGATTTAAGGACACTGTTACTCCTAAAGAAATGTCCCTCCCCGAAATAAAAAAAACCATTCAGGACTTTAAAAATGCAGCTGCCAATGCTTGGGAAGCGGGATTTGATGGTGTAGAAATTCATAGCTCAAATGGTTACTTGTTGCACCAATTCTTTAGCCGTACCTCAAATGTGAGAATGGATGAATATGGAGGAAGTATTCCCAATAGGGCTAAAATCTTATTTGAAATAATAGATGCCATAAAAGAAGTTGTACCAGAGAACCGAATTGGTCTAAGATTGAACCCTTCACTAAATGGAATTTTCGGGATGACCATGGACGAAGAAAGTATCCCTACATTTGACTACATCATAGAACGCCTCAACAGGTATAACCTGGCTTATCTACACCTTTCAGAGCCATTCAATGATGTTTCAGAAATACCTTATGCGGAAACTGAAATCGCCAAAAGGTACCGCCCCCTTTACAAAGGAAAAATAATTATTAATGCAGGCTTTGATCAGCAAAAAGGCAATCAATTTATCTTGGAAGGTTTGGCGGACGCTGTAGCCTATGCCAAGTTATATATTTCAAATCCTGATTTGGTCGAAAGGTTTGCAAAAAACGAAAATTTGGCTCCTTGGGACGAGGCCACTTTTTATACGCCTGGAACAAAGGGCTATACAGACTATCCTAAACTAGAAGAGAAATAGCGTCAATTGAACATTAATTTACTTATTGATTTGAAGGGCCTCACCGTAACTTAATTATGGTGAGGCTTTTTAAAAAATTAATGCTTTTAATTTTAAACACAGATAATCATTTTTTTACCTTTTAACAGACCCTATACTCTTAGAAATTTTCTTCGAAAGGGCTTAGCGGCCAGGGTTGAATTTCAGGAACCAAAAGCAGAAAATTAAGGTTTAATTCCAATACAATTTGATATGAATTATTCAATTTTAGATTTAGCACTACTGAAAGAAGGACACGATGCCACAGACGCTTATAAAAGAGCTTTGGATGTGGCAAGAAAAGCAGAGTCCTGGGGCTACAAGCGATTTTGGTTAGCAGAACATCACAATATGCCTTATGTGGGAAGTTCAGCGCCTACAATTTTAATGGGCCATATTGCGCAAGGAACAAATACTATCAGAGTTGGATCAGGAGGCATTATGCTTCCCAATCACAGCCCCATGATTGTAGCCGAGCAGATCGGAACACTTGATGCACTCTATCCTGGCAGAATAGATCTGGGATTAGGGAGAGCTCCTGGAACTGACCAGAAAACTGCTTCTGTATTAAGAAGAGGAAGAATGCAGACCGTCCAAGAATTCCCTCAAGATTTGGAGGAATTGCAAATGTTTTTTTCTGATGAAAACATTGATTCCCCTGTTCGTGCATACCCTGCTGAAGGACATGAAATACCCCTTTATTTGTTGGGTTCAAGCATGGACAGTGCTTTCATGGCTGCAAAAAAAGGGCTTCCCTACGTTTTCGCAAGTCACTTCGCTCCTGCCTATTTTGCCCAGGCATCAACCTATTATAAACAAAATTTCCAACCTTCTCAACAAAGTAAGCACCCATTTCTAATGGCATGTGTAAATGTAATCGTTGCAGACACGGATGAAGAAGCCGAATATTTGGCCACCTCATTCTACCAAATGGCTTTAGGCATTGTAAGAGGTAGATCCTACCCCTTGTCTCCACCTGTAAAAGATATGGATGAGATTTGGTCCCTTCAGGAAGAAGCAGCCATCAAACAAATGACAAAATTTGCTTTTATTGGGAGTTTTGAAAAAGTCCAAAAAGGCTTAGAAGGCTTTATTGAACAATATGATTTGGACGAGGTGATGGTAACTACGAATATCTATGAGCATGACAAAAGGCTTAAATCACTGGAATACACTGCTAAAGCTTTGAAATCCCTTTCCAAGCAAACCCATTAGTAAGAAAAATTATATTCTTTAAAGAATGAGGATAGGTGATTAACTTCTACCTATCCTTTTTTTATGCCATGAAATTCCAGATTCAAACTACTTAAGTTTTTGGCAAACACTGGTGGAATGTTTATTGCATTTATCCATAAAAATCACCAGTTTGGGAGCAGTTAAATACTTAAACTTACTATATGATCCAAAATACGTGATGGTTTTTCCATTGCCTGTTTCGGGTTTATCAATTGAACTAATTACCATTAAATGAACCCATGATGAAAAATTTGCTCCTTTTGTTTTTTGTATTCACCTCTGTTTTTGTATCCCAGGGGGAGAGCAAAAACCCACTTGGAACTGTTGTGATCACCTCCGACAAAGATATAACCCAAGTCCACAGCAATGAAAAAGGGGAATTGATCGTAAACGTATCACCAAATGACATCCTTAAATTCAAAGAAAATAAATTGGTCAAGTACAGTGACTTTGGTGCCAAAGGTGATGGAAAGACCGATGATATAGAAGCTATCGCCGGAGCGCATGCCTACGCGAATGAGCATTCCCTAAAAGTAAAAGCAGATGATGGAGCGAGCTATTATATAGGAAAAAAAGATAGAACAGCCTATATCCAGACAGACACTGATTTCGGGACAGCTACTTTTATAATTGACGACACCAACGTTGACAACCTTAAGGCTGCTGTTTTCACCGTTAATTCCAACTTGAAACCTTTCAAACTTGAGGGGATAGCCACTCTCAAAAGAAATCAGAAAAAAATTAATGCATCCTTACCCGGAACATCGCTGATTACTGTATCCAACTCTAATGTAAAACATTACATAAGGTATGGAAGTAACCAAGACAATGGTTCTGCACAATCAGATATATTTATTGTTGATAAGAACGGTAAAGTAGATATGGATGCTCCCATTATTTGGGACTTTGATGAAATCACGGAAATAATGGCTCTTCCTATAGATGAAGAAACGCTAACAATCACTGGTGGACATTTCATCACAATCGCCAACAAAGCGGAATCGAAATACAACTATTACAGTCGAAACCTACTTGTAAACCGCTCTAATGTAATTATCGACGGACTTGAACACAAGGTAACAGGAGAAGGCGAACATGGTGCTCCTTATGGGGGGTTTTTAAGTATTAGAAACTGTTCTTATGTAACGGTTAAAAACACCATCCTTACCGGACATAAAACCTACTCTACCATTGGGTCGGCTGGAAACCCAGTCACCATGGGCACCTATGATATACTCGTTGGCAATGCCCTAAATGTTTCCTTCATTAATTGTAGCCAAACGAATGACATCGATGACCGAGATTATTGGGGAATAATGGGGTCTAATTACTGTAAGAACCTGCTATTTGACAATTGTACCTTTTCTAGATTTGATGCACACAAAGGGGTTGCAAATGCCACTATTAGAAATTCCACTTTAGGTCATATGGGCATCAATGCCATTGGCAGCGGTACACTTCTTGTAGAAAATTCTACATTACGGGGAAGAAGTATAGTCAACCTTCGCTCCGACTATGGAAGTACCTGGCAAGGCGAGTTGATTATCCGCAACTGTGTTTTCATTCCAAACGGGGGTAAATCAAGCAGCGCAGCCTTAATTAGTGGGTCTTACTCAGGCCAACATAATTTTGGATACACCAGTTATATGCCCGAAAAGATCACTATAGAAAACCTTCAAATCGATGATTCCAATCATCCAGAGGACTATAATGGCCCTGTTATTTTCACCAACTTCAATTCTAAGAATACAAACGCGTCCTATCAGGAAAAGTACCCTTATGTTTTATCCAAAAAGGTTATTCTTAAAGATGTCACCACAAAAAGTGGCAAAGAAATAAGGTTAAGTGAAAATTCATTTATGTTTAACGAAATCAAAGTAATTAGGAAATAAAATAACTAGTCACCATTGTTTTCGGTCTTTCATTCGGCTTGATTATCTCTTGATGGATCTAAGGTAATCCAAAAGGGTCACTACCACCAGAATGGTTAACCTTATTTTACCATTTAGAAACCACACTATTCATCTAGCCTATCAATTGTAAGGATTAGTCAAAAAGGCCTTTTGACCAGCATTTATTTCAAAAACTCATATAGGGATCCTACGTGAGTTTTTTTATGCCCTCCTTGTTCCACTGATTCAACGGGAATAGGGCTTGGAATTTATAAACATTATCCTAAAAAAAGGCCTATTGAAACTACTATAACCGTTTATTATGCAAGTTATACCTAACCCTACCAATATTTGCTAAATTACCCCTAACTCTATTTTTTAAAATTAATTCGGGAAATATTTACTTTTTTTTAATCCCTATTGGATTCATAGAAAAATCCAAAGTCGATTTTGAAAAAAGCAATTAAACACAATTAAAAGCTATTTTTTCTTTGTATATTAATAAATCACCTCACAAGGAAACCAGTTAAATAAATTTCAACCCTTTCATCACAGCCTTTATTGGAATACTTTTTGATTAACTGATAAATCAAATCATTCAAATGGTCAATTATAAACAAATCAGACCATAAGGATAATAAAATTTTATATAAATAATGAGACTAATTAAATCAATTTTCAACGAGAACATTTTGTTGATTCCGATAATCTTAATGATTTCTTCGGTAAATTATTCTTGCGACAGTAAAGGAGAACAGGTAGAAGTAGAAACACTTTCATTACCTGTTACTACTGTTCAAAAAGATTCTGCAGTCACTACTTTTGAATACCTGGGAGCAATTGAAGGCAAGGTAAACGTTGAAATTCGTCCACAAGTTGAGGGCTTATTGGATAAGATACATGTAGATGAAGGAGATTTTGTAGAAAAAGGGCAGCTTTTATTCAGTATTAATTCCCTGCCTTATGTTGAGCGTCTCAAAAATGCACAAGCTGCAGTAGAGGTTGAAAAAGCAAAACTCGAAAATGCCAAGATTGAGATGGAGAGGCTCCAACCTTTAATTGACCATGAAGTCATCTCGGAGGTGCAAATGAAAACGGCACAATCGAATTATGAAGTAGCGAAGGCATCACTTTCTCAAGCAGAAGCATTGAAAGGTACCAGTCAAATAGACATGCAATTTACACAAATAAAAGCTCCTGTGAGTGGCTATATTGGCCTAATCCCAATGAGAGTAGGCAATCTATTGTCTAAAGGAGACGATGAACCAATAACTACACTATCAGAAATTAGCGAGGTCTATGTTTATTTTGCAATGAGTGAATCCAACTACTTGTTTTACAAGAGGATGAAAGAAGATTCAACCGCTCGTAGGCTAAATCCCAATGTAAAATTGATCTTAGCGGATGGAACCATTCATTCAGAGGAAGGAATAATTGATGCGGATGCCGGACAGATAGACCGTAACACAGGTGCCATTACATTAAGGGCAAAATTCAACAATCCTGACAAACTTTTGAGAAGTGGAAACACAGGTAAAATTATTTTGGAACAAGTACATCCTAATGTTTTGATGGTTCCTCAAGAATCAATCACAAAAATTCAGGACAAAAACTTTGTCTTTCTCCTAAAAGCTGACAGCACGGTAAAAAGACAGGAGGTAAATATTTCAGGCAAAGCCGGTCAAAACTATATTTTGAAGGAGGGTGATCTTTCTGAGGGAGAAACCATTATTCAATCAGGTGTCAATAAAATTAAAGATGGGATGAAAGTGGAAGGCTACCAATTGACAGCTACTCCTTAAGTTCCCCACTTTGAGGATTAAAATTTAACTACCACCAACTTTTAGATGTATGATTAAGAAAATAATCGACAGGCCTGTCCTGGCCTCTGTTATTTCAATATTAATAGTTCTCGCTGGGCTGATCAGTTTGATGCGCCTCCCAGTGACCAGATTCCCGGACATTGCCCCACCAAGTGTAAATGTTGGTGTAAGTTATCCCGGAGGAAATGCTGAAACGGTAGCCAAGTCTGTATTGTTACCATTAGAGGAAGCCATAAACGGTGTAGAGAACATGACCTACATTCGTTCCAAAGCCACCAACTCCGGAAGAGGAAGTATCAATATATTTTTCAAACCAGGAACAGATCCAGACATTGCTGCCGTGAATGTCCAGAATAGTATTTCTAGAGAAATCGGCGAGCTCCCTCCTGAAGTAATCCAAGAAGGAATTTCGGTGGTGAAGCGGCTAAGTGGCAATATAATGACGATCAACATTATAGCCACAGAAGAAGATTCTCCCTATGATGAAACTTTTATCCAGTCCTATTCCAGGATAAATGTAAAGCGAGAACTTTTAAGGGTAGAAGGGGTCGCCCAGGCTTCATTCGTTGGGAGAAGAACCTATGCCATGAGGGTATGGCTAAATCCCGAGAAACTTGCCCTCTATGGGCTTGTTCCCCAAGACGTAACCAATCAAATCAATGATCAAAATTTTGAAGCAGCCCCGGGTCGTTTTGGAGAAACTTCTGATGAGATCTTTGAAACCATTATTAAACACAAAGGCCGCTTCAGTACTCCTGAGGAGTATGAGAACATAGTTATAAAATCCAACAAAGATGGCTCTATACTCTATCTGAGAGACATTGCCAGGGTAGAGCTCGGCGCCTCAAACATGGGTAGTGACAACACCGTGAATGGTAAAGCTGCCGCTACGATAAATATAACACAGACCAGTGATTCAAATGCCAAAGAAATAGATCAGAAAATCAGGGAGGCAATGGAGAGAATTTCCAAAAATTTCCCTGAGGGAATCACTTATGAAATATCCTATTCAGTAAGAAATCAAATAGATGAATCTATAGACCAGGTAGTACACACCATCATTGAAGCATGTATTCTGGTATTCATTGTTGTATTTATTTTTTTACAGGATTTAAGATCAACCATTATTCCTGCCATTGCCATTCCCGTTTCGTTAATTGGTACCTTCTTCTTTTTACAACTACTCGGTTTCTCAGTCAATGTCCTTACGATGTTTGCACTGGTGCTTGCCATTGGTATCGTAGTGGATGATGCTATTGTGGTAGTAGAGGCGGTACACCATAAGATGACCCATGATAAAATGCCTGCAAAAAAGGCTACCATTGCGGCCATGAAGGAAATATCAACGGCAATTATTTCCATTACCATTGTTATGGCGGCTGTATTCGTACCAGTAGGGTTTATGGAGGGACCTGTGGGCTTATTTTACCGACAGTTTGCTTACACCTTGATTTTCGCAATTCTTATTTCTGCTTTAAATGCCTTGACTTTGAGCCCCGTTTTATGTGCTTTATTGTTGAAGCCCGCAAAAGAATATGAAGATAAATCGGCTAGCAAATTTTCTCGCATCAAACATAGGGTTTTTACTGCTTTTGAAACTGGGTTTGACGCCTTCACCAATAAATATGTGGGATCGGTCACCTATTTACTTCATAAAAAATGGATACCGCTCAGTGCTTTGGTCGTATTGCTGACGCTGACGGTTATAATGTTTAGAAGTACACCTAGTGCTTTTATACCAGCAGAAGACGATAGTTTTCTAACCTATTCCCTCACCATGCCTCCTGGATCCTCTTTGCATAGAACTTCCGGGCCGATGTACCAGGTTGATTCCATACTTAGAAAGCACCCAGCCGTAAAGAGTGTCAATAGTATTTCAGGATTTAATGTAATGGAAAATGCACCAAGCCCCTCTTTTGGGATGGGTTATATCAACCTTCAGCCTATAGCTGAACGTGGAGAAACCCAGGAAATCAATTCTTTAATTTCTGAATTAATTAGAGAATTGTCCCATATTCCTGAAGCTGAAATCAATGTATTTGCAAGACCAACTGTTCAGGGTTTTGGTGAATTCTCGGGTCTGGAAATGATTATTCAGGACCGTGTTGGTGAAAGCTTTATCGACTTCAACCAAGAAGCAGATAAATTTATCGCAGCTGTAAATGAAAGACCTGAAATCGAAAAGGCATTTACGACTTTCAATGCAAATTTCCCACAATATCAAATGAACATTGATTATGTAAAAGCTAAGAACATGGGAGTCAGTGTGCGAGACATGATGAAATCTGTGCAGGCTTACTTTGGAAGGTTGCAGTCTGGTGACTTTAACCGATTTGGCCGACAGTATAGAATTTTTGTTCAAGCGGATATTCCTTATAGGACAGAGAAGAAATCTTTGGATGCGATTTTCGTGAGAAATAACGTTGGAGAAATGGTACCAGTAAATACGATGGTCACACTTGAAGAGGTGAATGGGCCTGAAATAGTAAATCGTTACAATTTATTTAATTCGATCACCGTCAACGCCACCCCTGCGGAAGGCTACAGTTCAGGGGATGCTTTAGATGCCATAGAAGCCATTGCCGCAGAACTTCCTACCAACTATAGTTACGAATGGACGGGAATGAGTTTGGAAGAGAAAGAATCAGGTATTCAGACAGCGATTATCTTCATCTTGAGTATCGTATTTGTATTCTTCCTACTGGCAGCCCAATATGAAAGTTACCTACTGCCTTTTGCGGTGTTGCTATCTATACCTTGTGGGCTTTTAGGTGTATTTGTCGCTATAAATCTTGCAGGGATTGACAACAATATATATGTGCAGGTTAGTATTATCATGCTGATAGGACTATTAGCCAAAAATGCCATATTGATTGTTGAATTTGCCGCTCAAAAAAGGAAGCAAGGCATGAGCATTTTCGATGCTGCTGTAGAAGCTGCTCGATTACGAATCAGGCCAATTATCATGACCTCTTTTGCGTTCATCGCAGGGTTAATCCCTTTGATGAGAACTGTAGGAGCATCGGCACAGGGAAACAAATCGGTAAGTATTGGCGCAGCTGGAGGAATGCTCTTCGGGGTAATTCTGGGTATTTTTATCATCCCTACCCTCTATATGGTTTTCCAGTATCTGCATGAAAAAACCAGAAGAAAATCAGGTAAAAATAATCCTGTCGAAGCTTAAAATTTGAAAATATGTCATTCAAAAATAAATTAAAATACGCTTCCCTACCAGCTCATTCGATTATATTATTGGTAATCATGACCTTATGGGGGTGCAAATCAGGAGAAAATTATGTACAACCAAACTTAAACCTTCCTGACGCATTTAAGTCTTTTTCTTCCGACGAATCAGACAACCTTACAAGAGACACCACTAACATAGGAAAAGTGGAATGGAGGATGTTTTTCGAAGACACGACCTTGCTGCAATTGATCGATGATGGGTTGAGCAATAACCTTTATTTAAAGCAAATTGAAAAGGAAAGTGAAATAGCCAATGAATCTTTTAAGCAATCAAAAGCAAACTTCTTACCCCAAATAACAGCCGTACTAGAAAAAAGAGAGGATCGTTATTCGCGAAATTCTTCCACTAGAGAAAGTGTCAATTTCTATGGCGATACAAATTCACCCAACCAATGGTATGTAACCAGGGCCAGCAATATGGCTGCACTGCAGTCTAGTTGGGAAATAGATTTATGGGGAAAACTAAGACGCCTAAAGGAGGCTAATTTAGCCCAATGGGAACAAAGGAATGCCTATACCAAAGCAGTAAAAACGGACGTTGTCGCTGAAATCGCTACCTCCTATTATAAATTACTTATGCTGAAAGAACAGCAACAAGTTGCTGAATACAATTTAAGGTTGAATGACTCTACGCTAAGTATTGTAAAACTTCAGTACCGAGCAGGTGAAGTGTCTTCTTTGGCGATTACACAAACAGAATCCCAAAAATTGATCTCCGCATCATTAGTACCTCAAATAGAGCGTGAACTTGAAGTGCAAAAAAACAAGCTGAATGAATTATTGGGCGAGTACCCTAAAGAATCCATTGATGTTCAAAGAGGTTTGGGTGACACCAGGTTACTAAGTGAAGTAGCTGTGGGGGTACCACTGGAACTTATTAAAAATAGACCAGATGTCTATGCTGCTGAATTGGCTTTGGTTGAGGCAAATGCTCAGGTAGGCGTCTCTCAAGCCATGCGCTACCCTTCCCTTTCTTTGAATGCCCAGCTGGGTTATGATGCGATAAACCTGTCCAACATCACGAATCCCAGCTCGCTGTTTGGAGTCTTTATTGGGTCACTTACACAGCCTATCTTTCAAAACAGAAAATTAAAAACGAGGTACAGAATATCTCTCTCGGAAAGAGACATAGCTGAACTTGCCTTCCGAGAGAAAGTGATTCAGGCGGTAGCTGATGTATCCAATGGAATGATCACTATCCAAAAATTGGAAGAAGAATATGAATTGGCTGAAAGACGGCTAACCAACGCTAGAAAAGCTGTGAAGGAATCCTATTTATTATTTAGCAGTGGGTATGCCACCTATTTAGAGGTCATCAATGCCCAAAGCAATGCATTAGAAAGTGAACTGTATATGGTAGATGTCAAAATGCAAATGCTGGTAGCAAATATAGAATTATACCGAAACCTTGGAGGTGGTTGGAACTAAGTTAGCAGCTTGGTTTTCAAAAAAGTGAATTCAGAAAAATGTTAACATTGGCTGAATCAAAACAGCTTTATTGATTCTTTATCAAACTATTTAATTCACCAAGTATAGCTCCAAATGAAGTATACTTGGTGAATTTATAGTACCCCTTAATTTTTTAATTTAAACTACTTCTTTTAAGCTGCTTATCCACATTTATCGCAACCACAGCCGGTCTGCGGTTTAGCTGACTTGCGAAACCAGGTTCTGTAAACCCAGCCACCTATAACGGTGATAAATAAAACGAAAACCAATACTTCTTGCCACATAACCTAAGAGAATATTTGATAAGTTGCTAAAGCACCTAAATAGGCAATAATCGTCATGAAAATAGTCTGTAGAATTGGCCATTTCCAACTCTTTGTTTCCCTATAAACCACGGCTACAGTACTCATACACTGCATCGCCAAGGCATAAAACACCATCAAGGAGAACCCTGTAGCCCTGTCAAACACTTTTTCGCCAGTATCTGCATGCACTTGTTTTTCCAGCTTTTGTCTGATCGTTAATTCATCCTCCACTTCTTCTCCAACACTGTATATTGTAGCCACGGTTGCCACAAATACTTCTCTGGCTGCAAAGGAAGTTAGCAGCGCAATGCCTATTTTCCAGTCATAACCTAAAGGTCGAATGGCTGGTTCTATAGCCTTTCCTAAGATTCCTATATAAGATGACTCCAATTCCTTTGAAGCATACATATGCATTAATTCTTCTTTCTCGCTGTCTGTTGCTTTCTCCAACATGGCTATTTTTTCGGCCTCCACAGCTTCCATTCTTCCTGATGGTCCATAACTAGCCAAAACCCACAAAACAATGGAAATTGCCAAAATCACTTTACCTGCTTCGAGAACAAATATTTTAGACTTATTGAACATGGTCATCAATACAGTTTGCAGTCGTGGCATTCTGTAAATTGGCAGGTCCGTCATCAAGAAACTTTTCTCTTTCGTTTTAATGATAAATTTAAGCGCAAAGGCTCCTAGCAAGGTGAAAGCAGTCCCAAAAAGGTACATGACCAAAAGCGCAATTGCTTGAAAATTAATACCCATCCAAGCTTCATCAGGCACCGTCAATCCTATCAAAATTATGTAGACTGGCAATCGTGCAGAACAACTCATCCAAGGAGTCACCAAAATGGTTATTAGACGTTCTTTGCTGTTGCTAATGTTTCTACTGGCCATTATACCTGGAATGGCACAAGCCATTCCTGAGATCAAAGGCACCACACTTTTACCATGCAATCCAAATGGGCGCATGATACGGTCCATAAGAAATACCACCCTTGAGAAGTAACCAGTATCTTCCAGGAAAGCCAAAAAACCGAACAATAGGGCTATTTGGGGGATAAAAATCACTACTCCTCCAATACCTGTTATGATTCCTTCTGCCAATAAATTGGTGAAGACCCCGGGGGGCAACGTTTCTACCACCCAACTGCTTAAAGAAGCAAAAGTGCTATCTATAAAATCCATTGGTGCCTCAGCCCAGGCAAATATGGCCTGAAAAATAAGCAACATGATACCAAAAAAGGTTACGTATCCCCAAATTGGATGGAGAAAAATAGCATCCAATTTGCCATGAAATTTTCGTGGCTCATTTGTTCCCGAAAGTACAGATTTGCTAAGCAGCTCCTTTATTTTTCGGTATCTGTCAGTAGTTTCTTTTGTCTGCTGTTCCTGCGTATCAAAATTAAATGCAGAGGCACGATCTTCTAACCACAACTTTTTTTCCTCAGGTAAAGTAGGATCAAAAGAAGCGAAGATTAATTGTTGAAAAGCCTGATAAGGCTGGCTAAAACCAAATTTTTCTTGAACTTCTTCTAGCAACTCAGGGAATTCCAGTTCATGGAAAGGTTTCCCAACGACAAATTTATCATCAACAAACAAAGACTTTACCGTGTCTAACCCTTGATTGTTTCTTGCATCTGTCATGACCAGAGGAACTCCTAACTCCTGATACAAGGCAAATGTTTTTATGTTTAAGCCCCTTTTTTCTGCCAAATCTTTCATGTTGATCACGAAAGCAATCGGTATTCCCAAATCCATTACTTGTGTACCCAGCAATAGGCTTCTCTCCAAATTACAGGCATCTAAAATCACTAGCGCAGCATCAGGTTTATCCTCTCCTTGGCCGTTGAGGACTTTATGCGCAATTACCTCATCCTCAGATTTGGGTAAAAGGCTATAGGTACCTGGCAAATCTATTAGTTCAAATCGCTGCTCACCGCTTTGGAAATAACCAACCATTTTATCAACAGTCATTCCAGGATAATTGCCAATTTTTTGGCTTAAGCCTGTGAGTTGGTTAAAAATACTTGACTTTCCAACATTTGGATTACCAATTATGGCAACTCTTCGTGTGCCCAATTTTTCTGCTATTTCCATTCGCTATTCTGCTTTCAAATGAATCAGATCAGCCTCCTCTATTCTTAAGGCAAGTATATTTCCGTCTATGATAAATGCCATGGGGCCATTAAAAGGAGCCTTTTTCAATAAGCTAATTTTTTTACCTGGCAAAACCCCCATTTCCATCATCCTCACCAAAAGGTTTGAACTGGTTATGCTGGCAATTTCGTGTACCGTATTGTTATTCAGTCGTGCTGCAGTCATGGGGATTCGGTTTTAAATACTAATCTGCATCTTTGATTTCAATGCGCAATTTTAACATAATTTTCTCGGAAAAATAAGGATTTTCGCCTTTATTTAGATTGAATAAATTATGTTGCCTGTAAGCTTATAACCAATAAATACAGCTTGTAAGTTCGCGAGAAGGGAAAGCATTGCAAAAAAAATCAAAACATGACAAAAATCAACTGAAATTCAGTGAAAGTAAAACCCTTAAAAATTCGCTTTTATTAAAATAATCAAAACAAGATGCTAGGTTCATTCGTGCTTATCTTTAAGCAAACATTTAGAATTTCAATTAAAGAATAGGGCTTAAAATTAGTAAAAGCACGCTTAGGTAATTAATGTCACAGTATTCCCGCCAATTTTAAGCTAGCTTTATGTTCAACAAAGCGCTTAGGGTGGTTGAATAAATAGAACAGAGATTGCTTTACGTAGGTGAGCAGCCAGTTAAACCATTTCAATGGTATGGTTTTGCCTAATTTAATCTTGGCACCTTATTGGCACCTTATATAAGTTCATTAAAATTAAGGATTCAATTTTCTAAATTAAATCTGAAGATCAATAAAATTTATAACGATATGTTTTTCGAACGTGTATATGATAAGAGTTTAGCACAGGCAAGTTATGTAATTGGATGTCAAGCTGGAGGTATTGCTGCAGTAATAGATCCTAAAAGGGATGTAGATACTTACTTGAAAATTGCTGAAGAAAACAATTTTACGATTACCAAAATCTTAGAAACCCACATCCATGCGGATTTTTTATCGGGATCTCGGGAATTGGCAGCTTTAACAGGGGCAGAAATGTACCTTTCAGATATGGGGGGTGAAGATTGGCAGTATGAGTTTCCTCATAAAAAAATCATCCACGGAGACCATATAATGCTCGGAAACTTAGATTTTGGTGTGATAGCTACTCCAGGCCATACGCCTGAGAGCTTAAGTTTTCTTTTGACTGACAAGGCTGCAACTGATGCACCTGTCATGGTTTTTACAGGGGATTTTGTTTTTGTAGGAGATGTCGGAAGGCCGGATTTATTAGAGCAGGCCGCCGGAGTAAAGGGCAGTCAGGAAATAGGTGCTGCACAAATGTTTGATTCGCTTCATAAATTTCAAAAAAACCCAGAATTCATTCAACTCTGGCCTGGACATGGTGCAGGTTCAGCTTGTGGTAAAGCACTTGGTGCTGTTCCCTCAAGTACTATTGGTTATGAAAAAATAAGGAATTGGGCCTTTCAGTTATTGGACGATGAAGCGACTTTCACTAAGACTTTACTTGAGGACCAACCAGAACCTCCACGCTATTTTGCTAAAATGAAAGAACTCAATAAAATTGAGCGCAAACTGCTTACCAAAGTACCAGAAATCAAACACTTGTCAATCGACCTATTTAGAGACAAGGTCCTCGGTCAAATGCCAATAATAGACACCAGACCTCCTGAGGCTTTTGCGAAGGGCTATTTGAAGGGAAGTGTTAACATTGAAAACAATGATTCCATTGCCACCTGGATGGGTTGGTTTATGGATTATGACCTTCCATTCGCCCTCATTGCTGAGTCACATGAATTGGAAAACTTGTCGAGAAAACTGATGAGAATTGGTCTTGATGATGCCTTTGGTTACATCAGTGCTGATGAATTAAAAACTGCAGAAAACAGCAATTTAAAAACCTATACTCCAATCGATAAGAAAGAGGTTCAGGACAAAATTTTCAACCACAATGCTCAGGTTATAGATGTCAGGAGCGCTACAGAATTTAAAGACGGTCATATAGAAGGCGCAAAAAACATATTCGTAGGGAAACTTCAGCAGAACCTAGAGGAGGTAAGTAAAGATCAGCCGATTATCGTTCATTGCCTTTCAGGCAGCAGGGCTGCTATTGCTTATTCGATATTGAAAGCCAATGGTTTTGAAAATGTTTTTAACTATGCAGGCGGTTGGAAAGACTGGCAGAAAAATTAAATTCAGGAGATAAAAGAGCATGGGTAGTAAAAGAGTCTCTTCACAGGACACAGCTATGGTAAATTTCAATCAGAAGTAAAGTAAATTCTAATTCTTGTTTTTAAAACAAGAATTAGTTAACTGCAAAATAAAAACACTGTTTACTTTATACTTTTTAATTGGATATTTAGTTAACAGTTTATAATATAAACCCAATGAAAACTACCATAAATCAACTTGCCAAAGAAATGGCACAATTGGAAGAGGCTTTACTACAAACTACCCATGAGTTTGATGTTTATTTGGACACTCTTCCTGAATCTCAGATTGTTTCTGCCACCAATTTAATTCAATACCTGTATTTCAGAAGTAAGGATAGAAAAACATTGCAGGAACATCTTCACTACTATGGATTTTCTGCCCTTTCCAATTCTGAAAATCATCTTCATAGGCAAATACAAACGATAAGAGAACGTTTAGGTCATGTCTATTCAGAAGCGGCTCTGAACCCATGCACTTATAAATTTAGCAGGAAGAAACTAGAACACAACAGCAAACGCTTGTTTGGTAAACCAATGCAAGAGAAAATGCCCTCCGTTATGGTCACATTTGCTACAGATTTTGCCGATAACGCTGATCTTGTGGAAAGGCTCCTACTCAACGGCATGCAAGTAGCACGCATCAATTGTGCACATGACAATGAAAAGGTTTGGAAGGCGATGATCAAACAGGTCAAAACAGCTGAGAAAAAAACAGGAAAGTCCTGTAAAATATACTTTGACCTAGCCGGACCAAAAATCAGAACTTGCCTATTGGCCAAAGGAAAAGAAGAAGGAAAGGTTAAGGTACATGAGGGTGATATCATTTGGTTAGCAGAAACCAATAAAGGGTTTTCAGCTGAAGACATAGTGATAAGCCCCAATGAACCTGGAATAATTTCTTTTTTAAAAGAGAAGCAAAGGGTATTTATCGATGATGGTGAAATCAGTGGTATTGTGACCAAGGTGGAACAAGGAAAAGTGGCTGTAGCGTTGCTTCGTGTTGCCTCCAAAAAAGGGAAGATAAAATCAGAGAAAGGAATTAATTTCCCCGATACCCCTATGAATATCCCCTCCCTGACGGATTATGACAAAGCCTGTTTACCCTTTATATGCAAAAATGCAGATTTAGTGGGCTATTCCTTTGTAAAAACACCAGGTGATGTAACCAAACTAACCAATGAGCTAAAAAAACTTTCACCTAAAAAACCTCTTCCCATCATTTTAAAAATAGAAACGCCTGAGTCTGTTAGAAACCTGCCCTCTCTTTTACTTGAGGCGATGAAAAATCCACCATTTGGAATCATGATTGCACGAGGAGATTTGGCCGTCGAGATTGGGTTTGGGCGCATGGGGGAAATTCAAGATCAGATTTCTTGGATATGTGAAGCAGCTCATGTACCAGTAGTTTGGGCAACTCAAGTGCTCGAAACCCTTCAAAAATCGGGCATGCCCACCCGCTCGGAGATCACGGATGCAGGACAGGCTTCCTTGGCAGAATGTATCATGATCAATAAAGGCAATCACACCATTCGGGTATTGAAAACACTCAAGGAGATCATGCTTAGAACAGCCGGACATAGGACTAAAAAAAGGTTTATTTTTCGTCCATTAAGTATCGCAATCGACTTTATAGATTCCAATAACATCTATAGATTGGAGCCAATCCCAGAGCGAAAGTAGGGTTCCCATTGCCTCCTACTTTTGATCGGTACAGGGTACTTTAAAGGTCATTGTTGTACAGCACAGTGCAGGACGCCTTTAAATTTAGAATTCACTTACTTTAGGTTTCAAAACAAAAGTAAACCCATGAAAATCTCAACTTTCTTGGTATTGTTTTCACTTATACTTTCCAGTAAAGCGATGGCAATATCTGACTTGACACCAGAATACTTAAGGTGTGAATACCTTGAAAATCCGTTTATTGATGAAAGAGAACCACGCTTGAGTTGGGTTTTAGCTTCTGAAGTAAGGAATCAACACCAAACGGCTTATCGCATTTTAGTGGCTAGTAAAATGGAGCTTTTAGAGCCAGGAAAGGCAGATTTATGGGACTCGAACAAAATATCTGGTGACCAAACCAACCAAGTAGTATACAAGGGAAAGGCGCTTGTTTCCCGTCAAAAATGCTACTGGAAAGTTCAGAGCTGGGATAAAAAAGACCAGCCAGGAAAATGGAGTGAGGCTTCCACTTGGGAAATGGGTCTCTTAATGGCTAGCGATTGGAAAAGTAAATGGATAGGCAAAGATTTTTCATCAAATACCTTACCTATTCCCTACAAGAACAAGGAATTATTGCTCCCCCCTTCCCCTATTCTAAGGAATAAAATAAACCTGACCAAAAAAGTTTCCAAAGCCCGATTGTATATCACTTCTCTGGGTTTGTATGAATACCGAATTGATGGCGAAAAAGTGGGGCTTGACTTTCTCGCTCCAGGCTGGACAGATTACGACAAAAGGGTTTATTACAATGTCTATGATGTCACAGATCGATTGGACCAAGGAGAACATGTTTTACAGGCCATCCTTTCTCCAGGCTGGTACAGTGGCTATATTGGTTACGCTTTATTGATAGGCAATCCGGTAGTTAGGGCATTTTATGGCGACACTCCTGCCTTGAGAGCACAATTGGAGGTTACCTATTCCGATGGAAAAACAGCCACCTTTTCCAGCAACGAGGAATGGAAAGCAGCTTCAGGAGGACTAGTGGAATCAGATATTCTTCACGGGGAAACTTTCGATGCCAGAAAGGTCCCGGAGGACTGGAGCAAAACCAATTTCAATGACAATAACTGGAGCAATGCTGAAATCATTAGTGCCGGAAATCGTAATTTGGAACTTTACCCAGCACAGCCTGTTCAAGTCACAGAAATTATAAAACCAGTAGATATTTATGAGCGGGAAAATGGTAAATTCATATTTAATATGGGACAAAATTTTGCCGGTTTAGTCAAGCTAAAAGTGAAAGGAAAGGCTGGAGATAAGGTTGTATTAAGATTTGGAGAGATGCTACACCCTGACGGCAGGCTTATGGATGAGAACCTACGCATGGCCAGGGCTACGGACACCTATATTCTCAATGGAGATCCCAATGGAGAAGAATGGACTCCCTCTTTTACCTACCATGGATTTCAATATGTAGAAGTTACCGGATTTCCAGAAAAACCTAAAAAAGAGAGTATTACAGGATTGGTTTTGGGATCAAATACCCCGAGGGTAGGTCATTTTGAGACAGATCACCCAATGGTGAACCAACTCTACAAAAACATTGTCTGGACCCAAAGAGCAAATTTTGTAGACATTCCCACAGATTGCCCTCAAAGGGATGAAAGAATGGGATGGACTGGCGATGCGCAAACCTACGCGGGTACAGCCGCCATTAATATGGATGTCTCTGCCTTTTTTACAAAATGGATCCAGGATTTAAATGATGCCCAATGGGATTATGGTGCTTACCCAGATTATGCACCCGCTCCAGGGGTTAGAATTTCTGATACCTATGCCCCAGGATGGATGGAGGCAGGAGTAATTAACCCTTATGAACAATATAGGGCCTATGGAGATACGCGCATTATAGAAAAGGGATGGGAAAACATGGAAAGATTCATGGCTTTCCATGACAAAAAAAGCAAAGGCACCTTCTTTTACCCAGAGGGATCTTTTGCAGACCTCAGCCCTAAAGGAGGCTATGGAGACTGGCTTTCAATTGGTAAAAAAACTCCTCCTGATATGCTCGCCACCATGTATTATGGTTATGTTTCACAGCTTATGTCAGAAATGGCAACCGCCATAGGCAAATCAGGAAGGGCGATGCATTACCAGAATTTATCAAAAAAGATTAAATCGGCTTTTGCTGAGCATTACATGGACAAAGAGAGCGTGAGGCTTATTACCAATGCTGCTGCTTATGGTGACGGCAAAGGATATGTGGATGGCCAAATGGGATTTTCAGGCCATACACAAACTGCTTATGCCAATGCCATTTCTCTAGATTTTCTAAACGAAGAACAAAAAAAGAAAGCAGGAGCGCATCTGGCACAGTTAATCTATGAAAATGATGGGAAATTGGCTACAGGTTTCCTTGGGGCAAAACAACTTTTACCTGCTTTAACCGCTACAGGTCACAGTGACCTGGCCTACCAGCTTCTTCTTAACGAAGAGTACCCTTCTTGGGGCTTTGAAATAAAGAATGGCGCCACTACCATTTGGGAAAGATGGGACAGTTATGTAAAAGATGATCCCGAAAAAATGGCCAGCCTCAACAATGGAATGAACTCCTTTAGCCATTATGCCTTCGGCTCAGTATTTGAATGGATGTTTAACACCATGGCAGGCATTAGGGCAGAAGAGCCGGCGTACAAGACATTTATAATCGCACCAGAAATACCCCAAAACGCGATAAATTATGTGGCGGCAAGTCATCAATCTATTCATGGAAAAATCACAAGTTCATGGAAAAAAGAAAAGGGAAAACTTCTTATGGAAGTCAGCATTCCTGTGAATACGCAGGCAACTGTTTACATCCCCGCTAAAAATGAACTTGAAGTAACATTAGATGACATACGTTTAGATCAGCATCAAGACATACAACTGGGCCACTTTTACAAAGGGAAACAGGCTGTCAAATTAGGGTCTGGCACTTACCATTTCACAAGTCACATTGATTGATCTTGGGATTATTTTTGGCTTATAATACCTCAAATCAGTAATCTATTTGATTCTGATTTGAGGCCTCTGAGGAGTATTTTTTAAGGTAATTCAATCATTTTGACGACCTTTTCCCAAATATCAGCATCTACAGGGATGCCAAGTCGAAGGTTTTCTTCTCTCCTAACAAAGGATTGTTCTCCCGGATAGCTTATTCCCATGCCTTCAAAAACTTTAGAAGATTTCAAATCTGCTAGTACATTACCAATTCTTTCGTCAAGCTTATCCTTTTGGATTCCCAAAATTTCAGGATGTAGGCATAAGAAAAACTGAGAGACCCCATACTCCTCTTTCTGCCGACCAATTTCATGGGTAGATTGTCCGTCTGATAACCCCGATGCCAAGAGGTCCAGCATCATAGACAGCCCCGCTCCTTTCCATAAACCAATAGGCAAAGCCAACTGCTCTGCCATCACCTCTAATGGATCTTTTGTAAGCTTGCCTTCTGAATCAAAACCGGCATCATAGGGCAATTCTTTATTTTCTTTTCTGTAAATCGCCATTTTTCCATAGGAGTATTGGGTCATTGCAGTATCCAGAACTACTGCTTTGTCCAAATAAGGCAAGGCAATTACCAAGGGGTTGTTGCCCAATTTTGGCTCTTTCCCGCCCCATGCTGGCATATTGGGTGTGGTATTGGTAAAACAAATCCCAATACATCCCGCTTCCGCTGCTTGCCATCCATAGTTGCCTGCACGCATCCAGTGATTTGTATTGCTCAAGGCTACACAACCCATCCCATTACTTGTAGCCATGGCTATGGCCCTGTCCATGGCTAAAGAGGCATTGTACATCCCAGCTCCCAACTGACCATTCCATCGCTCCATTATAGGTAGTGTAAACTCCTTTATCGGCTCTTTATCCGGTAATATCCTTCCTCTTTCCACCTGCTCCAAAAAAGCTGGAAAACGGTTCAACCCATGAGAGGCCACCCCATCCAGACTTGCTGTAGCAAATAGTTTGGAACAAACTTCTGCCTTTTTCTGATCAAAGCCATTCTTTATTAACACTTTGGTGAAAGTGGTTTTTAAAACTTTAAAGGGAATCCTTTTGCTAGTGCCCATGCGGTTTTTTAGTCAAGATTTATTTTCAGATTAAAAGTAAAAGAATTTTATCAGGGGTAAAAAATACTCATTAGAATTTTTAGCGATATAAGACCGACTATCACTACTTTTTTCTTCATAATATGGATTTGATAGGGCTTATTTGCTATCGATTGAAGTAAAACCATGTCGGAAATCGCTTTATTGAATCCGTAAGGGTTATATGAATTTACTTAAATAATCGTTTGAAATAAATTGATATCAAATACATATAGTCATCATCTCAATTAAATTTTTGGTTAATTCCTTCTTTTTTTACTTTTTGCATGACTAAAAATTGATTCTCCGTCTATATGAAAGTTATCAGCTGTGAACGTCCGGGTCTGTTCTCTAATAAGGAAACTGAAATGCCGCAAGCCATAAAGGGTGAGGTTTTGGTCAATATTAAAAAACTAGGGGTTTGTGGCACTGATTTGCATGCCTTTGCAGGAAACCAAGCATTTTTCACTTATCCAAGAATACTTGGACATGAAATAGCCGCCCAAGTAGCCCAACCCAATGGATCTTCACTCAAGGAAGGAGAGCCAGTTGTAGTCATTCCTTACCTTCATTGCGGGCAATGCAGTGCTTGTAAAGCAGGAAAAACCAATTGCTGTGAAAAACTCAAAGTATTGGGCGTTCATACGGATGGTGCCATGCAGGAATTCATGGCCCTTCCTGAGTCTATTCTTATTGCAACACCTCAGCTAAGCTGGGATGAAATGGCCATTGTAGAGCCACTTTCTGTAGCAGCACATTCAGTAAGAAGAGCTGGCATTCAAAAAGGAGATCAGGTCTTGGTCATGGGCTGCGGACCGATTGGGTTGGCAATCATGGTTTTTGCTAAGCTTGCAGGTGCAGTAGTAACTGCCCTGGACATCAATTCATGGAGATTAAAGTTGGCCAAAGACGAGTTCAAAGCCAGTCATACAATCAATGCCAAAGAAGTTGAGGCCAATTCAGCGCTAAAAGAGTCCTATAAAAATAGCTTTGATGCTGTAATTGATGCCACTGGCAACAAATCAGCGATGGAGGTAGGGCCCTACTACGTAGGGCATGGCGGAAAATACGTTTTGGTAGGGCTATACAAAGATCAATTGTCTTTTCACCACCCTTCAATACATGCCAAAGAATTAACCTTACTATGCAGTAGAAATGCCACTAAAGATGACTTTCAATATGTCATTTCCACCTTAGAAAGAAAATCTTTTCCTACTAGTTCCTATACCACGAATAAATTTGACTTTTCACAAACAAAAGAAAAATTCCCTGAACTTACCCATCCTGAAAACCAAGTCATCAAAGCTTTAATAGAATTTTAAAGCTTTACTTCCTAAAGGTTACCAATAACCCTCTCTACTCTACCCTCTGAAATCGGATATGCCTACGTGTATATTGGTTTATTGGGGTTTTACTGCATGGTTACTTCAGTAAAACCAAAAGTTGCATGAACAGGAATTCAAAAGAGGAAAACATGTGCTGATTTAGAATGTGTAATTCAGTTATTGGGTTTTCTACCATTCAAAAACCCTTCCCACCATTTGTAAATTGATTTTGTTTCTTGATAAATTTATTTACGAAATTTGAAAATTAAAGCGTTTAATCTATGAATAGGTTTTCATTTTTAATTCTGACCCTCGGTTTCATCGTTTTTCCATTATTTGCTAATGGACAAATGAATAGTAACTACCAAATTTTAAAGACCAATAATGCCTACGTTGTCAAGCCCCAATCAAAGGACTTTACAAGGATAGACACGGAAGGTATGAGCCTTGATTGCTCCACAACGAATCTTAGTAGTGAGTTAAACTTTGGTCATATTTCAAGTTATTTTGATGAGGAGACACAAATCCTCTTTAGAAACATGAAAATCCAGGCCAGGGTTTACGTTGACATTCAAGGTAACATCAGGGACCTTTATTTCATCTGTGAAAATGATCCTAAAGATCAAGGGATAGACTTTGCAGAACTTGCAATGACCATCCAAAGGAAATATAAAATAGCCCAAAATGATGAATGCCTTCCTAAACTGGAAGATAAATTCATTTCATGGTATATCCCATTGTACCAATATTAATTATAACCAAGCAATACTTTTCAATTTGCATTCATTGGGCCACAGTGTTAGCGCTATTTGAAGGCTTTAAAGCGTTAAGTGGAATTATACAATAGAAGAATGCCCCTCACTAACCCTATCAAAAAAAGCCAAAAAAAAAAGCCCGATTGTATCGGGCTTTTCAATAAACTTATTTTTTTTTATTTCAAAAAGAGCATTTCTCTGTATTTCACTAATGGCCATGACTCGTCATCCACTAGCAATTCGAGTTTGTCTACTGCATACCTGATAACGTCAAAGTAGGCATCTTTAACCTCCACGCTATAAAGCTTGGCTTTTTTAGAAATATCCTCTTCTTTATTCACTCGCTTCCTAGCTTCAACCATTTCGCCTACATTTGATTTGAGTGACTCAAGGTGTTTAGAGATTTCCTCAATTGTATCAAGGGCTGCTGAATGATCTAGGCCTAAGCCTTTCAAACCATTTGCATTGGCAATAAGCTTGTTTTGGTAAAGGATAGCGGTAGGAATAATGTGGTTCAAGGCCAAATCGCCCATTACACGGGATTCGATCTGAACTTTCATTATGTAATTCTCCAATCTGATTTCATGTCTTGCATGTAATTCTCTTTCATTAAGCACTCCATGCTTTTTGTAAAGGTCTGTTACTTGCTTCGAAATAAGTACATCCAAGGCATCTGCTGTACTCTTCAAGTTAGAAAGGCCTCTTTTCTCAGCTTCTTGTGCCCATTCTTCAGAATAGCCATCACCTTCGAAACGGACTTTTTTACTTTCCTTGATATATTTTCTAAGTACATTAACTATGGCAAGTTTCTTTTCTTTACCTGCACCTATTTCCTTATCTATGTCTCGTTTCATGTCTTTAAGGACATCCGCAACGATCACATTGAGTGCTGTCATTGGTCCTGCAGGATTTGCAGTAGACCCAACTGCTCTGAACTCAAATTTGTTTCCAGTAAAGGCGAAAGGAGAAGTTCTGTTTCTATCAGTGTTGTCAAGAATGATTTCAGGAATTTTAGAAATCCCCAATTTCATGTACATGTTGTCACCTTTTTCTATTTTTAAATTGCCATTTTTCTCCAATTCATCTAGGATATCAGTAAGCGTACTTCCCAAGAAGATAGAAATGATAGCAGGAGGAGCTTCATTTGCACCTAATCTGAAATCATTTCCTGCAGAAGCTATACTAGCCCTAAGAAGATCAGCATTCACATATACCGCTTTAATAGTAGCTACCAAGAAGCATAAAAACTGAAGGTTTTCTCTTGCTGAGTTACTAGGCTGGAAAAGATTAACACCTGTATCCGTAATCAATGACCAGTTATTGTGCTTTCCACTACCGTTAAGGCCTGCAAATGGCTTCTCATGGAAAAGGACTTTAAGATTGTGCTTTTCTGCCACTTTCTCCATTACCTCCATCAAAAGTAGGTTGTGATCAGTGGCTTTATTGATGTCTTCAAATAATGGCGCTACCTCAAACTGTCCAGGAGCAACTTCATTGTGACGCGTTGAAACAGGAATACCCAATTTCAATGATTCAATTTCAAAGTCTTTCATGTACTCCTTAACTCTGGAAGGAATCGACCCGAAGTAATGATCATCCAATTGCTGACCTCTAGCTGGATTATGTCCAAAAACAGTTCTACCAGCCATTACTAAGTCTGGACGAGTAGCATATAATGCTCTGTCAACAACGAAATATTCTTGTTCTACACCCAGTGAAGGATTTACTTTTTTTACATTTCTGTCAAAATACTGACAAATCTCTACAGCCGCTGCATTGATTGACTCAGTAGACCTGATAAGCGGTGTTTTAAAATCAAGTGCTTCACCTGTATACGAAACAAAAATAGTGGGTATACATAGCGCCTGATCGAAAATAAATATCGGTGAACTAGGATCCCAAGCAGTATATCCACGAGCCTCGAAAGTTGTTCTTATTCCACCGTTTGGGAAAGAAGATGCATCAGGTTCTTGTTGAACCAAAGTGCTTCCTTTAAATCTCTCCATTCCGGTCATGGCATCGAAAAAGGTATCATGTTTCTCAGCAGTTGATCCCGTAAGGGGTTGAAACCAGTGAGTATAATGCGTTGCACCTTTAGACATGGCCCATCCTTTTACTGCTGTTGCGATTTCATCAGCTGTGGACATATCGATTTTCGTTCCTTTTTCAATCGCAGCTTTGACTTTTTTGAATACAGGACTAGCTAAGGTTTCCTGCATCTCTTTTAAGCCAAAGACCTGAGATCCGAAATAATCAGAAATTTTTAAAGAAGGTGCTACTGCAGTTAACTTAGCTCTGCCTTGCACTTTCATTAACGCTTTTTGTCTTAATGTTGCCATTTGAATAGTTTATGGTTTAAAAACTAATTACAAAATTAGAAAAATAATTGAATTTTTTTCGTTTATGGTGATTTTTAGAAGCAATTTCGGTAATATTTACAGTATTGACAACAAACACACTCAAAATATCTATCAGAATGGTTCTTTTTTTTCGAATTCGTCAAATTTATTGCAAAAATGGAAAACTCAATGATATTCACTAAATTTGCACCGGAATATAAAGAAAACAAAAGTTTGAAAAAAGTAGCATTCTATACCCTCGGTTGCAAATTAAATTATGCAGAAACCTCTACTATTAGCCGTATGTTTGAAAAAAAGGGCTATAAAAAGGTAGGTTTTGAGGAAACACCTGATATTTTCATTATCAATACTTGTTCGGTTACCGAAAATGCTGATAAAAAATGTAAGAAAATCGTTAAAGAAGCCAAAAAGATCTCTCCAAACGGTTTTATTGCTATTATTGGGTGTTATGCACAACTTAAGCCTCAGGAGATAGCCACTATACCGGGGGTTGATGCGGTCTTGGGTGCGGCAGAAAAATTCAGGTTGATTGAATTACTAGATGATTTTTCAGTTGGTCAGGAGGCCAAAGTCTACGCATCTTCCATTACTGAAGCGGAGGTATTTAACAACGCTTATAGCATTCATGATCGAACTAGAACTTTTCTAAAGGTTCAAGACGGCTGCAACTATGGTTGCGCTTTTTGTACAATTCCACTTGCAAGAGGTAAAAGCAGAAGTGATACCATTAATAATATCCTAGCGGCTGCCAATGAAATTGCAGCTACCGAAGTAAAAGAAATAGTAATTACGGGTGTAAATATTGGGGACTTTGGCATTCATAATGGCAAAAGAAAAGAAAAATTCATAGACCTTATTCAGGCATTGGACCAGGTTGAAGGGATCAACAGGTTCCGAATTTCATCCATAGAACCCAATTTACTAACAAATGAATCCATTTCATTTGTCGCCCAATCCCAAAACTTTGTACCTCACTTCCATATTCCGCTTCAATCTGGAAGCAATACAATATTAAGAAAAATGGGTAGAAGGTATTTAAGGGAACTTTATGAAGATAGGGTCAGCAAAATCAAAGGCCTTATGCCTCACTGCTGTATAGGGGGTGATGTAATTGTCGGCTTTCCGGGTGAAACAGAAGAATTGTTTCTGGAAACTTATGAATTCCTCAAGGAACTACCCATTTCTTATCTTCATGTTTTCACCTATTCTGAACGGGCCAATACCAGGGCTGCAGAAATGGACGAAGCAGTAGCCATGAAAACCAGAAATAAGCGCTCAAAAATGCTAAGAATACTTTCTGAAAAGAAAAAGAGGGCTTTTTATGAAGAGAATCTTGGCAAAACATACACCGTTTTGTTTGAAGGGGATGTTGAAGATGGTAAGATGTTCGGTTTTACAGAAAACTACATTAGGGTAAGTGCCAAATATGACCCTCTTTTAATAAATGAATTGAAAAGGGTGACTTTGATAGGAATAAATGACAAAGGTAGTGTGGATGTATATGAGCCTGAAAGGGAAGAAATACACCACTAAGATTATAAATTGGTAACGTTAATCAACCGATGGTCAGCGTATTTTTTAATTTTATAATTTTTATGATGCAGGAATGACTTTCATGTCTTAAATTGGGTTATTGTAAGATTTATCCCCCAATCCAATTTATTAATATGATCACGCATCCAAAAAACTTCTTTTTTGCCATAGTTTTAATACTCCTTCAGTTTACAAATACTTATTCTCAAAGTTCACTAGGGGAAAATTTTGACCCTTATCAACCAGTGAAAATAGCTGAAGATGGTAGCTGGTGTTGGTTTCAGGATGAAAGGGCGCTGTTGATTGATAACAAAGTGTTTTTCACTGGAGTCACTGCAAAAGGATACAACACCGTTAGCGAGTGGAATTTGGATGATTACAGTTCTAAAACCACGGTAATCACCGAAGGCTCTTTGCCTGCAGATGATCACAACGTAGGTTCACTTATGTTGAGACCTGACGGTAAAATTTTAACCGTATACTCTGGACACACCTATGACGATTCCGTTAGGTATAGAACAACCGTTAACCCATTCGATATTAGTGAATGGACAGATGAATCTTCTTTTATCGCCAATGCCAAGGTTTGTTATTCCAACACCTATTATTTGGAAGAGGCTGATTTAACCTATAATTTTTTTAGAGGAAATGGCAACAACCCACATTATATGGTCTCTAAAGACTATGGAGATAGCTGGACATTTGGAGGGAGGCTTTTTGAATTTCCTGGAAGGTCCTATTTGAGGTATGCTTCTGACGGAAAAAATCGTGTACATTTCATTACCACGGATGGGCACCCAAGACACATGAATAATAATGTATACCATGGATATATTGAAAATGGTAATGCCTATAAATCTGATGGTACCTTAGTAGGACCATTAAGCACAACAGAAAACAGCAAGTTCAAACCTTCTGATTTTACAATAGTATTTGATGGTGACCTTGAAACACGTGAAGACATTGGCTGGACAAGTGACATCCAGCTGGATGATAACGGATCACCTTATTTTGTGTTCTCTGTTACCAAAGACCCAGTAACAAGAGGTGAAAGATTTAATGTCGAAAAAGGTGGCTTTGACAACAGGTACCATTACGCAAGATGGGAAAGTGGAAAATGGATCGAAGATGAAATCGCTTATGCTGGAAGTCGTTTGTACCCCAGCGAAAATGAATACACAGGTTTAATTAGCTTAAACCCCAAAGACAAAAATATCCTTTACTTTTCAGGTGATGTACATCCAGTGACTGGTGACCCACTACTTGTAGATGGTGAAAGAAGATACGAAATATTCAGGGGAGAAAGACTTAACGAGGAAAGCCCTTGGGAATTTACTCCTGTTACTTTTAATTCAAAGGAGGACAACCTTAGGCCTATCGTATTGGCGGATGATAACCGAGAAATTGTTTTGTGGCTGACAGGCAGGTATACTACTTATAAAGATTATCAGCTCAAGGTTTACGGAAAAGTAATCCAGAAAAAAAAAACGGTTAAAAAAAACGAAAACAAGAAAATAACATTTCTTATCAGTAAGGATCCTGACAATTATGAAGCGGATCTCACCATCCCCTATTTTGCAATGAAACTAGCAAAAGAAAGTGGATTTGAGACCGAAGTGATTTTAGGAGAAGGCAAAAGAAATGAGTTTAAGCTCCCAGCATTGGAGAAAAACATGGATAGTGATCTGTTGGTCTTTTTCTTAAGAAGGGTGGCACTTTCTTCAGATCAAATGCAATTGATAAAAAATCACATTGCTGCAGGCAAACCAGTCTTAGGCATAAGAACGGCCAATCATGCCTTTACCGTTAGAGAAGGAGATATTCCTTCAGGATATGAGGACTGGGAAAATTTTGTTCCCGAGGTCTTAGGGCATGAAAACAAGGGCTATGGTGCAGCCAGGGAGCCGACTCAGGTTGTAACCAAACAAAAACCCGGCAAAAAAATCTTAAAAGATATCCCTGGAGGAAAGTGGGAAAGTCAAGGTAATCTCTACTTAATCGGAAATACGCTTGATAATAAGGCTAAAGTAATATTAAGCGGTACTTCCGATGGGAAGACCAACCCTATAGCTTATACGAGGAAATTTGGAAAATCCAGGGTTTTCTATACCTCTCTTGGGTATCCTACAGACTTTACCCACCCCTATTTCATCCAATTTCTGAAAAATGCCATTGATTGGACATTAAAAATAAAATAGGCAAACCACTAACTTACCCCTCTGCTCATGAAAAGCTTCATTTTATCTCATCAACAAATCTTATTTACTGCCTTACTGTTTATTTGTATGTCTACTACATTTCAAGGTTTTGCCCAAAAATCAAATACATGGAAAACCGGAACAGCTAAAATAAACATTACGCCGAAATCTTCTTTATGGATGGCTGGTTATGGCCATAGGGACCATACATCGGAAGGAAAATATGGGGAATTATGGGTAAAGGTATTGGCATTGGAAGATGCAAAAGGATATAAAACCGTAATCGTTACTTCAGATCTATTGGGTTTGCCTAAGAATTTGTCTGATGGAATACGCAATTCAGCCATTCATCAGTTTGGCCTTCAAAAATCTCAAATTGTGCTAAACAGCAGTCACACCCATTCAGCACCTGTATTAGGTAAATCTCTTTTTGACATTTACCCAATGAATTCACAGCAACGAAATGATGTGGAAAAATACACCGATAATCTTCAGGAAGAAATAGTGAAAAGCATAGGCAAGGCACTTTCCAATATGAAGCCCTCCAAAGTATATTCTAACAATGGCACGGCTAGATTTCAGGTCAATAGAAGAAACAATAAGGAGAGCGAAGTTCATTTGTCAACCAATTTAAATGGTCCAATGGATCATGCTGTTCCTGTGTTAAAAGTACTGGATGAAAATGACCAAATCACTACAGTACTATTTGGCTATGCTTGCCATCCTACTGTACTGAGCGGTTACGAATGGTCTGGAGATTATCCAGGTTATGCTCAGGAAGTAGTCGAGAAAAACTACCCAGGAGCGATGGCCATGTTTTTCCAGGGAGCTGGTGGCGATCAAAACCCGCTTCCTAGAAGAACTCTTCCTTTGGCAAAGCAATATGGAACAGTCTTGGCGGCTACTGTAGAAAGGGTGCTCTCTGAAGAAATGAAACCTTTAGAGGCTGATTTAGGATCTGCCTATACAGAAATAGACCTGGCCCTAGAAGAAGCTCCAAGCAAGGCTGAACTTAATAAAATAATCAACGAGCAAAGTGGTTATATGAAAAGATGGGCAGAACGGATGCTTAGAGAAATAGAAGCTGGGAATACCCTCCCATCCTCTTATCCATTCCCTGTGCAAATTATAAAAATGGGTAACCAGTCTATTTTCACGATGGGAGGCGAGGTAACGATAGGATATGCCAATAAGCTCAAAGAAAAGTATGGCCCTGATATATTTGTCATGACCTATACAAATGATGTAATGAGTTATATACCGACCGAAATCGTCCTTAAAGAAGGAGGATACGAGGGACACACTGCACAAATGGTTTATGGCCTGCCTAGTAAATGGAAAACAGGATTAGAGGCACAAATTCTATCTGCATTTGATGGACTGGCCAGTAAATTAGCTATTCACCCTACTAAATAGAAGGCATTTCGAGCTTAAAAAACATGAAAAAATATACTTTTAAGATTTTCGCATTAGCAATGACAGTGCTACTAAGCACCTCCCTTAACCGTGAATTGTTTGCCCAATCAGCAAGTTATGAGGTCTTATTTGATGGTGGCGCTTTAGATAAATGGCAATCAAAGAATGCCCCATCCTCTCCCATTAAAGGATGGATAGTGGAAGATGGTATGCTCTTTATGGAAGGAAAAGGTGGCGGAGACATTATCACTAAAGAAAAGTACAGTGATTTTGAGCTGGTTTTCGAATTTAACCTAACCGAAAATGCCAATAGCGGAATTAAGTATTTTGTAGGTAATATTTACAATGAAAAATCTGGGGAATCAAAGTTAAACGGACCTGAATACCAAATTATCGATGATTACAATTACGAAGGTGTTAAGGAAGATCCCAATGGAACTACTTCCACAGGAGCAGCTTACCTGTTCTACCCTCCCAAAAATAAGCAACTAAACCCTCATGGAAGATGGAATGAGGGTAAAATTGTGGCCAAAGGAAATAAGGTTAGCCATTGGTTGAATGGTAAGAAATTAGTGAGTTACACCAGAGGAAGTAAAGACTACTTAAAGAAAAAGACTGCCAATAAATTTAAAGATGACAAAAATTATGGGGAGCTAGAAGAAGGCCATATTTTAATCACAGACCACGGAGACAAAGTCTTTTTCAGAAATATAAAAATTAAAAAGCTTTAGCCTAAAATAATTTTCAAATTGAATGTGGATGAAAGCCGAAGCTGTCTAAGGTTAAAGTTTATACCCCCATGCACCTAACCATCAATTGGTAAATATTTGGTATAGCAAATTATTAAAAAATCCCTGAAGCTGGTCAGCTTCAGGGATTTTTTAATACTGGTTTATTGAACCCAAAGTAGGCAATCTATTGCATGCTGATCCGCCGCTGCGGACAAAAACAGCCTGATTTTATTACGATTACAGCAGTGCCCGTAAACAGGGAACAGGCATTAGCCCTGACTATCGTCAGGGCGGGTAAATCCCATGATATAATCCGGACTTAAACATCCCACTTGAACCATTCCTAAGCTTTGGCAATAAATGGTTCAATCAAAGGAATTACGATAAATTCCTACTTGTATTCTTCAAGCATCAGGCTTGATTTTTCATCGAAACTTTCCCCAATTTTTGAGTTTTTCGTCAGCTCCCAATAACTTTGTTCCTGTAAAACCAAAACTTGCGTGGCCACTATCCAGCTTTGCGTCCATCCTGTGAGTGTTCCCCATGCGCCCCAACCAGAATCAGCATTGGATGCCCAATACTCCCATCGCTCATAATCAAAGCCTCTAAACCATGCGCCATCCAAATCTTTAATGGTGTCACTTTTAACTTGTATCCTTGTTAAAAAATCAGATAATTTCTCCAAGGCTTTAAAATATTCAGGATTATTGGTTGCATGAGCTGCTTCATTAAGGCTGAAAAAGGCGAAATTACTCGTATACAACATATCAGCAATGGGATCACCATTTTCAAATATCAAAGGTGCCTCATGGAGCCCATATTCTTGGTTGGAAGAAGTTCTGCCATACCTCCCTTTATCGGCACCACCCAATTCTTCTCTAATTGCCCCACTTTCAACTTGATTTTCCAAAAGCTTGCTTACAATTTTATCTAGCCATTCTCTATGCTTAGGAGTATCCTCTACTTTGACCAACCAGGCCAGTGGTAAAATCATTCTTGCGCGCTCTTGCTGAATACCATTGGTCCATAGCCAATCCTGAGGATAGCTTTCCATTGTGATTTCAATCCCTTTTTTAGCTTTGGTAAGTAAAGGTTCATATCCTGTTTTGTCATACAACCATAAATAATTTGCCCACATCCATGATTCAAAATGCGGTGCAGGGTTAATGGTCTCTTGATTCCAGTAATGCTTCCATCCCAATTGGTGCAGATTGGTATTGTTTAAACGGTTGCTCCTAAAACCATTCTGTCCAGTTGTCCTGAAGTTAGCCAAAATTGCTTCTGTCATTTCTTCATTCCAGTCTTCTTTTTGCATGTGTGCCATGGCACCTATTACTCCTAGAATTGCTCGCGCGTTATCATCTCCATAATAAACAAAAGGATGCGTGTTTGACCAACCTATTAATCCATAAGCAGCGGAGTCAGGATTATTGCGAGGCCCGTTGGTAAGATTTTCTCTATATAAAAATTTAACTAAGTTTTCTGCTTTAACATTAAAGGAGGGCTCACCCAAAAGATTGGCTGCTGCAGCCAAAGCATAAGCCCCTTCCCCTTGCACATCTGCCCTGATCCAATAACGATATTGCTGAGTACCATCATAAAAAATATTTGAGGAATGTCCTTCTAGCAAACCTTCAGAGCCATCTCCTGAAGCATACTTTTCGGGAACAAGTGGACCTATAGGGTTGGTCCCATCTCCTTGGTATTTTAGCCAATAGTCCTTCCATTCCTTGGCGATGTAGAATTTACCTTTATCAAACCAATCCACCCCATTTCTAACACTGTTCATTTTATCAGTATGTGACAAAGATTCCGTGGCATTGAAGGCTGGTTCAACATTTCGAGGCCAGGAATTATAACTAAAATCACTTTCCCCAGTAAGTTCTGAAACTATATGAGACCATAAAATTTTCCAATGGGCTTCGGGTCCAAATCTACCTTTAGCAAAATCTGACAACTTACTAAGAGCTATAAACCCTTGGTCCTTTTTGAACAATAATGGATACACTGGCACTCCCTCTAATCCGTATACGGCGCTGTCAAGGCCTGCAACTTTCGCAACCACTAGCAAGGGGTCACTAACTTCAGCCGAAATAACATGACAATCATTAATGCCCAATATCTTCATTCGATTCAACTCATCACCAAATTCATCAGACACCACCACTGCCCTTTCAAGCCTTGTCTTCAAGACTTCCCCATTGCTTTCCAGGCCTTCAAAATCTTCAGGAAACTCCAGGTAAAACTTGATGTTCTTTTGCTGAACAGTAGTAAAGAAGCCTTCGGGTACAGATACCCTTTTTTTGGGATAGTCTGTAGAGAGCACCATTAAAATAGCTCCCTTCTCCATAGCTTCTACGGCAGGCATTATTTCAGTGTGGAACTCAAATGGGTACCCCTCTCCTTTCAGCCAATGTATTAGATCGCTATCCTCCGAACCTATCACATGAATTTTATCCTTTGAGGTAAGGTTACACGAATTAATAAAAGCAGAAATCAAAATTAAAAGCCAGAATCGAAGCATGAATTGAGTTATTTGTATTAAAAACCCCAATATAGGCCAATTCTGCATATATCGTCAACCCTTTTATAAAATATTGTATCAGCGGTATAATTACACTTTTCACTAATAGGAGCCTTATTTAGGACAGTAAAAACATGGCTTTTTAAGGACTTTAAGGACTGAAATCCTTACCTTTAAATAAACATAATTAATACTGGAAAATGCCTGTCAAATATTTATCATTCCTCTTATTCACCTTTCTTGGGTTAAACATTCCATCCTTACATGCAGTAAGTATTAATGATTCCATTTTGGTGGAAATTAGAACCCCGCTTCATTGGAAACACATTGACAAAAAAGCTGATGGTGATACCATTCAAGACCCTCTCAAAAAAAGAGTTGACTGGAATAAATTGGCACCCTACTTCACGGTACCCGCTAAATACGAAGAGGTAAAAGGGAATTATAAAGACCCGTTTATTTTTGAAGACAATAGCCGGGTATCCACTTTAGAAGAATGGAAGAAAAGAAGGGTTGAAATTTTAAACTCATGGCATACCCGTATGGGTGAATGGCCAGATTTGATTGTAAAACCAAATTATAAAATCCTTGAAACCATCAATAAACCAGATCATATCAAAAAAAGAATTCGTTTTGAATGGATCCCTGGTCAAATGAGCGAAGGCTATTTATTGCTGCCACATGAGGCCAATAACCTTCCTGCTGTGGTCACCGTGTATTATGAACCTGAAACAGCAATAGGAGAAGGCAAAGCAGACAGAGATTTTGCATTACAATTGGTCAAAAGAGGATTTGTTACACTCTCGATTGGGTCCACTGAAACGTCTGACAACAGTACCTATTCCTTGTACTACCCACACATTGATAGTGCTTCAGTTCAACCACTTTCTTTACTTGCTTACGCTGCTGCAAATGCCTGGTATTTATTGGCCGACATGCCGGAAGTTAATAAGGATAAAATAGGGATTATGGGCCACAGCTACGGAGGAAAATGGGCAATGTTTGCTTCCTGCCTGTTTGAAAAGTTTGCTGCTGCAGCCTGGTCGGACCCTGGAATCGTTTTTGAACAAACGAGACCAAGCGTCAATTATTGGGAGCCTTGGTACCTGGGATATCACCCAAGACCTAGAAGAGAGAGAGGTGTTCCAACTAACGAAAATCCTGCCAGGGGTTTGTACCCTCAACTTTTGAAGGAAGGAAGAGACCTGCATGAACTTCATGTGTTGATGGCTCCCCGTCCATTTCTGGTCTCAGGTGGTGCCGAGGACGGGGAGAATCGCTGGGTGCCGCTGAATTATAGCGTCAAGGCAAATGCCTTATACGGTAAAAGAGATAGAGTGGGCATGAGTAATCGCCCTGATCATTCTCCTAATCCAGCATCCAATGAAATCATTTACAATTTCTTTGAATATTTTCTAGCACCCTAATCCATCACTAGGAAAGAAATTTCTTGAGATTGTTCTTAACAAACTCATCGTCATTCAACCATGGGTAAGCTTTGTAAACACGATCAATTTCTTCTGATTGACCAGGTGATAGTACTTCACCAGGATTGAGGCACCAAGTGCCTTCAAGCAATCCCTGACGTCTCAGTATTTCGTGAATACCAGGAATACATCCTTTGAATTGGTGCTTAGGATCAAAGATTACAGCATTTGAATCTGTAATTTGTACACCCAATTCTAGTAATACTTCCATACCTGACAAGTCATTGTCCCTACATTCTTTTATTTTTTCCATAAGGGCAACCGCTTTAGTCGTCCATACTGCCCAATGTCCAAGCAATCCTCCAGCAACTCTTTTAGTGATTTTTTTGCCATCGACTACAAAAGTAAAAGGGGTAAGGAGATCTGCTACTATATTGTCATCATTCCCTGTATACATCGCGATTTCCTCATGTCGACTAGAGGAGCATACTGCCCTTACCACATCCAAAGACTGGTACCTATTGAAAGGTGCCATTTTTATCGCCTGAACATTAGGGATGTCTGCAAAATCCTTCCAAAAGTCATAACTTAACAAGCGGCCTCCTGCAGAAGGCTGAAGGTAAAAACCAAAAATTGGAATAACCTCTGCTACTTTTTCAGCCCTTTTTATCAAATCTTTTTCCGACCAATCGCCCAATCCTCCAGCACTCAACAAACCCAGGTCGTATCCCAATTCTTTTGCCAATTTGGCTTCTGCCACTGCCTGATCAGTACCGCCAACTATTCCTGCCACCATTGCAAAAGGTCTTTCTATAGCAGCTGCCTTGACCTCTTCCATGGCCATTCTTAGTACCGGTTCGAAGAGTCCGTACTTTTCTTCTCTAATCTCAAATTGGGTACTGTGTACCCCAACAGCAATTCCACCTGCTCCTGAGGCAATGTAATAGCGAGAAAGCGCCCGTTGGTGTTTCTCATCAAGTTTTCTTTCTGCATTTAAAGCCAATGGATGGGCAGGTATGACAGTTCCATCATGTAATAATTGCTTGATAGCGGGATTTAATTCACTCATTATTTTATAATTAAAATTTTCCTTCTCTTTCCTGGAAATGGGTTGGTTTATTCAAAGTTTCTCCGTCCTGCTGCACCCATTGAACAGTCATCTCAATCATTGTCAACAAGGATACAGTGGGGTACCCGAAAAGCTGGTGACAAAGAGCGGCATTGTTTAACAAAACATTTGGCTCAGGTTCATTGATAAACACTGGTTTCTTATTCAACAACTCCCCAAACTTTTCTGCCACTTGCTTGATACTGATCGTTTCAGGTCCAGTTACATTCAATATTTTAGGAGGACTAGTGGTATGTAGCAAAGACCTGATGGCAATCTCATTTGCGTCGCCCTGCCAGATAACGTTCATATGGCCACTCCTCAAATTGATTGGCTTTTCGGTATTTACCATCTTGCATATTTCCAGTAGATTACCATAACGCATGTCTATTGCATAATTCAACCGATACATCAGCATAGGGATGTTGTATTGATGGCTGAAATATTCAAAAACACGTTCTCTTCCAAGGCAAGATTGTGCATATTCTCCGATTGGCTCTGGCGGAGTTGATTCCAAAGCTCCTCCTGATGCATAATGCATAAAAGGATATATGTTTCCACTTGAAAACACCACAATTTTAGAATTTTTGTACTTTGTCGCAACTCTTCCCGGTAAATAGGCATTCATCGCCCAAGTAGAATGCTCCTGTCCTGTTGTACCAAACTTTTTGCCTGCCATGTAGATTACATTTTCAGCTTCTGGTAAAGCTTGTAAGGCCTTATCATCCAATAAGTCTGCGGCAATACAAGTTACACCATGGTTCTCAAGATCTGTTTTCATCTTGGGATCAGAAAATCTGGAGACACCAATTACCTTTTTATTTACACCTGCATCTTTACATGCTCTGCTTGCAAGTTTTGCAAGGCTTGGCCCCATTTTTCCTGCAACGCCTAAAATGAGGATGTCTCCATTAATTTTTTTTATGTCCTCAACCAGAGCGGCTGTAGGCTTGCTAAGTATCTCCTCTAATTCTTCTATAGATTTCATTTATTTAGTAGTAATTTTTAGTGGTTTATAAATTATCCATTTTTATTCGAATAAATATCAATTGGCCTGATGAATACGGTTTATGCAAAAAACATAGAATAAGCGTTACTTATGGCCAAAGTAAAGAGCACCAATAAACCGATAATTGCGACGACATTACTGAAGGCATTGTTTTTCAAAGGTCCCATAATATTGGTATCGTTACCAATCAGAAACAAACCTAAGCCTATAAAAGGCACTGCAAATATGGTAATCCCTTGGGCGAATACAATTAATTCAAGTGGCAGCCTTCCAAAAATCAATGCTATACCAGCGCCAATTAAAATGATAAGTGAAATCAAAAGTTTCACTGGGGTGCTATTTAAATTTCTACCTAAGGACAAGGCATCGGATAGCAATGTACCTCCAATACTTGCATTACCTAATAAGGAGGAAAATGAAGCCCCAAATAAGCCAACCATAAAAACCATAAAGGAAAATTTTCCATAAACAGGCTCAAGGGCCATTCCTATATCTCCTGCAGAGGTCACTGTCACTCCTTTTGGATATAATATGGTAGCGGCACTAATCATAATCATTGATGAAATTAGACCAAGTATGATTATACCAGTATAACTTTCTCGTAGAGCATCCTTAGATTCCTCCTTTTTCCATCCTTTTTCTTGTACCAGATAAGATTGATAGAAAGCGCCTGCAATAGAAAAACTCGAAGCGACCAAGGCTATTACCAATATAAAGGAACCTTGAGGGATACTTGGGCTCAATCCCGACAATACCTCATCCCAAGCTGGTGGAGCAATAATTATGGTGAATAGGAAAGAGACGAGCATAATCCCAACCATTAGCATCATTACTTTTTCTAGGATTTTATAGAAAGACTTGAAAAATAGCAATGAAATAGCCATTAAGGAAATCACTATAATCCATAAGCTATTGGTTTGCCCTAAGGATTCAGACAAAGCTAATCCTGCCCCTACTGTATTGCCAGCCTGGAAGGCTGCAGTTACGAAAAACACACTTATTCCTGCCACTAAGGCCGCAGCCTTTCCCCATTTATTTCTAAATAAAGTGATAAGTGAAAACTCGGAAGCCATACCTATCCTTGCCCCCATTCCTGTAAAAGCTAACATTAACAATGCTGCAATTACAATTACCCAAAGTAAATGAAAGCCATAAACAGCTCCCAATTTGGAAGTAATTGTAAGACTACCAGGACCAAATACCAATGCGGCGGTAATTAGTCCAGGGCCCAAAGATTTTAACCAACGTTGGATCATATGTGTAATTCTACGAAGTTTTGTTATGAATGAATTGTTTCTTTGTAAATCTAAAAATGCCTTCTATTAAAAACTTCAGCCAATACAACTGCCTCTTTTATGGTTTCAGGGTTTTTCAGAAGCTTAGCGTATTTATTTCCATTTTGGTACTCTCCAGCTACATCAACAACCTCCCCTAAAAGTTTTTCATCATTTTCAATATCAACCTGATCATCTAGTTTAACTAAAGGTTGACGAACATCCCGATATGCTCGATTGTATTCTCTTTCTTTTGCTAAAGGTTTCACTTCCTCAGCATATTCGTCCGTCTTAGTTAATTCTTGATATCCTCTTCTTGGAGTTGGCTCAACTAATTCCTCTTCAGTTTCCTCCGGAGCATCCTGGTGTTGTTCACTTCGTATCTCCCGCAATAGTTCTTCGAAGGAAGGTCCTTGATTAGGAACATTATCATTTTCGCCCATTTCTGGGGCTTCATTATCTGCCTTCTTTTTAGCAAAAGAAGTGTAAATAAAATAAATGATTACTGCAATAATATAGAATACTGTACTACTGTCCATGAACCTATAGGATGATTTAAAAATAAATTTACAAAAATAATCCGGTATGAGGCTATTTTTTTGATAGGTATCAATAATTGAGGTTTAATGGTTTTTCCAGAAAATACCATTGACCTGTCCATGGAGATTCAATATCCTAATTAAAAATATTAAGATTAAAGTTAACTCAATACATGATTTTAGTCAGATATTCATAAAATTTAAATTTTTCTATTAATAATTAAACTAATTTTGCTTAAATTATAGTATTGTTTAACACAAGCTTTCAGTTAACAAAACCAAATCCTACCATGAAAACGAACCCCATAAATAACACGCTAGGCGGAAAAACCATCGCCTTTCCTAACGTAATCGTAAAAACACGCTATGGAAATGTCAATTTAAAGTCCATAATCGAAAATAAAAGAATTATAATTTGCACCAACCCTTCTGTTTTAATCCCAAAGACAGCAGAAGGTCGAAATAGGTTTGAATCGGCCTTAAAACAACTTAAGAAACTAAACTTTCATCTCATCGGGTTTAACAAAAACACTTTTGAGGAACATTTATTTTGTGTCAATTGGCTCAATTCACACATGGAGGATTGTTTGATTTTCCCTATCTATTATTTACCAAAAAATGAAGTGAAAAAAAATCTGGAAGAAATGCTTTCAAAAGAGATTTTAATTGACAATCCTATTTATTTTATCGATAAGATGGGAAATACGCAATCGATAATTAACGGCGATGACACTAAAAACAATAACCTTGAAAACATTGTGGAATTGGCTTCTAAAATGGTGTTGTCTGATCAAAACTTTGCAAATTCAATTAATCGCCTAGAAAATTAATACCTAATCAGGTAAATCATTAAGCAGTAGTTGAATAGTACCAATGGAAAAAATTGGTCCGGCTATAGTGCTAATAATATGCTTTCACGAACAGGTGCATCCACTTGGGATAAGGATGATAGGGAACTGTATGAAAAAATCAAAAAAATTAATACAATAAATATTTATAAAAACACTTTATTCGATGTGAATTAATTTAGTATCGCAATCTTTGAAATCAGTTCTTTATCCTGGGGATTTATCGCCTTTTTCGCTTCATCTTTCCCCATGTCTATTTCAGGCGAAAGTTCTAAATTCACCTCCTTTATAAGTGCGTTGTATTTTTGAATACTTGCATCTATTTCTGCCCCACATTCCACCTGTAAATCATCCGTGATGGCAGCTCCGTGAAGTAGCCCTTTACTTCCAACGATAATGGTTTTAGAACCTATTACCTTACCTATAACCTCCCCTAAAATAACAACTTCAGCACCTTCTATATCACCAATTACTTGTCCTGATTCGCCAATGATAATTTTTTTTATGGTTTTAATATTGCCTTGGATAATTCCTTCAACCCTAAGGTCATTTTCTGTGAATACATTCCCTATTACCCTAAATCCACGCAAAAAAAAGGAAACAAAACCCAATGGGTGAATCGTCATTTTATTGGTGTTTTTCGGAGTCCTCATTAATGCTTTTTATTTACACTATTAAATTCAGGTATGCAAAAAGCAAATAAACAAAACTTGCCATTAGATTACAATTCCATTTGTTAAGCTACTGATAACTGCAATTTTCTTTCGTCCATAATTAAATAAACCTTTTTTAATTAGCATTATTTATATAATATCACTTTAACCCATTAATTAGCCTTTTTCAATTAATTAATTGATTATTTCGACAATTTTAAGCGCCATTTTTAAGGATATTTAATTCAAAAAAAATTGAAAACCAGTAATTTAAAATTAATTCGAGGGTTTATTTTAAACCTTTTCTATCTAGAAAAAACCATCTAAACTTTTTCAAGTAATCGACATTAAGGGTTAAGTATTCCAAATTATCCAATTTAAACAGATTATGCCTCAAGTATTCCCTAGTAATCAAGGGCAGTTATAGGCCTACAATTTTACACGTTTGAAAATTGAATGGATTAGGTTAAATTTGTTTAGGTTTAAATCTACTACATGCAACTCTCCAAGTTAGAAATCAGAGGTTTTAAAAGTTTTGGCGACAAGGTGATGATCCACTTTGACAAAGGAATCACTGGAATAGTGGGCCCTAATGGTTGTGGAAAATCAAATGTTGTAGATGCCATCAGGTGGGTACTTGGAGAGCAGAAGACCAGGATGTTGCGTTCTGACAAGATGGAAAATGTCATCTTTAATGGCACCAAAAACAGAAAGCAACTCAATATGGCTGAAGTTTCGCTGACCTTTGAAAACACCAAAAACTTACTTCCCACAGAATACACCCATGTCACTATAACAAGACGATACTACCGCTCTGGAGAAAGCGAATATTTATTGAATGACATCACCTGTCGTTTAAAAGACATTACAAACCTATTCATGGATACAGGGATCAATTCTAATAGCTATGCTATAATAGAATTAAAAATGATCGATGAATTGCTCAATGATAAAAACAATTCCAGAAGAGAATTATTTGAGGAAGCAGCTGGTATATCTAAATTCAAAACAAGAAAAAAAGAAACACTAAAGAAATTAGGAGACACGGATGATGACCTCGATAGGGTTGAGGACTTGCTGTTTGAAATAGAAAAAAACTTAAAATCATTAGAAAAACAAGCGCGGCAGGCGACCAAGTATTTTGAGATAAAGAAGGATTATAAATCAGCCAGTATCGCACTTGCTAAAAAAGGCGTCTTCGACCAACGGGATTCTCTTATAAATCTGAACAATAAGCTAGAAGCTGAAAATGATCAAAAGGTTCAATTGAGTGCAACATTGGCGAATAAAGACGCATTTCTGGAAAATCTTAAATCAGAAATGATCAACAAGGAAAAGCTACTGGGAAGTAGACAAAAAGCCTTAAATGAACATGTCAATAAAATTCGTCAATTTGAAAGTGATAAAAAAATAAAGAATGAAAGACTAAGGTTCCTTCAAGACAAGTCTCATCAATTGCGCGAGCAAATTGAACAGGACAAAAAAAGCAATGAAAGAGCAGGCTTCAGTATAAAATCTCTTGAGCAAGAACAAAGGATTTCAGAAAAACTTACCAATGAAAAAGAAATCACTGTAAATGAATTAAAAGCCGTTTATGAGGAAAAGAAGGCAATGCACAATGCCTCTTTAGAAAAACAAAAGGTAATGCAAAGCACTTTCGCCCGCAAACGCGACGAAATGTACCAATTGTCTAAAAGCCAGGAAATTAAACAAATACAACTTACTACTATAAAGCAGGAGTTGGAAAAAACAGCTACGGATGACAACAGTCAGATAGAAAATTTAGCAGGGTTTGAGGAGAAACTTCAACTAATCAAGTCCCAATTAGACAAAGAAAACAAGGCCTTTGAGATTCTCAAGAGTGAAGAAGCCGCTCACCTAGCAAAGCAGGAAGAGACCAGCAGAATGCAGGAATTGATAAGGGAAGAGCTCACACAGGTGAACCGTAAACTGGATGCCAAAAGCAATGAATTCCAACTTACCAAATCCTTGGTTGACAACCTGGAGGGTTTTCCAGAGGCCATTAAGTTTTTGAGAAAAAACAGTCAATGGGGCAAAAACATGCCCTTGCTTTCAGATATCATCACTACGGATGAAAAGTACAGGGTTACCATAGAAAATTTTTTAGAGAACTACATGAATTATTATGTGGTGGACAATGATTTAGAGGCCATTACGGCAGTGAAACTTTTGAGTGATTCGGGCAAGGGAAAAGCACATTTCTTTGTGCTTGAAAGATTCGAAAAATTCAGGGCAAGCCAAAACAAGCTTTTTCCTGACGCTGTAGCAGCTACAGAAATTATAGAATATGATTCAAAATATGCACCACTGGTGGCTTATTTATTGGACGATGTTTACATATTTGCTGGAGACATTCACCAAGTACCAAAAACCCAAGAAGGAATATTTATTACAGAAAGCGGGAAATTTATCGATCGAAAGTTCACCATTTCTGGTGGTTCAGTGGGGTTATTTGAGGGCAAAAGGATAGGTAGGGCTAAGAATCTTGAAAAGTTGGAAAAAGACATTAAAATTCTACAAAAAAAGATTAACGAAACCAGGGCCAACCTAGATAAGAGAACTGCCGAACTTTCTAAATTAAAAGCGGTTAATTTTAAACATGCGATAGAAGAAAAACAAGCGATTGTAAATGAGTTGAATCAGGATTATGTTTCAATTAAAACCAAGAAGGAGCAGTTGGCTGAAATGCTCACCTCAAACGCCAATAAAAAAGAAGATATCGAAGAGAAAATCTTCACGCTTACTGAGGAATTGGAAAATCTAGGGCCTTTGTTAAAGGAAGAAAAAGAAGCCTTTGAGTACCTGGAGGAAGAAATTAACAATATAAATTCCGACTTACAGGAAGCTTCAGAAGAACTCTCCCACAGGTCTTCTCAATACAATGAAGAGAACATTCTTTACCATCAACAATTAAACAAACTTCAAAGTATCGCTCAGGAAATCACCTTCAAACAAAGTACTTACGAAAGTAGCAAACAGCGAATCGAAAAAGCGCAAGGTGAAATGGGCCAAACTGAGCAAGAAATTAAGTCATTAATTGACAACAATGAAGTTAAGGATGACGAGCTTATTGAACTTTACAGCGAGAAAGAGCGCATTGAATCTGGTGTAAATGAGGCTGAGAAAGACTACTATGCCTCTAGAGGAGCAATAGATGAAGTAGAAAAATCAATCAGAGAAATTCAACGGAGAAAAGAGCAATCGGATAATTTATTGATGGATCTAAAGCAATCTGCCAATGAAATAAACCTTAAGCTTAACGCAATCAAAGAAAGGCTGAGTGTGGAATTTGAGCTGGACCTGGATCAGATCATGGAAGAAAATCCGGAATTAGACGAGGAACATGCATCAAAAACGGAGAGCACTTTGAGAGAAGAAGTCCAAAAATCAAAATCAAAGTTAGAAAAAATAGGGCCGATAAACCCCATGGCAATGGAAGCCTACGACGAAATTAAGGAGCGTCACACTTTCATTACCACTCAAAAAGATGACCTCATCAAAGCAAAAGAATCACTGATGTCTACCATTCAAGAAATTGATCAAGTAGCAAAAGAAACTTTTACAGATGCTTTTGAAAAGATAAAAATCAACTTCGTTAAGGTCTTTCGTTCTTTGTTTACTGAAGAAGATGATTGCGACTTAAAGCTGACTGACCCGGATATGCCCTTGGAAAGTAGTATAGAGATCATCGCTAAGCCCAAAGGCAAACGTCCATTATCTATCAATCAACTATCAGGTGGTGAAAAGACATTGACAGCCACTTCCTTGTTGTTTTCCATCTATCTGCTAAAACCTGCACCATTTTGTATTTTCGATGAGGTAGATGCGCCATTAGATGATGCCAATATTGATAAATTCAACCAAATCATTCAGAAATTCTCGAATGAGTCCCAATTTATCATTGTCACCCATAATAAGCGAACCATGGCAAGTACAGATATAATTTACGGCATTACCATGATAGAAACAGGTGTCTCCAGAGTTGTGCCTGTAGATTTGAGAGAGTTGGTAGATGAGGAGGCTTCACCAGAATAAGTAGGGTCTGCTTAGAAAATAAAAAAGAGGAGATTTAGGTGAAT
>TARA_R110001592_G_scaffold116059_1_pt1 | contig 155643 bp, 147 predicted proteins | sample TARA_R110001592 | Tara Oceans TARA_R110001592 (sample SAMEA4398387) | marine metagenome | biome: Polar Biome; feature: [SRF] surface water layer (ENVO:00010504); material: water (ENVO:00002006), including particulate matter (ENVO:01000060) such as... | depth 5 m
ATCCCAGCTGCGGTTGAGCAGATTCCTGATATTCTGAGAGCGAACGGTTTTGCAAACCCACAGGCCGTAGCGCACCGTGTCGCGCATGGTGGGAATCTGTTCAAAGATGCCCGCCTGATCGATGATGCCGTTATCAGCAGCATCGAAGTCAACATTCCGCTGGCACCTTTGCACAATCCACCCAATTTGGCGGGTATTCGTATAGCACAGCGATGCTGGCCGGATGTGCCGCAAGTGGCGGTGTTTGATACGGCGTTCCACCAGACAATGCCCTCATACGCCACCACCTACGCCGTGCCAAAAGAATGGCGGGATATGGGGCTGCAGCGTTACGGATTCCACGGCACCTCACATAAATATGTGATGCATCGCGTGGCGCAGGAATTGGAAAGTAGTTCGACTAATCTGCGTATTATCAGCTGTCATCTTGGGAACGGAGCCAGCCTGTGCGCCATAGATCGCGGTGTATCGGTGGATACTTCTATGGGCATGACGGCACTTGAAGGCTTGGTCATGGGAACGCGCTCCGGTGATGTTGATCCCGGCGTATTTGCCTTTTTAGAGCGTGAAGCAGGACTATCGTCCCGGCAGGTGGAAGATATCTTATACCATGACAGCGGCCTCAAAGCATTGTCAGGCATTGGCAATGATATGCGCGATATTGAGGAAAAAGCTGCCACAGGCGACGCCCGGGCCCAGCTTGCCATTCAGATATTTGCATACAGGGTGCGTAAATATATCGGTGCTTACGCTAGTATTATGGGCGGATTTGACGTACTCGCTTTTACCGGGGGCATTGGCGAAGGATCGGCCTCGATGCGAGCACGGATTTGCCAGCGAATGGACTACCTCGGTCTGTATTTTGATGAAGACAAGAACCGGGATGTTAAATTAGGCGGATTTGAAGCACCACAGTTGCAGCAAGCCCATTCGCGTATTCGGGTGTTAGTCACCCCAACCCGTGAGCAATGGATGATTGCGCAGGAAACCATTCGCGTGCTGAAGGGCGCAGTCAAAAGCACGCCGCGGCCACCCATTCCGGTCGCGGTGTCGGCACATCATGTGCATTTAACCGAGCAAGCAGCAGAGCAGCTATTTGGCAAAGGCCACACACTCACCCAATATAAGAAATTATCGCAGCCAGGATTCTGGGCGGCAAAGGAAAAAGTGGATGTCATCGGCCCAGATGGAACCATAGAAAACGTGCGGGTGCTGGGGCCATGCCGCCCCCACAACCAGATTGAAATTACGCAAACCGAAACCTTTAAACTCGGCATTCATGCTGAGTTGCGGATATCCGGTGATGTAAAAGATACACCCACAGTTACCTTACGTGGGCCAGCAGGCAGCATCCAGACCGATGGGCTGATTATCGCCAAGCGGCATATTCATATGAGCAGTAAGGATGCGGGTATCTATGGCCTGAAACAAGACGATGTTGTAGAGGTCGCAATTGATTCAGCAGAGCGTGATCTGGTTTTCCGTGATGTCACCATCCGTGTTCATCCTGATTTTGTCACCGAAATGCATATCGATACCGATGAGGCCAATGCCGCTCATATTGAGCGCGGCAGTAAAGGGGTACTCATCCCAACCGCATGCGAGGCAACGGTTACTTGCTGCACCATGTACGCGCCGCAAACCGGCTGCAATCAACATACTACCCAGGAGGTACTACATGTCTAAGTCAGCAACTGAGCCGAATAGGGCTACTAAACCAAAAGCAACAAAAAAACTAGCGGCGCCGTCTAAATTGATGGTGTTGGAAAAACAGAAGAAAGCGGTGCAAACAAGCATATCACCTTTTGGCTGGATGTTTGATGCGTGGAATTATCAGGTGGATAGCTGGCAGCGCTCGGTGCTGTTTCTCGATACGCTCCGCCAACGTGCCAATAATATGATTGAGCATGAAAAAAACGGCATGCCGCCATTGCTGGATTTTAAATATGAAATGGTGCTTGATGCCCGAACCTTTGAAATTCCAGCCAATTATGCACTGCTGAAGATCACAGAGATCGAGGATGTTTGTTTGCAGGATTGCTTTGATTCGGAAAAACCACCGGTGATTATTGTTGATCCCCGCGCCGGTCATGGCCCTGGCATTGGCGGTTTTAAACGTGATTCGGAAGTCGGCATTGCCATGCATGAAGGTTATCCGGTGTATTTTGTGATGTTCTATCCCGACCCCGAACCCGGTCAGACCATTGCCGATGTACTGCATGCGCTGCGAATTTTTGTGAAAAAAGCAGAAGAGCTACATGGTGGAAAAGCCCCCATCCTTTATGGCAATTGCCAAGCTGGATGGCTGCTGACGATTTTGGCGGCTGATTGCGAAGGGCTGGGCGGTCAGCTGGTTCTCAATGGATCGCCGCTTTCTTATTGGGCCAGCAGTGAAGAAGGTAACCCCATGCAGATTAGTGGTAGTTTGGTAGGTGGCGTGTGGTTACCGCGCTTTGTATCGGACTTGGGAAACGGTACTTTTGACGGCGCATGGCTTGTACAAAATTTTGAGATTCTGAATCCTGCCAATGCCTTGTGGGAAAAATATTATGATCTCTATGCCAATATAGATACGGAGCGTGACCGATTCTTAGAATTTGAGCGCTGGTGGACGGGTTTTTACAGCCTTAGCGAGGAGGAAATTACCAGTACCGTGGAAAACCTGTTTATTGGTAATAAGCTGGAAAGAGGGGAGCTGCAGTTTGGAGATTGCTGCAGCATCGACCTTAAAAAAATCACCAATCCGATACTGATTTTTGCTTCACATGGCGACAATATTACTCCGCCACTCCAGGCACTTCATTGGATACGGCAGGTTTATCCCACCAATCAGGCGCTCAAAAAAGCAGGCCAACGCATTGCCTACATGATTAATCCGAATGTCGGACATTTGGGTATTTTCGTATCGGCTAAGGTAGCCAAGTTGGAGCACCGTGCTATTTTGGAGCACGTGCGGGAGATGGAAGATTTAGAGCCCGGCCTGTATGAAATGAAAATCATTGCTCACACCAATAATCCGGATTGTAGCCATGACCAATATGAGGTGCGTTTTGAAGCGCGCAATATCGAAGATCTGTGCGAGAGCATGCCAAGTGAGCCTTTTGAGGCGGTGCGCCGCATTTCAGAGCAAAATGATACGCTTTATCGCAGCACGTTGCGCCCCTTGATTCAGAAACTTGCCAACCCGGTAAGCGCTAAAATACTACGAGCAGCGCATCCCATGCGCTTAAGCCGCATGATATTTTCTGAGAAGGTGAATCCGTGGATGTGGCACATAGCCTGGATGGCCAAAATGGTAGAAGACGACCATAGAGCAGCAAAAAATCCTGAAGGCATATTGCCTGACATCGAAAAAAATGTGAGCAAGCAGATTGCCAAAGCACTTCACGACCAGAGCGAAGCTCGGAATGAAGTCGCTGCCACCGTATTCAAACAATTATTCAAAACAAAGGCAGGGGAATCTATGACCGCAGCTCCAGAAACTCGCTGATGATACGGCATTTGAGATTAGAAGGTCCCGTACATGACAACCACCAACCGATCGTACAAGAAATTGATTAGCTGTTGGACGTAGATGCTGTCTCGATTAATGCTTCGAAAAGCTTGTTGAATGTTGACTATGACGCATCGAAACGGTAGTTGGACGAAATTGAAGAAATTGTCAGGAAGTATCAATGCGATATTTCCCATGACGGGTGGACTCATTTCAAAGAAGGCTATTACAAATTTGTCGATCAGAATGTAAAAGACAATGGCTGCCATGAGCCTTGGGGTTGCTGTCAGCGAGGAGTCCATTCACTTATGGTGAACAAATTTGGTACCAAATACGTTCGTTGCTTAATACAGAGGCACCGGGGATACGGTGACATGTTTCATCTTGATGAAGTGTTCGTAAAAATCAACGGCAAGCAACATTATCTCCGGCGTGCGGTAGACCAAGACGGTGAGGTTGTCGATGTTTATCTACAATCGCGGCAGTGATGGCACCGCCGCCAAAAGGTTCTTTATGCGATTACTTCAAAGTCACAAAGGGGTGTTGGTAGAGAAAGCGGTTACCCCTCAGCCTAGGGAGGAAATGTTACATGATAAATATAGTTGTCCCAATCACTCACAGAGGAGCGAGACGAGGTGATAAAAACACTAAGGCGTTACACCAAAATCCTGGAGATAGTCGGTGACCTGATAAAAGTGCAGGTTTCTCCCTCTAGTGATCAACACGATGTCACCGTTCGTTATGGGGACCTGGCAATATTGGAGCATAGAGACGGTGAACAGTCGCTGGCGCAAGTGATTAATATTGATCGAGAAGAGGTGTCCTTACAGATATTTAGCGGCACCAAAGGTGTTTCTACTGATTCCAGTGTAGCGTTTCTTGGTCACCCTATGCAGGTAACCTATTCCTCGAATATTTTGGGTCGGGTGTTTGATGGCACAGGCAATGCGATCGATAATGGTCCTTCTCTTAACCTAGACACACGAATTACTATTGGTGGTCCTTCGGTTAATCCTTGCGAGCGCATTGTACCTAAGAAAATGATCCGCACCGATGTGCCAATGATTGATATCTTCAATTGTCTGGTAGAGAGTCAGAAAATTCCCATTTTTTCTGTTTCTGGTGAACCCTTTAATCCATTTTTGGCGCGTATCGGGATACAAGCCGACGCTGATATTGTTGTTTTTGCTGGCCTGGGGCTTATTTTTGATGACTATCACACCTTTCGTACGACGTTTGAAGATGCAGGCGTTTTTTCTCGCACAGTGATGTTCGTTAATCAGGCTTCAGACCCTATTGCGGAAAGATTATTGGTGCCTGATATGGCGCTAGCTGTTGCCGAACGTTTTGCCGTTGAGGAGGGTAAACGTGTACTAGTGTTGTTAACCGACATGACGGCCTATGCCGATGCCTTAAAGGAAGTGGGTATTTCCATGGAGCGTGTACCATCCAATCGAGGCTATATGGGTGATCTTTACTCCCAGCTTGCGCGTCGATACGAGAAGGCCTGTGATTACTCAAAGGGTGGGTCGGTGACCATTCTAGCAGTGACCACTATGCCGGGAGGGGATGTGACTCACCCAGTACCCGACAATACGGGTTACATCACCGAAGGGCAATTCTATCTACACGACGGTGTCCTTGATCCCTTTGGCTCTCTTTCGCGCTTAAAACAAAACGTTATCGGGGAGGCCACCCGTGAAGACCACAATCAAATTATGAACACCATGATCCGTTTTTACTCAGCCGCCTGCGATGCTGAACAAAAGCAGGCAATGGCTTTTGATCTGTCAGATTTTGACCAGCAGCTGTTAACGTTTGCGGATCTTTTTCGCAAGCGCTTTATGGTTATCGAGGTAAGTTTACCGTTGGAAGAAGCATTGGATCTTTGCTGGCATACACTTGCGCAGTGTTTTGATACGCAGCAACTACTGATGAAACAGCACTTGATCGACAAGTACTTCCCCAAAGATGTTCCATCACTGGTAGCCATCAGACAACTTGAGGAGGCAGGCAATGGCAAGGTTGCAACTCAATAAGTCATCGTTGGCAGCTGAGACAAAAAATCTGAAAATCTACCAACGTTTTTTACCATCGTTGGATCTAAAACGGCGTCAGTTGATGGCAGAGCGAGCGAATGCAGACCGTGTGCTTGTTCAAGTAACTCAACAGATTGAGCGTTTTCAAGCGCTAGTCGGCGAGAAAATTCCTATGCTTGCCAACCTTGATGTCGATTTATCTGAATTGGTAAAAGTTACTGAGGTGCAACTGGGTACGCAGAATTTGGTCGGCACGCATCTACCTTATCTGGATCGTATTGACATTCAGGTGCAACCTTATGCCTTATTGGCTAAGCCCCACTGGGTGGATAATGTCACTTCAATGCTTCAAGAGATGATTGAGTTACAAGTTAGTGTACAGGTATTTAAGCGGCGACTTCATTTATTAACTGAAGCGACAAAAATTATTAACCAGCGCATTAACCTGTTTGAAAAAGTATTGATTCCAAATACTCAATCCAATATCAAGCGGATTAAAATTTACCTTTCAGATGGACAAATGGCGGCAGTTGTTCGATCAAAAATAGCTAAACGCAGACATAGCGTCGAGAGGTTGCGATGAGTATTGAAAGACTTAAAAAAATGACACTGATCGGATTGCAAAAAGAAAAACAAACATTGCTGGAAAATCTACAAAATATGGGTTGTATGCACTTGCTGAGCTTACGCGCATCGGAAACAGTGCGGAAAAAAATGACATTGCCACGGGCGGATAATGCTTATAAAGCATTGCGTTTTATCAAGGATGTTAGCCAGCGGCGAAAGCAACTGGTTCGCGACACAAGTTTTGATGTTGAACAACAGGTTCAACAGATACTTGATCTAAAACAACAGTTACGTGATACAACAGATCATCTGGAATTTTTGCGTCATCGATGCACTGCGATCGAACCATGGGGGGATATCGAATTTCCTCCCCTCGAGGAGCTGGCGGGATTAAGATTGTGGTTCTATGTTTTGCCACTTGCAAAAATCAAAGTACTGGGTTCGTTGGCATTACCGTGGCAGGTAGTCCGTAAGGATCACCGCTTTGCCTATTTGGTGATAATCGCAAAACAAGAACCTGCTGGGAATTTATTACCGGTTCCACGCACGCATGTGGGCGCCTTAAGCTTGGGTGAATTGCGTGTACAACTCGCAGACGCGGAAATTCAACTCGAAGACTTAATGGCGCAGCGCCAGGCGCATACCCGTTATATTTACCTGTTAAGCATCCATCTGGCCGAGGTGGATAATATGGCTGCCTTGGATTATGCGGCACAGCAAACACGTGACGATGACGCTTTGGTCGCCATCCAGGGTTGGGTGTCTATCAATGAGTTTGAGGCGGTTGAGACTTACGCCAGAGACTCTGGACTCGTATGCCTGATCGAAGACCCAGACCCCAGCGATAATCCGCCTACCCTTATAGAACAACCTGAGCAAATGGATGCCGGGGTTGATCTTGCTTTGTTTTACCAAGTGCCCGGTTATCAGAGCTGGGATCCAACACTGTTGCTATTTGCATCGTTCTCAATTTTCTTTGCGATGATATTAGCTGATGCCGGTTATGGCCTTGTGTTATTAGCGGGTTTATTCTCTTTCTGGCGCAAACTGGGAGGTACGAAAAAAGGTTCATCGTATCGATTGCTCGCGTTGTCTTTATTTGGCTGCACCGTGATCTACGGCGTGATGGTAGGAAGCTATTTTGGTATCAGTCCACCGTCTGGGTCGGTGCTGGGACAGCTACACATTTTAAACCTACGTGACTTCGATAATATGATGCGCTTGTCCATTGCTATTGGTGTGATGCATATCGGTATTGCGAACATTATGGCTGCGTACGTTAATCGATTTAAGCTATTTGCGTTGTCAAAACTTGGTTGGATTTCTGTTATTGCCGGAGGCTTATTGTTGTGGCTGTCTGAACAGGCAAGCGATTGGCGATCAATGGGGTTATTGTTGCTGGTTAGCGGAATAATTTTGATTGTCTTGTTTAGCAGCGAACGTAAGCTGAATAAGAATTCCGACTATCTGCGGCGGATCGCTGAAGGATTGTTTAATCTTAAGGGATTGATGAATGCATTCGGTGATGTGCTGAGTTATATGCGCCTATTTGCACTGGGGTTAGCTAGCAGTTCTTTGGCTGTGACATTTAACGATCTTGCAAAGAATGTTATGGAAACATCACCGGGTTTGGGGTTGTTGGCGGCGATACTCATTCTCGTTGTCGGTCATTTGCTCAATTTGGGATTAACCTTGATGAGTGGTGTTGTGCATGGATTGAGATTGAACTTTATTGAATTTTACAATTGGGGATTATCAGATGAAGGCATTGTTTTTCAAAAATTTGCTAAAAAGGAGGTAACACTGTGAATGAATTCGTTATTGCTCTCGGGTGGATAGGTATCTTTGCTCCGATGGCCTTAGGAACGGTAGCCAGTGCCATTGGCTGTGCTATCGCAGGGCAATCGAGTATTGGCGCCATGTTGGAAACAGAAAGTGGTTATGGCCGATACATCGGTGTATCGGCGTTTCCTTCCACGTTTGTTATCTACGGAATAGTGATCATGTTCACGTTAAACCGCGTTGTTACACCGGCAAATGCCGGGGGGCTTTTTGGCGTGGGTTTATTGGTGGGTATCGCGTTGCTGTACTGTGGGATCTGGCAAGGCCGTGCCTGTGCATCAGCCATTAACGCCGCTAAAGAAAAACCAGAGATCTTTGGTTTGTCACTGGCTCCGGCTGCAATTATTGAAGGATTCGCTGTTTTCGCTTTCGTTTTTGCACTGGTTGTTAGTGCCGGTATACCGGGAGTAGAAGGATGAGTCAGGTTAGTGAGGAGCAGCGGTTAGCCAGTGGGGTTGACGAGCTAGTCGCCCGGTTGCGTGAAGAGGGCGTTACGGCAGGTCTCAATGAAGCCAAAACAATTCTTGCTGACGCCCGGCACGAAGCTAAACACATTCTCGAAAAGGCAAATGCCGACGCTCACCAGCGCTTAGAGGTTGCACGCAAGGAAGCCGAGGCTTTTCGTGACGCGGGTATTGCAGCGCTAAAAACAGCCATGCGAGACATGGTGTTGGACATGAAAGCAACACTTACAGAAGGATTCGGCGCGGATGTAAAGCGGCTGGTATCACACCAGCTACAAGACCCGCAAGTACTAAAACAGATGATATTGGAGCTGGCTGCTCGTGCACGTGACGATATCAATATGGGTAAAGTGGGCAGTGTGGAGTTTATTTTACCCGAGACTGTTATTGGCCTGGAAGAATTACGCTCTAATCCTGAGGCACTGCAAGAAGGTCCGTTAACTGAGTTTGTGTTTGGCTTAACCCGTGAGATGTTGCAAGAAGGTATTAGCTTTGCAGTCTCTGCTGATATGCCCCGTGGCATTCGGGTACAGCTTAATGACACAAACGTTGTTATCGATTTAACAGAGCAGACGGTGGCGCAGTTATTATTGCAACACCTTCAGCCCCGTTTTCGGGCCATTCTAGAAGGTGTGGTGAAATAATCTGATGAGTGAAGCTGACGCGTACGTCATGTTAATAACGAGCTTGCCCAGCACGGAAGCTTTGTTATTGGCCAAGCGTGCACCATTATCACGGATCAGGCTTGAGCAACGTCTGAGAGTGTTGACGGATGAAGATGCAAATACCCTGAGAGTAGTTGAGAATGCCGTTGATTGGCGCCAATTTCCGATTGGCGTTTCGGAGGCTGAGGTTATACAGCGCGCCCAACTCGCACTGTCTTTAATTAGTAATGAAGTTTTGCGTGCGATTGTTTGCCATCGCCTTGAGTTGCGGACCTGTATTGCTGCCTTGCGTCGTCGCTCGCGAGGTGAGGACCCACCCACAAACATCGAATGGGGATGGGGGCGATGGGTTAACCACATCGAACGTCATTGGACGGAACCCACGTTTCGTCTGGAAGGTGTCTTTCCCTGGCTGGGTGAGGCGGACAAAAAAATGAGTGAGGCTGATGTGAATGGGCTTGAGACACTGTTACTTGAACAGTCTTATCAACACTTACAACGCAATGAGTATTTGCATGCGTTCAATATCGAAGCCGTAGTTATCTATGTTCTCAAATGGAATATTGTTGATAGATTGACACGTCACAATGCCGACGCGGCGGCAAAGCGATTCGGCGATCTGACCTCGGTTGGTCTGGGAGACTACGCAACGCTATTTACCGACCCCCTCCCTGCTCATCATCATTAATGAAAATACATTTATTAAAAGCTGTTTTTCAAGGACTAGGTAATGACTAAGAACACGAATAATTCTCAAGCTCAATTATTTCCATCCCGACAACCAACTACTGCCCGAGTGGTAGCTGTGCAGGATGATTTGGTGGAGATTGAAGTGCTGAACGGAGCTGATAATAAACAGGCTGCATTGGTAAAAAACGAAATTGTCTATATTTGCCCCAGTCAGTTAAACGAGCGTGGAGAGCAAGAATGGTTAAAGGCCGAGGTGCTTCGTATTCGTGGCAAAACCGCCGATGCCCAGGTTTTTGAGAGCACGCGAGGTGTTGCTGTAGGGGATGCAGTAGAACAGAGCAATGAAATGCTGTCAGTAGAACTGGGGCCGGGCTTGTTGGGGCAGGTGTATGACGGACTCCAGGCGCCATTAGCAAAAATTGCCCAACAGTTTGGAATATTTCTCCCGCGTGGTGTTGATGTGCCGGCGCTGGACACAACAAAAAAATGGTCCTTTGTCCCCACGGTTAAAAGTGGTGCTAAGGTCGTTGCGGGTGACACCTTGGGTACGGTTATGGAAGGGCGGTTCACCCACAAAATCATGGTACCGTTTGGGTGGTTAGGAGAGTTTAATGTCGCCTGGATCCAAGAGGGAAATGTTGATGTTCACGAGCGTGTAGCGCGGCTTGAAGACACGCTGGGTAGGGAACACCCGATCGCTCTGTCACAGAAATGGCCTGTGCGTAAAATAATGCCCAGAGGGCTACTCAAGCGCAATTTATCTCGCCGGATATATCCCTCCGAACCGTTGATGACCACGCAACGATTGATTGATACCTTCTTCCCTATTGCACGAGGTGGTACAGCCTGTATTCCCGGGCCTTTTGGTGCGGGAAAAACCGTGTTACAAAATCTTATCTCGCGGCATTCGTCAGTAGATATCGTGATTATTGTTGCCTGTGGTGAGCGGGCGGGCGAAGTGGTTGAGACGATCCATGAGTTTCCACAGCTATCCGACCCAAAAACGGGTGGCACTTTAATGGATCGCACGATCATCATCTGCAACACCTCCTCAATGCCAGTGGCGGCACGCGAAGCCTCGATTTACACTGGGGTCGCGCTTGGAGAATACTATCGGCAAATGGGTTATGAAGTTTTACTGATTGCCGATTCAACTTCACGCTGGGCACAAGCGATGCGTGAAACCTCCGGTCGTTTGGAAGAAATTCCTGGCGAAGAGGGTTTCCCGGCCTATCTGGAATCATCGATCAAAAGTATTTATGAACGTGCGGGTGTCATTCAAACCAATGACGGTTCTGTGGGCAGTTTAACCATGATAGGAACAGTTTCCCCTGCCGGAGGTAATTTTGACGAGCCGGTGACTCAGTCAACACTGGCGACTGTTAAGTGTTTTTTAGGGCTCTCTGCTGATCGCGCTTACAAACGTTTTTATCCTGCTATTGACCCACTAACATCCTGGTCACGTTATTCAAGTCAGCTGGAACCCTGGTTTGATAAACATGTGGAGGAGGGATGGACTATGCGAGTTCAAGAGATGCAGGACTTGCTTGCTCGTGGCGACGAGATTGTTCAAATGATGCAGGTTACCGGTGAGGAAGGTGTGGTTTTAGATGATTTTGTTACGCATCAAAAAGCATACTTTGTCGATATGGTCTACATTCAACAGGATGCATTTGATAGCGTTGATGCTTCCGTGCCACTAGAGCGTCAGCGATTTACATTTAATAAAATTTACGACATCGTTAACCGCAATTATAACTTCAAGGATAAAGACTCAGCGCGAAATTACTTCACTCGGTTAACCGGATTATTCAAAAATTTTAATTACGCTGCACATGATACGCCAGACTACAATAATTTATTAAATGAAATTAACGGACTTTTAGCACAGGTTGACTAGTTATTGTGTTGGGTCTCACATAAAGTAACACAAGGCCCCTTTGTTTTTCTTACGTTTTGGCATTTTATATGAGAACAAAAATAGGTACTGACAAATTAACTCCCAGTGGAAAACAATGGCGGGATGAGCAAAAAAATTAATCCGTACAAACGTTACCGATTCCCGGCCGATATAATTTCGCACGCCGTTTGGCTCTATTATCGGTTTAATCTCAGTCATCGAGATGTCGAGGACTGGTTGGCTGAACGAGATATTGTCGTAAGCTATGAATCCATTCGCTTATGGTGCAACAAATTTGGACCTAGGTATGCTGGGCGGCTTACGTGTCATCATCTGGTTGCAGCTGATTATTATCGATCACTGAGACGAGGTGCCTCTAGTTCTTGGAGAACTGGGACTGCAGCATAGAGTGGCGTGCTGCTAGAATTTACAGGGATGCGTAAGTTAACTTGTCAGTACCCGCTAGCCGGAATGGCGGCAAAAAATGGAGTGTTGGTGCTGAGCTTTATCGATGTCGAAATCGCTAAGCAGAAAATCTGCAGCTAATAATGTCTTATCCTTTGATTAGATCAAGGACGCTGTATTGACCGCCACCTCAAAGCGTGTGCGTCCTGTCTGTAGCGATGATTGCCATATCAACATGGCAGGCTTGGTGCCATGTTGAGCAGTGGAGGCCGGCTCAGATGCCACTCACCATATCGTAGCACCCATACTGGGAGGTATGCTGACAGTTATGGTGCTAAATCTCCTGATTTTTGCCGGTGATCTACAGCTTTATTTTGCAGTATCAGAAAAAATAAAAAGATAGAGTGGGTCTAGAAGATGCGATTAAAGCGGCCTAGTGAACCGCTGCATGTTTATAGCGATTTTCTTGGTTAATCTGCAGGCTTGTTATGTGTAATAAAAATTCGAGATATAGAATGAATACGGCATTACAGGAATTACTTGAAAAGTATAAATCTGATGAAGAATCAGTATTCAATACCTGGTTCATCAATAACGATGAGTGTTTGAAGGCCTTTCGTCCAATTCGCCGTGAGGCTCAAACAATAATACAAGAGATCAAGGCTAAGGAGTTCGGAAACGATTATAAAGATTCATCCTTAGAGTTCGTCTTAAACTGTCTCACAAAACAAAAGCCAGCATTTGTTGGCGCATCACATACCTTCTACAGGGAACCAAAGCTTCGAATATCCAGATATTTATGAGAATAAGGTGGCATTGGGTCAGTTTCTTTAAAATTGCTGTAACGCTACATGTACCTTTGGTGAGAACAAAGAAACCCTAAAGAAAATGGCCAAAGTAGTCAGCTGAACTAGCTTTAAGAATCTTATAGTATGAATATAAAATAAGGCATATTAGATGCTTTCCAGTCAGGTAATGCTTAGGGCTGCCATTTATTAATGGCATGAATACATTTTTATGATGCATTTTAATATGGTAATTACTTTTAGTGTGACCTTGCGATTTATAGTCATTCTGGTGTTACAAGTAGTTGGAGTAATGCAGGTTGCTGCGGCAGGTTTGAGTCAAAATATCCAACTTAACCCGGCCGAAAAGGCTTGGCTTGCCGATCACAAAGAAATTGTTTTGGCCTCGACCAGTGATTTTTACCCGTTTGAATTTTTTGATGACAAGGGAAGTTATCGTGGTGTTTCTATGGATTATTTTGCTCTTATTGAAAAGCGCTTAGGGTTTCGTTTCAAGATCGTGCCATCTGTAGATCGTGACAAGAGTCTTGCACAAATAAGGTCTAAGGACGTTGATATGATGGTTCTTACCTCGACAGAGGGTGAGGGCTATGATGGGTATATGTTATTCACGCAGCCGCACATTACCATGCCCGGGGTAATTATTGGTAAACAAGAGTATAAAACCCTCGATAAGCTAAAGGGTAAAAAGCTGGCAGTAGTCTCTGGAACACAATGGGAAGACTTTATTTCAAACAGTTTTGAACATGTACAGTCAGTGCCTGTCCCGGATATGGCGAGCGGTCTAGAGTTGGTGTCACTGAATAAAGTTGATGCACTGTTAAGTGATATGGCGACATCGTCGTACTATATTCATCGAGAAGGCATGACCGATATACACATTGTTGGAAGTGTTGAGAAAGATCTTGAAATCCGCCTTGCGATCCGAAAGGACTGGCCAGAGTTAAAGCATATTATGGAAAAGGCCCTGAAAAGTATCAGCGCTGATGAAAAGAAAACGATAACTAGGCAGTGGATACATCTTAAGCAGCCAACATTGTTGCTAGATCCAACTTTTTGGATGATTGCTTTTGCTGTTCTGATGATTATTTTGTTAATGATAATGTCGATATTGATATGGAATTACACTCTAAAAAAGCAGGTTTTACAAAGAACTCAATCATTGAGTATCGAATTACAACGCCGTCAAAAAGCTGAATCAGAATTGCAATCTACTCACGCCGACCTCATTAAATCACACCGTGAGTTGAAGCAAACCCAGTTGCACCTGATACATGCGGAGAAGATGGAATCCGTTGGGCTTCTTGCCGCTGGTGTTGCACATGAAGTTAAAAACCCGCTTGCAGTGATCATGTTGGGAATGGATTATGTTGCTTCTGTATTAAGTGATAAGGATGTAGACACCACAGCCTTACAGGACATGAATGATGCCGTGAGTCGGGCTGATTCCGTCATAAACAGTCTGCTGGATTTTTCTAGAGAAGAAACACTGAACAGAAGTGCGAGTGATCTCAACAAGGTTATCGACGACTCCCTATATCTGGTGAAGCATGAACTTGCTCACAATAATATTGATATTGTAAAGGTGCTTGATGAGTCCATACTTGAGGTCTTGCTCGATACAAATAAAATCCAGCAGGTGTTTGTCAACTTGTTTATGAATGCGACACAGGCAATGAAAACCGGTGGTACTATAAAAATATCAACCTTTCAAACTAAAATAGATGCCAAAGATCACATTCAGATTTTATCAAAGAATGTACTTTATGTAGGACAGCATGTTGTTATTGCCGAAGTTAGTGATGACGGCCCGGGGGTTGATGATAAGCAGTTGCAAAAACTATTTGACCCTTTTTACACGACAAAACCGATTGGTGAAGGCACAGGGCTTGGTTTGTCAATCGCAAGGAATATTGTGGATTTACATGATGGTGCTATTGAAGTGAAAAATTTAGATACTGGCGGTTTGTTATTTAATATTATTTTGCCGACAATTGAGGGTTAATATCCATATGAAAAGAAAAATTCTTATTGTTGATGATGAAGTTACCATTACCAGAATGGCTAAATTAAATTTAGAAGGTACTGGCCTCTATGAGGTGCGAACTGAAAATAAAGGAACGCGTGCAGTCCAGGCAGCCCGTGAGTTTAGACCAGACCTTATTTTTCTGGATGTAATGATGCCAGATCTGTCCGGCGATGAAATTTCCACTATTATTAAGAACGATGATGACCTGAAAGGTATCAAGCTGGTATTCCTTACGGCAATAGTAACACGGAATGAAACAGCGGATGGTCGTAACGAAATCGGAGGAAACCAATTTCTAGCTAAACCGGTCAAACTCAAGGATCTTTTATACGCTATTGATCAACAACTGAACATTAATTGAGGCACTATAAAACTGCCGAGTACATGAACTCACCGATAGATGGTCAAGGCGTCCGGTTATTATACAAATGCACTCACTGTGAAAAATTTGACCGGTTCTTCTTTCTGAGAATCGGCGGTAATAAAAGTGGGCGCTGGCTAATGAAAAGGGGACATTTTTCGGCATGGGAAATAACAGGGGAGACAAACGTAGAGAGACTTGTCGGTGCACATGCAGGCTACTATAAAAAAGGGTTAATTTGTGAAGATCAAGGGTAGGAATTGATGCTTTTGGTTATTACCGAAGAATAGTCGAAGAAACTATTGATATACTTTTATCTGAGATTGCAGATCTTATATCAGGCGATGTAGAAAAATATAATGATGCTTTCTAAAACAAAAGACAGTAACTGCAGAAAAAATTGATCTAGTCAAAGATCTTCTTTTTACCATTCTACGTCCAGATGGTGTGAGCCATCTATCAGCATTACATTTAGCTTTAATCCAAGGTTTTCACGCAAAATCGGATGAAGATTGCTTAGACTTAGCACAACATTGTCGAGAGGTTTTTGTGTTCTTAGTAAATCAATCTGAGGAGAATAAAAAACATCAAAATCATTTTCAATCAGTATGCATAAACTATAGTAAATGTTAGATTTTTGAGGGCTAACGTATGAGAATTACGGTGAAGAAATTAACAGAGTACTCTTGGATTTTGCGGCCTTTCTTTTGGAATCAGAAAAGAAAGTATGGCGTAATACTTCAACCGGGCTTACTTTGGGCAAGAGTTCCTAAGTTGTTCGCAGCGGTCGCCGTGCTTTACGGTGTACTGGATCGAAAGAGCTCGCCATTGGACCCTATATTGCGCTCATTAGTTACGGTAAGAGTGTCACAAATCAATTGGTGTCGGTTCTGTGTTGATATCAATTCTGCCACTTTAGGCAAACGCTCTGGTTCAATGGAAAAAGTTGAGAATCTTGCTCAATGGAAAGAAAGTGATCTCTTCGATGATAAGGAGAAGGTGGTTCTTGAATACACGGAAGCTGTTACTTATTCAGATCAACAGGTAACCGACCAAATGGTAGACCGATTAAAAATCTTTTTTGACGAGGATAGTATTGTAGAATTAACCGGGCTTATCGCATTCCAAAACTTATCCAGTAAGTTCAATAGCGCTTTAGATGTACCATCTCTGGGTTTTTGTAAACTTCCAGATGCACCTGAAGCCACCCCGTAAATAATACCGTTTATTTGAAAATTAATGAGCACAATAATGAAAATATACGATGACATAAGATTGCTAATTTTGGGTTTGTCTTCGGTATCGAGCATGTCTGGAAATTGAAGAAAAACACCACGATTGTAGTGATGCCATTTATATTTCAGGAGACTGAAAGCATGGGTGCTAAGGATACCTTTTATAGATTCAATAGCCTGAATATAATTGGCCACCAAGATCTGACACCTCGATGATGTATGTTTCTATCCAGCAAGATTAATTTGTCAGTACCATCGAATGGTAAGAAGAAGTGATATGACACAGCTAGCTATCATTGATGCGTATAAAGAGTTTGTGGCTTCTATTGGTCTCACATAAAGTGACACAAGGCCCCCCTTTAGTTTTCTTAGGTTTTGGCATTTTATCCAAAAAAATTTGATAAATTCTGAGGCAATGTCTTTTATGTTCTTGGTTCTGTAGCCGCATAGAATCATGTGATGACGAAAAAATCGCTAGCTAAATATCTGATCAGACTTAGGGTTAGAGCATTATCTATATTGGGAATTTACTCAGTTTCAAAATCGGGTTAGGTGGCTCATCACTTATTTTTACGTAAGATGATAATTTTTACTGTCCAAACAGATACGTTAACTATCTGTTACGTATCAATTAGGCTGCCACCTAAAAATTTTTCATTTTGAGTAATTAATTTTATCTTCGGCGAATAACTCTTCCAGTTCCTGTGCAGCTTCGTAAGATGTTTTTATCAACATTTTTTGATCACCTCGGTAGGCATATTGTTTGTTCAAGGTTTCAGCATCATGTTGGTAAAACCGCTCTCTTACATGAGCTGCTTTATCTGATGAGAGCCCTAACGATAATAGAATTTTTTCCGCGAGATGAATGCTCGATAACAAGGTGTCACGAATAATGACATCCGCACCCACAGCACGAAGTCGCATTTCATGCATACGTGTACGAGCGCGGGCATATAATTTGATGTTGGGGTATTCACGTTTAACTAGTTCGGAAATCTTTAATGAGGTTTCAATATGGCCTATTGCAAGTACAAATATTTCTGCCTTTTCTGTACTGGCGGTATCTAGAAGCTGTTTTTGTGATGCATCACCATAATAAACTTTATTGCCAAGCCTACGGACAAAATCGACGTGATTAGGATCAATTTCTATTGCTGTAAAATGAATTTCCTGTGTTCGGATTATCCTTGAAATAATTTGACCAAATCGCCCAAAACTACTTGGTCAGTGACAGGTTGGTGGAATGAACAGTGTGCCCGCCGTGAGCGAGACTTGGTAATGGCATTGCGCGCATTCGAAGGAATGGCGCGTACTAATAGTGTAGCCATGAACATGCCCATAACGCGGCCAAAAAATTTCCGGCTAATGTTGCAGCGCCAACGCCTGCGTGCAGGCTTCTTCTGATCCATAGCGCTGCTGCCAGCCCAACAGATCCGTTTGTTTTGTGTTCATGATGTAACCCCTTATCTTGTTGATCATAAAAGGTTGGTTTGGACATGCTGAGAATAGCTTATAGATATATTACTTTACTGTTAACTATTTGATTTTTCTTTGCGTGACAAATACGTACCAACACTTGCACAAAGCCCTGACTAAGTGCACATTAACGCCGAATGGTGAGCACGGAAAAAATATTATAACATATTGATTAATAAGAAAAATTTGATAGATGTTTGATATGTATTACCGACAGTATTGAGATCAGCGGCTTGATCTCACTAGGCTCCACCAATTAAAGAAAAAGGCCACCCGTAGGAGGGGGTGGCCTTTTTCTTAAGAGAGGTGGGCTGAACTAATTTCTCTATCACAATAACCAGTTATTCTACTGCTTCCGCGACTTTCAAAGCACTGAGCAGTTCATGAATTGCAATAGGTTCTTCAAGTGATTTTTTTCGGATTTCCTTGTACATACGGCCAGCGACTACTGGGTCAAGTTTACACCATTGCAAGTTATACTTGGCTGCTGTGCTGGCTTCTAGCGCTTGGATGAAGTCTATAATTGTGACGTGTGTTGCGCCAGCCAAATAGTCCTTTGATAGCTCACTGGCTTCTTTTTCTAGTTGGTGTAACTCTGTTTGTTCCCCGTCTGCTTGTACCATTCTAACTTCCCATTAATTTAGATATAAATCGTTATAGTTGTTTGTATTAATATGTGGGAACCATACAGAATGGCGAGGGACGTTTCAAACGCTTGTCACAATTTATTTTTTAGTGTGCAGCTGAGTAGTACCAGTTAGCTAAAAAAACACCAAGACCTTGATCTGGAGAGGGTTTTAGCGTGACCGGTAAAACAGTCATTGATGTGACATTTTGAGCAAATATGCATCATTCATTGACAAGATAGGGCTGTATTTTATACGGGTTGGTAAACCTTGTTCTTTGGTGAAGTTTAAGTTGCTCGCCAATGCAAATATAGTAACGGTGGGGCGTTTTAGTCTACTGTTGTTTGTTATTCTGAGATTAACTATATAACTATAACTATTTGAAGATGGACATAAAAAAGCCGCTCTGTTACCAGAACGGCTTTTAAGTCTTTTAGCTTGGCGGCTTTGCTTAGCCTGGGTAGTCTCGTTGGGTATATCCTGTGTAACGTTGACGTGGGCGACCAATTCGGTATGGGTTACTGAGCATTTCGTTCCAGTGGGCGATCCAGCCAATAGTGCGGCCTGTAGCAAAAATTACAGTAAACATTTCTGGTGAGATGCCAATTGCTTTCATGATAATGCCGGAGTAAAAGTCTACATTTGGATAGAGTTTCTTTTCGACAAAATAATCATCTTCTAGAGCAATTTTTTCGAGTCGTTTGGCAATTTTTAGCAGAGGCTCATTTTCCAGCCCAAGTTCTGCTAAAACCTCATCGCAGCTTTCTTTCATTACTTTTGCGCGAGGGTCAAAGTTTTTGTATACCCTGTGCCCAAAGCCCATCAAGCGGAAAGAATCTTCTTTATCTTTGGCGCGAAGAATAAATTCGTCGATTTTTGATTCATCGCCAATTTCTTCAAGCATTTCAAGTACAGCTTGGTTTGCGCCGCCATGTGCAGGGCCCCAAAGAGCAGCAATGCCGGCTGCAATACAAGCAAATGGATTTGCACCAGAAGAGCCTGCCAGTCGTACAGTGGATGTTGATGCATTCTGTTCGTGATCTGCATGCAATAGGAAAATCCGATCCATTGCTTTGGAAAGCACAGGACTAATATTGGCTTCAACACCGGGTGTGCCAAACATCATGTTCAGGAAATTTTCTGAGTAACTGAGGCTGGTATCTGACGCAACATAGGGGAGGCCAGAAAAATGTTTGTGACACATGGCAGCAATAATAGGCATTTGACCTACCAATCTGTGCGTTGTCATGATTCTATCTTCAGCGTTGGCCACGTCTGTGGAGTCATGGTACAAGGCTGAGATGGCACCCACCACGCCACATAACATGGCCATAGGGTGGGAGCCTTGTTTAAAGCCAGATAGGAACGTTTCTACGCAGCCATCTACAGTGCTGTGTGACTTTATGGTCTCTTCATAAGCTTTTTTCTCCGAATCGGTAGGTAGTTCGCCGTTCAGTAGTAAGAAGCAAGTTTCAAGAAAATCAGACTTTTCTGCAAGTTGTTCAATGGGGTAGCCTCGGTGTAAAAGAACACCCTTTCCTCCATCGATAAAGGTAATTGCCGACTCACAAGAGGCTGTAGCGCCGAAGCCGGGATCGAACGTAAAGCATCCTGTCTCCGGGACTCTGGCAATGTCGATAACATCTTGACCTAGTGTACTGTTTAGAACCGGTAGCTCTATAGAAGTGTCTGTACCTTCTTCAGAGAGGTGGAATTTCTTGTTGCTCATTGGATTCTCCTACGAGTCCTAGTCTATGTTGGCAAATTGTTAATAAAGTTTGCGAACTCAAAAACCGAGGCCGCAAACTATAGCTTCCTCGATTGATTTGTCAATTTTACTGTGTGATTTCTTTACATAGGTCAAATGAATGCCGGATATCGGTAAACCTTATGTCATCATGAGTTCGTCCATTGTAATCGTTACGCAATGTTTCTATAATTTGCCACCAATTTAGCCCGGCATGCAAGAAATGTTTGCCGATTCCCCTGCTTTTATTTCTGCTTCTCTGCAGATATAAGGTGTATATATCGTGAACAAAAAAAGACCTGTAAATCTAGATATTGGAACTATTCAGCTTCCAATTACTTCTTATGTGTCCATTCTTCATAGGGTTTCCGGTGTTGTGCTGTTTGCAGCCATTGCCATTTTTCTGTGGGTATTGGATGCAAGCCTCTCCTCCGAAGAAAGCTTTAATGCGGTTAAAGAATGTATGAGTGGTACCTTCTACCAGCTCATCATTTGGGCATCTTTGGCGGCGCTGGCCTACCACATGGTGGCGGGTATACGTCACCTGATTATGGATTTTGGTATTGGCGAAACCTTAGAAGGTGGCCGATTAGGTGCGAAGGTTGTTTTCATCATCGCAGCGGTACTAATTATTCTGGTGGGAGTTTGGGTATGGGCATGATTACCAACGTTACAAGTTTTGGCCGCAGCGGGTTGTCTGATTGGCTTCTTCAACGTACGACAGCCGTTGTTATGGCAATATATGTTGTTTTTGTCACTTTTTACCTGCTGACCAACCCTAACCTAGATTATAGCCAGTGGCTGGCGTTGAATAGCCATATTTGTATGAAAGTTTTAAACGTTCTTACAGTTTTGTCCATTGCGATACATGCTTGGATTGGCCTGTGGGCTGTCTTGACTGACTATGTAACGGTCCGTCTACTTGGACCTAAAGCGACACCACTGCGTATATTTTTCCAGTTGGGCATGATTACCATCACTTTGGTATATCTCATTTGGGCACTTGATATTGTTTGGGGAATCTGAATCCATGAGTAGTAGCATAAGAACTATTTCTTTTGATGGGCTTATTGTCGGAGGTGGCGGTGCTGGTATGCGCGCTGCGCTACAGTTAGCCCAGTCTGGTTATAAAACAGCGGTAATTACTAAGGTATTTCCGACGCGTTCACATACTGTGTCTGCCCAAGGTGGTATTACTTGTGCCATCGGCAGTGACGACCCCAATGATGATTGGCGTTGGCATATGTACGATACGGTTAAGGGCTCCGATTATATTGGCGACCAAGATGCCATTGAATATATGTGCTCAGTAGGTCCTGAGGCTGTATTTGAATTAGAGCACATGGGTTTACCTTTCTCTCGTACCGAAGAAGGTCGTATCTATCAGCGTCCTTTTGGTGGACAGTCCAAAAATTTTGGTGAAGGTGGACAGGCTGCACGTACATGTGCTGCTGCTGACCGTACGGGTCATGCGTTGTTGCATACCCTTTATCAAAACAATATTAAGAATAACACGGTATTTTTTAACGAATGGTTCGCCGTCGATCTGGTAAAAAATGCAGATAATGCCGTTGTTGGTGTTATTGCTATTGATATCGAGACAGGTGAAACCGTTTTTGTTAAGTCTAAGGCCACAGTGATTGCCACTGGTGGTGCTGGTCGAATTTATGCCTCAACCACTAACGCCCACATTAACACGGGTGATGGTATTGGCATGGCACTTCGTGCTGGCTTCCCGGTTCAAGATATTGAAATGTGGCAGTTCCATCCAACCGGTATTGCTGGTGCAGGTGTACTTGTTACTGAAGGGTGCCGTGGTGAAGGTGGTTATTTGGTCAATAAAGATGGCGAGCGCTTTATGGAGCGTTACGCACCGAATGCTAAAGACCTTGCTGGCCGAGACGTTGTTGCCCGTTCGATGGTGCTTGAAATTCTAGATGGCCGTGGGTGTGGTGAGAATGGCGACTACGTTTACCTGAAGCTGGACCATTTAGGCGAAGAGGTATTGGAAAGCCGTTTACCTGGTATCTGTGAGCTGTCACGTACCTTTGCTCACGCCGATCCAGTTAAAGACTTGATTCCAGTTGTTCCGACCTGTCACTATATGATGGGTGGCATTCCCACCAATGTTGATGGTCAGGCGCTGTCACTTGATGCTGAGGGTAACCCTGAAGTTATTGAAGGGCTCTTTGCTTGTGGTGAAGCGGCCTGCGTATCTGTTCATGGTGCGAACCGTTTGGGTGGTAATTCGTTGTTAGATCTCGTGGTATTCGGCCGTTCTTCGGGTCTGTTTATTGAAAAAGCTTTACGTGAAGGGATCAACCTTGAAGATCCTACAGAAGAGCACATCAAAGCGGCCATGTCTGGCCTAGAACGTATCAATAACAGCGCTAGTGATGGCGAGGGTGCGGCAGAACTTCGTTCAGAACTTCAGGACATTATGCAAAAACACTTTGGTGTGTTCCGCCGCGGTGACTTTATGGCAGAGGGTATTAAGAAGCTTGCTGCGCTACGTCCACGTATCGAAAATGTACGTCTGGATGATAAGAGCAATGCTTATAACACCGCTCGAATCGAAGCGCTGGAGTTACAAAATCTCTTTGAAGTGGCAGAAGCCACTGCCATTACGGCAGAAGAGCGTAAAGAAAGCCGCGGTGCTCACGCCCGAGAAGATTATGCTGATCGCGATGACGTGAATTGGCTGTGTCATTCTATGTATTTCCCCGCCGATAAAACCGTTGGCAAGCGTGATGTAAACTTTTCACCCAAGACCATGGAAGCTTTCGCACCGAAAGCCCGTGTCTATTGATAAGGGTCTGTTGAGCCATGTTGAAAGTAAGTGTATATCGTTACAACCCCGAAACGGACGAAGTGCCGTATATGCAGGACTATGAAGTTGACACCGCAGGCAAAGATCTGATGGTGCTTGACGTTCTGGAACTGTTGAAGTCTCAGGATACCTCACTGTCCTATCGCCGTTCTTGTCGTGAGGGTGTGTGTGGATCTGATGGCATGAATATTAATGGCAAAAATGGATTGGCTTGTATTATGCCTTTATCCGAGTGCGTGAAGGGCGGCAAGTTAATACTCCGCCCACTTCCGGGTTTGCCGGTAATTCGCGATCTTGTTATCGATATGAGCCAGTTCTACGCTCAGTACGAGAAAATCCAACCCTACTTGGTGAATAATGAGCCTGCTCCCGCTATTGAGCGTCTGCAGTCACCGGAAGACAGGGAAAAACTGGATGGTCTTTACGAATGTATTCTCTGTGCGTGTTGTTCGACGAGTTGTCCGTCTTTCTGGTGGAATCCTGATAAATTTATCGGTCCTGCTGGATTGATTCAAGCTTATCGGTTTTTGATTGATAGCCGTGATACGGATACTGAAAACCGTTTGGCTAATCTCGATGACCCATTCAGTGTTTTCCGTTGTCATGGTATTCAGAACTGTGTTGCCGTTTGCCCTAAAGGTTTGAATCCGACCAAAGCGATAGGACATATTCGTAACATGCTTTTGAAAAGTGCTACTTAAGGGGCATTGAAGTACAATCTGTCAGGCCCTCATAGAGGGCCTTGATCATTCCTCATACTAACTATAGGGAAACATCGATGCCTGAAAGCATCATGCAGCAATTTCTGCGCAGCTCTCATCTTTCTGGTGGGAATGCAGCATATATCGAAGAGTTGTACGAAACCTACCTTCATGATCCGAATGGCGTGACTGACGAATGGCGCTCTTTCTTTGATTCTCTTCCTCGTGTAAATGGCCATAGCGGTCCTGATGTGTCGCATGCCACCGTGCAGTCGCATTTTGAACTAATGGGGCGACGTCGAGCAAGGCCTGTTCCAGCGCCAGGTTCTGGCGGCATGAATGTTGAGCACGAGCGCAAGCAAGTTAAGGTTCTTCAGCTTATCAGTTCCCACCGAAACCGTGGTCACCAGAAGGCGAGCCTGGATCCTCTTGGGCTCTGGTCTAGGGACAAAGCACCGGACCTTGACCTATCGTTTCATGGGTTAACGGATGCCGATTTGGATACCACATTTCAATGTGGCACGCTTTTTTTCGGTAAACAGGAAACGACGTTAAAAGAGATTATTTCCGCGCTTGAAGAGACGTATTGTCGTCATGTTGGTGTGGAGTTTGGACAGGTTACGGATTTAGCTGAAAAGCAATGGCTGCAACAGCGCTTTGAAAGCGTACGTTCCAAGCCTAGCTATGATGATGAGATGCGTAAGCATGTCTTGCAGCGCTTATCTGCTGCTGAAGGCCTAGAACGACATCTTGATTCTAAATACCCTGGAACGAAACGTTTTGGTCTAGAGGGTGGTGAATCTATGATTCCCATGCTGGACGGAATGATTGAGCGAGCAGGGGAATATGGTGCAAAAGAAGTTGTACTGACCATGGCCCACCGGGGTCGTCTTAATGTCTTGGTCAATGTTCTTGGTAAAAACCCCGCTGAATTATTTGCTGAATTTGAAGGTAAGAGACATGTTGATACCTCCGGTGATGTTAAATATCACCAAGGTTTTTCATCAAATGTTATGACACCAGGTGGAGAAATTCACTTGGCATTAATGTTTAACCCGTCCCACTTGGAGATTGCGGCTCCCGTTGCTGAGGGATCTGCTAGGGCTCGTCAAGATCGTCGACAAGATACAGAAGGGAATCATGTAGTTCCTATTGTTATGCATGGCGATGCAGCTTTTGCTGGGCAGGGCGTGGTGATGGAAACATTCCAAATGTCGCAACTCCGTGGTTACAAAACGGGCGGATCAATACATTTGGTGATCAATAATCAGGTTGGCTTTACGACTAACCTAAGAGAGGATGCTCGTTCAACAGAATACTGTACTGATATTGCGAAGATGGTGCAGGCGCCTATTATCCACGTAAATGCTGATGACCCTGATGCAGTAATGTTTGCTACTTTTCTAGCAATGGATTATCGATATCAGTTCAAAAAAGATATTGTCATTGATTTGGTTTGTTACCGTCGTCGTGGTCACAACGAAACCGATGAGCCTTCTTCAACTCAACCATTGATGTATCAACTCATCAAAAAGCATAAGACCACGCGTGCGCTCTATGCTGAAAAATTGGTTAATGAGGGCATTCTCACTCAACAGGATGCGGACAGCCTTCTTACTGATTATAGGGATACCCTTGATCGCGGTGAAAATGTTGTTAATAAACTGGTATCCGAGCCGGATGAGGCTCCATTTGTTGATTGGACACCCTATCTTGATCAGGACTGGACGACGCCCGCAGATACGACTTACCCTCTGAAAAAACTCCAAGATCTTGCTGAAAAGATTACCCATGTACCCGAAGGCATTGTGATACAACGCCAAGTAGAGAAAATCTACGAAGACAGGCGGAAAATGGCCGGCGGAGCATTAGCGCTGAATTGGGGTATGGCCGAGTTACTTGCTTATGCAACGCTACTTGACGAAGGTTATCCGATCCGAATGACTGGGCAGGATATTGGTCGAGGAACTTTCTCTCATCGTCATGCTGTCGTGCACAATCAACGTGATGGCCAAAGCTATATTCCACTTAAAACATTACCAAAGAAACCCTCAGATTTTGAGATTTATGATTCTTATTTGTCGGAGGAGGCAGTTTTAGGTTTTGAGTATGGTTATGCCTCTACTTCGCCCTCTGGTCTGGTGATTTGGGAAGCACAATTCGGTGATTTTGCTAACGGCGCTCAAGTCGTTATTGATCAGTTTATCACCAGCGGCGAACATAAATGGGGCCGTATGTGTGGCCTGACGATGCTATTACCCCATGGTTACGAAGGGCAGGGACCCGAGCATTCATCCGCACGTTTAGAGCGTTATTTACAACTCTGTGCTGAACATAATATCCAAGTTTGTATCCCTACCACGCCTGCACAGGTTTACCATATGATCCGCCGTCAGGCGATCAGACCCATGCGTCGTCCTTTAGTCGTCATGAGTCCAAAATGGATCCTGCGTCATAAGCTGGCAACATCTTCACTGGAAGATTTGGCCAATGGTGAATTCCAAAATCTTATTCAGGATGTTGAGGTTGACAAAGCTAAGGCCCGTCGACTTATTCTTTGTTCTGGTAAAGTTTATTACCACCTTTATGAAGCTCGTCAGGAAAAAGGTATTGATGATATTGCCTTGGTTCGTATTGAGCAGTTGTATCCCTTCCCGGACAAAGAGTTGCTTGAAGTGCTCAAAGGTTATGTCAATCTGGAAGATGTGGTCTGGTGTCAAGAAGAACCGATAAACCAAGGTGCGTGGTATAGCAGTCAACATCATATGCGTCACGTACTCGGAATGTTTAACGAGAACCTGTTTTTAAGATATGTTGGTCGAGAAGCATCAGCTGCTCCGGCGTGTGGATACATGTCAGCTCATCTAGAACAGCAGGAAAAATTCATTAACGAAGCTTTGAGCTATTAAGTGGCGGTTATACCGTTATTCTTGATCAAGGAAATGAAAAAAAATGAGTATTGAAATTAAGGCACCAACTTTTCCTGAGTCTGTTCAGGAAGGAAGTATTGCTACATGGCATAAACAACCCGGCGACCCTGTAACAAGAGATGAGCTTTTGGTTGATATTGAAACAGATAAAGTTGTTCTAGAGGTCGTTGCCCCTGCTGATGGAACTTTGACAGAAGTATTCAAAGGGGAGGGTGATATTGTCCTCAGTAATGAGGTTCTAGCACTGGTGGTTGCAGGTGAGGTCACTGCTACTGCTCCAGTTGCAGTAGCAGCAGAAAGCGCTGTTGCCGAGGAAGAAAAAATTGCCAGCCCGGCAGCAAGAAAGCTTGCTGATGAGCGTGGTATTGATCTGCAGCAAGTCGCAGGTAGTGGCAAAGACGGACGGATTACCAAAGAAGATGTCGTTTCTTGGCAGGCTCCGAAAGCAGCTGCGGCTGCCTCAGCGCCAATCTCGGCTCCAGTACAACCTTCCCCAGTAGTAAAGGAAACAGTTAGTCCTGTTGCCCTTGGTGATCGTGTAGAAAAAAGAGTTCCAATGACGCGTATGCGTACACGTATTGCTGATAGGTTGCTACAAGTTACTCAGACCACTGCAATGCTCACGACCTTCAATGAGGTCGATATGCATCGTATTATGGACCTTCGCTCAGAGTTTAAAGATGAATTTACCAAGATGCACAATGGTACTCGTCTTGGCTTTATGGGTTTCTTTGTCCGTGCAGCAACGGAAGCGCTAAAACGTTTTCCTACTGTTAATGCCTCCATCGACGGTAATGATGTTGTCTATCATGGTTATCAGGATGTAGGCGTTGCGGTATCTACCGATAAAGGTCTCGTGGTTCCTGTACTGCGTGATGCAGACAATATGAGTATTGCCGAAGTTGAAAACACCATTGCAGAATTCGGTGCAAAAGCACGTGATGGCAAGCTGACTATTGAAGAAATGACGGGTGGAACCTTTACCATCACTAATGGTGGAGTGTTTGGTTCGTTGTTATCAACACCTATTTTGAACCCACCGCAAGCAGCCATTTTGGGGATGCATTCTATCAAGGAGCGCCCAGTTGCAGAAAATGGCCAAGTAGTCATTCGTCCTATGATGAACCTTGCTTTGTCCTATGATCATCGTCTTATCGATGGTAAGGAAGCAGTTAGATTCTTGGTAGCTATTAAGGAAATGATTGAAAACCCAGCTAAGATTTTACTTGAAATTTAGTCGATAATATATTGATATAACTGAGATTTTATATGTCTGATAATTATGATGTCATTGTTATAGGTGCCGGCCCAGCAGGGTATGTAGCGGCAATCAGGGCAGCACAACTAGGGTTGAAAACAGCCTGTATTGAAAAGTGGAAAAACCCTGAAGGGAAAGGAGTTAATGGCGGTACTTGTCTAAATGTGGGTTGTATTCCCTCAAAGGCATTGCTGGATAGCTCCTACAAATACCATGAAGCCAAAACTGATTTAGCCACGCATGGCATCAGTACTGGTGATGTAGGTATTGATGTTGAAGCGATGGTCGATAGAAAAGGTAAAATTGTTAAACAATTAACAGATGGTATTGCCGGCCTCTTTAAAAGCAATGGTGTTACGTCATTATTTGGTAGCGGTAAACTGCTCGCCGGTCGCCAGGTTGAATACACGGATCACGAAGGCAAGGCAGAGATTCTCTCTGCAGGTAACGTCATTATAGCTACAGGTTCTCAGCCTATTGATATTCCCGTAGCTCCAGTCAATGGAGACACTATTATTGACTCTACTGGTGCCCTTGACATTACAGCGGTGCCAAAAAGGCTCGGCGTCATTGGTGCTGGTGTCATTGGATTGGAATTGGGTAGTGTTTGGAATCGAGTCGGCAGCAAAGTAGTGCTACTTGAGGCGATGGATGATTTTCTGGCTATTATGGATCAGCAAATTGCCAAAGATGCCAAAAAAATATTTACCAAACAAGGTTTGGATATTCGTCTCAGCTGTCGTGTTACTGCGAGTGAAGTAAAAGGCAAGGAAGTAGTTGTTACTTATCAGGATAGTGATGGTAAGGAGGCACAAGAGACTTTTGACAAGTTGATTGTTTGTGTAGGTCGTCGTCCCTATACAGAAAGTTTGTTGGCCGCTGATAGTGGTGTCAATCTTGATGAACGAGGTTTTATCTTCGTTAATGATCAGTGTGCGACCAACGCCCCTGGTGTTTGGGCCGTAGGTGATGTTGTTCGAGGTCCAATGTTGGCGCATAAAGGTTCAGAAGAGGGTGTCATGGTTGCTGAGCGTATAGCCGGCCAGAAGACACAGATGAATTACGATATTATTCCTAATGTCATCTACACTCATCCTGAAATTGCTGCGGTAGGTAAGACAGAGGAACAACTGAAGCAAGCTGGTGAATCTTATAGCGTGGGCATTTTTCCCTTTATTGCTAGTGGTCGAGCTATGGCTGCCAATGAGACAGATGGGATGGTGAAAATGATTGCCCATGCTGGCACGGATAGAATTCTTGGTTGTCATATTATTGGCCCCAGTGCTGCAGATTTAGTGCAGCAGGTGGCTATTGCTATGGAGTTTGGCTCAACTGCAGAAGACATTGGTATGACCGTGTTTGGTCATCCAACATTGTCAGAAGCCGTGCATGAGGCTGCGCTGGCAGTCAATGGTCACGCGATTCATATTCCAAACCGTAAAAAACGTAAATAATTACTCCTCAGATAAACTTCACAAGTATCGCTGGCTTGTGGAGTTTTTTCGTTAAAAACCCCATGACATCAGCAAACGGAAAAAACTATGAACTTACATGAATATCAGGCAAAACAGCTTTTTGCTGAATATGGCCTTCCGGTTTCAGAAGGCGTGGCTGCTGAAACAGTACCTGAAGCGGTTGCAGCCGCCGACGTTATCGGTGGAGACCGCTGGGTTGTGAAAGCACAGGTACACGCTGGTGGTCGAGGTAAAGCCGGTGGAGTAAAACTGGTGACCTCTAAAGCAGAGATTGAAACGTTCGCTCGCCAGTGGCTAGGCAAGCGTTTAGTGACTTATCAAACGGATGCTGGTGGCCAGCCTGTCAGCCGTATTCTGGTTGAGCCTTGTAGCGATATTGATCAGGAATTGTATCTAGGCGCGGTAATTGATCGCTCCACAAGACGTGTTGTCTTCATGGCCTCCACAGAAGGTGGTGTAGAAATTGAGAAGGTTGCTGAAAAAACACCTGAAAAAATTCTCAAAGCAACGATTGATCCGCTAACGGGTGCTCAGCCATACCAAGCTCGCGAGTTGGCATTCAAGTTGGGTTTGAATCCAACTCAAATCAAACAGTTTACCCATTTGTTTTTAGGACTGTCTAAATTATTCCATGATCTTGATTTAGCACTGTTGGAAATCAATCCATTAGTTATTACAGCTGAAGGCAATCTCCACTGTCTGGACGGTAAGATCAATATTGATGGTAATGCTATGTACCGTCAGCCAAAACTGCGCGAAATGCATGATCCTTCTCAAGATGACGCTCGTGAAGCTCATGCAGCTCAATGGGATCTGAACTATGTGGCTCTCGATGGCAATATTGGTTGTATGGTTAATGGTGCTGGGCTGGCTATGGGTACGATGGATATCGTTAAACTTCATGGCGGTGACCCAGCAAACTTTCTTGATGTAGGTGGTGGCGCAACCAAAGAACGTGTCGTTGAAGCATTTAAAATCATCCTTTCTGATGAGAAAGTTAAAGCTGTTTTTATTAATATTTTTGGCGGTATCGTCCGTTGTGACCTAATTGCCGAAGGTGTTATTGGAGCTGTTGAAGAGGTGGGTGTTCAGGTGCCGGTAGTGGTTAGGCTCGAAGGCAACAATGCCGAGCTTGGCACTAAACTTCTCGCGGAAAGTGGATTGAATATTATTGCAGCAACCAGCCTGACCGACGGTGCTCAGCAAGTGGTTAAAGCAGCGGAGGGCAATCAGTAATGTCTATTTTAATCAATAAAGACACTAAAGTTATTTGTCAGGGTTTTACCGGTGGACAGGGCACTTTTCACTCAGAGCAAGCCATTGAATACGGTACAAAAATGGTTGGTGGTGTAACACCAGGTAAAGGTGGTACGACACATCTGGGTTTACCTGTATTTAATACGGTTGCTGATGCTGTAACTGCAACAGGTGCTGAAGCTTCTGTTATCTATGTTCCGGCTCCTTTTTGTAAGGACTCCATACTGGAAGCGGCAAATGCAGGCATTAAGCTTATAGTCTGTATTACTGAAGGTATTCCAACGTTGGATATGCTGGTCTGTAAAGTGAAATGCGATGAGTTAGGTGTACGTTTAATTGGGCCAAATTGCCCCGGTGTGATTACTCCGGGTGAATGTAAAATTGGCATTATGCCAGGTCATATACATCTGCCTGGCAAAGTTGGTATTGTTTCTCGCTCAGGTACGTTGACCTATGAAGCGGTTAAGCAAACTACAGATTATGGGTTTGGTCAGTCCACCTGTGTAGGTATTGGCGGTGATCCTATTCCCGGGTCTAACTTTATCGATATTTTGGCAATGTTTGAAAAAGATCCAGCCACTGAGGCAATCGTAATGATTGGTGAAATTGGTGGTACCGCTGAAGAAGAAGCGGCGGCCTACATTAAAAACAATGTATCTAAGCCGGTTGTTTCTTATATTGCGGGTGTCACCGCTCCTGCAGGCAAACGTATGGGGCATGCAGGCGCTATCATTGCTGGCGGTAAAGGCACTGCTGATGAAAAGTTTGCGGCACTAGAAGATGCTGGTGTTAAAACTGTTCGCAGCCTAGCTGATATCGGTAATGGTCTTAAGGAAATTACTGGTTGGTAATCACCAGAACTTCTGTAAAAAGGCAGTCTTTCTAGGCTGCCTTTTTTTATTCTAATCTGGTTTCAGATACACAGATTTTTAGTTGTTTTGCTTTCAATGGCTTTTCTTTTTTCCTACGGTTGAATTTTTATCTCTCGCCCCCATTTCTCCATGCAGGCATGAACTAGCTGTAAATACCTCAGTATTAAATACAACGTAATAGGAGATTGTTACAACCATGACTGTTGAAACTCACGGTTTTCAGACAGAAGCAAAACAGCTTCTACACTTAATGATTCACTCTCTTTATAGCAATAAAGAAATTTTTCTGCGTGAATTAATTTCTAATGCGTCAGACGCAGTTGATAAGTTACGTTTTGAGGCGTTGGCTGATTCATCTCTCTATGAGGATGCACCTGATTTGAGAGTGAGGATAGATTCTGATCCAGAAGCGGGAACGATTACTATTCAGGATAATGGTATTGGTATGTCCCGTGAGGAGGCCATTGAGCACTTGGGTACCATCGCCAAGTCGGGTACATCGCAGTTTCTAGGCAACCTCAGCGGTGATCAGAAAAAAGACTCTCAATTGATTGGTCAGTTTGGTGTTGGTTTTTATTCAGCATTTATTGTCGCCGACAAGGTTGTTGTAGAAACTCGTCGAGCTGGATTGTCTGCGGATAAGGCAGTTCGTTGGACTTGCGAAGGTGAAGCAGAATATACGGTAGAAGATATTGAAAAAGCTGATCGTGGCACATCGATTACGTTGTTTCTGAAAGAAGATGAGCTGGAATTTGCTGCAGACCTGCGTATTAGAGGCACAATCAGAAAGTATTCAGATCATATCGCAGTGCCCATTGAGGTTAAAAAGCCTTCTTCCACTAGCAGTAAAAAAGATGATGATGAAGATGACGCGAAGGCTGATAACGAGCCTGAGTATCAAGTCCTTAACTCTGCGACAGCACTTTGGACCAGACCTCGTAAAGACATAAAAGAAGACGAATACAAAGAGTTCTATAAACATGTTTCCCATGATTTTGAAGATCCTTTGACTTGGAGCCACAATCGCGTGGAAGGAAAGCTGGATTACACCAGTTTGCTGTATCTTCCTGCCCACGCACCTTTTGACCTGCACAATCGTGAGGTATCCCGTGGTATAAAACTGTACATCCAGCGTACATTTATCATGGATGATGCTTCACAGTTTTTGCCGCTGTACCTTCGTTTTGTCAAAGGTATTCTGGATTCCAATGATTTGCCGCTCAACGTATCCCGCGAAATCCTTCAGGGTAGTCCCGCAGTGGACAGTATTCGTGGCGCTCTGGTAAAGCGTGTATTGGATATGCTGGAGAAAATGGCTAAAGAATCACCTGATGATTACGCAAAATTCTGGAAAGAATTTGGTAGTGTACTCAAAGAAGGTCCTGCGGAAGATTTTGCTAATCGTGAACGTATTGGAGGATTATTCCGGTATTCCACAACAGCAACGGAAGGCGATAAACAAACGGCTTCTTTTGCTGATTACATTTCCAGAATGAAGGAAGGTCAAGACAAGATCTACTACCTTGTAGCCGATAATATTACGACGGCCCGAAACAGTACCTACCTTGAGGTGTTTAAAAAGCAGGGTATTGAAGTGTTACTGCTAACGGAGCGTCTTGATGAGTGGACACTTTCTCATTTACACGAATTTGATGGCAAGCAATTGCAAGATGTGGCTAAAGGCGAACTGGATGAATCTGTTTTAGGTAAAACGGATAAGCCGGATGAAGACGATAACAATGAGTCATCCAGTGTAGTGGAGAAGATATCTACTCACCTTGATGGTCGAGTTGAAAGTGTTCGTGAGACTCGCCGTTTGACTGATTCACCCGCGTGTCTGGTCTATGCAGAACACGCATTGAGCCCACAGATGCGTAAAATGATGGAAGCGGCGGGACAACCTGTTCCAGAGGACAAACCTGTGCTTGAGGTAAACCTTAAGCATCCATTAGTTGTTCGTCTTGGTGAGACAGCAGATGACGAAAAATCCAGAGAATTGGCTGAACTGCTGTATGATCAGGCAACCCTTTCCGCGGGTGAACAGTTGGATAATCCTTCTTTGTTTGTAAAAAGGCTTAACCGATTGCTATTTGAAAAAGCGCTTTGATAAATAGCTACATTCCTATTAATGGTTTTATAATCAAAATCACAACAACATCGATGTCTGATTATGGCAGCACCCAGTAACATAGCAGTGCCCAGTAAAATAACCGTACTGGGGGGAGGCAGTTTTGGCACTGCCATTGCAAATATGATTGCCGCCAATGGTCACGATGTTGTTTTGTGGATGCGGGATCAGGAAAATGCTGAACTGTGTTCCCAGACCCATGAGAATACCCGGTATCTTCCGGGTTATCCTCTTGAGTCGACGCTGAAATTTTCGTCTGATCTTCAGTCCTGCCTTCAAAATGCTGAGGTCGTATTCTTTTCTATTCCCAGTAAAGCATTTAGACAGATTGCCCAGCAGGCGAAGGTTTACATTTCGGCGGGAACTCAAGTTATAAGTACTGCCAAGGGCATTGAGGCGCAGACTTTTAAATTAATGAGTGAAATTCTTGAGGAAGAATTACCTCAAGCACGAGTAGGGGTGATCAGTGGGCCTAATTTAGCCAAAGAAATTGCCCAAAAAGCAATTACAGCAACGGTTGTTGCTAGTGCGGATGAAGAGCTTTGTCATAATGTTCAGGCTCTTCTGGGTTCACAATATTTTCGTGTCTATGCAAACACAGACCGATTTGGCGTGGAGTTGGCTGGCGCATTGAAAAACATCTATGCCATTGCCGCAGGAATGGCTGCGTCCATGAAAATGGGACAAAATACAGTGAGTGTTCTCATTACGCGAAGCCTTGCTGAAATGAGTCGATTTGCCGCCAGTTTGGGGGCTAACCCGATGACCTTTTTAGGGTTAAGTGGTGTCGGCGATTTATTTGTGACCTGCACTTCTCCCCTTAGCCGTAACTATCAAGTGGGTTATGCTTTAGGGCTGGGGCTGTCAATTGATGAGGCCACTAAAAAGGTAGGACAGGTGGCAGAAGGTATCAATACGACTCGCATTATCAAAGAGGAAGCTGAGCGGCGTGGTATCTACATGCCCTTGGTTAATGCACTATATGAGACTATGTTTAATGATAAGCCTGTGAAGGAGGTGCTCATCAGTCTCATGTTGGCTGAACAAAATACCGATGTTGAATTCACTGTAGCCTAACGATGGCCTAGTTCGCCATACCTTCTCTAGGGGATAACGATGGAACAGCAAACTAAAACAAACCTGCTAAATGTGGAAACTTGGACCCGCCTTCTTTATATGGTGGTATTTGGTTTTTTGTCAATTCTTGCCCGAATGGTTGTATGGATTGTTGCGGTATTACAATTTTTATTGGTGTTGATCACCGGTAAAGACAATGGCAATTTACGTGATTTGGGGCAGGGTGCGTCAAAATGGACGTATCAAACCTTTCTATTTTTAACCTTTAACAGCGATGATAAACCCTTTCCCTTTTCAGATTGGCCCGAAATTGACTCGAAAATGGAAGCCAATATTGCTACAGATGTGGCTGAAGGTGCCTCAGGTTCCAGTGAAACTTCGGTAGTAACAGAGTCGGAGTCAACGGGTGATGACGTGCCCATTTTTGTCGATGATGAAGACGAAGAACCAAAAACACAGGGCGATAAACCCGCGTAGAAATTTTTTGTTATTGCTAATGTTCGCTTAATCTATGTTCATTTACTTACTTCGTCACGGAGATGCGCCTTTTGATTCATCCTGTGGCGAGCGATCTTTATCTGTCCAGGGTGAAATAGAAACCCGCCGTGTGATCCAACAGCAGCGGGACAGACTTTCCAGCCTTCAGCTTATCGTTTGTAGTCCAGTACTTCGTGCTAGGCAAACAATTCAGATAGTAACGGATACATTGAACTATACGGGGCAATTGCTTTTTGATGATGTGTTGCGTTCGGAAGGTTCCATTGCCGGTGTTGAGCGTCGTGTTGATTTCCTTATGAGAGATTATCATGAAGAGGAAATATTACTGCTTAGCCACCAGCCCTTGATTGGGCAGGTTCTTGAATATCTAACGGGTGAGCAGGGTTTGGCCTGGTCTATGAACACCAGTTCGTTGGCTAGCCTTGAAGCAATTACATTTGGGCGAGGATGCGCTGAACTGCGAACATTAATACACCCTTAATTTGAGATTACGTTGTTCCATATTTTACATGAGGGGGATAATCACTATTATCAACGTTTTTCACGTAATAATTGTTCGCATTTTAGCAGTTGATTAACGAGAGAAATTCATGGCGTGTAGCCTGATTTTCCCGGAATGATCCCAGCATTGCAGAAGTTTTCATCACCGAATTTTGTTTTTCTACACCGCGCATCATCATACACATGTGTTTGGCTTCAATAATGACGGCTACACCCTGTGCTTCCGTTACCTTTTCAACTGTTTTGGCAATTTGGGTAACTAAATTTTCCTGAATTTGTAGACGCCGAGCAAACATATCCACAATTCGTGCTACTTTGGATAAGCCCAAAACCTTGCCGTTGGGAATGTAGGCGACATGGCATTTGCCAATAAACGGCAATAAGTGGTGTTCGCAGAGGGAGTAAAGCTCGATATCCTTAACAATTACCATCTCGCTTGATTCAGAAGGAAATAGAGCATTATTAATAACTTCATCGAGAGTTTGATGATAGCCCCTGGTGAGGAAATCAAATGCCTTGGCGGCACGCTCTGGTGTGTCTAGCAAACCAGGTCTGGAAGTATCTTCGCCAGTTGATTCAATAATTTTTTTAAAACAATCGGTAGTCTTCAACATGAGTCTCTGTGCAAAATGTATGGTGAGATGGAATAAGTAATCGATATGACAATAAGAACGATACCGTACGTCAGCATGTCATAAACGTAAAGCCATTTATCTCTTGAAAAGTTACAATTACCCCCATGAAAAACGACCATAATTCCATACAAACTGTGGGTGATTTTGTCCAGTGGGGAGCTTCACGCTTTGATGATGCCGGACTTTTTTTCGGCCATGGTAGCGACAACTCTTGGGATGAGTCCCTTGTTTTAGTCTTCTATGCATTGTCGTTGCCCTGGGATTCCGATAGTGACGTGTTAAAAAAAATACTTTCGGAAGAAGAAAAAGACTCAATCAGTGAACTGTTTGATCGCAGAATCAACGAGAAAATACCCGCTGCCTATCTGACGGGGGAAGCTTGGTTCGCTGGGTTTAAGTTTGTAGTGGATTCTCGTGTGTTGATACCTCGATCACCCATAGCTGAGTTGGTAGAAGCAGAGTTTAGTCCTTGGTTGGTTAAGACTCCGGCTACTATTCTTGATCTTTGTGCGGGGAGCGGTTGTATCGGTATTGCCTGTGCCCATTACTTTCCAGGCTCTAGGGTTACTCTCAGTGATATATCTACGGATGCTCTAACTGTTGCAGAAAAAAATATAGAGATTCATCAGTTATCCCAACGTGTTGTTGCATTGGAGTCCGACCTGTTTGATGGCCTGGGTAAAGAACGTTATGACCTTATTGTCAGTAACCCACCCTATGTCGATGCGGAAGATTTGGCATCAATGCCAAAAGAGTATCACCATGAACCAGCAATAGGCCTTGCCTCTGGTTTCGATGGGTTAGACTTTACCCGTCGTTTGCTAAGAGAAGCAGTTGACCACTTGTCGGAAGAGGGTGTGTTGGTGGTGGAGGTCGGTAACTCTTGGGAGGCACTTGACGATGCTTTTCCCGAGATACCTTTTATGTGGCTGGAGTTTGAGCGGGGTGGCCATGGGGTTTTTCTTCTGACCGCAGAGCAATTGAAAACGTATCAGGCAACCTTTAGTTAATTTTCATGGTAGGTGATTCGCACCAAGATAAATATGTCATAACATAAATAGTGCATATCATCGTAACGACATCAGAATAATCGTCGTATAATATCCCACTGTTATATTTCTAGATGCGTTGTATTTGGGTACAGCGTACGCTTGAATATAGTTAATAGACTGAATTTGGACGTGTTTATGTCGGGCAATACCATTGGCAAATTATTTACTGTGACTACTTTTGGCGAGAGCCATGGGCCTGCATTGGGTTGCATTGTCGATGGATGTCCTCCCGGTCTTGAATTATCAACGGAAGATATGCAGCGGGATTTGAACCGACGCAAACCAGGTCAGTCACGTTATACCACTCAACGTCAGGAAGGTGATGAAGTCAAAATACTGTCTGGGGTTTTTGAAGGTAAAACCACGGGTACACCTATAGGTCTGATGATTGAGAATACAGATCAGCGTTCAAAAGATTACTCCAATATTAAAGACCAGTTTCGTCCGGCCCATGCAGACTTTACCTACCAAAAGAAATACGGCTTTAGAGACTATCGCGGTGGTGGTCGTTCCTCTGCCCGAGAGACAGCCATGCGGGTTGCAGCTGGTGCTATTGCAAAAAAATACCTACAAAAAGTCGCCGGTATTGAAGTGCGTGGTTATTTATCCCAGCTGGGCCCAATTAAAGCAGAACAAGTTTTACTGGATGAAGTAGAAAATAATCCTTTCTTCTGTCCTGATCCAGACAAAGTGCCAGAAATGGAACAGTACATGCAGGCACTGTTAAAGGAAGGTAATTCCATCGGCGCCAAAATAACTGTGACTGCGACTAATGTCCCCGTGGGTTTAGGCGAACCCATTTTTGATCGTCTGGATGCAGAAATTGCCCACTCTCTGATGAGCATTAATGCCGTAAAAGGTGTCGAGATCGGCGCTGGTTTTGATTCAGTTTCTCAAACAGGTACTGAACATCGTGATGAGATTACTCCAGAAGGGTTTCTCTCAAATAATGCTGGGGGAATTCTCGGTGGTATTTCTTCAGGCCAGACGATTATTGCGCATATAGCGTTAAAGCCCACTAGCAGTCTCCGTATTCCTGGTCGTTCAATCGATGTGCATGGTAATGCCATTGAGGTCGTCACTAAAGGTCGGCACGATCCCTGTGTAGGGATCCGGGCTACGCCAATTGCCGAAGCTATGTTGGCCATTACACTGATGGACCACTTGCTTAGGGATAGGGCCCAAAATACCGATACAGAGGTTAATTGACAGCGCTATATGCTGTTAATTAACAAACCCTATTTATCAATAAGTTTGGTTTATTGACCGTGGATAAAGAGCCTCCGTTCTCCGTTCCATACTGGCGCCTATCTGCATTTTATTTCTGTTTTTTTGGATTGCTAGGGGCACTGTATCCCTACTGGTCTCTCTATCTTCAATCTAAAGGTTTCGCTGCTAAGGACATAGGGCTTTTGTTGGCTATACCCATGGCAACAAAAGTGATTGCGCCTAATATGTGGGGTTGGCTGGCCGACCATACTGGCAAACGCTTATTCATTATTCGTTTGGGGGCATTTCTGTCATGCCTCTGCTTCCTTGGTATTTTTATCGATCAAACCTTCTGGACGATAGCCTTGGTTATGATTGGTTACAGCTTCTTCTGGAATGCGATTCTTCCTCAACATGAAGTCATTACCATCAGTTACCTTGAACGACGTCCTGAAACTTATAGTCGAATCCGTTTGTGGGGATCCATCGGTTTTATTATTTTTGTATTGGGCGGCGGTATCTGGTTTGATTCTCATGATTTAAGCACGTTGCCTATCGTGGGTTTAATCCTGTTGGTAGGTATATTTTTAAGTAGTTTGTTTGTCCCGAATTCTAAATTTAAACAACATAAAAAACCGGCAGAAAAATTTCTCTCGGCAGTTAAGAAGCCAGCAGCGATTGCTTTTTTATTAGCAGGTTTGCTAATGCAAATTTCGCATGGTGTTTATTACAGTTTTTTTAGTATTTATATGGAATCTTTCGGTTATAGCCGCACTAGCATTGGTGCTGTTTGGTCAGTAGGAGTCGTAGCAGAGGTGTGCCTTTTTCTTTTGATGCATAGGCTGCTTCTTAAATTTGGCGTTAGATTTATTATGTTGGGGTGTCTTGGTCTAGCAACACTCCGTTGGTTGATGATTGGGTACTACACTGATCAGTTATGGGTGTTAATTGTTGCTCAAACTTTTCATGCTTTTACCTTTGGTGCTTTTCATGCAGCAGCCATAGACTGTGTACGTCGATTATTTGAGCCGGGGCACCAGGGAAAGGCTCAAGCATTGTATAGTGCCTGTTGTTTTGGTGCTGGTGGTGCTATTGGTTCCTACACCGGAGGACTTATTTGGGATTTCTCACCCATTATGGCGTTTAATTACGCTTCATTAGCAAGCTTTTGTGGGCTTGCTGTGGTGTGGTTGTGGCTAAAGGATGGAAAGCTGAAGGAAAAAAATTGAAAATTAGTTTATGAGTAAGTACTTTCCAAAACGTAAGCAATAAATAAGTAGTATTCTCAGGCGATAGCCGATTTGAAATGATAGGCGGACATCGTATAAGGGTAATGTAAAGGAAACCTGAATGAAAATAGCATATTTAACTTTGGGAGCAATCATTATTGCTCTCTTATATCCTCGATATGACTTACTGGTAAAAGAAGATTTTTTTGCTGATGAGTTTACTCTGGTACAACCCGGGTTTATGACCAGCATGGGTTGTCACAAGGCCGCGAACGAGATGAAGGCGAGATATTATACCTGTGAGCCTAAGGCAGAGTGGCGTCGCCGATTTTTAAAAGAAGAACAAAGTGCAATCGATGATACAGGGTTGTTAACGGAGTGATGCTGACGTTGTTTCAGATTTAAACCTGAGGATCTACCTGGGCTATGTTAGTCATAGGTTCATTACTTGGCTTACCTTATTCTGACTTAATAGACTGATCTAAAACTTGTCATTTGAATTAACCGAGGTATCAATGAGCGATAAAGGGGCTAAGGCAGTCAAAGGTCACGATTTCTCTAAGAAAAATAAAGTCTCGGTATGGGCTTCTCAGTACCCCTATGAAGATATTCCAGAGGAGTATTTCGATGAAACATTTAGTCGAAATAATACTCGGGCGGCGAATATTTGGTCAGCTAATTTTAATCTTCGTTTCTTTAATCCAGAGAACATGGAAACTAATGGTGCTCATGAGGGTATAGTCCATATTAAAAAAGCGGTAGGAGAGTGCTCATTCTCTACTTCATATATTGATGTATTAATGAGTAAAGCACGAAAGAAAAAGCTGGAAGAGGTCACCTGGATTGTCTTGCTGTTTGAATATGAGTACAGCCCCAAGGTTTCTGGTGTCGAGAAGGATAACTATATGACTTTTTTGGGTGCTTTCGATTACGACAATGGTGCTGATAACCTTTATGAAGCGGAATGAGTTAGACTCAGCGTTGTTGATGTCAGGATATTCATTAATCATGGAGCTAAGCCATTTTTAGTACGCTAAATATAAAAACTACTTGTTGACCTTGCTCCGCTGTTGTATTGAGTTGTGATGTATTTTTGCTTTGTGACCATTGACAGCATTTTAGTTTTCATCAGACAATCATCCTCTTTGGAGAATACCTAGTGACAGTAGTGGCATTAAATGTCTAGAACCGATGACAGCATGGATAGAATTCGCGAGAAGAAGAAGCGCTTTCTTGCGCGTGAGTTACGTATCATCGATAAAGCTCTGCAACTATTAATCCAAGATGGTATTGATAAGGTGACGGTATCCGCCATTGCCAAAGAAGCTAGTGTTGGCAAAGGAACTGTCTATAAACATTTTCTCACCAAAACTGAAATTTTGATGCGGATTGTTCTCAATTATGAGCAGAGCATTACTGAAAATCTTCGTCTTGGTATTGAAGCTACACAGGCGGGTGACCCTGGCGCTGCCGCTCGCTCCTATTTTCAGGCACGGCTATCTGATCCGGCTTTAGATCGCCTTGTGCAGCATTTGGAAGCGAAGCTAGAAGGAAATGACGAAGTCGCTGAAAGCATGGCTGAATTACATACCCTACGTCGTTCTAATATTGATGCGCTTAATAGCATGATAGCCAAATTAATTGACAAAGGGATTCTTGAAGATGTGCCACCGCATTATCAGTATCTTTCATGCTGGGCTTTGGCTCAGGGTGCAGTGGAAGCGTATTTTAATGTGAGTTATGGAGCCGATGTCGAGGACAAAGACGATTTTCTCCAGTTTATTGCCAATATTGGTATCACCATGGGTAATCGCGGTCAGTTGCGCGATAATCCCGTCGTTTTAAAATAATTGATATCGCTATTGTGACGGATTCTCCGTACCAGTCACTGCTCAATACTATGACTAAACATCATAAGGCCATGGGTGAATATCTTCCCCCAGTAGATCAATGGCATCCTGCTTTAAGTGGGCTTATGGATATACGTATTGCCGCTGATGGTACTTGGTATCACGAGGGCGATGCGATTCAGCGTCTCTCCTTGGTCAAGCTATTTTCATCGATTCTCAAGCGAGAGGACGATGAGTATTTTTTAGTGACTCCAATAGAAAAGTGGCAAATACGGGTTGATGAAGTGCCCTTTGTTGCTGTCATTCTGGAGGTTGTTGGAGAAGGCAGTTCAAACCAGGCATTGGTGTTTACTTGTATTACTGGTGATATTGCCATTGCGGGAAAAGATCACCCTATTAGAGTTGAGATTGATGCTGTGACAGGAGAGCCTTCTCCTTACATCTTGTTAAGAAGTAACCTTGAAGCAAAAATTTGTCGGTCGGCGTACTACCAATTAGCTGAGTTAGCCGTTCCCTCTGGTGAGGATGCCTATACGGTATCCAGCCAGGGGGAGCAATTTCAATTTCAGTAGCACTGAACAGACAAATAGTTAAAGTAATCAATTAATAAAACACCCCAACTATTTGTATTTTCACATGTTTGGATAGCTTGGCCCACCTGATCCTTCAGGTGCAACCCAAGTTATATTCTGGGTAGGATCTTTGATATCACAGGTTTTACAATGCACGCAGTTCTGTGCATTGATCTGAAACTTTTTCGTTCCATTTTCACCTTCTATCACTTCATAAACGCCCGCTGGACAATAGCGCTGTGCTGGCTCATCAAATAGCGGAAGATTGTAATCTATAGGTACATCGGAATTCTTTAATACTAGGTGGCAGGGCTGATTTTCCTCATGATTTGTGTTGGATAGAAATACTGAGGAGAGCTTGTCAAAACTCAGCTTGTTATCAGGCTTTGGATAATGAATGGGTTGGCATTCTATGGAAGGTTTTAGCTTGCTGTGATCTGGCTCTGGGTCTTTTAATGTCCAGGGCAGTTTGCCGTTGAACAGGTTTATATCGAGAAAAGCATAGGCTGAACCAAGGATGTTGCCCCATTTGTGTTGGGCGGGTCCAAAGTTGCGTTGAACGTGCAGTTCCTTGTAGGCCCAACTCTCTTTATAAGCAAGGGTATATTCAGTGAGCTCATCATGTTGGCGTTCGTCATTGACGGCTTTGGCTACAGATTCTGCCGCAATCATTCCGGATTTCATGGCCGTGTGGATACCCTTGATTTTGGCAAAGTTCAGGGTTCCCGCATTGTCTCCAATCAAAAGTCCACCCGCAAAGGTCATCTTGGGTTGTGATTGCAGGCCACCTTTGACTAAAGCCCTGGCGCCATAAGAAACCCGTTCTCCACCTTCAAGGTATTGACGGATGACAGGATGATGCTTGTAACGCTGAAATTCGTCAAAAGGGCTAAGAAATGTGTTGGAGTAGGAGAGATCAGCAATGAGGCCAACGGCTACTTGATTATCTTCCATGTGGTAGAGAAACCCACCTCCTGCCGAATTACTCTCGCCTAACGGCCAGCCGGCGCTGTGCAATACTAAACCTGGTTGGTGCTTATCTGCAGGAACAGTCCAAAGTTCTTTTATACCTAATCCGTAATGCTGTGGCTCGGAGGCACTGTCGAGAGAAAACTTTTCAATGAGCTGCTTCCCAAGGTGGCCTCTACAGCCCTCCGAAAACAAGGTGTATTTTGCTCGTAACTCCATACCGGGCATATAGGCGTCTTTGTGCTCACCATTCGTGTCGACACCCATATCACCAGTGATGATACCAGTAACAGCACCATCTTCACCGTAGAGAACACTTGCTGCAGCAAAACCGGGGAAAATCTCTACGCCTAAATTTTCTGCTTGTTCTGCTAGCCAGCGGCACAAGCTGCCTAAGCTGACAATGTAGTTGCCAGTGTTATGCATGGTTTTGGGCGCAAATAAGGCAGGAATTTTAATGCCTTTCTTTTCGGTAAAGACATATATATTGTCATCTGTGACTGGGGTGTTGAGTGGTGCGCCTTGATCTTTCCAGTCAGGAAATAGCTCATTGAGTGCGGTAGGTTCTACTACAGCACCAGAGAGAATATGAGCACCTACCTCTGAGCCTTTTTCAACAACAACAACAGAGAGTTCGGTATTTAATTGTTTTAAGCGACAAGCTGCAGATAGACCAGAAGGACCCGCTCCAACAATGACGACATCGTAATCCATATATTCACGTTCCACTGAAATCTCCTTTGCACTTCTATAGCACGATTAAGCTTTTATTATTTTCTTATTCACCGCGTTTATGTTCACGGTTAATCAAGTTCACGCTTGGTTTTGAAGCCGTATAGCGACATTGTAGCCGCCCACCCGTATGTTATGAGTTTTTGCACTACTCAAACTCTATCTGTTTAGTCGTTTTCTCTGCAAGCTGTTTGATAAGCCTCGAGATTAGATACAGAGACATATCGATATCTGTAGAAATGCCATCGGATGTAACAAGCTTTCCTTTGTCAATCCAACCTGAGAGCTGGTATTGAGGTTTCCTCTAGTCTTTATGGTGGAAAGGTTTTTTTTACATCAAACGGCCCAGAGAAATTTAAGGCTTCAATGTTTTTCGCACATAAAAATTTCTAGATACAATGCGCAATTCCTCAAGGCTCATTACAGGTTATTAGGGGAGAGATTTTATCTTGTCTGCCTCAAGGGTGCTATGAAGATTTGGTGACTCATCAGCCAGAACCCGATAGTCAGCCATAGATGGAGATAAAACAGCCATTTTCTTGATTTGCCCCCTCTGTAACGGCATGATTAGCACCCTTAATGGGGTTAGAAAAGTTAGTCCCTCTCATGTTAACTGAACAAGTCCAAAGGGTATTCGATGAAAGTGCTTGTCGCTGTTAAACGCGTTGTGGATTACAACGTCAAAGTTCGGCCTAAGGCCGATGGTTCTGGTGTGGAACTGAATAATTTAAAGATGTCGATCAACCCATTTTGTGAGATAGCAGTGGAAGAAGCTGTTCGTCTCAAAGAAAAGGGGATAGCAACGGAAATTGTTGTCGTTTCTATTGGCTCTCAACAGGCACAGGAACAAATTCGTACATCGTTGGCTCTTGGTGCGGACAGAGGCATTCTGATAAAGACAGATCAGGATTTAGAGCCATTGGCCATTGCTAAATGCCTCAAAGCCATTTGTGATCAGGAAAGCCCTGATGTCGTGCTAATGGGTAAACAATCCATTGATGGTGATAATAATCAAACCGGGCAAATGTTAGGTGCACTAACAGGCTATCCTCAGGGGACATTTGCTTCGGAGCTTACTATCGATGCTGGAAAAGCCAGCGTCACGCGTGAAATTGATGGTGGTTTGCAGACTGTTAGTCTTGTGTTGCCTGCTATTGTGACCACAGACCTTAGGCTCAATGAGCCACGCTATGCGTCATTACCCAATATCATGAAAGCTAAGAAAAAGCCCATTGACGACACAACGCCTGAGGCGCTAGGTGTGGATACAAGCCCGCGGGTCAGTATTTTGAAAGTTGAGCCGCCTGCGGCGCGAGCTGCCGGTATCAAAGTAGCAAGTGTTGATGAATTGCTGGACAAACTAAGAAACGAAGCGAAGGTTATCGGATGAGCATTTTAGTCATTGCAGAACATGATAATAGTAGTTTAAAGGCAGCGACACTGAATACTGTTACTGCGGCTCAGGCGATAGGTGGAGAGATTACTGTATTGGTGGCTGGGTCTGGATGTGGTGATGTTGCTACTAACGCGGCAAAAATACTGGGTGTTAACAAGGTGCTTGTTGCTGACAATCCTGCCTATGGTCATCGGTTAGCAGAAAATTTTGCGCCGCTGATAGCAGAATTGGCTTCTGGTTACTCACATGTTCTGGCTCCTGCCACAACTACTGGAAAGAATGTTGTACCCCGTGCGGCTGCGTTGCTGGATGTACAGCCAATATCAGACATTATGACGGTAGAAAGTGCGGATACGTTCAAGCGGCCTATCTATGCTGGTAACATTATCGCAACAGTGAAAAGTACTGATGCCATCAAAGTTATGACTGTGCGTACTACCGCATTTGATGCAGCTTCAGAAGAGGGTGGTTCAGCTAGTATTGAATCTATTGATAACGCACATGATTCTGGAACCTCAACCTTTGTTGGCGAAGAATTGGCCGTTTCTGAACGACCAGAATTGACGTCAGCCAAAATTGTTATTTCCGGAGGCCGAGGTATGGCCAGCAGTGAAAATTTTCAGCTGCTTGAAAAAGTGGCTGACAAGTTCGGGGCTGCCATCGGTGCCTCACGCGCAGCTGTAGATGCAGGATTTGTCCCCAATGATATGCAGGTTGGGCAAACCGGGAAAATTGTTGCCCCTGAGCTATATATTGCTGTGGGTATTTCTGGTGCTATTCAGCATTTAGCTGGGATGAAAGACAGCAAAGTGATTGTCGCCATTAACAAAGATGAAGAAGCGCCTATTTTTCAAATCGCAGACTATGGATTGGTGGCAGATTTATTTGATGTGTTGCCAGAGATGGAAGCAAAGCTATAGGCTTTAGATCGAAATTATTGACACCAAACTGTAATATTTTCAACAAAAAACCGGCCTCAGTGGCCGGTTTTTTTATGGATTAACGTCCAGTAACAGTCGGGATAGAGTAGAGCTATTTAATGATGATCCTTATATTTTTCTTTACGAGCTTTCTTTTTTTCTTCAGGGCTCATTTTTCGCCATTTTTCTTTTAGTTTTTCGCGTTTCTCGGGTGGCATATTGCGAAACCTCTCTCTTGCCTTGTGGATTCGTTCTTGCTCTTCTTTTGGCAGTGCATTAAAAGCATCACGACGTTGTTTTAATTTTTTCTGCTGCTCTGGCGACAGCTCTTCATAATGTTTATAGCCATGTTGTTTATGGTCTCGGTAGTGAGGTTCTCTCTCTCTATCAGCCATTTCCCAAGAAGGCTTGACGTCCTGCCAAGGATGCATGCCTTCGTGGTTAGGGATGGCGTGTGAATGTTGAGCCATGACAGTAGAGGTAAAAAGCATCGGAAGGGCAAATAAGAACCCCCAGATAAAACCTTGATGACGAATATTCATTCTAGAACCCTAACCCTTTAGGTTGTTATCTTCACTGGCCAACCAGTAGTAAAAGTCCATATCCTCATACAGATCGATGCCTTCACTGAGTAACATTTCATCATTTCCCATTGGGGTTGTCTGGTTATCTTGTAGATTAGGAGATAAAACCAATACCAGTGCGACAACGGAGGCTAAGGCCATCCCTGTTACAGGCATGAAGAATCGGGCAGTTTGACGTTTACCTGCTGACTTTAATGCTCGTGAACGAGCTTGCACTAAGTGTTGGGCTGTATCAGCATCCAGTTCTCTTTCAGTGCTGCGTAAAACATCCTGTATTTGTTTTTCAAAGTCGTTCATACCTGATTTATTCATACCAGTGCTCTCCTAGTGTAGCTCTCAGACTGTGGGTCGCTCGGGAATAATGTGTTTTAACACTGCCTTCACTACATTTCATGGCGACGGCAGTTTCTGCGGTACTCATGCCTTCCCAGCATCTTAGTATGAAAGCCTGTTTCTGTCGGCCTGGCAAGGCTTTCAAGGCAGATTGCAGCACTGCGAGTTGTCGACCTGTTTCATGTTGTTGATGCGGAGAATAACTGTCTGGCCCCGGTACATTTTGAAGCGGATCTTCCTCTATTTCGGTGCCGTCATCCTTATCCCTAAATCGATTTAGCCAGCCTTTTACTCTGTTTTGAACATTGTGGCGCCGATGTAAATCATTGATACGGCTTTGAAGAATACGGTAGAACAGGGGGCGCCATTCCTCGGGATTTTTACTGCTATAACGGGCTACCAACTGAGTCATCGACTCTTGCACCACATCCAGGGCATCTTCACGGTTACCCAGTGAACTCACTGCAATCCTGAAGGCCCTGCGTTCAACCGTTATCAGGAAATTTTCAAGGGTTTGCAATTCCAGAGTCCCACTCCTTTTGTAGGTGCTTGTTACATTGCTGTAAACATTTGTCAGCATGATTCGCTCACCTGTTGTTAGCGATGTTCGTGTGAATGATACAACAATTCGTTTATCACAATTGTGCCACCCAGTATTGTGAAGTAATCATCTACAAAATGACTCTGTCTGGAATAGTGGTACGTATTCCTATGTGAATAATAACCAGGTGCATAGGGCTGATAATTGTAGCCATGCTTCTTGCCTGAACGATAATATTTGTGATCGTAATGTTTAATGTTTATTGGCACTGTAATTATATTTGCTGTGCTCAGAATAACGTTTATGGGAATAGTCGTTATGAGCATTACGGTCAGAGTAATGTTTTTTGTTATTACCTTGAAAAGTTCGTTTATTGTGGTCAGCGTGTCGATCAGACTGGCGACTATTTTGGTAGGAGTCATGCTGATTCCTGTCGCTGTGATGGTCTTTTGCTAAAGTGGGGGCAGCAATCGCCACCATAGAAATAGTCAATAATCCAATAATAGTAAATTTTTGCATAACCATGTCCTCTGTTTCTGGACGATCTATGCTTATAAACGCTTGAGGATGCTATTGGTTGACGCTGACGTTGTTATTCACGATTTGTCAGTAGGATTTTACTCTTAAGGATTAAAGGGATAACCAAATAGGACAGTGATCTGAGGGTTTTTCCATGGCTCGAAGATCATGATCAATTCCGGTATCGGAAACCATTTCCATGAGTGGTGATGTTGCCAGCATCAGATCAATCCGTAATCCTCGTTTAGGTTCACGCTCAAACCCACGACTACGGTAATCAAACCAGCTGTAACGATTAGTTTCACTGGCGTGAAAGTGCTGATAGCTGTCCTTTAGCCCCCAATGTTCCAGCTTTTGTAGCCATTCACGTTCCTCTGGAAGAAAACAACACTTTCCCGTACGTAACCAGCGTTTACGATTGTCATCCCCAATGCCGATGTCCTGATCCAAAGGTGCCACATTCATATCACCCATAACCAACAACAGCTCATTAGGTGTGTGCTGGCTGTCCATTTGCTCCAATAAATTAGAGTAAAACTGTCGTTTGCATGGAAATTTCTGCGGGTGTTCTCGGCTTTCTCCTTGAGGAAAGTAGCCATTAAAAACACTGAGCTTTTTATTGTTAAATTCGAATTCTCCAAAGACTAAGCGTTTTTGGCTTTCTTCATTATCTTGGGGAAAGCCTTTCTGGCTATTGAGTAACGGCAAACGGTGGAGAAGGGCCACACCATAGTGACCTTTTTGTCCGTGATAAATGACGTCATAGCCCAGCTGATGAATTTCTTTGAGGGGAAATTGGTCATCAGAAACTTTGGTTTCCTGTATGCCGATAATATCGGGGGAATGTTTGTCAATAATGGCTTTTATTTGGTGCAGCCGTGCGCGGAGACCATTCGCATTAAATGAAACAATTTTCATGTTAGGGGTGCATGGCCTGTCTTACTGGTGAACGGGAAAAGCTCATGTAGTCTCCCATTATATTTCCAACTTCGTAGAGAATCGGATCTTTCTCCGAAAGAATACGATCGTCGTCTTCGCCTGGCTTGTGTTGGGCACGCCATTCTTCCACTGATGGAAAAGCTTCTAACTTTTTGGCGGCACGCCGTTTATTTTCCATGGATAATAATTTGTTGTCATACTCCTTTGTTTCCCTGCGACGGTTTTCTTCATTCAGAGAAAGTTGTTTTATCTTGCGACGTTCACTGACTAGCTCTAGTTCATTGCTGAGATAGACTAGATCCGGATCTGATTCCAGTCGCTGTTGATGACGCCCCTTAAGTGTATCAAGGGGGGCAGGGCTGAGAGTGTAGTGTCTGTGTGGGACAGGGGGGATTTTATCCCAAGGTAAAGCGTTATCTTCGCTGCTTTCACCTACTTTTTCTATATCGTAGAGGGAAGGTAGTTTAATGTCGGGAACGACGCCCATGTGTTGTGTACTTTCTCCTGATACACGATAAAACTTAGATTCCGTCAGTTTGATTTCACCTTCTTGAAGAGGTAACTGAACTTGAACTGTACCTTTACCAAAGCTTTGGCCTCCGACCACTAGGCCTCGACCATAGTCCTGTATTGCCCCGGCAAAAATTTCGGAAGCAGAAGCACTTAATCGATTGATCAGGACCATGAATGGGCCTCGGTAATAGGCTTCGCTTCTGGATCGATAATTACGGGAGATATATTGGTCGGAGTTGCGAACCTGAACAATAGGGCCTGGATCTATAAATAAGTCTGTTAACGTTGTGGCTTCTTGAAGGAAGCCGCCACCATTATTTCGGAGGTCAAGAATAATACCGTCCACTTTTTGCTCTCTAAGCTCGCCTAGCAAACGCATTACATCTTTTGTGGTGCTTTTGAAGTCGGGGTCGCGATTGTAATAGGCCTCAACATCAAGGTAGAAGGTGGGGACTTCTATAACGCCGACACGGTATATACCACGGTCATTATTAACCTCTATAACCTGCGCTTTAGCCGCTTGCTCTTCAAGTTGAATCTTATCCCTGATGATTGAAATTTCACGGTTATTACCGGCTAATTCTCCTGTAGATGGAATAATTTCAAGCCGCACAGTGCTATCTTTTTCTCCACGGATTAGTTTGACGACGTCATCCAGTCTCCACCCAATCACATCAACCATTTCATCCTTATCTTGTCCCACACTGACAATTTTATCGCCGGCTTGGAGAATACCTTGCTTGTCAGCTGGGCCTCCGGGGACAACACTAACAATTTGAGTATGCTCATCTTCTAATTGAAGAACGGCACCAATACCGGTAAGAGACAGCGATAATGCTATTTGAAAGTTTTCCTTCGAACGTGGTGACATATAAGACGTATGGGGATCATAAAGCCCAGTCAATGCATTCATGTAAACCTGGAAAATATCTTCGCTATCACGTTGAGCCAGTTGTTTTTTGAGATTGGTATAGCGCTTTATCAGTAATTCTCGAGCAGCTTCGGGTTCTTTATCATTGAGTCTTAATCTCAGGTAAGCTTCTTTGATTCGTTTGCGCCAATAGTCATCGGCATCTTCAATTGTTATTGGCCATTCATTACCCTCAACATCATAGGGGAGGTATTCATCCTGAGTTAGGTCAAATTGAAAGTCACTTTCTAGCAAGGCTATATTGCTCTGTAGTCTATCGAGTGCTCTTTTATAATAGCGGTTATAAATGTTAAATCCGGCGCTTAGATCGCCCTCCTTGAGCATGTCATCAAGCTTAGTTTCCCACTGCTTAAATTCACTGATATCTTCCTGAAGAAAATAACTTTTTGCAGGATCCAGTTGGTCTACATACTGGTTCAATAAGTTACGTGAAAGCTCATCATTTACGGGTTGTTGACGATAGTGTTTCGTTGTCAATTTTTCGATGATTTCAGTAGCTGTTTCCGCCTGATTTTGGGTGAACTTAACATCAGCACTCACAACCGAACTGAGCAGTGTCAATATTAATGGCAGTACAAATTTTTTTAATGAAAAAAGCATTATGTTTTCAGTGTCTTGTCAGTATGTGGAGGATCGAGTGTACCAAACTTATAGGCTTATAGACCCTGCATAGCTCCAAATGTTTAAAGTTTTTACGTAAATAGTTTCTTTTCGGCCAGTATGGAGCAAAGTATTAATTGCTTAGTCTAAAGATTGTCATAATCTGTGCTCAAATGGGCTTATGCTCAATGATAATGATTAAAGCCCATTGATAGTGTGATGAAAGGGTGAAATTATGAGCACTCATTCACCATATGATAGCCGGATATTATGGATAAAATGACACGTCCTGCAGCATTAATCACTGGCGGTGCAACCCGGTTAGGTTTGGCTTTTGCAAAGGCGTTGGCTAACGCTGGCTACGATATCGCCTTGCATTACCATCGCTCTATAGCGGCAGCGGCGTCTGCTGCAGAAGACATAGAAACTTTGGGTGTAAAATGTATTACTTTCCAGGCTGATCTTGCTGCACCCGCGCCAGAAACGCTGATAAATCGCGTCGTTGATGAACTACCTAATCTTAGTGTATTGATTAACAGTGCTTCTGCCTATGAAGCTGCGACCATTGCTAATACGAGTATGGAATTGTTACAGCAGCAATTTACAGTGAATTTCTTCGCGCCCTTTTTATTAACCCAGGCATTTGCCAATCTGGGTAGTGTTCAATCGGGTTCTAAGGGCATCATTATTAATATTCTGGATAATAAAATTGCCTTTCAGCAAAATAGTTATGCTGCATACTTATTATCGAAAAAAGCCCTAATGGAATTTACGCAACTTGCTGCCATGGAATATGCACCCAATGTTCGTATCAATGGAATAGCGCCTGGTGTCGTTATGCCCGGAACTGAAAGAACGGATGACTATGTAACATGGCGGGTTAATGGCATTCCCTTAAAAAAACAGGGTGATGTAAGCCATTTGTTGAGTGCCATGAATTATTTAATAAATAATGAGTTTGTAACGGGACAAATTCTTACGGTAGATGGCGGGGAAGGTCTCAATTACCAAGGTCTTAATGCCGCACAGTTTAATGATAGGGATCATTCATAACAATGGTTGAACAAGAGCTACATCAGGTAATTATTTCTGTGGGGTCTAATATTGACCCACAGATAAATATTCCAGAATCACGTGACATACTGTCTAGAGAAGCCAAGCTTATCGATTACGCCGATACCATTGAGACCGCCCCTGTTGGATATGAAAATCAGCCAAACTTTCTTAATACAGCCTACTTAGTCACCACTTCGCTGGAATTCGACGATTTTAATGCTTTTTTGAAGTCCATTGAAGATCGTATGGGGCGCGAACGTGGGCCTATAAAATCCGGCCCTAGAACCATTGATTTGGATATTGTTGTTTGGGATGGAGAGGTGCTGAGTAATGACTATTACCAGTATGACTATGTATCTATTCCAGTTGCTCAAATTATGATGGCCAATCAAATAACCCTCTGCGATAACGAGGGAATTTCTCGCTAATTTCATGGGTGTATGGTGGTAAGTAGGTTGTTGTAACAGGTATATCCTTACATTTAAACCAACAAAAAAAAGGTATTCACCAAATGGATATGAATAATACCTTCGAATAAGTGAAATTTTGCGCAACTTGCTTATAATGGCCGACCATTCTAGTTATCAACTTGTCTTGGAGAGATATCGTGAAAGCACCTGTTCGTGTAGCTGTCACCGGAGCCGCCGGCCAAATTAGTTATTCCCTATTATTTCGCATTGCCTCTGGCCAAATGCTGGGAGAAGATCAACCCGTCATCATACAAATGCTTGAAATAACTCCTGCACTGGAAGCCCTAAAAGGGGTTGCTATGGAACTGGACGATTGTGCCTTTCCTCAGTTGGCCGGTATGCTCTGTACAGATGATCCCAACGTTGCTTTCAAAGATGCTGAATATGCTCTGTTGGTAGGTGCTCGTCCTCGCGGCCCCGGTATGGAGCGTAAAGATTTACTTGAAGCCAATGCCGCAATTTTCTCTGCACAAGGTAAGGCTATTAACGATAACGCTTCTAAAGATATTAAAGTCTTGGTTGTGGGTAACCCTGCGAACACCAATGCTTTGATCGCCCAGCGTAATGCTCCTGATATTAACCCACGCCAATTCACGGCAATGATGCGTCTTGATCACAATCGTGCCATGACTCAACTTGCACAAAAAACTGGCAAGACCGTAAACGATGTCACTAATATACTGGTTTGGGGTAATCACTCTGCTACTCAGTACCCAGATTTACATCACCCTAAAGTTTCAGGTGAAACAGCGATTAATCTAGTTGATCAAAGCTGGTATGAAGAAGAGTTCATCCCAACTGTACAGCAACGTGGTGCTGCCATTATTAAAGCTCGTGGCGCTTCATCTGCAGCTTCTGCTGCCAATGCTGCTATTGATCACATGCATGATTGGGCCCTAGGCACACCTGAGGGTGATTGGGTCAGTATGGGTGTTTACAGCGATGGCAGCTATGGTATTACTGAAGGTCTAATCTACTCATTCCCTTGTGTTTGTAAAAATGGTGATTGGGAAATTGTTCAAGGCCTAGAAATCAATGAATTCTCACGAGGCAAGATGGCTGCGACTGAGCAGGAATTGACTGAAGAGCGTGATGCAGTGCAGCATTTGTTGCCATAACTGCTCACTATATTAAGAAAAAGCGTCCTGCGGGACGTTTTTTTTGTGCCTGAACTTTCTTACAAAAAATAATACTGTCTTAGCAATGCATCAGATATAGGCCAATCAAGCTCCACTCTTAATAACGGACACCTATTTTCAGCCGTCGCGTGCCATCTGTTCTAAACTTATAAGTGAGGAATTGAGATGGTGATATTACATACAAACTCAGGTCACGTAACACAGCTGGTATTGATACCGAATCGGTCCCTAGATTGGTCGGGGAATGTGCAGGTTATACTAGCTGTCGCTGTTGTACTCACTATGATATCTACCCCAATCGTATTCATGGGAGGGTGGGTGATAATCCCCATGGCGCTATTACAATTGATAGCTCTTACATTGGGGCTTTACTTTACGCTTCGAAAGCTTACCTATCATGAGGTGATTACCCTAAAAAACGGTACGTTGTCTCTTGAGCGGGGCAGATATAAGCTTGAAACTCGTAGTGCTTTTCCCGAAAGTTCAGTGCGTATTTTCGTTGAAGATTATGAGCGACCTCTGGATTTACCCAATATAGGCCTGATTGCTGATGGGCACTGTTACCCATTGGGTGAGTTTCTTAATCGAGATGACCGCTTTAAGTTGGCCAGAGCACTTAAAAATCAGCTAAATTTAAGAATATCGCATTTGAATTCTTTTCATCCCGTCAGTTTTTGATAAAGTGCTTCCTACTTGAAAGCAACAGCAAAAAAAGGAGCATATCAATGGCTTTTCCCGAAGTGGGGCAGTCAGCACCCAGTTTCAGCCTGCAAAATCAGCGCGGAGAGACCGTTACCCTTGATGATTTTAAGGGAAAGAAAAACATTGTGTTGTATTTCTACCCAAAAGCAATGACACCAGGTTGCACGGTGCAGGCATGTGGTATTCGTGATAGCCAGTCGGAATTTGCTGCTGTGGATACGGTAGTTTTGGGCGTTAGTCCAGATCCTTTCCCAAGGCTTGCGCGTTTTGAGGAAAAACAGGCGTTGAATTTCGATTTACTTTCAGATGAAGATCACGCCATCACTGAATCCTACGGTTGCTGGGATTTGAAAAAATTTATGGGACGTGAATTTATGGGCGTTCTAAGAACAACCTTTGTTATCAACAAAGAAGGTAATATAGCTTTAGTGATGAATAAGGTAAAAACCAAAACCCACCATGATGATATTTTGGCTTGGATAAAAGACAATCTTGTTAGAGTCTAACGCCTTGTGCACATAATAGTTTTACAAATTGCAGTTGCAGTTTTATGTCATTTGTATGCTGCTCACTACTAATAAATTTATTGAGGTAATTGAATGTCTTTCGATCTTTCACACGTTGTTATGGCCGCTGCTGCTCCAGCGTCTCAAGAACCGAATCCACTTTATACATTGCTCATGTTTGGTGGGTTGTTTGTATTTATGTATTTTATAATTATTCGCCCACAGAGGAAGCGCGCGAAGGAGCATAAAGAGTTGACTAGTTCGCTAGGGAAGGGTGACGAGGTCGTGATGAATAGTGGTTTGCTTGGGAAAATTTCTAAACTTGACGAAGCTTATATTGTCATTGAAGTGACTAATAATGTAGAGCTGAAATTTCAGCGAGCGGCAGTCCATGCGGTTTTGCCCAAGGGTACCATCAAGCAGATTTGATGATGTAATAAGGCTGCTGATGCGGCCTTATTTTTATCTGGTTTTTTGATAAAGATAAAAATGGTCATAAAGAATAATGACAAGACGACCTTCCGGGCAGGCCATGATTAATGTCGTCTAATTTTGTGGTAAATTTCCCTAAAAAACTCTCTCTGGCACAAACTCCGACACCGCTTCAGCCACTGGATCGAATCTCTGAGCAATTAGGCGGTCCGCGTATTTGGGTTAAACGAGATGATCTGACGGGATGCGCTGTTAGTGGAAATAAGGTTCGAAAGCTTGAGTATGTGTTGAATCAAGCATTGGAAGATAGCGCAGATACATTGATTACCTGTGGTGGCGTTCAATCTAATCATTGCCGTGCCACTGCTATTTTGGGCGCTCAACTTGGTTTAAAGGTTCATTTACTTCTACGCGGAGCTCCTCCAAAGGAGGAAAGCTTAGGGAATCTATTTTTGGACCAGTTGTCTGGAGCCGAAATAACGTATTACCCAATTTCTGAATACAAAAAGCTACCTGAATTATTTGAGCGCTGGGAACAACATTACCGTGCCTTGGGGAAAAACCCTTTTTCGATACCTACTGGGGCTAGCAATGGTGCTGGTGCGTGGGGTTATATTGGCTGTGCCAAAGAGCTGGCTCAAGATTTTAGTCGGCACCAAATATCACCTGCACTTATTGCCTGCGCAACAGGTTCGGGTGGCACCCAAGCTGGATTAACACTTGGCGCTGAATTGTTTCAGTTAAATGCTTCTGTTCTGGGGCTGGCGGTCTGTGATGACGCCGACTATTTCCAACAAAAAGTGCGTATGGATATGAGGAATTGGCAATCTGAATATCAGCAGCCACTTGATGTAGAAAAGTTGGAGATACACGTCAATGATCAGTATATTGGTCCAGGGTATGCCAAGGCTACACCAGAAATTTTCGCGACTATCTCTTCTCTTGCCAAAATTGAAGGTTTGATTCTGGATCCAGTCTACAGCGGTAAAGCATTTCATGGTTTGCTTGAAGAGGTTAAGCTTGGTCAATACGCTGATGCCGATGATATCGTTTTTATTCATACGGGTGGCTTATTTGGCTTGTTAGCTCAGAGGGATCAGTTAACGGTCTAATCATTAAACTTACTCCTCCTTTACCTCCCCCAACCGCCGATATAGATAAAAGCCCGTTAACCTACTCTAGGACATGTCGCTATGGAATCACTCAGCTTGCAAGATATTGTTGGAACAATTAATGGTGTGGTCTGGGGTCCAATTATGTTGGCGCTTATTCTAGGTACAGGACTTTATCTCAGTATCGGTTTGGCAGGATTGCCTCTCCGTAAAATAGGGTACGGCTTTCGGCTTTTATATCAAGGAAGAAAGGGCTCGGGGGAGGGTGATATCAGCCCATTTAATGCACTAATGACCTCCCTGTCAGCTACGGTTGGAACAGGCAATATTGTTGGTGTGGCAACTGCTGTGAGCATTGGTGGGCCTGGGGCATTATTCTGGATGTGGTGTACTGCACTGGTTGGCATGGCAACAAAATATGGCGAAGCAGTACTTGCCGTAGAATATCGTGAGACAGATGAACGAGGGGAAAAAGTGGGTGGGCCAATGTATTACATTCGTAATGGTCTCGGCCCAAAATGGACCTGGTTAGCGGTCTTGTTCGCACTATTTGGTGCTTTGGCCGGATTTGGGATTGGTAATACCGTGCAGGCTAATTCTGTCGCAGATGCGTTAGAGAGCAGTTTTTCCATACCAGAAAGTGTTAGTGGCTTAGCTATGATGGTACTTGTAGGAGCTGTATTACTTGGGGGGATTCAGCGTATTGCCAGTGTGGCAGGAAAACTTGTTCCCTTGATGTCTGCTTTATACCTTTCAGCGACACTCGTCATTTTAGTGATGAATTTTTCTGCTATTCCTGATGCTTTTGTCTTAATTATAGGGAGTGCTTTTTCTCCTGTAGCTGCAGGTGGCGGGTTTGCTGGAGCCACGATTATGCTGGCTCTACGTATGGGTGTGGCTAGGGGTATTTTTTCGAATGAAGCCGGACTTGGTAGTGCTCCCATTGCCCATGCAGCAGCGGAAACGGATAGCCCTGTTAAACAAGGTACTATTGCTATGTTAGGTACTTTCATAGATACCTTGGTGATTTGTACTATGACGGGACTTGTACTGATTATTACAAATGCATGGAGTAGTGGAGAGGAAGGTGCAGCGCTTACTACGCTGGCATTTACCTCTGAGTTGCCTTACGGCGATAAAATAGTGGCCCTTTGTCTGGCTCTCTTTGCTTTTACCACAATACTGGGCTGGAGTTATTACGGTGAACGTTGTGCAGAATATCTTTTTGGAATCAATATTATTACTCCTTTCAGGGTATTGTGGGTTGTGGCCATTTATTTTGGAGCGACAAGGGAGCTTGGAGAGGTTTGGGGTATTGCTGACATTCTCAATGGATTGATGGCGATTCCCAATTTGATCGGTTTGTTATTACTTAGTCCTGTTATATTTAAGCTTAGCAAAACTTATTTCTCAGAATTATCTAAGCCTGATGAGTCATCTGACGTTTAATGCTCTACTAGTTTTGACCATTATTATTGATTCGGGTTTGAGCTTTATCAATAAAGCCATTACATTTAACCTGACGTAACATTTTCGCTGTCTAAGCTGAGGGTAAAAAAGCGTGCCAATAAATTTTGGTAACAAATTGGTTATAGCCATTTCATCCCGGGCACTATTCAATCTTGATGACAGCCACAAAATCTATGAAGAGGAGGGGCTGGATTCGTATTCCCAATATCAGATTGAGCATGAAGACGAAGTTCTTGAGCCCGGAGAGGCCTTCCCTCTGGTAAAAAAATTACTGCGTATCAATGAGAAGTTGGGCGGAGAGCCTCGCGTTGAAATTATTCTATTGTCGCGAAATTCTGCTGATTCTGGTTTGCGAGTGTTTAATTCTATAGAACATTACAAACTTAATATCACTCGGGCTGCTTTTTCTGGTGGTGAAAGCCCTTATCGGTACGTTGCTGCCTTTGGTTGCCACTTGTTTTTATCAACCAATGCAGAAGACGTACGTAGTGCTCTGGAAAATGGCGTTGCTGCAGCAACGTTGATGTCATCGACTGCGGGGGAGCGGGGAGGCGATGAACTACGGTTTGCTTTTGATGGCGATGCCGTACTGTTTTCTGATGAATCAGAGCGCATATATAAACAAAGTGGTTTAGAAGCTTTTACTAAAAATGAGAAAACCTCTGCAAGAGAGCCGATGACCGGAGGACCCTTTAAAAATTTTTTGCAAGCACTGCATAGTTTACAGGCGGAGTTCCCCGCTAAGGAATGCCCCATCCGTACCGCATTGGTTACGGCTCGCTCTGCTCCAGCCCATGAGCGGGTAGTGCGGACACTCAGGGCTTGGAATATTCGTATTGACGAATCACTGTTTCTTGGTGGTTTGAATAAAGGCGCATTTCTTAAGTCTTACGGGGCTGATGTTTTCTTCGATGACCAACAGCAACATTGTGAATCAGCCAAGCCTCATGTCGCGACAGGGCATGTACCCCATGGGGTGGCAAATGAGAGGGATGTGTAGTTAAAGTTTTGATTCTATCCTTTACCCAAACCTTTAAAGTACCGCAAATTTAAAACCGATTCCTAGTAGTATCAATGCCAAAATGGGTTGAAGCACTGCGCTGGGTAAACGTGCCGCCAGTTTTGTTCCAACATGGATGGCGGGTAATGAGCCTATAAGTAAACTGACTAATAATACTAAGTCCACATTACCTAGTAGAAATAAGTGGCTTAACCCTGCTATTAGCGTTAATGGAACTGCGTGGGCAATATCGGTTCCAACCACGTGAAGTGCGGGTAATCTGGGGTAGAGCGTCATCAGTAGTGCGGCACAAAAAGCACCTGCTCCAACGGATGACAATGTCACAAAAATGCCTAAGAAAATGCCCACGACAAAAGTGACCTTGGTAGCGTGAATCTGGAAAAATGCACCTACAGGACCATGGGGTCGGTCTGAGGTATCTCTTAAAAACCGCTTAAATAGAATAACGATGGCGGTAATGATTAACATGACACCAAGGCTGGTGGTAAGTAGCTCACGGTATTCATCAGCATGGGTAAATACCTGGCTAAGTAAAATTACGGTGATAATTGAGGCCGGTATACTACCTGCAGCCAAGTAGCCAACTAAACGCCATTGCACACTATTTTGGCGTGTATGTGCTATTACGCCACTCGATTTGGTGATGGATGCGTAAAGTAAGTCAGTACCAATAGCGACGTTATAAGGAATGCCAAACATGATAAGTAGCGGTGTCATTAATGAACCGCCACCAACACCTGTCATGCCGACAACTAGGCCGACAAAGGCGCCTGAAATGATGTATAACAGAAAGTCCAGCAACGTCTTTTTATTCCGGATCTATATCAAAGGCTGGCAACTCTAGCAATTTATATCTATTCTTCAAAGTAATAGTTTTTTATATTTTTAGATCATCAGAGTCTAGATAAGGTCAGAAAATGAAATTACAACAACTTCGTTATATTTGGGAAGTGGCGCATCATGAGTTAAATGTTTCTGCCACTGCTCAAAGTTTATATACATCGCAACCGGGTATTAGTAAACAGATCCGGTTACTTGAAGATGAGCTGGGTGTGGAAATTTTTTCCCGCAGTGGTAAACACTTGACGCGAATTACACCGGCGGGTGAAGAAATTCTTCAGGTGGCTGGTGAGATTTTGAGGCAGGTTGATAGCATTAAACAACTAGGCCAAGAACATAATAATCCCAGTAAAGGTAGTTTGACGATCGCTACAACTCATACTCAGGCACGGTATGCTCTCCCAGGAGTGATTGAATCGTTTATTAATAAATATCCTGATGTGTCTTTGCATATGCATCAGGGAACACCTGTTCAAATTTCAGAACAAGCCGCTGATGGTGCAGCAGATTTTGCTATTGCTACAGAAGCGCTCGAGTTGTTCCACGATCTTCTGATGATGCCTTGCTACCGCTGGAATCGCTGTATATTAGTACCGAAAGATCACCCTCTTGTTCAAAGCCCATCACTGACCTTGGAGGAGGTGGCTAATTACCCCTTGGTAACCTATGTTTTTGGTTTTACCGGACGCTCTAAACTCGATGAAGCCTTTAATGACCGAGGCTTGATTCCAAAGGTAGTGTTTACCGCCACAGATGCGGATGTGATCAAAACCTACGTAAGGCTGGGGCTTGGGATTGGGATTGTGGCCCATATGGCCTACGATCCAGTGAAAGACAGTGATCTGGTGGCTCTGGAAGCCAAACATCTCTTTAAGCCCAGCATTACCAGTATTGGTTTCCGTAGAGGAACTTATTTACGAACCTATATGTACGATTTTATTGAGCTGTTTGCTCCCCACCTGACACGTGATCGAGTAGATGAAGCCTGTTCAATTCGAGCCAGAGATGACTTGGAGGCTTTTTTCAGCACGATTGAACTGCCAGAGTACTAAGCGGCAAAATTGTTACGATTTATTAAAGAAAATCCAGATCAGGGTTGTCGTTCAGGATTTCTTTTAGTTCGTCTTCTTCTTTGGTTTTCTGGTTGAGTACTTCTTTGACAAATTTGAAGTATACCGTATGAATTTCCGGAGCTTCGCCATCACGCTCAACTAAAAAAAAGGGTGCGCGCTCCACGTTGTAGAGTGAGGCCAGCTCCATTCCTGGAGAGGCGGGGTCTCTTTCATCAGCAATTAAAACCTCATCTATTAGTTCGTTCTGACCTGCAGCGTTCATCTTCTGTTGTACTTCATCGCACTTTTTACAGAAACTGCCATCCAGATTGATTTTTTTGACGAAAGTGATTCTCATGATTCAAACCCTTACCTGCTGATGCCTAATGACTCTAATTGAGTCACGGCAGCCCATATGTTGACTGCCGTGGTGTGTTAACCGCTATTTTTTAATGTTCACATCGTGAAGGCCACACTCTTTAAGTGTCGCTTCTTCCCACCACCAACGGCCTTCTCGTTCGTGCTGACCTGGGCCAGTAGGCCGAGTGCAGGGCTCGCAACCAATACTGATGAAACCTTGATCATGCAGTTCGTTATAGGGAACATTATTACTGCGAATGTAATCCCACACTTGCTGAGATGTCCAATTAGCCAGGGGGTTAAACTTAGTCAAGCTCTCCCCAGGTCGAGCAAAGGCTTTGTCATCTTGAATCACTGGAATAGCGGCGCGTGTACCAGGACTCTGGTCTCGGCGTTGACCCGTAACCCACGAATCAACCGTTAAAAGCTTGCGGCGTAATGGCCCAATTTTACGAATACTGCAGCATTCCTTGTGGTCATCTTCATAAAAACTAAACAAACCTTTTTCGCGAACCAGAGTGTTCACTGCTTTTGCGTCTGGAAAGACGACATCAATATCAAGCCCGTAGTGTTTGCGGACTTTTTCGATAAAGCGATAAGTTTCCGCATGTAGTCGGCCAGTATCAAGGGAAAATACCTGCACTTTTTCAGGAGCAATTTTATAGGCCATATCGATAAGAACGACATCTTCAGCACCACTGAAAGAAATCGCGACATTGTCAAACTCCTTCAGGGCATACGCTAGGATTTCCTGAGGAGTTTGTGCGGAAAGTTGTTGGTCCAGATCGACCGTAGATAAAAGATTTTCAGCCATTGGATTACTTAATATCCTCTAAGATGTTAGTGACCATATTGGTAAGGCCGCGAATGATACCAGAGGCGCCACTAAAGAAAAAATAATCAGAACATATATGCCACATACATCTGGCTATTAGGGCTGGTTGTAGGTTGTAACGCCTTATCTTAAGTTGTTGGCAGAGGTGATGTTGCGCAATTTCCCTGAACTGGTTAGAGTGGCCGGCTTTTTATCTGTTGTTGAATGATGGAGGAATGGCTTGTGGAAATCGCATGTTTGGACTTAGAAGGCGTATTGATCCCTGAGATTTGGATCGCTTTTGCTGAAAAAACCGGTATTGAGGCGCTAAAAAGAACAACACGTGATGAGCCGGACTATGATGTTCTTATGCGTTATCGATTGGATATCCTTGAGCAGAATGGTCTGGGTTTAAACGAGATTCAAGAAGTGATTGCGACCTTGAGCCCATTGGCTGGCGCCAAAGATTTTGTGGATTGGCTGCGAGAGCGTTTTCAGGTGGTGATTCTTTCCGATACCTTCTATGAGTTTGCTCAACCACTCATGCGACAATTGGGTTTTCCAACACTGTTGTGTCATAAGTTGGAAGTGGATGGTAACGGTCGTGTAACAGATTATAAATTGAGGCAGGCCAATCCCAAGCGTCAGGCTGTGGTGGGTTTTAAAAGTATGTACTACCGTACGATTGCCGCTGGTGATTCCTATAACGATACCACCATGTTAGCTGAAGCAGATGCCGGCATCTTGTTTCATGCGCCACAAAATGTCATTGATGAATTCCCCCAGTTTCCGGCAGTACATGATTTTGACGCGCTTAAGAAAGAATTTTTGAAAGCCAGCAACCGAAACTTAAGCCTTTAAGCTTTCATCGTCTAGCAGTAAATTTAACGGGCTTCTATCTTTTAACCCTTGGCAACTCCCAGGGGTTTCAGGATTCAATTAAAGCCCTGATTTTATCCAATGTCTCTTGATACTCGTCTGTTGCGTTGGAGTCAGAGACAATACCTCCTCCACCCCAACAATGGAGTTTTTTGCCGTCGGCAATCAGAGTTCGTATGGCAATATTGGTATCCATTCTTCCCGTGGCACTGATATACCCGATACTTCCGCAATAGACTGAGCGACGGCAGACTTCCAGCTCTTCAATAATTTCCATGGCACGCTTTTTCGGGGCACCCGTGATTGAGCCACCAGGAAAACAACCACGAAGTAGAGATAGAGCGGATTCGTTATCGCGTAAGGTCCCGGTGACGGTACTTACAAGATGATGAACATTAGGGAAGCTTTCTAGTGCAAATAATTTAGGAACTCGAATAGATCCTGGGTTACAGGTTTTACCTAGGTCGTTACGCAATAAATCCACAATCATCAGGTTTTCAGCTCGATTTTTTTGGCTATTCATTAGCTCAATGGCGTTCTGCTGATCTTCTTCCACCGTTTTACCACGCCGAATGGTTCCCTTGATAGGTTTGGCTTCTACTTGTCCCATAGAGAGTTTTAGAAAACGTTCGGGAGAAAGACTCAGTATGGCTTGGTTTTTATCCCCCCACTGGTAAAAGCAACTATAGGGCGAGGGGAGGATTCGACGAAGCTGTTGATATAACGACCAGTTATCGCCATCGAAAGCAGTAGAAAAATGCTGGGCAAAGTTAACTTGATAGCAATCTCCCGCAAGGATGTAGTTTTTTATTTTGGCGATAGCTTCTAGATAATCGTTTTTAGCGATGGATGAAGAAAATACTCTTACTATCGATTTTTCTTTATCAGAATTAGTTTTCGGTGCCTGTTTCAAGCAATGAATCACATCTTTACGTAAAGATGGGGGGCAACTTTTGCGAAAAAACAACCATGCCTTTTGGGCAGAATGATTGAGCACTAAAGCCCAGCCATAGTTTCCCACACGCATATCGGGCAAATTATCGAATTTAGGTAAACGGTTAGTTTGGTGTGTGGTTGAGCGGCCTAAGTCATAGCCGAAATAGCCTGCAAGTCCGCCGACAAAAGGGTAATGGTTATAGCGTTCACTAAGCTGGCCTAGGGATGAAAACAACTCCTCGCAGAGAAGAAAAGGGTCGTCAGTTGAAACTGACGTACTATTAGCCGTCACAATGCGCGTCGTGTGACCAACTGTTTCTAATATTTGCTCGGGGTGAGCGCTGATAATATCAAAACGTCCATACAAGCTACGGGGCTTACCGCTATCCAGCCAAATAGCGTCGGGCATGTGACGAATAGCGGAAAATAATAGTTCGGCATCGGACCGATAAGGAAAGTCGACAATTTCAACCTGTTGCATGGGGCGCTAGTCTACGTCAGTTCATTGGAAATTCAATCATGGTTAAGCGCAATGTTTAATAAGCTTGGAATCTCATTTTTATTGAAACCTATTAGATGTATTTAATTCTATATGACGACGAATAAGGGCCCATATTCATATGGCTGCTGTGTAGTATTTGATTTCAATCATTGCTCCTTTGAAAGGTTAGTGGCAATCTCACTATCACTATGAACTTTCACCCTCTAGATAAAACCTGCAACCTCCATGAAGGCTACTCGAAACGTTTTTTGGTAAATGGACAAGATTTACTCTTGGTGCAAAGTGGTGGTCTAGTGCGGTTAATAGATAATCGCTGTCCCCACGATGGGTTTCCGTTAAAAAAAGCAAAGCTTGTTAATGGTTGTATTGAATGTCCAAAACACCGGATCTGTTTTCGCCTTGAAAACGGTGAGGCCCTCGGCGGTGATATCGTTTCTGGCGTGCCGGCTTTAGTTCACTATGATTGGGTGGAAGAGGGTGAGCAAATCGGAATTTTTATAGGCTAGTATTTCTGGCCCTGATAAATGGAGAAAGTATGTCTTATTCAACCCCGGATTTATGTGATGATTATCCTGATCTTGTTAAGGTTTTGGAACCCATGTTGGCGAATTATGGTGGCAGAGATACCTTTGGTGGTGAAATTGTGACAATAAAGTGTCATGAAGACAATTCGTTGGTGAAAGAGTATGCGGGGAAACCCGGTCATGGAAAGGTCATGGTTGTCGATGGTGGCGGATCATTACGTAGGGCTTTGCTAGGCGATATGATTGCAGAAAATGCCGTTAGAAATGGCTGGGAGGGCTTTATCATTTATGGTTGTGTTCGCGATGTAGATGCTTTGGCTTCCCTTGATCTCGGGGTACAAGCAATGGGTAGTATTCCATTAAAAACAGACAAGCGAAATATTGGTGATTTTAACATTCCCCTAATATTTGGCGGTGTAACCTTTAAACCTGGTGAGTATGTTTATGCCGATAATAACGGTGTCATTGTCTCGTCTGAGGCGTTAACAAGTAGCCTCTCGTGAATTCATAAAGAAAAATAGTTCCTCATTAAGAGCAGGGAATAGAATATGAACTGGAAAAATACGGCAGACCGATATGGGCTGATTTCCATTGGCTTTCACTGGATAATGTTCCTACTGTTAGTGGCCGTTTATGCCTGTATTGAGCTTCGAGTGTTTTACCCAAAAGGGTCTGACCCTAGGGATGCCCTGAAAACTTGGCATTTCATGCTGGGACTTTCTGTCTTCGTTTTAGTTTGGATTCGATTGTTGGTTCGGGTGGGACAAGCAACCCCTAAAAGCCTGTTTGCAGAAAGATCGTGGCAATTTTTTGCCGCTAAATGGACTCACATCGCGCTCTATCTTTTAATGATCAGTATGCCGTTGATGGGATGGTTGATTTTGAGTGGAGAAGGAAAACCAGTGCCATTCTATGGTGTGACCCTTCCAGCCTTGATGGCAGAAAATCGTGATTTAGCCAAACTTATTGAAGAAGTTCACGAAACTGTTGGCACCTTGGGTTATGTGCTCATCGCACTCCATACCTTAGCTGCATTGTTTCATCATTATTTTTTAAAAGATAAAACCCTCCTTCGGATGCTGCCAAGAAGAAAATCATAGTATCTGTAGGCTCATAATGAAGAGGAGGTATTCTGGTGAATAATATTCATGCAATGATTAGCTTTAGCCAATCCTTTTGAGTTTGGTGTACATTGTTTATTATTAGTAAGTAATTTTGTTGGGTGTAAACTTTGCTGAATAGCTTGCCGTTGTTAAGGAGAAGAGTGATGAAATATAAGCGTTCAATATTAATTGCTGTTGCTGTAACAGCGCTTTCAGGTTGTAGTGACGATAAAGCGCCAACTGCAACCTCGGTGGCAATAACGGCAGGAGAAAAACTTTTTCAGGAAAACTGTTCGGAATGTCACCCCAGAACCGGACGTGGGGATTATTTAAAACGTATTCCGGCTACATTGCTCACACGTAAATCTCAGTACGAATTGATGGAATGGATTAAAGGCAGTGGACAGCATAGAGAGATGCCATCATTTGAAAATTTTACGGATGAGGAAAGAGCATATTTAGCAGATTATCTACATAGCCAGATTATGAAATAGTATTTTATATATCGTGTGGTTGTGTTTTTTATCTTTACCTTATTTTGAGCAAAAAAAAGGGGTGCTTTCGCAACCCCTTAAATAATCCTTAAAAAGGATAAGGTGAATAAACTTAGAATTGGTTCATGGTGTTGTCTTTACCTGAAGCTTTCAGTGCAGCTTCACCGGCAAAGTATTCTTTGTGATCATCACCCATGTCAGAACCGGCCATGTTTTGGTGCTTAACACAGGCGATACCTTGGCGGATTTCTTTACGCTGTACGCCTTCGACATAACCAAGCATACCTTTATCACCAAAGTATTCTTTAGCCAGATTGTCTGTAGACAATGCCGCTGTGTGATAAGTAGGCAGAGTGATCAGGTGATGGAAGATGCCTGCTTCACGAGCTGCATCAGCTTGGAAGGTGCGGATCTTTTCATCAGCAGCAATAGATAATTCAGTTTCATCATAGTCTACGCTCATCAGGTTGGCGCGATCGTAAGCAGAAACGTCTTTTCCTTCTTCAACCATCGCATCAAAGATTTGCTGACGAAAGTTCAGGGTCCAGTTGAATGATGGGCTGTTGTTGTAAACCAGCTTAGCGTCAGGAACGGTCTTGCGAATCTCGTCCATCATGCCACCGATCTGTGAAACGTGAGGTTTCTCCGTTTCGATCCAAATCAAGTCAGCGCCATTCTGCAAAGAAGTGATGCTATCTAAGATACAGCGCGCTTCGCCAGTACCTTTCTTAAACTGGAACAAGTTAGAAGGCAAACGCTTAGGGCGCAGTAATTTGCCGCCACGATTGATAACAACATCACCGTTGGCTAAATCAGAGGCGTTAACTTCTTCACAATCCAGGAACGAGTTGTATTGGTCACCCAGATCACCGGGCTCTTTAGTGACAGCGATTTGCTTGGTTAAGCCAGCACCCAAGGAGTCAGTACGGGCAACGATGACACCATTGTCTACGCCCAGCTCAAGGAATGCGTAACGCACAGCGCGGATTTTAGCTAGGAAGTCTTCGTGAGGAACCGTTACTTTGCCGTCTTGGTGGCCACATTGCTTTTCGTCAGACACTTGGTTTTCGATTTGAATACAGCAAGCACCGGCTTCGATCATTTGCTTGGCCATCAGGTAAGTCGCTTCAGCGTTACCAAAACCCGCATCGATATCAGCGATGATAGGTACAACATGAGTTCTGTGACCATCGATGGCTGCTTGCACTTCTTTTTCTTTAGCGGCATCGCCAGCATCACGTGCTGCATCTAATTTGCGGAAAAGGCCGCCCAGTTCACGTGCATCAGCTTGACGTAGGAAGGTGTACAGCTCACCGATTAGGCTAGCAACAGAAGTTTTTTCATGCATGGATTGATCAGGCAGAGGACCAAATTCAGAACGCAGTGCAGCAACCATCCAACCAGAAAGGTACAAGTAACGACGGTCAGTATTTCCATCAAAATGTTTCTTGATAGAAATCATTTTTTGTTGACCGATAAAGCCATGCCAGCAACCCAGTGACTGAGTGTACTTAGAGGTATCAGCATCGTATGCCGCCATATCTTTACGCATGATGTCTGCGGTGTATTTCGCGATATCTAAACCAGTTTTGAAGTGGTTTTGAGCGCGCATACGAGCTACAGATTCAGGGTTGATCGCATTCCATGCGCTACCGTTGGTTTTGCATAGCGCTGCGGCTGCGTCGATGTCTTGGGTGTAGTTTGACATGTTCAGTCCTTCCAGATTGAAAACAAAAAAACGTTTTGTACGAAAACGAATTCTAGCCATCCCACCAAAATTTAGCTAATCTATAGACTTTATTGTCAGTATTTGTGGTGTGAATGTAGATGAATATACGTAGTGTCGATTTAAACTTGCTTGTATACCTTGATGTACTCCTGAAAGAGAGGAATGTCACTCGAGCTGCAGAAAGCCTAGGGATCAGTCAACCTGCTATGAGTAATGGACTGAGGCGATTACGTGAGTTGTTTAATGATCCTTTATTAGTTCGCACCAGTGAAGGTATGACGCCGACAGAAAGAGCGGAACAGCTACAGCCAGTTGTACGTGAGGTGTTAGCATCGGTTGAAAAAGCGGTAGAGCCAAGGAAAGAATTTTCTGCTGCCGAAGCGGACAGAGTGTTTCGAATTTCCGTGAGTGATTATACTGAGTCTACTCTTCTCCCTCATTTGATGCGTAGATTACGTTTAGAGGCTCCCAATATAACTTTGGATGTGCTGACTCCTAGTGATATTAGTTATCAGGATGTTGAGCAGGGCAAAGTAGATCTCGTTATCAATAGATTTGATGTTCTGCCCCAGTCATTCCACCAAATGACAATATGGCGAGATACTTTTTCATGTCTTTTAAGTATTCATAACCCAATACATGAGGCCTTTACGCTGGATAACTACCTTGAGTCAGGGCATGTTTGGGTCAATAAAACAGGTATGGGTGTTGGTGTAGGTATGGAGCCAGGAGCCGGTCAACGGCTGGGATGGGTCGATGAGGCCTTGGCCAAGTTGGATAAGCAGCGTCGCATACGTGTGTTTACCCGTCATTATCAGGCCGCAATGAGATTAGCCGAATTAAGAGATCTTGTTATTACTCTCCCAACAAAAGCGGCGGAATTACTTTCAGATAACCCCAATGTGGTGATTTTAAAGCCACCTTTTGATATCCCCGAAATTGAGTTAAAAATGGCATGGAGCCCTTTATTGCAACACAATCCCGCCCACCAGTGGATGCGACGTCTGATTGCTGATGTCGCAAGCACGCTCGATTAATCCCATACTAATCATTTGATAAAAAAGCCTGGACTCCCAGGCTTTTATTCATAGGGAAAATAGCGAAAATAAAGTCTATAAAATTGCTAAATGCTCAATGGTTTACCTACAATCAGACTTTTTAATGGCTCCTACTATAAAGGCACTATCATGACTCAGCCTATGACTGAACGCGTTGAAGTAAGTGGACTACAGGTCGCCCGCTCGATTTATGACTTAGTAGAAAAAGATATCATTCCTGGAACGGGTGTAGATAAAGAGGCCTTCTGGCAATCATTTGCTTCTGTGATCTCTACTTTCGCACCGGTAAATCGCGAACTCCTTGCTAAACGCGATAGTCTTCAGGCTCAAATCGATGCTTGGCACCAGCAGCACTCAGGACAACCCGTAGATCAAAAATCCTACAAAGCTTTCTTGCAAGAGATTGGCTACCTAGTTCCTGTAGGCGATGATTTTTCTATCACGACAGAAAACGTGGATCCGGAAATTACTTCACAAGCGGGTCCACAATTGGTTGTGCCGGTCATGAATGCTCGTTTTGCTCTGAATGCTGCAAACTCTCGATGGGGTAGTTTGTATGATGCACTTTACGGTACTGACGTGCTTCCAGAAACTGATGGCGCGGAAAAAACCGCTGGCTATAACCCTGTGCGTGGAGCGAAGGCGATTGAATATGGTAGAAAGTTCCTTGATCAATCCGTACCCTTGGCCTCTGGTTCACACCGAGATGCAAAAGAATATGCTATTTCTGGTGGCAACCTTAAGGCTATTTTAAGTAATGGTGATGAAATTGCTTTGGCAGATCCGTCGCAGCTTGCTGGCTATCAGGGATCTGCTGAAAACCCTGAATCTATTTTGTTTAAAAACAATAGGTTACACTTTGAACTTCAAATAGATCATAACACACAAATTGGTGCAGATGACCCTGCGGGAATCAAGGATATTCTGATGGAAGCGGCTTTGACCACCATTATGGATTGTGAGGATTCTGTCGCTGCAGTGGACGCTGAAGATAAGGCGTTGATTTACCAAAACTGGCTGGGATTAATGAAAGGGGACCTTGAGGAAACTCTCGAGAAGGGTGGCAAGACCATTGTCCGTAAAATGAACCCTGATCGCACCTACAATACGCCTGATGGCGGCACCCTGATACTTCCTGGCCGCAGCTTGTTGTTCGTCCGTAATGTTGGCCATCTGATGACTAACCCTGCAATTCTTGATGCTGAGGGCAATGAAGTTCCTGAGGGCATCATGGATGCCATGATGACTAGCTTGATATCTATTCACGATATCAAGGGCAACGGTAAATACAGAAACAGTAAAACGGGTAGTATTTATATCGTTAAGCCAAAAATGCACGGTCCGGATGAAGTTGCTTTCACCAATGCCTTGTTTGGTGCTGTCGAGGATGCGTTGGGCCTTGACAGGAATACTTTAAAAGTGGGCATTATGGATGAAGAACGTCGCACTTCTGTCAACCTTAAAGAGTGTATCCGAGCAGCCAGTGAGCGCGTAGTCTTTATCAATACAGGATTCCTAGATCGTACCGGCGATGAAATTCATACCAGTATGGAAGCTGGACCCTTTGCGCCTAAAGGTCAGTTAAAAACCATGAAGTGGATTACTGCTTATGAAGACCAAAACGTTGACGTGGGGCTGCTTTGTGGTCTGAAAGGTAAGGCTCAGATTGGTAAAGGCATGTGGCCTATTCCCGAGAATATGGCCGATATGATGGAAGCAAAAATTGGCCATCCTATGGCGGGTGCAAATACTGCGTGGGTTCCGTCACCAACTGCCGCAACGTTACATGCGCTGCATTACCATCAAGTAGATGTATTTTCCCGTCAACAGGAGTTGTCTACCCGTTCGCCTGCCAAGGTAGATGATATTCTGACAATTCCTTTACTTGTGGGTGAATTGAGTGCTGAAGATATTCAAAAAGAATTGGATAACAATGCTCAGGGAATCCTCGGCTATGTTGTGCGCTGGGTAGAACAAGGCGTAGGCTGCTCTAAGGTTCCCGATATCAACAATGTTGGTTTGATGGAAGATAGGGCAACTCTGCGTATTTCCAGTCAGCATATAGCCAATTGGCTTCGTCATGGAATTTGTTCTGAAGAGCAAGTTATGGAAACCATGAAGCGTATGGCTGCTGTGGTGGATGGTCAAAATTCCGGTGATCCCATGTACCGTAATATGGCGCCAAATTTTGATCAAAGTATTGCCTTTGCTGCTGCACGCGACTTAGTCATTAAAGGAGCTGAGCAGCCCAGCGGATATACTGAGCCTCTGTTACATGCTTATCGTCAGAAGGCTAAATTAGCGTCATAAGTTTGGTTTATATTTAAATTGTTTATTAAAAAACCGGTGTTGGTAACAACCCCGGTTTTTTTGTAGGCTAATTTTAGACGATATTTTTTGGACTTGGGTTGTATGAGCTATATATGTAGTCGTTTTAATTCCGGGTCAACTTTCCCCTGATGCCATAGCTCATCAAACTCATCTTTAAGTGCAGAAGCTTCCATTGGTGCATATTGAGTCACATAACCAACAAATCGCTCGGGTTCTTGTTTGTAAAGAATGCCAGACCTGTCAACGATCAAAAACTCTGAATGTAGGCATTGCTCTCTACTTTGAAACTTTTTGATTGAAATTCGACTAGGTAATCGCTGACAGAGTTCATGTAGCTTGTTGGGATGATTGATCACAGATTTGATGTCTTTAGCTAAGATATTAACCCGAGCGAGAGGGTGGCTGGTGGCAAAGGCATAAATGGCATCACAAAGTTGGTCAGTACTATATAGGGCTGGTTCTAACCTATAGCTAAATATCCGGATTTCTCTATGTGCTCGTTTGATCAGTATCTCGGCCTGATCAAGGAATGCATCAATACCATCAATACTCATTCTTTTTCGTTCATCTTTTGTTATTTCAGGTAAAGCCACCAGGGGTAATTTGTCTTGCTCATCATGTAAATTAAGCAGCATATATTTATGGAGAATTCCAGCATCCATTAAGGACTCTCCTTGTTCGACAAAACCAAACCCCTCATAAAAAGGAACAGCCTTGCTTTGGCTATTAAGGTGTAGTTGCTTCATATTTTCCCGATTAGCGTATCGGATAATATTTCTCATTAAGGCAGAGCCTACACCACGGTCACGAAACTCCTTAAGTACAGCCATCCGGCCTATTTGACCGTTACTTAACAGGCGTCCTGTCGCCATTGCCTTATCATCTGGACCATAGGCCAACCAGTGAATCGCCTGGGGGTCATCTTCATCAATTTCCTCACTCAAAGGCACATGCTGTTCTTCCACAAACACTTTGTGTCGTATGTCAGTCAAGAGTTCACGGGAGTTCTGCCAGCTGGTTTGTTTAACATCAATAGGAAAATAATCTACCGTTTCCATCTTGCCCCTCTTTTTATTGTTCACGACGGAGGTCTAGCGTACGGCCTTGGTCGTAGAACGGTCTTATTACCAGTTCATGGCCATGATTTGTCTAGGCTCAAGGTTTCACCTATACCCATATCTTTACTATAGCGGTATAAAATACTTTTATGCAGAGGTAGAGTCTGCAAAAATTTCCTTTTAGTTATTCCTACCTTAGGTACTATTACCTTAGATACCATTACCTCGCGTACTCTTACATAAATAACGGAGCGGTCATTTGAAAAAAATTCTTTACTGCCTTTTTGTTCTCGTTTTTTTTCAATCGCCCTTGTTATTGGCCGACAATTCATTGTCGGCTGTAGGTGATCAACAGCCCGCCATTTTTGATCGATCTGCCCGGTTCCATCCTATTCCCTCTGAAGCGGGCATGGTGGTTTCACAAGAAGCTATCGCCAGTAGGGTGGGCGCTGATATTTTGTCCAAGGGTGGTAACGCCATTGATGCTGCTGTGGCGACAGGTTTCGCCCTTGCCGTTACCCTTCCACAGGCAGGAAATCTCGGTGGCGGCGGTTTTATGATGGTATACCTTGCCGAAAGCCATAAAACAGTAGCGATAGATTATCGCGAAATGGCTCCAGCCTCTGCTGACAAAACATTGTTTCTTGATGGGCAGGGTGATGTGGATACTAACCTTGCCAGATTCAGCCGTCGCTCAGCGGGTGTGCCTGGTACGGTTGCAGGTCTAATTCATGCTCTGGAAGAGTATGGCACCATGTCCTTACCGCAGGTTATTGAACCAGCGATTACATTAGCTCGTGCCGGTTTCACCGTCGGTGGACCCTTGTCTTATTCCTTAAAGAGAGCAACCTCAAGGTTAAAAGTTGATAAGGCGTCTGCTCGGTATTTTTTTAGATCCGATGGCAGTGCCCTTCAGCCTGGTGATCTATGGATACAGCCAGATTTGGCTAAAACCCTAGAAAAAATAGCGGCACAAGGTGTTGGTGGTTTCTATGAGGGGGAGGTGGCAGACCTTATTGTGGAAGAGATGGCCCGTGGTAACGGAATTATTACCCATGATGACTTGGCAAGTTATAAAGTGGTGGAACGACAACCCATCATGGGTGATTACCGAGGATATACCGTTGCATCTATGCCTCCACCTTCGTCCGGGGGCGTTCATTTAGTTCAAATGCTAAATATTTTAGAAGGGTGGAAGCTAGACAGTCTTGGACACAATAGTGCCGCTTATTTGCATCGACTGATAGAAACCATGCGCCGAGCCTATGCCGACCGAAGTGAATATTTGGGTGATCCCGACTTTTATCCTGTGCCCGTTAAAGCGTTAACAGATAAGGCCTATGCCAAACGATTGCGGGAAGACATAGACTTACGGAAAGCGTCCCTGTCATCTGAAATTAAACCTGCACTTTCACACTTACGAACATTGCCCGAAGAAAGCCCTCAGACAACCCACTTTTCGGTTTGGGATAGTCAGGGCAATGTCGTCAGCAATACTTATACCCTTAATTTTTCTTACGGCAGTGGCATTTCTGTAGAAAATGCAGGTTTTTTACTCAACAACGAAATGGATGATTTCTCAGCGAAACCCGGTGTTCCCAATGCCTATGGGCTGGTAGGCAACAAAGCAAACGCCATCGAACCTCGCAAGCGCCCGTTATCATCTATGACGCCTACTATTATCTTTAAAAAGAGTGATTCCGGATTGCAACCGATCATGGCAACGGGTAGTCCTGGTGGCAGCACTATCATTACGGTGGTATTACAAAACATTCTTAATCGACTTGAATTTGGTATGAACATCGCTGAGGCAACAGCTGCACCTCGAATCCATCATCAGTGGTTACCTGATGACGTACTGGTAGAACCGGGTATTGCGTCAGACACCATTAAAATTCTTGAAACCATGGGGCACAATATTTCGAGTAGTCCCCGCGTCATGGGACGGGTACAGGCGATAACAGGTGGCGAAGATGGAGCATTGTCTGGTGTGACAGATTCTCGTTGGCCTGGCGGTGCGGCTGTCCCTAGCGAGGTTATACTTAGAGACCTAAAGTCTTCTCACCATTAAGGTATGCATTACCAGCAACTACAGCGGTTCTGTTTTCACCCGTTTCTTCAGTAAATTCGGGGTATTTAGGTGATGTCATATAACGAGCAAACCAATCAGCAAGTAGTGCTTCATCATCCAATAATTCACTCAACATGGACTTCACTTGTTGAATAAATAAGGGGTGAATAGATTCTGTCGCCATTGCCGGGGTTAAGGGTGGATCACGAAAATAACCAGTATGATCTTGTGCCATCAATTCCGTGGCCAAGTCTCCAAGCATATCGGCTATTGAGGGTGAACGAAAACCGATGGAGTAGGTGAGGCAATCATTTTCAGCGACGCCCCAATGGGCAATTTGGGGCGGTATATAGAGCATGTCGCCCGGGTTTAATACCCATTCTTCAACCTTGTTGAATTCACTTAAAATTCTTAATGGGGTGCCTGGTTGTCGAGGGGCGCTGTGATCACAGCTGCCGCCAACTTGCCAGCGTCGCTGGCCTAGACCTTGTAGCAAAAACACATCGTAGTAATCGAAGTGTGGGCCGACGCTTCCGCCATAAGGTGCATAGCTCACCATGACGTCATCAAGTCGCCATGGGGGAAGAAAATCAAATTTGTTCAGTAATGCCTTAACCTCGGGAACCCATAGGTCTGCGGCTTGAACTAACAAAGTCCAGTGACTCTCTGGGAGTTGCTCGAAGATAGATTCTTCAAACGGACCTGTTTGAAGTTCCCAGGGGCCAGACTGTCCTTGTTCAATAACAATTCGTGATTCAACTTCCTCTTCTAGGGACAAGCCGGCCAATTCATCGGGTGTTAGCGGTGACTTAAAATCCGGGAAGGCATTACGAATCAACAGCGGTTTTTTTTGCCAGTACTCACGGAGAAATTCATCAGTAGACAAACTAGCCAGAACAGAAGGGGTGTCAGCCATTGAACTTTACTCCCAGGAATACAAAAACAAAAAAATCACATCAGGCGCAAGACGGGACCGGGTCTTGAGATTAAATGGCTTTAGCCTGTGCTATGGCATTGCCAATGTAGCTCGCGGGGGTCAACGCACGTAAACCTGCTTTTGCATCTTCTGGAATATCCAAGGTTTCGACAAAATTTAATAGCGTTTCTTTCGTTATACCCTGACCACGGGTCAGAGCCTTTAGCTTTTCATAGGGCTCCGGAATGTTGTATCGACGCATTACGGTTTGTACGGGTTCTGCTAATACTTCCCAGGTATTACTTAAGTCTTCCGCAAGGCGTTGCTCATTGAGCTCAAGCTTACTAATACCTTTGAGAGTTGATTGATAGGCAATCAAACTATAACCAAATCCAACGCCCATGTTACGAAGAACTGTGGAGTCGGTTAGGTCGCGCTGCCAACGAGAGATCGGTAACTTTTGAGCAAGATGACCAAATATGGCATTGGCAATGCCCAGATTTCCTTCAGAGTTCTCGAAATCAATGGGGTTTACTTTGTGAGGCATCGTCGATGAGCCGACTTCTCCCGCAATCGTTTTTTGTTTGAAGTACCCCAGTGAAATATAACCCCAAATATCTCGGTTAAAGTCGATCAAAATTGTGTTGAAGCGCGAAATGGCATCAAACAATTCAGCAATATAGTCATGTGGTTCAATTTGAGTAGTATAGGGATTTAAATTCAAGCCAAGGCTTTCTATAAAATCTTTAGCATTAGCGACCCAATCTACATTGGGGTAGGCAGCAAAGTGTGCGTTGTAATTACCCACTGCGCCGTTAATTTTTCCGAATAAAGCCACTTGGCGAATCTGCTCGATTTGACGCTTCAAGCGATAGGCAACATTAGCCAGCTCCTTGCCCACAGTTGTAGGCGACGCGGTTTGACCGTGTGTCCGTGACAACATAGGCACATGGGCAAAACTTTTCGCCATGCCCGATAGCTGAGAGACAATTTCTTCTACTTGAGGAAGTAATACATTATCTCTACCTTCTTTCAGCATTAAAGCATGTGACAGATTATTGATGTCTTCAGAGGTGCAGGCAAAGTGAACAAACTCCAAAATGGTATTGAGTTCAGCGTTCTCTGCAATACGTTCTTTGATAAAATATTCCACCGCTTTTACATCGTGATTAGTGGTGCGCTCGATTTCTTTAATTCGATTGGCATCTTGCTCGCTAAAATTAGCCACGAGATTATTGAGAACCGCATTAGCGTCAACACTAAAAGGGCCCACTTCTTGAAGCTCTGGGTGTGCTGCCAATTTTTGTAACCAACGTATCTCCACAAACACACGATATTTAATCAGCCCGAACTCACTAAAGGCTGAGCGTAGGTCCGCGGTTTTACTGTTATAGCGACCATCTATGGGAGAAACGGCAGTCAAACTGGAAAGATTCATTATAGGTTCCGATATGTATTTCGAGTACAGGCGTCAGTCAATCATTTTTAATGAACGCGAATTTTACCGTAATTGTCTCGGCATTTCAGGAGAAAATGTACATTGAAATAAAGCAAAATATTCAAAGTACCTGTCACTCACTGATAACATTAGCAAGGTCTGCTTTTTACTCAGGTCACGTTTAAATTTCGCAGTTGCGCCAATATATCTTTGCGATTAAGAATCAGGTGACGGCGGCGGCCACCAATTTGATGCCAAAGTATGGCAGAACGAATACCGGAAAAGAGTAAACAGCGAATGCGCTGGGCAATGCTTTCCTGTTGTAAATAACCGGCATAGCCATTGACCTGTATTCGGTAACGGAATGTGCTAATACTGTCCTGATAAATTTGAGCTAGATTAGCAATGACATTGGGGTGAGTGGGTGAAAAATGTTCAGCCTGTCTTGATGCTTGATCAAGTCGTTGACCGATCAAATTGAGCATAGTTTTATTATGACGAAGTTTTTTGGCCAGATAGATGACACCCACGAGATATTTCAGTGTGTCAGATTGTTTTGCTCGGGAGTTTAGAGTAATTAACTCCTGCATGGATTCAAGTCCAAGCTTTAAATTGCTCAGTGAACCAAAAACCTCTTCCGTACTTTTCGTATCTTTTTTGAATAAACTTTCTATACAAACATTAAAATGATCAGAGGGGACAGAACCATTTTTTGATAAGGTTTCCACTAACTGGCAAGATTGAAAAACACCCGCCAAAGCAATTAATTGGTCACGTGACGGTTTACTGAACATTGATGAATACCACCAATTTTTTTACATAAAGACCTGTCATCATTTATTCGACATCCTGTTTTCCTTGGTCATTCCAAGATTGTTCAATAACGCCACCACCAAGACAAATGTCATCTTGATACAACACGACGGATTGGCCAGGTGTTACCGCTCGTTGTGGTTCAGTAAATTGTATGACATAGCCATCTTGGTTTTTTGTCACTCGACACGCTTGGTCGGGCTGACGGTAACGGGTTTTAGCTGTACAGTAAAATTCGGTCTTCTCAGCATCTCCATGTAAACTTTCTGGCTCACCATTTATCCAGTGTAAGTCAGATACGGATAGAGCATCTGTGAAAAGAAGATGGTGGTCGCCACCCTGAACGGCAATTAATACATTGCGGGGCAAATCTTTGCCTGCGACATACCAAGGCTTGTCATCGGCATTTTTGAGTCCGCCAATCCCCAATCCCTGCCGTTGTCCCAAAGTGTGGTACATCAAACCATGATGTTGACCAATAATTTCACCCTCTGCTGATTCTATATCACCAGGCTGAGCGGGTAAGTATTGTTCAAGAAAATCTTTAAATCGACGTTCGCCGATGAAACAGATACCCGTAGAGTCTTTCTTTTTTGCTGTGATGAGGCCGTGCTGTTCAGCAATGGCTCTTACGGCAGGTTTGTCCATTTCACCAATAGGGAATAATGTGCGGCGAAATGCTTGCTCGTCGACGGCATGGAGAAAATAGCTTTGATCTTTATTGCTGTCTAGGCCTTTCAACAAGTAGGTGTGGTCATTGACGTCCTTTCTGCGTACATAATGGCCGGTAGCAATAAAGTCTGCACCCAGAATTCGGGCATAATCGAGAAACACTTTAAATTTAATTTCTCTATTACAGAGAATATCGGGGTTGGGTGTTCTTCCGGCCTTGTATTCTTGTAAAAAATACTCGAATACATTATCCCAATACTCAGCAGCAAAGTTGGCGCTATGAAGAGGAATGCCCAATGTGTCCGCTACAGCTTGGGCGTCAGCCATGTCTTCACGGGCAGTACAGTAGTCAGTGCCGTCATCTTCGTCCCAGTTTTTCATATACAGCCCTTCCACGTCATACCCTTGCTGCTGAAGCAAAAGAGCTGTTACCGAGGAGTCGACACCACCGGACATGCCGACAATAACTTTTGTTTGTCCGATGGGCTTGTCTGAGCTGTTTTTTTGGTTTGAACTGGGCATAAGGAGGCGGATTCTACCGGTGGGCTTTCAGCAAATCCAATGAATAGATACTGTTGGCACGAAAATCATCAATAACCTGTAAAACTATGGGGCTTCTAAGTTGTGAGCGTTTTAGCAATATTTCTTCATAACTTAACCAAAGCGCTTCCTCTATATCGCTATCTATCTCTGTCGTTTCATCAAACTCAAGAGCTTTAGCGGCGAAAGTGAGTCTATAGTAAGTGATGTGATTGTTCGGAGAGGTGTAAGTTGTGAAGCTGATAATACCCGTAGGCTCCACATGCCATCTTGTTTCTTCAAACGTTTCTCGAACAGCCGCTTGAATTGGGGTTTCTCCCGCTTCCACATGCCCTGCAGGCTGGTTGTATACCTCTTTGGCTTTACCTCGGTCAGTTGTCCCGTCAAAAGCTTCACCTAAGTCGTTCCGAATTTCCCTGACCATAAGAAAGAGATCCTCGCGTTTAACGACGGTTGCTACTGTCAGATGAATTTTATCCGGCAAGTTACGATTTCCTTGGTGGCTTAGTATAAGAGGACTTAGTCTTAGCGTGTACTGAAGTACGTTTTTGTTTCTGGGGTAAATGAATAGTTTCCTGTCGGTATTCACCAGGTTTTATATCGCCTAGCTGCCATGCGCCAATTGCGCTGCGGATTAATCGGAGGGTAGGGAAGCCAACAGCAGCCGTCATTCGCCTTACTTGTCGATTTCGACCCTCTTTGATTTTCAGCTCTACCCAGCTGGTGGGTTGATGCGCCCGTTGACGAACAGGAGGATTCCTTGGCAAGAGGGATGGCTCTAGAATTTTTTTGGCATTTGCAGGTTTCGTCATACCGTCATTCAACATAATGCCGGCAGCCAAACTCTTCAGGGCTACGGACGTTATGTCTCCCTCAATTTGTACGAGGTAGGTTTTCTCCATTTTAAACTTGGGGTCGGCAATACGGGCTTGTAATTGGCCATCATCAGAGAGTAATAAAAGTCCCTCTGAATCACGATCAAGCCTACCCATGGGATAAACATCTGGATAGTTTATATAGTGTTTAAGACCCTTATGGCCATCATGGTCAGAAAACTGGCTTAAAACACCGTAGGGCTTGTTAAACAATAAAAGTCTGGCCATTTGAACGTCCATAAAATAAGTAAAGGAAGTAAGATCTCATTTCATAACAACATACATGGCTATTGTGGTTAAACGTTCCAAACAACCCTATGATTCTATTTGTTGAGGGACGTAATGGTATCCCAGTAATGATCTGAAAAATCGATTCTTCTGTAGAAATCGCCCGAGCTGGTAACACGAAACAGTTTTTGGATGCCTGTTTATTGTGGTTGGAACTACGAGCATGCTCGTGATGAATTATAAAAGGAAGGGGAGGCATGATTGCGAGTAAAAACAACCAAAGGTTTTGAATATCTGATAGACAAAGCAACGTAGCTATTCTGTTTAGGGCTTAGGATAGGTTTGATCTGAAATATGTGATATCTACAAAGCAACTTTCACAATGTAACCTTCCAAATCTAACCATCTTAATTTAAGTGACAAAGGCACTAAACAAGCAACAAAGACAATACTGTATATTACAAATGGCAGTTTTTATGACTCGTCAGTCATAAGTTTTATTCATTCTCAGGTCCCTGTGTCTCTCTAGAGCCGTCATTTTCCTCTGTAGGTTCAGCAGAACTAGTATTTAAAGGGGAAATGTTGGTCGCATGTAGTCCCTTTTCACCTTCAATGAGGTCATAGCTGACTTCTTGCCCAGCTTTTAACGTTTTATAGCCATCCATAGTAATTGCAGAATAGTGGGCAAAAATATCACTCACACCATCTGATGAAAGAATGAACCCATATCCTTTGGCATTGTTAAACCACTTCACGGTACCTGTCGGCATATTACTAACTCCTTGCTGGACAGTTTGGTTATTAAAAGTTAAAAATATAAACTCAATAGTTATAAATATTGCAACTATTCAGCAAAATTGCACAACTTTTATCCAGCATAAGTTTCTATAGATAAATTCCTATTAAGTCAATAGCTAGAAAACATAGAAAAAAAGAACACAAATTTATTAATCCTATTAAAATAGGACTGAAGAGTGGTTAATGTTATTCAGTAGAGTGTATGGATATTAGATTAAATATTAGTCTTGGTAGTAAAGATGATGAGCGAGAGTGGCACCATGACAGTAGTGTTGTTCTCGAGCAGGTGAAGCCAGCGCTCAAAAAGCCTCCTATGTATAAGGTGGTTATTTTTAACGATGACTACACACCAATGGAGTTTGTGGTAGAGGTGCTAGAGATTTTCTTTAATATGAATCGTGAGGCTGCTACAAGGATTATGTTGCAGGTGCACACGGAAGGAAAAGCAGTTTGTGGTGTCTATATCCATGACATTGCAGATACAAAGGCAGCTCAGATTAATCAATATGCCAGAGATAATGAACATCCGTTACTCTGCGAAACAGAACCCATGGATGATGATGAGTAGTAATCTAAGGTCAAGGTGGTTGTATGTTAAGTAAAGAACTTGAATTAACACTAAATAAAGCCTTCCGAGGGGCCAGCGACAAACGTCATGAATTTATGACGGTTGAACATTTGTTGTTGGCCTTACTTGATAACGAGTCAGCCGTGAGTGTTTTGAAATCCTGTGGCGCTGATATGGATGCCTTGAGGCGTGATCTTGATGAGTTTATTGAATCGACCACACCACTTATTCCTACAGATTTAGGGGAAAAGGATACCCAGCCAACGCTCGGCTTTCAGCGGGTATTGCAGCGCGCGGTTTTCCATGTGCAATCTTCAGGTAAAAAGGAAGTGCAGGGTGATAACGTTCTTGTTGCTATTTTTAGTGAGCAGGAAAGTCAGGCGGTTTATTTTCTCCGGTTACAAAATGTAACCAGAATTGATGTGGTTAACTACATCTCTCATGGCATATCGAAGTATGTTGATCAGTCTGAGCAACATGCTGGGGATTCTCATCAAGGGGAAGCGGCCACTGAAAATGAGGCTCCTGGCAATGCCAGCATGTTGGATCAGTTTACAACCAACCTGAACATTCAAGCGCAACAAGGCTATATTGATCCGTTGGTGGGTCGTAGTCATGAAATTGAGCGCGTATCACAAATCTTGGCTCGTCGTCGTAAAAACAACCCATTGCTAGTAGGAGAAGCTGGAGTGGGGAAAACAGCCATTGCTGAAGGGCTGGCTAAGATGATCATTGATGGTCAGGTACCTGATGTACTCCGTAATTCAGTGGTTTACTCCCTGGACCTCGGTGACTTGCTTGCCGGGACCAAATATCGAGGTGATTTTGAAAAACGCTTCAAAGGTGTACTTGCTGAATTGAAAGAGCAGGATGGCGCCATTTTATTTATTGATGAAATACATACCATCATTGGCGCAGGTGCTGCTTCGGGCGGTGTGATGGACGCATCCAATTTATTAAAACCTTTACTGACTTCCGGTCGTATCCGTTGCATTGGATCGACAACCTATCAGGAGTATCGGGGTATTTTTGAAAAGGATAGAGCCCTGTCTCGCCGTTTCCAAAAAATTGATGTGCCCGAACCTACGGTGGAGGAAACTATTGAGATCCTCAAAGGGTTAAAATCAAGGTTTGAAGAGCATCACAAGTTACGCTTTTCTAATGCAGCACTCAAAACAGCGGCAATACTCTCTGCACGGCATATCACTGACCGCTTTCTACCGGACAAGGCGATTGATGTTATTGATGAAGCTGGAGCTTATCAACAATTATTACCCGAATCTAAACGGAAAAAGTTGATTGGTGTAGGCGATGTAGAAGCGATTGTGGCAAAAATAGCCCGTATCCCACCTAAAAGTGTGTCTTCTTCAGATAAACAACAATTGAAAGGGTTGTCAGACAAGCTGAAAATGGTTGTGTTTGGCCAGGATGAGGCTATTTCTGCGCTCTCGACAGCCATCAAACTATCTCGTGCAGGACTGAGAGATGGAGAGAAACCCATTGGCTCATTTTTGTTTTCTGGACCGACGGGCGTGGGTAAAACAGAAGTATCCAAGCAGTTGTCAGAAATTATGGGTATTGAGCTTCTGCGTTTTGATATGTCTGAGTACATGGAGCGCCACACAGTATCAAGGTTAATCGGTGCACCTCCAGGTTATGTGGGGTTTGATCAGGGCGGCCTGTTAACAGACGCTGTCACTAAGACTCCTCACGCTGTTGTGCTTCTGGACGAGATAGAAAAAGCGCATCCTGAAGTATTTAACTTGCTGCTTCAAGTCATGGATCATGGAACTCTGACAGACAATAACGGACGTAAAACTGACTTCAGAAATGTCATTCTTATTATGACTACAAACGCAGGGTCTGAAGAAATGAGTCGTGCCTCTATTGGCTTTACTACTCAGGATCACCATACCGATGGTATGGAAGCCTTGAAAAAAGTATTTACGCCAGAATTCCGCAATCGACTCGACGGCATTATCCAGTTCAAGCCATTGGAATTAAATGTTATTCATACCGTAGTAGACAAATTCCTTTGTCAGTTACAGCAGCAGTTAGATGACAAACATGTAGTGCTTGATGTTGATGATGAGGCTAGGGATTGGCTTGCCGTGCATGGTTATGATGAAAAAATGGGTGCGCGTCCTATGCAAAGATTGATTCAGGAGAAAATCAAGAAGCCCCTTGCGGAAGAAGTACTATTTGGCAGTTTGTCACGTGGTGGAGTAGTTAAAGTGGCTGTCACTAACGATGAAATTTCGATTGAAACTGAATCAGAAGTAGAAACGACATAACGGAGTAAGAAAGCTGTAACAATACAAGAGACTTAGTTAGCGAGCTCTGTAGGTGATACGCCCTTTGGATAGATCATAGGGCGTTAGCTCTACTTTCACTTTATCACCGGTAAGAATCCGGATGTAATTTTTGCGCATTTTTCCAGAGATATGGGCAAGGACAACATGTCCATTTTCCAGTTTGACACGGAAGGTGGTGTTGGGAAGTGTATCAATCACTTCTCCTTCCATCTCAATATGATCTTCTTTTGCCATAATTTTTACTATCTCCAAACTGCGATTCTCAAGAACGAGGCGCATTCTGCCTGAAACCACGACAAAGTCAATCAACCGGGACCCATTCACCCTTACTGAGTATTTCTAGAGGCTGGTAGTTTGATTTGTAGGCCATTTTGGGACTATCTTTTATCCAATAACCTAAATACACGTGGGGCAACTTCATATGCTTTGCCAGCATAATTTCAGCTAATAGGGTAAAAGTGCCTAGGCTTCTATAGTTGTGCTCTTTGTTGGTGGAATAATAGGTATAAATTGCCGACAAGCCATTATCAAGAATATCCACAACGCCGGCAGCAATCAGTTCACCTCTTTCCCTTACTTCTATCATTTTACTGTTTAACCATAGATGGCTAATAAAATCTTTAAATTGCGCACGGTTTGGTGGGTACATATCTCCGTCAGCGTGACGTTTTGTTATATAGCGCGCATACAGAGGGTAGTGTTCAGATTCGTTAATTTTTGATGTCACCCAAACGCTTAAATCTTTGTTACGTTTATTACAGCGACGCTGTTGCCTGTTAGGTCGGAACTCATTGACCAGTAACCTTGCCGGAATACAGGCTCGACATCCGTCACAGCGTGGAGTATAGATATATCGACCACTGCGCCGAAACCCCATATCTGACAACTCTGTATACAGGTGAGGGTCAATATCAACATTCGGATCAACAAAAGCTGTCGTTGCTTTTTTATCTTTTAAATAACTGCAAGTATGTGGCTCCGTTAAAAAAAGCTTTATTGTTTGTACATCTGGCGATATATCTCGTGACATAGCAACACTTCAACCGGTGTCCAACTTGTAGTTTAGACTGTTTTTTCTGGAATTTTGAACTGCCATTTGTCCGGCCACGGACTAAGCTGTTCTCGTAAGACCGACAGCTTAGACAAAAACTCTTGTCGTGGAATAGTGACAGCACCCATAGAAATTAAGTGATCATTGCTGACTTGGCAATCAATAAAACCGTCAACGGTATATTGTTTGACCAATAGAGACAACTGCACAAGTGCCACTTTTGATGCGTCCTTCTGTAGACTAAACATTGACTCGCCACAAAAAACACTACCGACTAATACGCCATATAGCCCGCCAACTAATTGATTTTCCAACCACACCTCAAGTGAATGGGCAAAGCCTGCATGGTGCAGGGCAAGATAGGCATTTTGCATTTCATCGGTTATCCAAGTGTCCATTTCGTTGTCTCTGCGGGGGGCAGCACACTGCTCTACAACAGATTGAAAGACTGTGTTGAGTCGTATTTCCCAAGATTGCTGCCGCATGGTTTTTTTTAACGACCGAGAAACTCTTATGTCTTTTGGAAAAATAACGGCCCTTGGGTTCGGTGACCACCAAAGAAGGGGCTGGGTTTCATCGTACCAAGGAAAAATGCCTTGCCGGTAGGCCTCGTATAATGTGTTCTGGTCTAAATTGCCCCCAATGGCCAAAAGCCCATTAGGGCTTTCAAGTGCCGTGTCGGGACTCGGAAAAACCGGATGAATGGAATCAAGAACTAGAAGATCAGACACTAAATTCAGCTATTTTACTAAAAGGCTAAGCCAATTCGTCTAGATATTTTTCAGCATCCAGGGCCGCCATGCAGCCTGAACCCGCTGAAGTTACGGCCTGACGATAAACATGATCGGCCACATCACCCGCAGCAAAGACGCCGGGGATCGTTGAGGCCGTGGCATTGCCATCATTGCCACCTTGAATAACCAGATACCCATTTTTCATGTCAAGCTGCCCCTCAAAAAGATCAGTATTAGGTTTATGACCTATAGCAATAAAAACACCACTGACATCAAGTTCTATGTCAGGTTCTCCTTGGGTACTTGCTAGGGCTAAACCCGTTACGCCAGCGTCATCACCCTTGACTTCATCAAGAGTGTAATTCCATAAAATATTGATATTGCCGTTTTCAGCACGATCCAAAAGTTTATCCTGGAGAATTTTCTCTGATCGTAAAGAATCCCTGCGATGAACCAGTGTCACTTCACTACAAATATTGGAAAGATACAGTGCCTCTTCAACAGCGGTGTTTCCTCCGCCAATAACGGCGACTTTTTGGCCTCGATAGAAAAAACCATCACAGGTGGCACAGGCGCTCACACCTCGCCCCATATAGGCTTCTTCTGACGGCAGACCAAGATATTGAGCCGAGGCTCCAGTGCAAATAATTAATGCATCGCAGCTATAGTGTTTGCTGCCTTTTAATTGGAAAGGCCGTTGATTGAGGTCAACCTTGTCAATATGGTCAAAAATAATTTCTGTATCAAAGCGCTCGGCATGTGCCTGCATACGCATCATCAAGTCGGGGCCCTGTACACCTTCTGCATCGCCGGGCCAGTTGTCCACATCGGTGGTAGTCGTTAATTGGCCGCCTTGTTGAATTCCGGTAATCACAACGGGATTAAGATTAGCCCTTGCAGCATAAACAGCCGCGGTATAACCCGCAGGACCAGACCCAAGAATGATTAGTTTGTGGTGTTGTACATCAGTCATAGTTAGGAGTTCCAGGGCTAAATGAATCTATTTCATCGAATAGAAGTAGATGCCTATGATAATGAATGCCCCGTCATAGACAAAGTAGGATTTTGCTATCGAGTGTATTTAGTTAACTTATACCACTATCCACAACACTTGGTCGCTGGTATTTCCACCTGCTGCCATTACAATAGCGTGCATATATGATGAATCTGGATGTTCCTTTGACTAAAGAAAAACAGCCTAAAACCTCCACGGGAAAGAATGCTGAACAGATACCGCCTTCAAGGGGTACACTTATTCTAAGAGAGGGAGCTCTCATTGGCTGGTTGGTGGTTTGTGTTTATTTAATGATTGCCCTAGTTAGCCATTCTCCTGAAGATCCCGGATGGTCACACACGGGAAGTGTGGCGCATGTTAATAATTCTGCCGGTGCTCTTGGAGCCTGGTTATCCGATGTTTTCTATTCTTTACTTGGTTACATCTCCTATCTTTTTCCTGTGTTGCTTGGATTGCGTGCATGGAATGTTTTTCGTGCTCACCGTGATGAAAGCGCCAGTTTTGATGGTGTTGTATTTTTCCTTCGTATTCTTGGGCTTATTTTGGTCATGGTCAGTGCGACATCGCTGGCATCACTTCACTACGGGCATATTCAAACGTCTTTACCCTTTGGTGTAGGAGGTATTCTGGGGTCCTCTATATCAGTAGCAGCGGCCACAGCGTTTAACCATGTGGGTAGTACGCTCATTCTACTGGCCGTTTTTCTATTTGGTTTGACAGTTTTTACAGATTTGTCCTGGTTGGCTCTCATCGAAGGTGCCGGTCAAGGGACATTGAAATTCATCGAGTATATTCAACATCTTCTAGCCGCACGAAAAGTTAGAAAAGAAGAGTCAAAACAAGCCGAGCAGGCACAACTTCACCGGAAACAAATAAAAGCCAAGCAAGCGGAAAAAGAAGCGTCACGAAAGCCCCTGAGCATTCAACCTCCCATTAAAAGGCCAGTGACGAGCCAGCGTGTTGAAAAAGAGAAGCAAACGTCTCTTTTTTCCGAGTCTGTCTCGGGATCACTCCCAACGCTCAGCTTGCTTGATAAGGCAGACAACAATGTTGGTAAGGGCTATTCCAAAGAGTCCCTCGAGGCTATGTCCAAGCAGCTAGAACTCAAACTCCAGGATTTTGGTATCAGTGCCGAGGTGCTAGAGGTGTTACCTGGCCCCGTTGTCACTTGTTTTGAAATTCAGCCGGCAGCCGGTGTCAAGGCTAGTAGGATTACTGGCCTTGCCAAAGATTTGGCACGATCATTGGCCGTTGTCAGTGTCAGGGTTGTAGAAGTTATACCTGGGAAATCCGTAGTCGGTATAGAAATCCCCAATGAACACCGGGAGATGGTGCGGCTTAGTGAAGTGCTGTCTTCCGAGGTCTATGAACAGGCAAAATCACCTTTAACGCTTGCACTTGGCAATGATATTTCTGGTACACCCGTGTGTGCAGATTTGGCGAAAATGCCCCACCTTTTGGTTGCAGGGACAACGGGTTCGGGTAAATCGGTAGGCATCAATGTAATGCTGTTAAGCCTGCTATATAAGTCGAGCCCCGAAGATGTACGGCTGATTTTAGTTGACCCAAAAATGCTGGAATTATCTGTCTACGACGATATACCCCATCTTTTAACACCGGTCATTACCGATATGAAGGATGCAGCCAGTGGCTTGCGATGGTGTGTTGGAGAAATGGAGCGCCGTTATAAGTTAATGGCCGCAATGGGCGTGCGCAATCTCTCTGGTTACAATAGAAAAGTGGCAGATGCTATTGCTGAAGGAAACCCCATCGTCGACCCGCTATGGAAACCTGATGAACATGCCAGCTTATTTGGAGAAGACGGCGGCGCACCCGTTGCACCCACTTTAGAAAAACTCCCCTATATCGTCGTTGTGATTGATGAATTTGCCGACATGATGATGATTGTTGGCAAAAAAGTGGAGCAACTTATTGCTCGGATTGCCCAGAAAGCACGGGCGGCAGGTATTCACCTGATACTCGCTACCCAACGGCCCTCTGTTGACGTAATAACTGGTCTGATCAAAGCCAATGTTCCCAGTCGAATTGCTTTTCAAGTTTCCTCTAAAATTGATTCACGTACCATTCTTGATCAGGGTGGCGCGGAACAATTATTAGGGCATGGCGATATGCTCTACTTACCACCTGGAACCAGTGTTCCCATTCGGGTTCATGGCGCTTTTGTGGATGACCATGAAGTACACAAGGTCGTCGCTGATTGGAAAAGTCGAGGGGCACCCAAATACCTTGATGAGATTACGGATGAGAGCTCCACCAGCAATATTCTTGTTCCCGGCTTTAGTAGTGAAGGAGGAGAGGGTGACGACGTTGAATCTGACCCACTTTATGATGAAGCTGTCGCCTTTGTACTCCAAACGCGTAAAGCCTCTATCTCATCGGTGCAACGTAAGTTGCGCGTCGGATATAACAGAGCTGCACGGCTGATTGAGCAAATGGAAACATCGGGTGTTGTGAGTGAAATGGGTGCCAATGGCAACCGAGAAGTGTTGGCCCCAGCACACGCTAGAGACTAGCTATTATGAGGCCACTCTTTTTTTGTCTATTTGCAATGATATGCTTCCCTCCATTAATGGCGGGAGGGGTGACTGTATCCGAAGTAAAGCCAAACCAGCAGGCAACTGCGCAAACCCATATCAGTGCCAACAAACTTCGTGCGCTGTTGATCCATTTGGATTCTCTAGACACTCGCTTTGAACAAACAGTATATTCCTTTGAAGGAGATGTATTACAGCAAACCTCTGGCCACCTGACAGCAGCTCGCCCGGGAAAAGTACGCTGGGAGACCAACCCACCTATCGAACAGTTAGTTGTTTCTGATGGCGAAACATTATGGATTTATGACCCGGATCTTGAACAAGTCTCCATTCGACCTTTTAATCAGGATCTATCCAAAACACCTGCTGTTTTGTTTATTGGTGATCTTGAGACTCTCGAGAGCAGCTATGACATCAGTCATGAGCCTGGTGATGCCGCCAATACTGCCAAGTATACGCTGACACCTATTGATGCTCACAGCCTGTATGAGAAGGTCTCACTGGGCTTTATCAACAAAACACCTTCATCAATGACACTGTGGGATTCACTAGGACAGAAAACTGAAATTATCTTCAATGGACAACAGCTGAACCAAACCCTAGATCTAAAACTCTTTCATTTTGCCCCACCAGAAGGCGTAGACATTCTTCGCGATGAGTAATGATCTGTTTAGCCAAGAGGTCTATCAGCCTCTTGCTTCAAGAATGCGGCCCCACTCTTTAGAGGCTTTTTCTGGCCAGGCCCATTTAGTGGGTGAAGGAAAATCACTCCGCGAGGCTATTTCTGCTGGACAGCTTCACTCCATGGTTTTTTGGGGGCCACCGGGTGTTGGTAAAACAACCTTAGCCAAAATTATTGCCCAATCTGTCGATGCTCATTTGGAAGCGATATCGGCAGTTTTGTCGGGTGTAAAAGAAATCCGTGCTGCAGTAGACCGCGCCGAGGAAGAGCGAGATGTCCGTGGCCGTAAGACTATATTGTTCGTGGATGAGGTACACCGTTTCAATAAGTCACAACAGGATGCTTTTCTACCTTATGTAGAGGAGGGCACCGTAGTGTTAATTGGGGCAACGACGGAAAACCCCTCTTTTGAACTGAATAATGCACTGCTTTCACGTTGCAGGGTGTACGTCCTTCGTAGCCTGGAACCCGAGGATATTTGCAGAATTATTCATCGAGCACTTAACGATGATGACATTGGTTTGGGCCGCCGCCAGCTGAATATCACAGACGAGGCCATCCAACTGCTTGCCAGCGCAGCAGATGGTGATGCTAGAAAAGCCCTAAACTTACTCGAAATAGCCAGTGATCTTGCCCAAGAGGGCACTATAGAAAAAACTACGTTACAGGAAGTTCTCGTCACAGATAGCCGCCGTTTCGATAAAGGCGGGGAATATTTTTATGATCAAATATCAGCTTTACACAAGGCCGTTCGTGGTTCCTCTCCTGATGCCGCGTTGTACTGGTTTTCTCGAATGATAGATGGTGGCTGTGATCCACTTTATATCGCCCGTCGGGTGGTTCGTATGGCCAGTGAGGATATTGGAAATGCCGATCCTAGAGCATTAACCTTGTCTCTCAATGCTTGGGATACACAAGAACGATTGGGTAGTCCCGAAGGTGAGCTAACTATCGCCCAAGCTATTATGTATCTAGCCTCTGCGCCTAAAAGCAATGCCGTTTATAGCGCATTTAATGCGGCCAGAGCAGATATACGTAAAATGCCCAGCTATGATGTTCCATTACATTTACGAAATGCGCCGACAAAATTGATGAAAGAGCTCGATTATGGTGCCGATTACCGTTATGCCCATAATGAGCCTGGAGCTTTTGCTCCTGGGGAAAACTATTTTCCGGAAAAATTGCAAAATACACGTTATTATTTTCCAACAGATCGCGGTTTGGAACAGAAGATTTCTGAAAAGCTGAATCACCTAAGAACCCTCAATGAAAATAGCCCTCAACAACGCTATGCCGCTACTGAGGTTGATATGAAAGAAACTCACGACAAGAGAAACGAGAACTCATAATGCAATGGTTAGCTGTGGCTTTAGGTGGTGCATTAGGTGCTGTGGGCCGGTTTGCTGTTAATGCAGCCGTATTCCCTATGTTCGGTGGACGTCTCCCCATGGGCACCTTAGTGGTTAACGTTCTGGGATCCATTCTTATGGGCTTCTTCTATGTACTCATTATTGAGCGAGGTGTACTTCCCGCTGAATTACGCAACTTACTAATGGTCGGATTTCTTGGCGCTTTCACCACCTTTTCTACGTTCTCGCTTGATACCCTTGCTTTGTGGCAAAATGGCCACCTTGCGCTGGCGGCAGCTTATGTCGCCCTAAATGTTGTGTTGTGTCTAGCGGGAACGCTTGGTGCAATTGTTGTGACCCGCTTGCTTTAGGAATGCCCCAAACCTCATGTTGGATCCAAAACTCGTTCGCTCTGACCCCGAAACTATTGCTGAAAAACTTGCCGTTCGCGGTTTTATCTTAGATGTTAAAAAACTAAAAGAACTGGAAGGCCTTCGCCGCCAATTACAGGATAAGGCTCAATCACTACAATCCGAACGCAATGCCTATGCTAAGTCCATGGGTAAAGCTATGGGTGAAGCCAAAGCCAGGGGTGAAGATATTGCACCGTTGAAGGCAAAAGGTGAGGAGCTAAAAAAATCCTGTCTCCAGGCAGAAGAAGAGCTGGGTGAGTTGCAAAACCAACTAGAGAATTACCTCAGTGGAATTCCCAACTTGCCTGATAGTGAGGTTCCCTCAGGTACTTCTGAAGACGACAATGTTGAAATACGTCGCTGGGGTGAACCTCGTCAGTTTGATTTTGATATAAAAGACCATGTCGATTTGGGTGCGAATTCAGGATTATTGGATTTTGAAACAGCCGCGAAAATTACCGGTTCACGTTTTGCCGTTATGCGTGGGGGCATCGCACGTATGCACAGAGCATTGGTCCAGTTTATGCTCGACACCCATCAGCTGGAGCATGGTTATGAAGAGATCAACGTTCCCTATGTGGTGAACCGTGATTCCCTCTATGGCACGGGTCAGCTCCCCAAGTTTGAAGAAGATCTTTTCAAACTTGAAGATGATAGGGGCCTTTATCTTATCCCTACCGCAGAAGTACCTGTAACTAACATATACCGCGATGAAATTGTTGATGCCGACCAGTTACCCGTGAAATTCACTTGTCATACGCCTTGTTTCCGAAGTGAAGCCGGAAGCTACGGCAAAGATACGCGCGGCATGATTCGTCAGCACCAGTTTGAAAAAGTAGAGATGGTTCAATTTGTAAAGCCGGAAGATTCCACTGAAGCACTGGAGCAGCTAACGGGCCATGCTGAAGCTCTTTTGCAAAAGTTGGGTTTACCCTACAGAACAGTGATTTTGTGTGGCGGTGATATTGGTTTCTCCTCTGCCCGCACATATGACATTGAAGTTTGGCTGCCTTCTCAACAACGTTATCGGGAAATTTCTTCCTGCAGTAATTTTCGGGATTTTCAGGCCCGTCGCCTTAAAGCACGTTGGCGCAACCCAGAAACTGGTAAGCCTGAATTATTGAATACACTCAACGGTTCCGGTTTAGCTGTGGGGAGAACACTCCTCGCAGTGATGGAAAACTATCAACAAGAAGATGGTTCCATCGAGGTGCCTGAAGTGCTCCAAGGTTATATGGGTGGACAAACTCGCATTGGTTGATACAGCCAACCGGAGATAACACCAAACTGGGCCACAATTATTTTATGGATTTACTGCCGTTATTCCACAATCTTCAAGGCCGTCGCTGCGTCATGGTGGGCGGTGGGTCAACAGCACTTAGGAAACTCCGACAACTATTAGATTCCGGAGCAACGGTTGAATTGATTGCTCCTGAAATCAATGCTGCTATACAGCAGTTATCAACAAAGCACTCACTGAACCTTCATCAGAGAAAATTCAAAAACGAGGACCTTGACGCTGCGGTGTTAGTGATCGCAGCCACCAATAATAAACAGCTGAATAAACAGGTTTCAGAGCAAGCTCAAAAGTTAAATATTCCCGTTAACGTCGTGGATCAACCAAAACTATGTACGGTTATTTTCCCGTCTGTTGTGGACCGATCACCTATACAGATCGCCATTAGTAGTGGCGGTACAGCACCTGTTCTGGCTAGGATATTAAGAACCCGCTTGGAAGCCCTTGTGCCAGCGGGTTATGGTAAGTTGGCCAAGCTCGCAGGTAAGTTTCGTCCACGAGTGAAAGAAAAAATTCCTGACAGCAATAGCCGTAAAGCATTTTGGGAAGATGTCTTCTCAGGAGAGATTGCCGAGTTAGTTTTCAGTGAAAAATTAGGTGCTGCCGAATCACGACTTCAACAAAAAATCGATGAGCCACATACGGCCTCATTAGGAGAGGTCTACCTTGTGGGCGGTGGCCCTGGCGATCCTGATCTTTTGACTTTTCGGGCACTCCGGTTGATGCAGCAGGCGGATATTGTGCTCTACGATCGTTTGGTATCCAAAGAAGTTCTCGCTTTGGTACGAAGAGATGCTGAGCTGATGTATGTCGGAAAAACAGCAGGTGACCATCCCGTTTCTCAGGACAACATAAACGAAAAGCTGGTCGAGTTCGCCAAACAAGGTAATCGTGTACTTCGTCTCAAGGGAGGAGATCCGTTCATCTTTGGTCGGGGAGGGGAGGAAATTGCCCATCTGGCAGATAATGGCGTGCCCTTCCAAGTAGTTCCCGGTATTACCGCGGCGTCAGGCTGCGCATGTTATGCCGGCATTCCCCTTACACATCGTGACCACGCACAATCCGTCCGTTTTATTACAGGGCATCAGAAAGATAATGCCTTTGATCTGAATTGGTCAGAATTGATTACACCAAATCAAACCCTCGTATTTTATATGGGGCTGAATGGCCTTGAAACCATTTGTAAGCAATTAATGGTACACGGTATGGCACCCACAACACCTGCAGCATTAATTGAGAAGGGTACAACAGCATGGCAACGTGTATTTATAGGTGACATCAATACATTGCCTGAAAAAGTGCGTGTGGGAGGGGCCAAGGCACCGACATTAATTATTGTCGGATCTGTAGTGTCTCTACATGATAAATTGGCTTGGTTTAAAGACAGTTAACGAAATAAAGAAAAGAGAGCTTCCATGTCCTACGATTTTGACTTATTTGTTATTGGTGCCGGTTCTGGTGGTGTACGTACAGCTAGAATGTGTTCCCAACAGGGGCTTCGTGTTGGTATAGCAGAATCTCAATATCTGGGTGGTACCTGCGTCAACGTTGGTTGTGTTCCCAAAAAACTTTTTGTTTATGCCTCAGCATTTTCAGAGGAATTTGAAGCCGCGAAAGGTTTTGGTTGGGAGCTAGGCACAAAGAGCTTCGATTGGAACAAGCTTCGCGAAAACAAGAATAAGGAAATTGAACGACTCAACGGTATCTACGGCAACTTGTTGGATGGCGCCGGTGTGGAACTCCATGAGGGCAGGGCAACCATTGTTGATCCCCACTGTATTGAAGTGAACGGAAAGCAATACAGTTGTAAAAATATTCTTATAGCCACTGGAGGCACTCCTTTTGTGCCAGAGTTCCCCGGTAGTGATTTGGTTATCACTTCAAATGAAGCGTTTTACCTGGATAAACTGCCCGAGCGAATTGTGATTGTTGGCGGTGGTTATATCGCCATTGAATTTGCTGGTATCTTTAATGGTCTAGGCGTTGATACACACCTAGTTTATCGTGGACCATTATTTTTACGGGGTTTTGATCAAGAGCTACGAGAAATTCTCAAAGAAGAAATTGAAAATCAAGGGGTTAAGCTACACTTCTCAACTGAAATAGAGAATATAACCGCTCTTGGTAATACAGCAGCTGACAAAGAAAATTTCCGCGTGCAGTTCAATAATGGCGAAACTCTGGAGGCGGGATTGGTCATGTATGCCACCGGCCGTAAGCCCAATGTGGATGCACTTGGTTTGGAAAACACCAACGTTAAAACAAAAGATGGTGGTACCGTTGTTGTGGATGAGTACTACCAAACATCCGAACCCTCTATCTACGCCTTGGGAGATGTCATTGGTCGTGTTGAGCTGACCCCAGTCGCTATTGCAGAAGGCATGGCATTAACGAAAACCCTGACAACAGGAGAATCCACCTCACTGGATTATTCTAATATTCCTACTGCAGTGTTTAGTCAACCTAACTCAGCTTCCGTTGGCCTCACAGAAGAGCAAGCGAGAGAAAAACACACAGATAATATATGTGTTTACCGTAGTCGATTTAGACCCATGAAGGAAACCCTCGGTGGTGGTAGCAGTAAGATCTTTATGAAAATGATTGTGATTGAGAACACCAATGTTGTCGTAGGCTGTCATATGGTGGGAGAGAATGCCGGGGAAATTATTCAAGGTATCGCTGTCGCCATGAAAGCAGGAGCAACAAAAGCTGACTTTGATGACACCATTGGCATCCACCCAACGGCAGCCGAAGAATTTGTCACTATGAGATAGATGGTTTGTTTGGTTTCGTGAACTTCTAACTAAAAAACAACCCCTAAAGCCTATTCTCGATAGAGGTAGGCTCAAATACCTACATCAACCGTCACCGTAAAGATTCCTATATAGCTAATTTTTGTAGCACGATATAAATCTTTAAGTCTGTATGGCCCCAAATACAACTGCGCATAATGTATATTATGTTAAATTCAATAATTAGGTCAGAAGGAAATCCTTCATGTCGCTAAGATCATCCCCTTGCTTTCAATGGATTATGGCGGCCTCTTCTGGCAGAATTCACCCTTTCTCGTCCTGGCCATCATCTTGCACATGCGAAACTCCTATACTCTGCATTTCTGGGACTATAGAGGACGTTGAATGATTGGCGCCATGGCAAACCTAATATAGTTAGTTTCTAAGGAGTTTGTATGTCTGTTAATAGCTTTCCCGACAAGCAGCTGATCGCTGAGTTAAGTGCCAAAATGTTGCTTGAAATTGGAGCTATCAATTTCCGCCCTAATGACCCGTACATACTGACCTCAGGTAAAGCTAGCCCAGTTTATATTGATTGCCGCAAAATCATCTCATACCCACGCGTACGCTCCGCATTGATGGATTTTGGCGCGTCTATTATTATGCGTGACATCGGGTTTGAGTCTATTGATGCTGTTGCCGGCGGTGAAACAGCGGGTATCCCCTTCGCTGCCTGGCTTGCCGAACGCCTATCGCTACCTATGCAATACGTTCGCAAAAAACCTAAGGGTTTTGGTCGTGACGCGCAAATTGAGGGGTATCTTAAGGAAGGCTCTAAGGTGCTTCTTGTAGAGGACCTCACAACAGATGGTGGCAGTAAAATCACCTTCTGCGACGCTTTACGTAAAGCAGGCGCTGAAGTTACAGATACTTTTGTGATCTTCTTTTATGATATTTTCCCAGACACAAGACAAAATCTCGCGGAGGCTGGCATTAACCTACATTCACTCACTACTTGGTGGGATGTTTTAAAGGTCTGCAAAGAAAGCAATCAGATGGACACTCAGTCCATCGTCGAAATAGAGTCTTTTCTTAACTCACCGGTTGAATGGTCATTGTCACATGGTGGTGTTGACAGTTAGGTTTTACGCCAAGAAGCGTTGTTCCATTTTTTTGTAGAATACCTACAGCGTAGCCATTGCCCTTGCTGCAGCTACAATTGCAAAAGAGACACTTTAACAATGACATAAACTTTGGCGGCGATAACATGTTGCCTCTCATCTTGTTACTCTGTCTTGTCATTACCGTGAAGGTTGGTGTTAGATTCACCTATAAACCACTCTATGCTACTAGAAGTTTTAATTGCCCTGACAGCGGGCATAACAGTTGGATTTGCACTCGGACTTACCGGTAGTGGTGGTTCACTGTTCGCTATTCCATTACTTATCTATATCGTCGGGCTGGACATGGCCTCTGCAGTACCCATTTCATTATTTGTTGTCGGTATCACGGCTTTAATAGGAGCATTTTCGGCATACAAAAAACAACTCCTTCTGCTACGGCCCACTATTATTTTTGGTGTCGCTGGTATTCTTTCAGCACCAGTCGGGCTAAAACTCGGCTCTATTACCCCAGAAAACTACCGTATGTTAGGGTTTGCTACTCTGGCAATGATCATGGCAGCTAGAATCGGGTGGCAGTCTTTTAACGAAAAATCGAGCAAAATTGTCAGGGCAGATCTTGTCATGGAAGGCCAGTCTGGCATTTGCCGCTACTCGCCTGACGGGAAAATAGGTTTTACCATTCCTTGCGCTATCGCACTGGTGGCTGCAGGTGCGATCACAGGCATCATGAGTGGTTTTTTTGGCGTAGGTGGCGGCTTTTTAATTGTACCAGCACTCATGTTTGTGGTTCGTATGAATATGCCCTATGCCGTAGGCAGTTCACTAGCTATTATCGCCATGATTGGTATATCCGGGGGCGCGTTAAACGGCTTACCAATATTGATCGAGAATAATGCTGCATTGGGATTTGGAGCTGGCTCATTATTAGGCATGCTCCTAGGCCGGGTTCTGGCAGGTAAGCTTGCTGGACCCTTGTTACAACAAATTTTTACCGTCGCATTATTCAGCATAAGCATCATTATGCTTTTTCAATATATTGGAGGAGAACATGCATTTTAGGCAGCTATTTCACCAATCATCAGGCACCTATACTTACCTGCTGGCCTGCGAGAAAACACAGAAAACCGTCATTATTGATCCCGTCTTAGAGAATACATCTCAATACCTAACCTTACTTGAACAGCTCCAGTTAAAGTTAGTAGTCGCCATCGACACCCATACCCATGCAGATCACATTACCGCTCTTGGTGAGTTACATGATGCTACCGGATGCTCAACGATGATGGGTGAATACACTGCCGCTCAATGTATATTAGAAAAAATAGAAGACGGTCAAGTGATCGAAGTTGGAAAAATACACTTAAAAGCGTTGTACACCCCTGGTCACACAAACGAATCATTTAGCTTTTATACCGAAGGTAAGGTGTTTACCGGGGATGTTCTGCTTATTCGTGGTACGGGAAGAACTGATTTCCAAGGCGGAGATCCTGGCAAGTCCTGGGATAGCATCAACAACAAATTGTTCACCCTGCCAGACGAAACATTGATTTACCCTGGTCATGATTACAAAGGATGGACAGCAAGCAGTGTTGCTGAAGAAAAATCCTACAACCCCCGTTTTTCAGGAAAAAGTCGAGATGAATACATCCAGATCATGAACAACCTTAACTTACCTGACCCAAAAATGATGGACATAGCCATTCCAGCAAACTTGCGCTGTGGGAGAGGCTCATGACCATCGTTGAATTTTTCTGGCCCTCCGCACTACTCGGTGGAGCACTAATTGGATTAGCCGCCGTATTAATGATGATCACCCTTGGCAGAATCGCAGGTGTTAGCAGCATTTTTGCCAGCACGTTAAAACCAAGCTCTTCGTTTTCATGGCAATGGGCTTTTATCGGCGGACTATTATTTAGTGGCCTTTTAGTGCACTGGTTCTATCGCCCCATTCCACTGGATATTGAAAGCAACACATTTTGGCTGGTAGTGGCAGGATTGTTAGTGGGTTTTGGTAGTCGGCTTGGGAGTGGCTGCACAAGTGGACATGGCGTGTGTGGTGTTGCCCGCTTTTCTCCCAGATCTTTGGTAGCGACAGGAGTTTTCATCAGCTCAGGTATGCTGGCAGTTGCTGTATTAAGTCAATTTCAGTAGGAGACGATTCATGAAAAACACAGTGTCGGCCTTTGCCAGCGGAGCAATATTTGGCATAGGACTTATAGTCTCTGAAATGGTTAATCCCAGGCGGGTGCAAGGTTTCTTGGACATATCAGGAAACTGGGATCCAACCCTAGTGTTTGTTATGGCTGGGGCTTTATTGGTGACAACTATTGGTTACAAATTTGTTTTATCTCGCCAAAAACCACTATTCGAGTCATCATTTTCAATACCAACGAACCGAATTATTGATGCCCGCCTAATTATTGGAGCAATACTGTTTGGAGTGGGATGGGGTCTGAGTGGTTTATGCCCGGGGCCTGCTATTGTCAGTTTAGCTACTTTAAAACCCAACATTGTCATTTTCATTGTAGCGATGATTGTTGGAATGAAGCTGTTTGAAACACTCGATAAAAAGACCTAACCATACCTCTCGACCAACCTATATTCTGTAATGCTGCGGAGGTTTATATATCATGTGGTCGAGATTATGATCAAAATAGATGCCAGCACTGAGCCAAGGTCGGAGGTCGGAGGTCGGAGGTCGGAGGTCGGAGGTCGTTGCCAGCCGACCTGCTCTGGCTTGAATTGGCAAATACTTTCGACAGAATAATAGCCCAAGCTTTGTTCTTAATCGTACCCTTCATTTTCACGGCCCAATATTCTATTCCTGTTTTCGATGCTACATGCCTTGTCTGCATTATTAAAAAATGGCCACACCATTGAAAACAATGAAAGTCTTTAGCAATTCTGAAAATTTTTTACAAGAAAAAATAATAGATTTACTTCATACTTTTCGTTTTAAATCAGTCTATTAGGCTGTTTAGTAAAAGTGATTTATATAGATTTTAAGGCTCATTTAACTGCCAGTCATAGTTATAATCTATTTTGCCCTGATAGCCCAATAGATAGAGCGCCACTTTGTCTTCTGTGTAGTAAGCAAAGACTTTCATTAGTTTACTTTCGCTCTTGGCAAAATCTGTCTGGTACCAATTGAACATGCTCGATGCTTTCAATTTTCCATTTTTAAGACTGATACCCCTAGGATGATTGATATAATCACGGCCTGCTTGTTTCAATAGTGACCGTACGTTTGCACCTGTAAATGCCACGGGCAATATATTCGGACAACTAATACTGGCACAGCTTAAGCCGAAATGGATCTTATGATCGTGCCATATGGGCCTCAGAATCCTGTGTTCTATATCATTTAAGCTCAAGCGCTGTCCTGCCACATTGATTAAGGGCCTATTCCAAGGCCCACGCTTGATCATTTTATTACCAATATCCTGCATGCTTTTGATTGGGTAGTTATCTAGTACCAATTTCACAGTGACGGCATTGTAGAGATTTAGCCAGTAGGCCTTCTGTTCTCTTCGGTTATATGCCCTTGGGTCTGTTTTTTCTAAGGACTTGATATAGCGTGTGAGATTTTTTTTGTCTTTGGATGTGATGGCAGCGTATTTAAAACGGTTCACCCCAGAGGAATGTTTGTCTATTACATAGGTTTGAAGAATTTTATTCCATTGACTGTGATCTATGCTGCTATAGCTATTTTCATCACTTTTATCCCAATATGCCCAATAGTCTGCACTAGGAGCAGCGAATACTGAGCAGCAAAATATACTGCTCACAAAACAAGAAAAGACTAACCGTTTAAGTGATGTGGCCATATATTTTACATTCTTCATTTTTGCGTATTTTCTCGTTCAATAGATAAGAACCCCTTTGGTACCATTATCCATCCTACCTTACAATAGCAACTCTTTAGCCTGTGAATTCTATCCCGATGGAACATCTAACTACATCGCAAATATCAAGTATTGACCAGAAACATGTCTGGCACCCCTACTCTTCACTAACTTCGCCAATTCCAGCTTATCACGTGATAAGCGCAAGTGGTGTTCGCATAAAATTGGCTGATGGCCGTGAGCTAATCGATGGTATGTCCTCATGGTGGTCAGCCATTCATGGCTACAACCACCCTGCACTGAATAAGGCACTTAAAGAGCAAGTCGACATCATGTCACATGTGATGTTCGGAGGTATCATTCACGAACCTGCCGCTCAACTCGCCATAACACTGGTCGATATAACCCCTGAAGGCCTGGATAAGGTTTTTCTTTGTGATTCGGGTTCCGTTAGCGTCGAAGTTGCTCTAAAAATGGCTATCCAGTACTGGTATTCTAAGGGAAAGCCTGAAAAGTCACGTATCTTGAGTCTTCACAAGGGTTACCATGGCGATACCCTTGGGGCCATGTCCGTTTGTGATCCTGACACAGGTATGCACCATTTATTCAACAGCATCTTACCTAAGCAGTTATTCACAGAGTCTCCTCGCTGTGATTTTCATGACGACTGGGATGAAAGTTATCTCACCGATATTAAAAGGCTTTTAGATAAACACAGCAATGAGCTGGCTGCAGTCATTCTTGAACCTATTTTACAGGGAACAGGCGGCATGTATTTTTATTCGCCTATCTATTTGAAACGGGTTCGCGAGCTATGTAATGAATATGATGTTTTACTGATAGCCGATGAGATCGCCACAGGTTTCGGGCGTACAGGAAAGTTATTTGCCTGTGAATGGGCAGATATTACTCCAGACATTTTATGTCTTGGTAAGGCCCTGACAGGAGGCTATATGACACTGGCCGCCACGTTGTGTACAACGAAGGTCAGTGACGGTATATGCAATGGCGAGGCGGGTGTATTTATGCACGGTCCAACATTCATGGGTAACCCCCTCGCCTGCTCTGTGGCTAACACCAGTATCAATTTATTACTCAATACAAACTGGCAGGCACGAATTCTCGAAATTGAGCAGCAGCTTAAGTCTGGATTAGCACCAGCAAATGACTTTGATAATGTGATTGAAGTGCGCTGTCTTGGCGCAGTGGGGGTTATTGAGATGACAACTGCCGTGGATTTAGCCAAAATTCAACAACAGTTTGTGGCAGAAGGCATCTGGGTTCGGCCCTTTGGTAGTCGAGTCTACGTGATGCCTCCGTATATCATATCCAAAAGTGATCTAGAAACCCTGATGACGAGCATGCTTAGGGTGGTAAAAAACTATCAATAATTGTTGTTCTTAGGCTTAGGCTAAAGAATAAAGGCCTACGGCTTTATTTAGCTTTTTAAGAAAAGGAACACTATAGTCTCGGGCCTTTTTTGCTCCCTGGCGTAATATGTGTTCTATATGTTCAGGGTTTTCCATAAGTTCGTTATAGCGTTCTCTGGGTTCACGAAGTTCATCGTTAATAAGCTCAAACAATTGCTTTTTTGCCTCGCCCCAAGCAATACCATTTTCAAATTCTTTGCGCATGTAGCTCGATTGATCTTCTGAAGCAAATGCTCGCCAAACTTGAAATACCGTAGAGGTTTCAGGATCTTTGGGTTCCCCGGGTTCCAGAAGATTAGTTTTAATTTTATTAATATGCTTTTTAAGCTGTTTTTCAGGCAGAAACAGAGGAATGGTATTACCGTAGCTTTTACTCATTTTACGGCCATCAAGACCCTGTAAAACGGCCACGTGGTCATCAACAACCGCTTCCGGCAAAGAAAAATGTTCGCCATAGATATGATTGAAACGCTGGGCGATATCTCGTGCCATTTCTATGTGTTGAATTTGATCCCTACCCACAGGCACTTTGGTACCGTTAAACATCAGGATATCGGCAGCCATAAGTACTGGGTAGGAAAATAGCCCCATGGTGACACCAAAGTCAGTATCTTCCCCTGCTTCCTGATTCTTTTGAACGGAATCCTTGTAGGCATGCGCCCTGTTCATCAAACCTTTGGCTGCGACACAGTTAAGAAACCATGTCAGTTGTGGAATCTCAGGCACGTCTGATTGGCGGTAAAACACCACATTATCGGTATTCAACCCTAGAGCCAGCCAAGTAGCGGCAATTTCACGGGTAGATTCGTGGATTTTTTTTGGATCCTGGCATTTGATCAGAGAATGGAAATCAGCTAGAAAATAATAGGCTTGAACACCTAGTTGCTGGCTTGCAGCAATAGCGGGTCGGATAGCGCCCACGTAGTTTCCCAAGTGAGGAGCGCCGGTTGTGGTAATACCGGTTAATACGGTGTCAGGCTTATTTTCTTTTGATGTTTCCATTAATTTTTCTACCAATTTTTCTACCAGGGCTTCAGTAGAAGTATTTGTTTGCAAGTTATCACGCTCGGTTCTACTTGCTTGTTATGTTTTGGGTTAGCTATTTGGCGCACATCATACGGAATTAACCGCAGTAATAAAGTGCCAGGCTCAACCTGAACACTGGCTAGTTAATGACTAACTTACGCTCAGTGTTATAAAAAGCCTTAAGCACATTGAACAAATGATGGGCGTCTTCTACACCAGCTAACTCACGAATTGAATGCATGGCAAAGGTGGGCACGCCGACATCAAGGGTCTGCACACCAATATTGGCCGCAGTAATGGGGCCAATTGTGCTGCCACATCCCATGTCTGCCCGATTAACAAAGGATTGTACCGGTACACCTTGCTGTTCACACAGATGGCGAAACAAGGAGGATGTCACGCTATTTGTAGCGTACCGCTGATTAGCATTAATTTTAATCACCGGCCCTTCATTAATAACAGGCCCATGATTTCCGTCATGCTTATCGCTAAAATTTGGATGAATGCCGTGGGCATTATCCGTCGAAACTAGGAGTGATTGGCTGAGAATTCGGGATCTCATTTCAGCGTCAGGGTATAAACGTTCTAGTACGGACTTCAACATAGGGCCATTGGCACCCATTGCAGAAGTGCTACCTACTTCTTCATGGTCACTACAGATCAACATGCCAGTCATCTCATCTTGGCTATTCAGAAGCGCCTGCATACCCGTAAAACAGCTCAATAGGTTATCGAGCCTCGCGCTAGAAATAAAATCTTCGTTAAGGCCGGTTATAGCAGGTGGCTGGCAATCATAGAAATAAAGGTCGTAATCCATCACCGTTATGTCACGAGTTTGACCTGCTTCTGGTGATGTCTTTATAAGTTCTTGAGCCAGTATGGACCTAAAGTCTTTTGTTCTATCGGTACACTTGAATAATATCGGTGGTATATCTGTCTGAGGATTGATCTTGCGCTGATCGTTGGCCTCACGGTCTAAATGAATAGCAAGGCTCGGAATAACAGCCACTGGTCTTTTCAGGTCAATCAATGATTGTTGTAGTTCACCCTCACCCTCTTTAAAGACAACCCTTCCTGCAATAGAAAGATCACGGTCAAACCAAGGGTTAAGCAGAGCGCCCCCATAGACTTCCACACCCAGTTGAAAAAAGTTATGTTTGTACAACTCAGGAATAGGCTTAACTTTCAAGCAGGGGCTGTCTGTATGGGCTCCAACTAAACGAATACCCGTATCAGTGACAGGCTGGCTACCAACTACAAATGCAATAATAGAGGAGCCATTGCGGGTGACATAATAACGACCACCTTTAACCAAATTCCAATGATCCTCTTCCGCAAGTGCCTGAAAACCTGCTTTGTCAAATGACTTCTTCATAGTCTCCACCGCATGAAATGGCGTTGGCGACTGCTGAATAAAGTCGAGCATTTTCTGGTTGTACTGTTGTTGGTTCATACCATGCTTCCTACTGACGGCTCTTACTTTTGGGCCAGCTTAATTTGTATTTCTATTGGTAACTGTTATCTATCCATTACGGTCAACAGTGACACCGTTAATACCACTTATTCATCGTGTTCATAGGATAACTTAAGCCGTGCTAACAAACTGGATGTATCCCAACGATTTCCACCCATAGCCTGCACATCGGCATAATATTGGTCGACTAATTCAGTCACGGGTAATTTGGCGCCATTGAGTGATGCTTCTTTCATGGCGATTGATAAATCTTTTCTCATTAGATCAACGGCGAAACCATTATTATATTCACCTGCGGTCATGGTTTTATATCGGTTTTCCATTTGCCAGGATTGCGCAGCCCCTTTGGATATGACCTGAACTACTTGATCAACATCCAGTCCTGCCGCTTCAGCAAAATTTAAACCTTCTGCCAACCCCTCAAGTAAACCCGCCACACAAATTTGATTGACCATTTTACATAACTGACCATTACCCACTGGTCCCATCAGCATGACCTCGCGGGCATAGTGCTCAATGACGGGTTTAACCACTGAAAAGTCATTTGCCTCACCGCCGACCATAACCGTGAGTTCAGCCTTTTCTGCACCTTGCTGGCCACCTGATACTGGCGCATCGAGATACCCTAATCCGAGTGACTCGGCTATACCGGCCAATTCCCGAGAAACCTCCGCAGAGACAGTTGAATGATCCACAAAAAATGCTCCGGGTTTCATACCGTCATAGGCACCCTGCTCTCCCAGAGTAATATCCCGAAGATTACTATCATCACCCACGCAGGCGAAAACGATATCAGCAGACCTAACCGCCTCGCTGGGCGTCAAAGCAGAATGTCCACGATACGACTGTAGCCAGCATTCGGATTTTTTAAGGGTCCTGTTATAAACGGTTATATCAAAACCGGCCTGGCTCAGGTGGCCGGCCATAGGAAAGCCCATCACACCCAAACCGAGAAACGCTAACTTCATCATAACTAAACTCTTGTACTAAAAGTCACTTTACCCGTTCATCAGAATAACGATTAAAACGCAGCCAAGAACCAATCGATAAAGAACAAATGGCAGCATACCGATTCGATTAATCCATGTGAGAAACAAGTGAATGCACAAGTAAGCAGTGATGGCTGACAATACAGCACCCATAGCAATATCACCCCAGGGAACAGTAGCCAACTGCAATAGTTGTCCAGTTTTATAACCACCGCTCAATACAATAACAGGGATTGCTAACAGGAATGAGAATCGTGCTGCTGCAGTCCGGTCAAAACCTAAAGCCAAGGCAGCTGTAATTGTTATACCAGAGCGTGAAGTCCCCGGTATTAATGCTAGCGCTTGAGCACAACCTACAAACAAAGCAGACTTCCAAGTAAATTCATGTAGGCTTTTTGTTCTTGAGCTAAAGCGATCTGATAACCCAAGTAGAACACCGAAAATAATGGTCGTAGCCGCGATAACAGCAATAGAACGTAGATTTGATTCTATAAAGTCACCTAAAAATAAACCAAATAATCCTGCGGGAATTGTGGCCAAGATAATTTGCCAGCCTAAACGACTTTCAGGTGTTTTTTTACCACCGGTCACACTCTGAAACCAGCAGACAACTAATTGCCGAATATCGTGACGAAAATATCCCATAACCGCTAATAACGAACCCACATGAACTGCCACATCAAAGGCTAACCCCTGGTCCTCCCAACCGAGAATTTCTGAGGGTAAAATTAAATGGGCGGAGCTGGAAATGGGTAGAAACTCTGTGAGTCCCTGAATGATTGCCAAAAAGACTATGTGTATTAAATCCACTGCCCTCTATCCTCTGGTTTAACTTTTCACTGTACTAACGTAATTTTTTACGTTTTTTCCAAGTAATTTTATCTCTCAAATACACAGGATTTGCTTCCTCAACGGGTATCGCTTTCCCCTCGTTAATCAGCGGGCATGCAATACTAAAAATATCCTGTGCTTCGGGTAATAGTGCACTATCAGTAGAATCTGGTGTTCTTATGGACATTCTCTCACTGTAGTTCCAGCCATCACCGATAACTATCATGGCCTCTGGAATCATAGGATCAAAAAACTCATTATCAATCTTCTCCGGAGGACATACAGTATCCTCATGGAGACGTTCTAAATTCCCAGAACAGTAATAAAAGTGCGCCGAATAAATCTCATCCATCCGCGCATCAAACATCGGAATAATATGTGTATTGGCTTGTACTTGAAGCTTACGAATGGCGGTATGGGCTAGGGTTTCCAAGCTTGATACCGGTAAAACGGGCAATTCAGCACCAAAGGCTAAACCTTGAACAACACCAAACCCAATACGAATACCAGTAAATGATCCTGGTCCTGCTGTAAATGCGATAGCATCCATTTCAGACAGAGTCATACCCGCTTCGTTAAGAAGATGATGCACCATAGGTAATATCAGTCGAGTATGTTCTCTACTGGCAAGCTGATGCTTGGATAAAACCTCATTGCCTATAAGTATTGCAGCAGAACATGCCGGTGTTGATGTATCAATGGCTAAAATATTCGTCACGTAAAAAAATCCCCCGTTGTGGCGGGGGATTGTAACCTCTCTATTGTAAAGATCAGAGCAACTTATTTTAGGTTTAGTTATTTTTAATAACGTGTATAAAAAAAGTTGGGATCAAGAAACCCTTAGCTTTCACTCGTACCTGTCGGCGATGCCTGAGTCGTCGTTACTGGCGTTGCCACTTTGTTAGCCGCCGTTTTGGGGCTAGCAACTTTTTTAGGGCGACCAGTGCTACGTTTTTTTGCAACTGCTTTCGGAGCTTTGGTTACAGCAGCCTTTTTCGGGCGACCTGGTGCTCCTTTAACGTTAGTCGTTTTAGGTTTAACCGTTGCTGTTTTCTTTGGACGTCCTGGACTGGATTTTTTAGTAACAGCAGACTTTGATGCAACTGCTTTTTTGGGACGGCCGGGAGAACGTTTTGCTACTGCTGCTGTAGCAGTTTTTGGCTTAGTGCTTACCGCCTTTTTGGGGCGACCAGGGCTACGTTTTGACACAGGCTTTGCTGGAGATTTAGCCGTTGTAGTCTTTTTAGGACGTCCCGGACCCCGACTTGCGGCTGTATTTTTTGGAGTCTTTTGTGTACCGACTTTCGCCTCTACCTTCTTAACAAGGTCAGCTGCTTGTTTTTTCAAACGCTCCTCTGCAGTTTTGACTTTTAAGAGTACGGTTTTCTCAACAGACTTCACTTGTGATGCAATATCTTTTGTGCGCTGGTTGAGCCATGATTTTTCATAACGGGCTAGGGCTTTTTGTAAGTCTGCCTTTGCTGCAGCCTCAAGTTTTTGTTCAGTTTTAGCAACTTGAGCCATGGCTTTTTCCTCAACAGTCCTTAGTTGAGCGAGTAATTTTTCAGCACGTAGTTCTGCTCTACTAATAGAGCCTTTTGTCACGAGCTTGTCGAGTTTGTCAACATGGGCTCTCACTTCTTGTGTGGCTTTTTTAAATGCCGACTGAGAAGCTGTAGTTGCATTCTTAACAACCCGTTGACGAGTGGCTGCTGCTTTTTTTCTTGCCGCAGTGACTTTTTTAGTTTGTGTATTAATATCTTTTTCAATGGCGCTCACAACTGCAACTGCCTTGTCTAATGCTGACACCAACTTGGTTTTTTTTGTTTTTGACAGACTCTTTTTAGCCGTCGTTGTTTTTCGTGCTGGTTTTTTAGCTGCTGGCTTTTTTACAACTCGCGCCATCATGTTTCTCCTTATTATTTAGGGATACTTAGTTTTGGACTTAAAGTGGAAAATTAAACTTGTCTAAAGTTTATGCAATAATATATTTTTTTCCACAAAAACAATTGTTTTTCCTCAAATTAACGAGAATTTAACCCATATATTGAAATTTATCTCAATATAGTCGTTTTTTTACCAGCTTTGAGAGTGCATCTATAAATAATGGTGAGTCATTTACACATGAAATATAGGAGTATTCCGTACCACCGGCATCCAAAAACAACTTCCGGTAACCAATATTTAATTCTTCAAGTGTTTCAAGACAGTCGGCAGTAAAAGCCGGGCTAATAATATCAACAGATTTAACACCGTCACTTACCCAGTCAATAAGCTGTTTATCGATGTAAGGCTGTAACCATTTTTTTGGACCAAAACGAGACTGAAAACCCATTGCCCAATCAGACGTATTTAACCCTAAGATATTAGCAAGCGCATTAGCTGTGTAGGAGCAATGTTCTGAATAGGGATCACCCTTATCTGCATATTCCTGTGGAATACCATGAAATGACATCAATAGTTTTTCTTTTCTACCCTGCTGTTGCCAATGGCGAGTCACGCTGTCGGCCAAAGATTCAATATACGCGGGATCATCATAAAATGACTTGATCGTCGTGATATCTGCTACATTCCTACTACTATGAGTAATATCGGCCAGCTGATCGTATATTGCTCCCGTTGTAGAACCTGAATACTGAGGGTACATAGGTACAACAACAAACCGCTCTACTCCCTGAGCGCCTAACTCAGCAATGGTCGCTTTCAGTGAAGGATTGCCATAGGTAACAGCACCGACAACAAGTGGTACATTGGTATCACCTTCTGCCATCAATTTATTTTGTAGTGCTGTAACTTGACGGGCACTGATAACTCGAATGGGCGAACCCTCTTCCCACCAAATTTCCTCATAGGCCTTCGCCACTTTTTTTGCACGTAATGGAATAACAATACATCTCAGTATGAACCACCAAGGTAGTTTCGGTGTTTCTACGACCCGGTAATCAGATAAAAAAGATTTTAAGAATTGAGAAACTCCAGCTGCAGTAGGCGCTTCTGGAGTACCAAGGTTTATTAGGATAACGGCAGTTTTTTTCATCACAAAAAAATCAGTTTCCTTCAGGCAAAAAAAATGGACTCTTTTGAGCCCATTTTGCATTAGTTAGAAGTATCAGGCCAGTGCTGACTCTAATCGTGCCTGAACCTCATCAAGAGGTCCCACACCATCTATACGAGCATAGGCTGGAGCATTATCTGGTTGAGAGGTTGATAAACCTTGGTAAAAATCAACCAAAGGTTTAGTTTGGTCGTGGTATACCTCTAAACGATTACGTACAGTTGCTTCTTGATCATCTTCACGCTGAATCAGAGCTTCACCTGTCACGTCATCAACACCATCTTGCTTAGGTGGATTATGTGCAATGTGATATACGCGGCCAGAATCCTCATGAACACGGCGACCACTTAAGCGGGCAATAATTTCTTGATCGGCCACGTGAATTTCAATCACTTTATCAATGGCCACACCTTCAGCCAAGAGCGCTTCAGCTTGTGGAATAGTTCGTGGAAAACCATCGAACAGGAAACCATTCACACAATCTGGCTCCTGAATACGTTCTTTAACCAATGCAATAATCAAGTCATCAGAAACTAGCCCACCTGATGCCATAATACCTTTGGCTTTCAACCCTAATTCAGTGCCGGCTTTAACAGCAGCACGCAGCATATCGCCTGTTGAAATTTGAGGAATACCAAATTTTTCAGTAATGTATGTGGCTTGAGTGCCTTTGCCAGCGCCGGGTGGGCCTAACAGAATAATTCTCATCTATGATCTCCGGTTTTCAGAGGGTAAAAAGAGTAATAGCAACAAGCTATCTTAGGAATGCTTTATTGTTCAATTAATAACGGTCGCAAACCTTACACATAAATCCATGTAATCACAAGAAAATACCAGCCTTTTGAGGGTGAGGCTAGATTTTCTTGGCTTCATCCCAAAGGCGGTCCAGTTCATTTAGGCTAGTTTCAGAAATCATTTTTCCGTTAACGTTGACTTGGTCTTCTATATACTGAAATCGATGTTCAAATTTACCCGATGACTTACGCAAAGCTGTTTCCGCATCTACCCCCAGATGCCGGCACATATTGACCACTGTAAAGATCAAATCACCAAGCTCTTCCTCTATATCTTTTTGATTTCCTTGGCTAATAGCACATTTCAATTCATCAGTCTCTTCCTCAACTTTACTGAACACGCCATCGATAGATGGCCAATCAAAACCATGTGTTGCCGCTCTTTTTTGCAGTTTTTGCGCGCGAGTTAATGCAGGAAGACTTGAGGGAATATCGGACAGAATAGAATGCCTTCCCTTGTCATTGCGCTCAGACGTTTTGATTGATTCCCACGTCTGCTTGATAGCCGATTCATCCGATGAGTTGTCATTTGGATTACGCTGACTAGCTAATGTGCCCATAGGAAAAACATGAGGATGCCTAGAGACCAGTTTTTTAACCAGGGTTGAAACGACATCACTATAATCAAAGAGAGATCGTTCTTCAGCGATCTGACTGTAAAATATGACCTGAAACAGCAAGTCCCCCAATTCTTCTTTCAGATGAGCGTAATCTTCACGTTCAATGGTATCAACTACTTCGTAGACCTCCTCCAAAGTATAGGGGACGATAGTTTTGAACGTCTGTTTCAAATCCCAAGGGCATCCTGTAGCCGGATCCCTAAGTCGTTGCATAAGGTATAGAAGATCATCCAGTGAGTACTGAGCTTCTTGGTAAGGCTGGTTACGAGAACACTTCATTTTATACTGCCTTAGGATTCATCCAATCGCTGAACATGTATCATATTAGGAATTTCTCTGAGACGAGCCATGACCCGGCTTAACTGTTCTATGGTTGAAAGCTCTATAGTAATCTTCATTCGTACCGAGACACCTACATGACCTTGAGCACTTTTTGTTCTTATTGCTAGTACGTTTAAACCTACTTTATCAAGTACTGAAGAAACATCACGAAGTAAACCTGATCGATCATAAGCATCCATTTGGATATTAACGGGATAGGCTTGTTTTGGCTCAACGCCCCAATGGACTTCAAGCACGCGTTTCGATTCCTTGGCTTGAAGACGTAATAAATTGCCGCAATCCTTTCGGTGAACGGAAACACCTCGGCCATGGGTGATGTAACCACTAATTTGATCACCGGGTATTGGTTTACAACAACCTGATATATGGGTCAGTAAGTTGCCTACCCCATAGATATAAACCTCAGATTCAGCATAACGGCTGGCTTTTGCGGGTGATAATTTTGGTTTTTCTGATTTATGCTCTATGTCTAACTGCGACATCATGGAATTGGTGACTTGCTCTATACCGATATCGCCAGAGCCTATTGCAGCATAAAGACCTTCTGTCCCGTGCTTATTAAATTTTGCAGCAAGCGACCCTAAATCGATACGCTTAACATTGAGCTGTCGAATTTCACGATCAAGAATGGCTTTGCCTTCCAGCGCATTTTTTTCGTGGTTCTGTTTGCGGAACCATTGCTGCACCTTTGCTCTAGCCCGAGTAGTATGTAAGTAATGGAGTGCTGGCGAGAGCCAATCTCGACTGGGAGCTTCTTGCTTTCCGGTCAATATAATCACTTGGTCTGATGTGTGAAGGGGGGTATTAAGAGGAACAATTTTTCCATTTATCTTTGCCCCACGACAACGATGGCCTACGGACGTATGTACCCTATAAGCAAAATCTAGTGGCGTAGAACCCACTGCCAAATCAACCACATGCCCTTCTGGGGTAAAAACATAAACACGATCCGTTGCATTGTCGCGACTCAATAATTCCGATACGGGACCGTCCTCTAACTCTTCATGCCACTCTAAAACTTGGCGCAACCATGAAATTTTATCTTCATAGCTGTTGGCCGTTGATTTAGTATCCGTTCCTTTATAACGCCAGTGAGGGCAAACCCCGTACTCTGCATCGTCATGCATTTCTTTCGTGCGTATTTGAATTTCTAGAATTTTCCGATGGGGTCCTATCACTGCCGTATGAAGGGATCGATAACCATTTTCTTTGGGTGAGGCGATATAATCATCAAATTCATTAGGAATATTCTGCCACTGGCTGTGAACAATCCCTAATACCGTATAACAGTCTGCTACCGTCGGTACCAATACCCTGACAGCCCGAATATCGTAAATCTGCGAAAACCCCACACCTTTACGATGCATTTTTTTCCATATGCTATAAATATGCTTGGCTCGCCCGGCGATATCACCCTTTATGCCCGCTTTATCCAGTTCTTTTTCTAGTGTATCGATTAACTCTTCAATATAAAGCTGACGGTCCATCCGTCTTTCATCCAGCAATCTGGCAATACGCATATATTCATCAGTTTCGAGATACCTAAAAGCGAGATCTTCTAACTCCCACTTTAGTTGACCAATACCTAACCGGTGAGCTAGTGGTGCATAAACATCAAAAATTTCACGAGCCACGCGTAAACGTTTTTCGTTTGTCGCTGTTTTTAGTGCCCAAATCGCACAGGTTCGCTCAGCAATTTTGATTAAAGCGACCCGGACGTCATCAATGATAGACACGAGCATTTCTCGTACCTTGATCGCCTGCTGAGCCGCTGCACGACCAAATACGTCGTCCTCGCTATCCGTTCTCAACGTACTAATGACCGCCATTTGGAGAACACTTTCAATCAAAGAGGCCACATTTTCACTGTATTGTTGCTTGACGGTAAGAAGAGATAACCGCCCTTCTCTAACTGCACGATACAAAATTGCAGCAACTAAACTGTCTTGGTCAAATAAGTGGAGTTCGACAAGGATACTGGCCATTTCCAGGCCGGTATGAAAACTACTGACCGTAGCGGCCCAGATTTGATCACTCTCATGATTAGGATTAGCTTCCGACGTTTTAGCCAGATGACAAGCATCGACTAACACATCGGAACTAACAATATGGGTAGAACATCTGGCCATCAGATCTTCTACCCACTGCTCTATATTAATTTCCCCATTATCTTGGAGCGGATGATGAGCTCTGACCTGTACCATAAATGCCCTTATCAACAATAAATAATGGCCAACATCTTGCTGGGTGAACGGGTGAAATCAATCATTCGATGACCAGAAATCTTTTAGTTTTTATACCAATTAATGAACATAACGGGTGAGCTTACCCCCCTTATAGAGAGTGATCATCAACCGTAGTCAATCATTATCATAGCGGTATACTTCTACTGGTAAATACCTGAAGAAAGGTACCGGTCTCCCCTATCACAGATAATCGCGACAATGACCGCATTTTCAACTTCTTTGGACAACCTTAACGCACCAGCGACAGCACCACCTGAAGACACACCACAAAATATTCCTTCTTTAGAGGCTAGGGCACGCATGCATTGCTCCGCCTCTAGCTGTCCCATATCCATCAATCGATCAACACGTGAAGAATCAAAGATACTAGGCAGATATTCCTTAGGCCAACGCCTGATACCAGGAATACTGGCGCCATCCTCTGGCTGTAATCCAACAATTTGAATGTCTGGATTTTTTGATTTTAGGTAACGAGAGACACCCATAATGGTACCGGTGGTGCCCATAGAACTGACAAAATGCGTCACATTACCATGACTTTGGCGCCAAATTTCCGGCCCCGTATGCTCGAAATGAGCCAACGGATTATCGGTATTAGCAAATTGATCGAGGACTTTACCCTTACCGCCAGCTTCCATAGACTTAGCTAAGTCTCTAGCACCTTCCATACCGGCTTCTTTACTGACTGAAATCAGTTCTGCCCCATATGCACGCATGGCAGCTTTTCTCTCTTCAGTACAATTTTCAGGCATGATCAATACCATATTATAACCCTTGATAGCAGCAGCCATCGCTAGAGCTATTCCGGTATTTCCAGAGGTGGCTTCAATCAGTGTATCTCCTGAATGAATATCACCTCGTGCTTCAGCATGTTGAATCATGCTCATGGCAGGCCTGTCTTTTATAGACCCAGCTGGATTATTACCCTCAAGCTTTACCAATAGTGTATTACTGGTATTGCCCGGTAACCGCTGCAGTTTGATCAGTGGTGTTTCGCCCACACAGGATTCAATAGTTGGATACATCATTAATTTTTAGACCCAGGTGTACATTTAAAAGCGTTGTTTAATAAGCTATGTTAAGAACAAAGAGTTAGCAAAGGACATAGTGTATCTTGCGGCTCTAATGTTTGTCTTGGAAATGAGGCCTATGAACAAGATAGATTAATAATAATCACCTATGAATTAGTTATTGAATTTAAAGGGCAAAGTGACTGTTTCAATCAAAAAGTTTTCTGTTGTCACCATGTTTCAATTATTATCATACATACGAAGTACACTAAAGATGACGCCTAGAGAGCTGATGAGAGGACAACAAACGCAACAGCATAATCAAGTTCGTCAGACAGGCTAATAGATATTTGATGTGCGCCAATTAACTCCATTCTTTCTTTTGCGGCACCCTTTAGACGCAATATTGGCGCACCACTACTGTTGTTACTAATTTCCATATCTTGCCACGAAACAGGTCCGATACCTGTCCCCAAGGCCTTACTGGCGGCTTCTTTTGCTGCAAAGCGCTTAGCCAAGTACGGAATTGATTGTTTCTTTTTTTCGAAAATACTAAATTCAGATGGACATAAAACTCGCTCTACAAAGCGATGTCCCTGACGTTCATATACACGTTTAATTCTGTCTATCTGAACAATGTCTGTCCCTATACCGATAATCATGGGCACACTCCAGGAGCTTTGTGTGTTGAGACAAATTTTAGGCCGAACATTGACGTACCTCGACGTCTCGAGGTTTTACGTTGAATAGATAGAATCGAACTAGGCTGAATTATCATTTATTCCTGTAGCCACACTTCGTGCGAACAATCCTCTGCTCAACAGGGGTTTTTCCCCTATGTGTGGTTGTAGTGCCAAACGTATCAATCGTTTGGCCGCAGCAGCTATTGATCCTGCCTTATAATCACCAACACCTATAGCTAACAGCTCACTACCTTGAAACCAGTTAGGAGCATTAGAGGGTGTTCTGACATCTTGTCTCAAGGTAAACCCCCTTGTCGGTTCAAACCAATACTGCCGTTCAGCAAGGATAGGCTCACCAGATTCTGCATCCGTATCAAGTACAAGGGCATAACCCATTTCTTCAAGTAAACTGAATTCAAACATTCTCAAACTAGGTTCGACAGGCCCTTGACCCGCGAGTTTAGTTAATACATTGAAGTAGATATCAAACAATTTTTCATGGGGGTCGTTTTCGGCTAATAAACGTATTAATAATTCGTTGAGGTAAAAACCACAATAAAGATTATCGCCTGTCAACAGCAATGGTGCACCGGATTGTTCAACATTTCCGAGGGTTTTTAGGTCAGTTTTCCCCGACCAGCTAATAAGCATAGGGGTGTAGGGGTTTAGGGATTTGGTCCCTTTTTTAGTACCTCGTGCCCCTCTTGCTACCGCACGAAACCGCCCATAATGACGTGAAAATAAATCCACTAAGAGACTGGTTTCTCGATAGGGACGAGAATGAAGAACAAAGGCAGGTTCAGCTTCAATTTGCATGGGAACAAACTTACCTTAATTCACGATTAAAGCGGGGCTATTCTTCATATCCTAGACTACGAAGGGCTCTCTCATCATCGGACCAACCTCGTCGAACTTTTACCCAGAGATTAAGCATCACTTTACTGCCCAAAAGACGTTCCATATCGAGCCGTGCATCCTGGCCTATTTTTTTCAAACGGCTACCCTTGTCCCCAATAATAATTTTTTTCTGTCCTTCACGCTCCACCAAAATCAGCGCATTGATATGACAAACTTTCCCTTCGTATTTGAATACTTCAATTTCAACAGCAACCTCATAGGGCACTTCTGCCCCCAGCTGGCGAGTAATTTTTTCACGGACTAACTCCGCAACGAGAAAGCGCTGACTGCGATCGGTAATCTGCTCTTCGGGAAAATAGTGGATAGCCTCCGGAATATATTTTTGAATCGCAGATTCGAGTTCTGCCAATTGTTGCCCCTGTAATGCCGACACAGGAATTAACTGAGCACCGGGAAACTGTTTGGATAGCATTTCAATATGAGGAAGTAAATCCGTCTTACTTTCTAATTTATCAAGTTTATTAATGGCAATAATCACAGGCACCCCAGATTTAAAAACCTTTTCGGCCACCTTTTCATCAGCTTCACCCCAAACATTTCGATCAACAACAAACACCACCACATCAACATCACGAATAGCACTTTCAGCAGCACGATTCATGTAGAGGTTAATTGCTTTAGGTTGGTTGCTATGCAGCCCTGGGGTATCAACAAAAATAAGCTGGGTGTCTGCCTCTGTTTTGATGCCCAACAGATTATGCCTTGTTGTCTGGGGCTTTCGAGAAGTAATACTAATTTTTTGACCCAAAAGATGATTGAGCAATGTGGATTTACCCACATTTGGTCTGCCCACAATAGCCACATAACCGCAGAACTGTTTTTGACTATCATCGTTCATTTAGCAATCCTTTCAATGCCGTTTCAGCGGCTTGTTTTTCAGCATTTCTACGGCTGCTGCCTTCCCCTTTTGTGGGTTTTTTTAAGCCTTCAACATGACATTCTACTGTGAATGCCTGGCTATGTGCTTCCCCTGAAATATCAACAACCTCATAAAGAGGCAATGAGTAGCCGCGGGCCTGCAAAAATTCCTGAAGTTTCGTTTTGGCGTCCTTCTGGCCACTTTGGGCTAAATTTTCGAGGCGGGAATCAAACCACTGAAGAACACAGGTTTCGCAAGATGTCATACCGCCATCAATATAGATCGCACCGATAATAGCCTCTACCGTATCGGCAAGAATAGAGGCGCGACGGTGTCCTCCACTTTTCATTTCACCGCCACCCAAATGTAAATGCTCACCAAGCTGTAATTCATTGGCAATTTCTGCAAGGGTTACGCCTTTAACCAAGTTGGCACGATATCGACTTAACTCACCTTCTTTACTCTCAGGTAACTGTTGGAAGATAGCATGTCCAACAATAAAGTTAAGAGCGGCATCACCGAGAAACTCCAACCGTTCATTGTTGCGTGAGCCATGACTCCTGTGGGTTAGGGCAAGCTCAAAAAGATCAGAATCGTTGAAATCATAACCAATACGTTGCAATAAGCGTTGTTTAGAAATATTCACTCTAAATAATCTGCTTCACTATGATTACTTCTTGGTACCACTACTGTCATAACTATTCTCAAAACGGACCACGACATCGACATTCCCCATAAAATTCACCCTTTTTTCATAATCAAGGGATACGACGGTATGGGTTTTTTGGCGAACAACTTTTATTTCTTTCGTGTCGACATCACGAATATTATTAATATCGAACTGGCTGCCAAGCTTTCTCCTAATATCTCCATCCGTCATACCATGAACATCTTCCTGCTCCAACGATGCTATAGCGGCACGGATAAAAGAATTATCGAGATATAACGGAGCAACTTTAAAAGCTGCTGTAAGGAAAAAACCAACAACTGCCAATAAAACCAATCCACCTAGAAGTGAAATTCCTTGCTGTTTTTTTTGTTTCATGACGATTTCCCCCTAATTATTCTCAATAATAACTACTGGATTTGGCCGACTCCAGAAAAACTCGGCAGGTGACTAAAGGATTCCCAGTGCATCCAAACTAGCACAGCCTTACCAACAATATTCTTTTCAGGAACAGGGCCCCAAACACGGCTATCACTACTATTATCCCGGTTGTCGCCCATCATAAAATAATGACCTTGTGGCACAGAGATAGAAAAATCACGACCCAGGCGTCCAGGTATTTGGCCTTTTTGCATTTGGTGATTGACTCCAGAGAGGTCTTCTTTTGCCAGTATAAACCGAGGGTCCTCTGAAACGACAGAAAGCGACGTTTGTTTAGCTGCTTCGTCATTCACATAAAGCTGGTTATTAACAATTTTTATCTTGTCGCCGGGCAAGCCAATAACGCGTTTAATGAAGTACCTGTCGTCATTCGGTGGAAAAAAGACCATAACATCCCCGCGCTGAGGACTTCCTACAGAAACAACCTTAGCCCCGGACACAGGTATCCTTAAGCCATAGCTGTATTTGTTCACTAAAATAAAATCACCCACTTTGAGTGTTGGGATCATAGATCCAGAGGGGATTTGAAAGGGCTCGTAAAGAAAAGAGCGAAGCACAAATACGATAAGGAGTACGGGGAAAAATGAACCGCTATATTCGACCCACGTAGGAACCGGTCCGTCACCACGCTTTTTTGATAGTACCAATCGATCCAAAAACCAGATAATACCGCTGACAATGACCAGTATTAGTAATACCAAAGGAAAATTAATATCCATTAAACTATTCCAACTCTCTTTTTCTTAACCATCGGTCTTTAAAACGGCAAGAAATGCTTCTTGGGGAATTTCCACATTACCTACCTGCTTCATTCGTTTCTTGCCTTCCTTTTGTTTCTGTAACAGTTTTTTCTTACGTGAAACATCTCCACCATAACATTTTGCTGTTACATTTTTACGTAGCGCTTTCACTGTTGTACGTGCGATCACGTGACCACCAATAGCAGCTTGTATAGCTACATCAAACATTTGTCTGGGAATCAGCTCTTTCATTTTTTCCGTGAGCAGGCGTCCTTTAGATTGAGAATGATCACGGTGAAGAATTACCGCTAAAGCATCAACCTTCTCACCATTAATCAACACATCCAGTCGAACCAATGGCGCGGCCTCAAACCGTCTAAAACCATAATCAAGTGAAGCAAAACCACGGCTCACAGACTTCAGCCTGTCGAAAAAATCCATGACCACTTCACTCATTGGTAATTCGTAGGTTAGTGATACCTGACCACCCACAAATTGCATATCCTTTTGAATGCCTCGCTTTTCAACGCAAAGCGTAATCACATTTCCCACGTAGTCCTTTGGTACCAGAATATTGGCTTCACACAAAGGTTCCCGCATCTCATCCACATAGGCAGGATCAGGCAAATCTGATGGATTGGAAATATGAATAATAGTCCCATCTGTTTTTAAAATTTCATAGATAACGGTGGGTGCTGTGGTAATGAGGTCTAAGTCATACTCACGTTCAAGTCTTTCCTGGATGATTTCCATATGCAGCATCCCGAGGAAACCACAACGAAAACCAAAGCCTAATGCATCTGAACTTTCCGGTTCATAAAAAAGTGAAGCATCATTGAGTGTTAGCTTGGATAAAGCCTCTCGAAAATCTTCAAAATCATCAGAACTAACGGGGAATAAACCAGCATAAACCTGAGGTTTAACTTTTTTGAAACCGGGTAATGCTTTAGTTTCAGGTGTGTTTGAGTGGGTAAATGTATCACCCACGGGGGCACCATGAATATCCTTAATGCCAGCAACTACAAAACCTACTTCACCCGCTCGCAAAACACCGGTTTCTTTTCTTTTTGGCGTAAAGACACCGACACTGTCTACAACGTGCGCTTTACCTATAGATTTAGTAATGATTTTGTCTTTCGTCTTCAGCGTGCCTTCTGTCACTCTAACCAGGGAAACCACACCGAGATAATTATCAAACCAAGAGTCAATAATTAAAGCTTGTAATGGCGCATTCACATCGCCCTTAGGTGGAGGAATACTGGATACCAAGTGTTCAAGAATCTCATCGATCCCAAGACCTGTTTTCGCACTACAACGAACCGCATCCTGTGCATCAATACCGATGATATTTTCAATTTCATCAATAACACGTTCAGGGTCAGCTTGGGGCAGATCCATCTTGTTAAGTACGGCAATCACTTCCAGACCTTGAGCGATCGCTGTATAGCAGTTGGCAACCGACTGAGCTTCTACGCCTTGTCCCGCATCTACGACCAGCAATGCACCCTCACAAGCAGCAAGTGAACGGGAAACTTCATAAGAAAAATCCACATGCCCTGGTGTATCAATAAAATTTAGTTGATAGGTTCGACCATCTTTCGCCGTGTAATCCAAAGTGACGCTCTGCGCCTTAATTGTAATGCCCCGCTCACGTTCAATATCCATAGAGTCGAGGACTTGTTCAGCCATTTCGCGCTCAGATAAACCTCCGCAGACCTGAATAAAACGGTCAGCGATTGTCGACTTTCCATGATCAATATGGGCAATAATTGAAAAATTTCGAATATGACTTAAATCAGACACGGGGCTCAAATTTGGTTGTGGTCAATAATGACTGGTGAGTTGTTTTTTCAGGTATGGCTAAAGGCGAGCAGTCTAGCCTATTTGACATATTGACGCTATGAGTTGCCCCGAAATGAAAGTATCGTTTGTTGTGGCTGAGTTCTACTATTTTTTCGAACGATCAAGGGCTACGGGCTGATCAAAAGGCTCTTAAAGATTGAACGTCCGTGACGTACTAGCCGAATGGCCACAGGCTCACCTACAGGTAACTTTTTTACCACTTCGTAGTACTCAGAAGGGTTGTCGATACTGCTATAGCCGAGCTGCATAATCACATCACCCTTAAATATTCCAGCTATGTCGGCAGCTGAACTTGTGGCAACCGTTTCCACAAGGACACCGGTCCTCCACGAACCTAACCCATCATCTCCTATCGAAGAGATAATTAATCCCAGGCGGTCCGGTTTAAGCAGTGATGTAGTCTTTTCGGCAACCTTAGGCAAGCTGCCAATAACGATATCAAGCTTGTTAGCAATGCCCTTTTGAATTATCTCAACTGTTATAATCTCACCTGGTGCTAGCAAACCAACCACATGGGGTAAGTCACCTGAATGAACAATATCTTGGCCGTTAAGCCGAAGCACTACATCGCCAGGACCTAAACCTGCTTTGGCCGCTGGGCTTCCAGGTTCAACCTGTGCTACCAGAGCACCAACTGGCTTATCAAGCCCAAATGACTCCGCTAAATTTTTATCGACATCTTGTATGTAGACACCCAGCCACCCTCTTTCCACATAGCCTTTGGATTTTAATTGTTTGATAACCTTGAGAGCAACATTGGCTGGGACAGCAAAGGATAAACCAATAGAACCACCAGATCGGCTGAAAATTAAAGAGTTTACACCGACAACCTTTCCTTCCAGATTAAGTAATGGTCCGCCAGAATTTCCAGGGTTCAGAGCAACATCACTTTGAATGAATGGTACGTAGTTGTCACCGGTTTCGGTAGGAATACTGCGACCAATCGCACTAATAATCCCAGCACTAGCCGAGTAATCAAGGCCAAATGGGGAGCCAATCGCTAGCACCCATTCACCCACCTTCAGCTTGCTTGTGTCGGCAAACTCAACCGTAGGAAGCCCTTTAGCTTCAATCTTTAATAGTGCCAAATCAGAGCGTTTATCTTGACCTATGATTTTCGCTTCATATTCACGACGATCACTAAGCCGAATCATTATTTCATCCGCCCCATCGACGACATGCTGATTCGTCAGCACATAGCCATCGGTCGAAATAATGAAGCCAGTACCTGATGCTAGAGCATTACTTGGCTCACCCTGATGTTGCTTGAATTTCTCACCAAAGATTTCTGGAATGTTATGACGTGGCGTCTGAAACGAACTTTGGCTAGCGCTTCGCTGCGAAGTGTCAATTTGAACCACCGCAGGTGACGATTTTTCAATCAAATCTGTAAAGCTGGGCAACTGGTGGCTGAACACAGGCGCGGCAAACAAACACGCGAAAAGGAAAACAGAGGCTACTACCCGCTTTATCATAATGTGCTCCAGCCAGACATCTAATGAGTTATTGCGCTGTTTCAGACCATCAAAAAGCTCAAAGGTTAGATGGAATAGTACTATGGCATTATGACGTTCTGTTCTAACAATATGGGGTGAACTTCATGGTTGTTATGGTTCAGGTATGAATGAAGCCTGACCAACGCACCGCCAAACAGTAACCCAGAGAAAGCTCCAAGGGCAGCTACTACATCATTGCTTGACACTTGATCAACTAATATAACAGCTGAAACCATCGTTAATAGGGGTAAAAAATACGTCAGAAAAGTACCATTGACTACAACCTTCTCAGGTACGCCAATCACTACCTTGTCATTCATTTTGATGCTTTCTAGATTGCAAAGGCCAGGCAAGACCCGAATAGCAGTTGTGTTACCGGTAACTTTAGCAATTAAGCGCTGACCACATCCCTTTTCAGCAACACATGTCTGGCAAGCAGATTGCTGAATGGTCTCTACCCATACCCCATTATCTTCAATGGCAACCACTGTACCCGTTTCACGTATCATCAAATTGCTCTTTCTACATATCACTTAATTTATCAAAAGCAGCGGCATTATACTCTGCTTTAATCTTTATAAAGATAGCACTTATTGAATTAGAGAAAGAATAGGCCTATTCCTATCCTACTATCTTGTAGCAATGACTCAACGACCGTCTTTTATTATAAATAGGCCATCGATTGCGCTACTTTTTTGGCTGTTTCAACAGGAATTTCTCCAACAACACAAATAGTATATACCTTCTGCTGCTGCTCTACTCGGCTTAAGAATGCAACAGTTGCTCCTCTCTGGGCCTGCATCGGGGGTACATTAATCACATTATCTGATTCAATAAAAATTGAAAAAACGGCAAGACCATCTGTGAATACTAACGTTTCACGATGAGTGTCCGGATCTGTGTGATGGCTTGACATGGCAAAACCTGGCGGCAACCACACTGCCTGCCAATGTCCAGAAGGTAATGGGGGGCTAGTTTCCTCGCCATCAAGGCAAGGGGATGCTTCTAATGAAGCTTGGTGGTGATCGGAGTTAGTTGGCTCCAGAGCCATATCGTCGACCAATGTTCCAATGTTTATATCAACGAATTGAAACCTTTCCAGAACTCGCTTATTGTTTCCAATTAGCATGGACTGCAATAGCAGGCCTGTTTCCTTGTCGACGCCTAATACATACCCATAGCGAAATGAATCTTTTGGTACGACATGGACAATCTCCACATTCCGACCTGCAACACGATCTTCTCCTCGCTTATACAGGTTATAGTACGTCTCAATATGCCCAGCAGAATGACTAGAGAGCCCAACAACAGCCCCCCGAAGCATCGCATCGCCAAGTCGTTGGCAGTTGAGGTCGTTTCCTCTTCTTACAACTTCTCTCTTGGGGCCACTGAGGTGGACAATTCGCTCAAGCTCCTGACCATCACGAACTGAATGAAAAACTTTAACTGTTTTTAACGCACCACCATACTCATAGGAAAAAACGCCCTGATAACTTAACTGACGATTGGCCTCAGCCATACGTTTCAATAAGCTTGCTACGGAAGGTAAATCATCTAGAGTATGGGCGGTGGAGGCAGCTACCAAGGATAGTAGCAACACTCCACAACCTCGAAAGAAAGACTTCAAAAATATAGTTTCCTACTAATCCTGGTCAGTAGGCATACGTGCGAAAGGCAACATACCCTGATTAGTATTCATTGCAGCATGTTCTGTGTGCTGCAACATTAAGTCATTCAAGTATGCCTGAACTTGTTCTCGGGTCACTTTATCGGGAGTAACTTCCCTAACCTGAATAACAGACCGCGGAGCGGTATAACCTTGTTCTGAGCCATTAGTAGCACTCACTGTACGGGCTGTAACAGGAGGGATTCCAAACTCTGCCGATGTCCGAAGTTGAGGCGCGACCATATTGACATGTACATCATCAACGGTCGCTAAAGGTACTGGCGAAGATACTGGCTGGTTGTATTGCTGTACACCAATTAATGCCACTACTGCAACAGATGCGGCAACAGCAAAACGACCTAGTGGTTTTATGAGACGATGAACCATCGCTGGAGCACCATGACTTTGTTCATCTTCGATTGCAGCACGAATAGCAACAGAATAATCGACCACCTGCTCAGGAAGTTCCCGTCGCATAGCTGCAGCTGCCATTTGATGACGACGCCAAGTATCTCGCAGCTCATCATTTTCAGAAATCTCTTTCAGTACTCGACGAACTTCTAGTTCATCTGCCTGGCCATCCATAAGCGCTGACAGAGATTCTTTTATTTGAGCATTATTATTACTCATGTCTGCAGTCACCTCGATTTTACTGTTAAGTTAACACCACATTGCATGCATTTATAGTCCAGCCTCATGATCAATAGTAAAGGTACGACCACATATCCTTTGCTGGAAAACTAGCTGTGAGACCAAAGCATAAGAAAAAGGTTCAACAAATAGCATAAATTAGTGCTCTAACACCTTAATCTTTTCTTCGATTGCCTCTCTAGCCCTAAAAATTCTCGATCTCACCGTCCCTACAGGACAATCCATAATCTCTGCAATTTCCTCATAACTAAGACCTTCAAATTCACGTAACGTTACCGCAGTACGAAGATCTTCCGGTAAATCTCTAATAGCTTGATCTACGATGGATTCGAGTTCATCTCTGTAGAGGAGGTTTTCGGGAGAGTCGATGTCTTTAAGCTTGTCACTACCTTCATAATAATCTGCATCCGCCGCATCTACATCATAGGCCGGCGGACGTCTGTTGCGGGCAACCAGATAATTCTTTGCAGTGTTAACAGCTATACGATAGAGCCATGTATAGAACGCACTTTCACCGCGAAATTTAGCCAGCGCACGATAGGCCTTGATAAAGGCTTCCTGAACAACGTCATGAACCTCATCAAAATCTCTTATATATCGACTGACAATTGAATGCACTTTGTACTGGTACTTCAGTACCAGCAAATCAAATGCCCTTTTATCACCCTTTTGAACGCGAGCTACTAACTGCTTATCGGTTTCTTTTGCCTGCTCGGCTTCCATCATTGCTCCAATCCCCAGCCATTAAATTATGGCAGCATGCTAGACCACTTGATCTGCAAATAGTTCGTATTCTCATTCTAATAAAATAGACAAGTATTTATTTTTGCCTCGCTATACTATCATGCCAACCACCGATTTTTTGGTTACTTAGGCCGTTAATGAACAAAACCTTCAACCACGATGTTCTGGTAATAGGAAGCGGTGCGGCAGGTATGACCGTTGCCCTTCAGCTTGCGAACAAATACAACGTTGCCCTACTCAGTAAGAGCTCAATCAAGTCTGGCTCCACTTGGTATGCTCAAGGGGGTATAGCTGCAGTCTTTGACCAGCAGGACTCTACGGAATCTCACATTCAGGATACCCTGATAGCAGGCGCAGGTCTGTGTCATGAAGATGCCGTAAGATATACGGTCGAAAATGGACCAGAAGCGATTCACTGGCTTATTGAGCAAGGCGTAAAATTCACCCAGAATCCAGATAATGACGAATACCACCTGACCCGAGAAGGTGGACACAGTCACCGCCGAATTCTTCATACGGCTGATGCTACGGGCCGAGAGGTGTCTTCGTCATTAGCCGACAAAGTGATCAGCAATCCTAATATTGAGCTTTTTGAACATCACGTTATCGTTGACCTAATTACCCAGGCGGATAAACATTCCAGTCGGATTCGGTGTACCGGTGCCTACATACTTGATACTGAAAATGACCGTGTCGGAGTATTTCAGGCCAAAGTTGTTGTTCTGGCAACGGGCGGTGCAAGTAAAGCCTACCTCTACACAAGCAACCCTGATGGCGCTACTGGTGATGGTATCGCTGTCGCTTGGAGGCGTGGATGCAGAGTCGCTAACCTGGAGTTCAATCAGTTTCATCCTACTTGCCTCTATCACCCCAACGCCAAAGCTTTTTTGATGACAGAAGCGCTACGCGGTGAAGGTGCCTACTTAAGGCTGCCTAACGGGGAACGTTTTATGTCGAAATTCCACCCCAAAGAAGAATTGGCCCCCAGAGATATTGTCGCCAGAGCCATTGATCATGAAATGAAACGGTTGGGAAGTGACTGTGTTTATTTAGACATCACCCATAAGCCTGCTGCTTTTATTGAGAGTCATTTTCCTACGGTTAAAGCTCAATGCTTGTCTTACGGTATTGATATCACCAAAGACCCGATACCCGTTGTTCCTGCTGCACACTACACCTGCGGTGGAATCATGGTGAACAGAATGGGTCAAACAGACTTGTGGAATCTTTACGCAATTGGAGAAACAGCATTTACTGGATTACATGGTGCTAACCGTATGGCCAGCAATTCTCTTGTTGAGTGCATTGTTTATGGCCGTGCAGCTGCCAAAGCCATTCATGACAGTATTGTAGATATTCCATTGCCAGAGCCAGCCAAAGCTTGGGATGAAAGTCGTGTTACCCATTCCGATGAAGATGTCATCATCTCTCACAACTGGGATGAGCTGCGACGTTTTATGTGGGATTACGTCGGTATCGTCCGCACACAAAAAAGATTAGAACGTGCGAAACACCGGATAGAACTGCTACAAAAAGAAATCCAAGAATACTACAGTAATTACAAAATCAGCCGAGATCTTTTAGAGCTACGCAACCTTGTTCTGGTGGCAGAGCTCATTATCCGCTGTGCCAAACAACGTAAAGAGTCCCGAGGCCTTCACTACACCCTGGACTTTCCAGACACATCCCCAATTGCAAAAGATACCATCATGGTACCCATTAACTTTGCCGCACAAAATATTGTTGTCAATAAAGACTAGGCCCGGATCATCAATGCTTCTAGTATTTACTTATATTGGGTGAGCATACCTTTCTCTGTAACAACAACTGTCTCAATTGCCTAAGAGAAGCTGCATCACAGCTGTCTGGTAACAAAGGAATAGTACTTAAAGCTCTGCAGCCTCGCCTATCACGGTATTTAAAACTAATGACGCAAAGCTGGCCGAAAAAATAAAACTGACGAAGTTCAACGTCCTCCACCGTGACGCCTAAAATCACAAGACTAAAACGACCATTATCACAAATAATTTTTTCGCAGAGAGGTTTTTGCCAGCGCCGATAGGTTAAGAAAAAATTACCGGCAATGGCTAACTGTAGAATAAAGCCTATTAATAGCGAATGACCCAAAACCAATACAGCGAGTGAAGCCAAGGCATGGATAACAAATATCCATCGCAGCAAATACTTAGAGAGCTTTAGGTTAAGTTCAACGGGTTTGTGATCGAGTGTCACGAATAATCTGCACTATCTTCAGCAAATCTGGGTCATCGGGATTCTTACGCTTGAGAAACCATCCAAACATATCCTGATCTTCACTATCTAGCAATCGCCAGTAACGCTCCTTGTCATCCTGTTCTAACGTTGGATAAATTTTTTCCAAAAAGGGTAAAAGCACGAGATCCAACTCAAGCATACCTCGGCGGCTCGCCCAAAAAAGTCGGTTCCTCTCCATCTGCCCTCACCTATCTATTTGCCATTGAAAGGACCGGCATTATAGTGGAACTGACTAGGTTTACCCACTAAGATATATGCCTTTATTGAATCAGGGTAGACATGAACAACTGGCATACTTTTTTACAGCAGCAAGGCGCTACCATTTTGGGTGAGGAAAACATCTTTTTCACCGAAAGCACGAGTAATTATCCTAGCCTACAAAAATCAAGCACCCTCTCCCCACTGATCCACCTAGGTATCATTGCGCTTGAAGGCCCCGACACCAAACGCTTTTTGCAAGGACAGGTGACCTGTGATGTCCTACAGCTAACTCCGGACCTCAGTATGCTGGGAGCACGCTGTAACCCTAAAGGGCGAATGCTGACAAACTTTCAGCTACATGAGCTGAGAGACCAACAGTTACTTATGGTTATGGATCGGTCATTGATAACACAGACAATCGATGAACTTTCCAAATTCGCAGCTTTTTTTAAAGTACAACTAACGGATGCCAGTGAACAATATCAACTGATTGGTGTTGCGAATTTTCCTGTAGATCGTCAAGAAAAAATACCCACAGCTGCTTCAACTTATCGATATAAAGATGGACGACAATTACTTATCGTTCCAGAAGAACAGGCCCAGTCCCTATGGATACAACTCAGCGAAAAAGCGACTGCTGTCGGCACCGAGTTTTGGATATTGCAAGATATTCAAGCAGGACTAGGAACACTTCAGACAGAAACATCAGATATGTTTATCCCGCAAATGCTTAACCTTCAAGCTCTGGAGGCTATCAGCTTTAAAAAAGGCTGTTACACCGGCCAAGAGATTGTCGCTCGCATGAAATACTTGGGCAAACTAAAACGTAAAATGTATCGTGCAACCATACAGGGTGGGGAGTTGCCAAGCTCGGGAACTGCCTGCTACCTACCTGGGCAGGAGCAAAGCATAGGCAACGTGGTAAAAGCGGTTCATGTCGATGAAAATTCTATGGAGTTATTATTGGTACTGACAGAGACTGCCCCGCAAGGCAATCAACTGATCATTGGTCACGGGGACATACAATCCATCCAGTATCAATCTCTACCCTATGATGCAAACCTATAGCTCAGCTCTATAGTCTATCCAATACCTTGATCCTATGACTCACGTTACATCTGAGAGTTATGGATAAACTGGAAAATAGAATTGCCTATGCTCGAATGGCTCGCTGAACACCAAACGCTATTTACCTGGCTCGGTATAGTATCGTTAATCACTTTTGTTGGAAGCCTACTTGTCCTACCTTGGCTTTTAGGCTTGATTCCAGAGGATTATTTTTTACACCACAGCCGAAGCCCCACTCACTTGAAAGCACGTCACCCTGCCGTACGCTTACTATTGCTCATAGGGAAGAATCTGTTGGGCTTATTCTTGATTTGTGGTGGAATTTTGATGTTGTTTTTACCTGGACAAGGGCTTTTAACCCTTGCTGCGGGGTTGTTACTACTCGATTATCCCGGAAAATATTTACTTGAACGACGCATAGTCGCCCACCCTTCTGTGTTACAAGGTATTAACTGGATTCGAGCCAAAGGTAATCACCCACCCTTAAAAGTAGAATCCTAGCTGCTGCCCCCTTCACTTGACTTATCACACCTCTACACCGCCACCTCATTCACTGGTGGCAACTGCCAATCAATGGATACTAAACCTCGCTGCTTGAGGTATTGATTTACCTGAGAAAAGTGTTTGCATCCAAAAAAACCTCGATAAGCAGAAAGCGGTGAAGGGTGTGGAGCCTTTAGAACCAAGTGCTTAGATGTATCAATAAAAGCACCTTTCTTTTGGGCATAACTTCCCCATAATAGAAAGACCAGCCCCTCTCGCTGCTCATTTAACGCTTGTACTGCTCTATCCGTAAATTGTTCCCAACCTTTTCCCTGATGGGCTCCAGCATTACCCTGCTCAACCGTCAGAGTAGCGTTTAGCAGCAAAACACCTTGCTGAGCCCAATGAGTCAGGCATCCATGCTCTGGTAAAGGTATATCCAGATCACTTTGTAACTCCTGACACATATTTCGCAACGAGGGTGGAATGGCCACACCGGGACGAACAGAAAAACATAAACCATGTGCTTGGTGAGGCCCGTGATAAGGGTCCTGTCCTAAGATCACAACTTTAACCTGGTCAAACGGCGTGTCATTAAATGCCGAAAACCAGTTAGACCCTGCAGGATAAATCACTTTACCTTTCGCTTTTTCCTCTGCCAAGAACTGCTTTAGTTGTATCATATAGGGCTTATCAAATTCACTCCCCATAGCCGCCAGCCAAGAGGGATGAAGCTTAATACGGGTATTTTTCACAACATACATCCAACTATTATCTTAATTGGGAGCCAATAAACCGTAATTACTGTGGCAAATCAACTCGCGTCTATTAATTTAATTATTATGAGGGTGGTATGAATAGGAAAATAGGCATAGCGCTTGGTGGTGGCGGAGCTAAAGGTATCAGCCATATTCTGGTACTTGAGGCGCTCGAGGAAATGGACCTGAAACCCTCCTTCGTGACTGGCACAAGTATCGGGGCATTAATTGGCGCGATGTATTGCGCAGGTATGCCTACGTCAGAGATGAGAGAAATTTTTCTGGAATTCAGCCTTCGAGATAATGAGTCTCTCAAACATATTGTCACCCGCAAACACATCTTCAAATGGCTTGATTTCATTGGACCACAATTTCGTGGACCTGGGTTGTTACGCGTAGAAAACCTGCTGACCTACTTGTTTGAATCTGTACATGCTACCCGCTTTTCTGATTTGGACATCCCACTTCAAGTGGTCGCCTCAGATTTTTGGAGCCGAGAGCAAGTCATTTTAGGCAAGGGGGCATTAATCCCTGCCATTCGTGCCAGCATGTCCCTACCCGGTTTATTTGAACCGGTAAAAATAAATCGCCGAGTACTGATCGATGGCGGTGCTGTAAATCCAGTACCGTTCGATATCCTGCCCAAGGAATGCGACCTGGTAATTGCCATTGATGTGATTGGTGAACGCACGGTTTCTGAAAAAATGCCCTCGTTATCTGAAGCTGTTTTCAACACCTACCAAATTATGCAAAAGAGCATTATCAGAGAAAAACTAGAAGCAATGACCCCAGATATTTATTTTGAACCCAATGTGGGAAAACTACGAGTCCTTGAATTTTACCGCGCTAATGAAGTCTTCAACATAGCTGAGACCATCAAACAACCATTGAAAGAAAAAATCACTCACTGGCTGAACAACCACGAATAAACGCCTCAATTGCGGCATTGGTTTCCTCAGGTTTTTCAATGGGCGTACCATGACCTGAATCCTTAATTACCACCAACTTAGCATTCTGCATTGCATCAACGATGATTTGTTTTATCGCCACCGGTGAATAGTCCTTATCGCCGGTTAACATTAACGTAGGCGTTTTTATAGTGGATAACTGGGGCAATACACTCCATCCAAACAATGATTTCAAATTACGCAAATAGATTTTTTTTGGGTTGCTGGCAATCTGAGCCGCCAGTGATTCAATCAAGTGGTCATGTCCATCACTGGCGAACATGTTTTCAGCGACTTTTCGCCCAAAACGCTTCATACCAAATAAATGAATAAGTAATAAACGCATCCACAGCATTTTTTTAGCGGCAAATGTATCGTTGGGTAATGCTGGCCCGGAATTGACAATGGTCATACTCAGTAAACGTTCGGGTGAATCAGCGGCTAATTGGAAAGCTACCATTCCACCCATAGAAAGCCCGACAATATGGGCGGCACCAAGCCCTAACTTATCCATTAATGCCGAGATATCTGCTGCATGAATAGGAATACTGTAATTGGTATCAGGCTTTTCCGACTCTCCGTGCCCCCTGAAGTCTGGTGCTATCACTCGGTAATGCTGACTAAGATATTTTATCTGTGGCTGCCAATCTTCTCGACTGATACCCAGACCATGTAAAAGTATGACCGGCTCACCCTGCCCTTGATCCACATAAGCAATTGTTACTCCATTCACGTTTACTGCTGGCATTATTTGTAACCTATAGTTGAAACTAAATACCCGTTAAACAAAAATACATTCAAAAATTTGATTCGTATAGGATCGAGACGATCTAACACCTAGATATGTTCTACCACCTTATACTTTTCTACCACCTGAGAATGGTTGTGGTAAATTCAATGATACTTTAGTGTTTCCAAACAAAGAATCCCATCAAACGCCAAAAACAAACAATAAAGGTTAGCTCGAATGGTAAATATCATCGACCGCCAGCAAGAAGAAAGAAAATTGCCCTTATTTAGACTGGCTTTTCGTCCATTCTTTTTGTTTGGCAGCTTATTTTCAATCTTAGCCCTATCTCTTTGGGCTATGTTTTTATACAACCCCACATCTATGTGGCAACCTCTGGGTGGTTGGTATTGGTGGCATGGACATGAAATGTTATTTGGCTTTGTCTCAGCGATTATTGTTGGTTTTTTGCTCACGGCCGTTCAAAACTGGAGTGGTGTCCCGGGCCTATCAGGATGGCCATTAGCTCTCTTGTTCATCATTTGGCTGGCAGGGCGGCTATTGGTACTTTTTCCAGTGATTCCAGAAATAGCTATTGCCGTGCTGGACACAAGCTTTTTGCTCATTGCCGCCATTACATTAAGCTATCCTATTATCAAGACAAAACTGTGGCGAAATTTAGCCTTCGTACCGCTATTGCTATTAATGGCTTGGACTAACGGACACGCTCATTATCGATTGATGCAAGGAGAGGCATTTTCTCTTCCCGATACCCAAGGAACTATTTTACTTATAACCTTAATCATTATAGTCATGGGTGGTCGAGTCATCCCTTTCTTTACTACCAATGCCCTGGGGCTTAAGAAACCTCAACCTATCGTGGCCATAGAGCTACTTGCTATTGTCCCCCTGCTACTGGTAACAGTTTACAGCCTTATAACACAGAACTTACAACCCCAGTCTCATCAAGGCTTTTTACTGTTAATCTCAGTAGTTGCAAATGCAATACGCATTGGAAGATGGAGGGGTGAATTAACTCTCAAAAATCCCCTGCTTTGGTCATTACATCTCGCCTATTTGTTCATTATTCTGAGTTTGGGCTTATTGACCTTGTACCATTTTAAGATAAGCATTCCTCTTACCAGCTCATTACACGGCCTGACTGTAGGCGGCATGGGCTTAATGATTCTAGCAATGATTAGCCGCGTATCTCTTGGTCACACGGGGCGCACTTTAAATGTAGGCACTTGGATGACCTTTGGCTACATTGCTCTTATGGCCGCGACAGTGATGAGGGTCATCCCTCCTCTCATCACCAGTCAGCTAACCCCATGGTATATTCTCAGCGCCATATGCTGGCTGTTTGCCTATGTAGCCTTCGTATGGATTTACTGGCCGGTCTTAACAAGACCTAGAGCAGATGGAAAACCTGGCTAGGCCCCATCATACTGTTGATTGAAATGCGGATTTCACTACAATACCGGGTGACTTTTTCTAGCCTCAAAGAACTTTCGAATTATGCTGAACAACGAAGACCGCTATAACCGTCAAATTGCCTTGTGGCTATTGCTTTGCGCCGGTGTCATTTTTTCCATGATAATGCTCGGCGGGGTGACTCGGCTGACGCATTCTGGGCTTTCCATGGTGGAATGGAAGCCTCTAATCGGCGTAATACCCCCTCTCAATGAGGCCGCGTGGCAAGCAACCTTTCACCAGTATCAACAATTTCCCGAGTACCAAAAAATAAACCATCAAATGACAGTTGATGAGTTTAAATCGATTTTTATGTACGAATATCTACATCGTGTCCTGGGTCGACTCATCGGCCTCATTTTTCTACTGCCTTTTTTATTCTTCTACTTTAAAAAGCGCATAAAAACTGGCCTGACACCTAAACTGATCGTCATGTTTGTATTAGGCGGCCTTCAGGGCCTGTTGGGATGGTACATGGTTAAAAGCGGGCTGGTAGATAACCCAAGGGTCAGCCAATATCGGTTAACAGCCCACCTCGGTGCAGCGGTCATTATTTATGGCTACATCCTCTGGGTAGCGTTTGGTCTTTTATCCATTAACAAGATGGTTGCGATACAAGGACAAAGTATTAAGCGTTTTGCCTTCCTTCTCAGCGGTTTGATATTTTTAATGATACTGTCTGGAGGATTGGTGGCTGGTACCCATGCAGGTTTAGCTTATCCCACATTCCCTCTAATGGGAGATTCTTTTATTCCGCCCGGGTTATTTAGTACAAATCCCGCGTGGTTAGCCACATTTGAAGATATAACAACCATTCAGTTTAACCACCGAATCTTTGCTTATACCCTGTTTGTCCTTATTATGGGCTTTAGTTTTATCGTATTAAGAAAAACAGACTCAAGGATATTACATAGAGGCATATATTGTTTGGTGGCTTTATTGCTGATTCAGGTAACCCTTGGCATTTCGACACTACTCATGCATGTACCAGTACCTTTGGCGGCTGCACATCAAAGCGGAGCAATTGCTTTGTTCACAGCTTCTTTGTTTGTAAGCCAGTGTTTAAGCTTTAATAAAAAGGGGTAGCAAGAAAAATCGAGTATAGAGCTATTTTGCCAAAAGTTATTCTATGAAGAAGCTATAGACTCGACTCACAGAATTTTTACAACCTATTATTAATACTTCTGGTAAAATTTAAAAAATTGTGGTACACATTGAAAGGTTACATCAAACAATTGCACCTTTGCTGGATTTTTTATCCCAAGATATTTCCAGACATAAGATAGTTGCATAAATAGGAGCGTTAACTATGAAAAAACTGATCGGAACCATAATGGGCATAGCATTATTCACTGCCGGAAGTCATGCCATAGCTGCAGGTGATGCCGCTGCTGGAAAGGGTTTGTCTGCCGTATGTGCAGGATGCCATGGGGCAGAGGGTATTAGTATGAATGGTCTGTGGCCAAACCTTGCCGGACAAAAGGCTGCCTATTTAGCGAAGCAGATAAAAGCTTTCCGTGATGGTCAACGTAGTGATCCAATGATGTCTAATATGGTGAAAACACTCACGGACCAAGATGCTGAAGACCTAGCCGCTTACTACTCAGGGCTGTGATTATTAACATCCCGTTTTTGCTGTAAAGATAAGCTTAGTATAAAAATAGACATAAAAAAATCGGTTGTTAGAGACCGATTTTTTTATGTCTAAAAATCAATCGACAAACACTCTGGCATTGCGGAATAATCGCAACCACGCCCCATCTTCCTTCCAGTCATCAGGGTGCCAGGAATTCGTTACAGCACGGAACACCCGTTCCGGATGCGGCATCATAATTGTGGCGCGGCCATCACCGGTAGTAACGCCAGTAATACCCATGGCAGAACCATTAGGGTTGGAGGGATAGACTTCTGTCACTTCATTAAAATTATCCAAGTACCGAAGTGCCACCTCACCGGAAGCACTGAATGCTTGAGCATCCGTATCGTTTACAAATTCGACCCTACCCTCACCATGTGCCACAGCAATGGGCATATGTGAACCCACCATACCCTGTAATAAAACAGAAGGGCTAGGCTCAATACGAACCAGGGAAAAACGCGCTTCAAATTGTTCAGACAAATTCCTGACAAATCGTGGCCAGTGTTCTGCCCCCGGGATTAATGTCTTGAGGTTAGACAACATCTGACAGCCGTTACAAACACCTAATGTAAAGGTGTCATTACGGTAAAAAAACTGCTGAAACTGGTCTCTTAATTTCGCGTTAAACAGAACTGTTTTTGCCCAGCCTTCTCCAGCTCCCAGAACATCCCCATAAGAAAACCCACCGCAAGCGACCAGTCCTTTGAAGCTTTCAAGCACCACTCGACCGCTGAGAATATCGCTCATATGAACATCAACAGCATCAAACCCAGCACGATCAAATGCTGCCGCCATTTCTACCTGACCATTAACACCCTGCTCACGAAGAATCGCCATACGCGGCCTTATTTCACGGCCAATATAAGGGGCGGCAACATTGTCGTTAATATCAAAGGTAAGACCAACATTGAGGCCGGGGTCATCAAGAAAGAGCCCATCAAACTCCTGCTGAGCACACTGGGCATTATCACGCCGAGCTTGTATCTGATAACTGGTTTCACTCCAACGCCGCAGTAATTCAACACAGCTATGGCTATAAAGGCGTGCCCCGTCCTGATAAATTTCAATACTGTCAGAATAATTGAGTCTAGCAACGGTACTGACAGGGATATCTAGTACTGAAAAACGGTATTTTATATTTTCCACAAAGTCGGTAGATACTTGTATGACTGCACCCAACTCCTCATTAAAGAGTAGTGACAAGGCATCACCAGGTTGATCATCCAGACAGATATCAATTCCGACATGCCCAGCAAAGGACATTTCTACCAAAGTAGCCAATAAACCACCATCAGAGCGATCATGGTAAGCAATAATTTCGCCTGCATTGTTGGCGCTTTGAATGGTATCAAAAAACCCTTTGAGTTTTTCTGCGCTGTTCACATCAGGTGCGACATCGCCCATCTGATTATAAACCTGGGTAAGAATAGACCCACCTAACCGGTTTTTATTTTCACCGAGGTCAATATAGAGCAGGACAGTGTCACCCCTATCAACCCTCAATTGTGGCGTCAGGGTTTTTCTCACGTCCTGAACGGGAGAAAATGCGGTAATAATAAGCGACAAGGGTGAAGTGACAGCCTTGTCTTCGCCATCTTTTTGCCAAGTTGTACGCATGGACATGGAGTCTTTTCCCACCGGTATAGTAATACCCAGCTCAGGACATAACTCCATACCGACCGCCTCTACGGTACGGAACAACTTTTCATCTTCACCTGGGTGCCCTGCCGCACACATCCAATTAGCAGATAATTTGATGTCTGAAAGCTCACCGATAGCAGAAGCAGCAATATTAGTAATTGCTTCACCAATGGCCATGCGGCCTGAAGCTGGCGCATTTAACAATGCCAGTGGGGTACGCTCACCCATCGCCATTGCTTCACCGGTGTAGCTGTCGTAACTGGCCGTGGTCACTGCACAATCAGCTACGGGTACTTGCCACGGACCGACCATTTGATCTCTGGCAACGGTGCCGGTAATACTGCGATCACCAATGGTAATCAAAAAACTTTTACTGGCGACAGAAGGATGCTGAATGACACGTTCAATTGCGTCCTCCAATGAAATGCCAGACCAATCAAAAGGGGTTGCTTGGTGTGAATGGGTGGTAACATCTCGGTGCATTTTCGGTGCTTTACCAAATAGCACGGACATGGGTAAATCGACCGGCTTAGCATCAAAATATTGATCATTCACCAATAAATGCTTGTCTGCTGTCGACTCGCCCACAACCGCATAGGGGCAACGTTCTCGCTGACAAATAGCCTCGAATGCAGCCACGTCTTCAGGTTTGACCGCCATAACATAGCGCTCTTGCGCTTCGTTACACCAAATGGCCAGCGGTGACATACCTGGCTCATCATTAGGTATATTGCGCAACTCAAAATGTGCACCACAACCACCATCTTTCGCCAGTTCAGGGAAAGCATTCGATAATCCACCTGCACCGACATCGTGGATAAACGCAATGGGATTATCGCCACCTAATTGCCAACACTGATCGATGACTTCCTGGCAGCGGCGTTCGATCTCTGGATTCTGACGCTGTACCGAGGCGAAATCCAAGTCCTCAGCACTAGATCCAGAAGCCATTGAAGAAGCGGCACCGCCACCCAAACCAATCAACATGGCTGGGCCACCGAGCACAATGAGCTTACAACCCGGGTCAAATTCAAACTGTTCGATATGTTCTTCACGGATATTGCCGTAACCACCGGCAATCATGATGGGTTTATGATAACCACGGCGTTCACCAGCAACATCCTGTTCAAAGGTCCTGAAATAACCACAAAGATTTGGGCGGCCAAATTCGTTATTAAAGGCCGCCCCACCAATAGGTGCCTCAACCATGATATCCAGAGCGGTTACTATTCGGTCAGGCTTACCATAGTTCTGCTCCCAAGGCTGAGGGAGTTCTGGAATATTAAGGTTGGAAACAGTAAATCCGGTTAAACCTACCTTTGGCTTGGAACCGCGACCCACAGCACCTTCATCTCGAATTTCACCACCAGAACCGGTTCCTGCGCCAGGAAAAGGGGCAATAGCTGTTGGGTGGTTATGGGTTTCCACCTTCATCAGTATATGCACAGGTTCATGGTGATACCCATACACCTTGCCTTCGGGGTTAGGGAAAAACCGTCCCGCTTCACTACCGGCAATAACCGACGCATTATCGTCATAGGCAGAGAGCACATTTTCACCACCCAATTCGTAGGTGTTTTTAATCATCCCAAATAACGAAATATCCTGATCTTTGCCGTCTATCGTCCAAGATGCATTAAAAATTTTGTGTCGACAATGCTCAGAATTTGCCTGGGCAAACATCATCAACTCAACATCTGTTGGATCGCGATTAAGCCCAGTGAAACTTGCTAGCAAATAATCAATTTCATCATCAGCTAGAGCCAGCCCTAACCTGATATTGGCCTGCACCAATGCCTCACGGCCCTGATCAAGCATCGGAATCAGCTCCATCGGTGCTGGTTCGTGGTGCGAAAACAGACACTCTGCTTCAGAATGATTAGAGAGTACCGTCTCAGTCATACGGTCGAACAATAAAGCTTCGATAGCTTCACGATGCAGTTCAATCATTTCACCCTGAAGGTAATACGCAACCCCACGCTCTAAACGGCGTACTGAAGACAATCCCACATTGTGAGCAATATCTGTCGCCTTGCTTGACCAAGGGGAAATGGTGCCTGGTCGAGGGACTACCAATCGCAGCTCGCCCTCAAACTCATCAACTTTAGGCGCGCTGGCCTTAGGTCCATAACTCAACAATGACTGTAGTGTTTCAGATTCGGAATCTGATAAATCTCCGTCCACTTCGGCAAAATGCACAAATTCGGCATAAACACCCACGATAGCTGGTTCAATGGCCTTTAATGAGGAAAAAAGTTTTTGTTTTCGAAACTCAGAAAGCGCCGGGGCACCACGAAAAATCAGCATCTTGGAATAGCTCTCTTCAGGCGGGATTTAAAGTCCGCTATTGTACTGGAATTGCCCTTGAAACGTCATCGCCTGAAGTACCGATGACCTAAAATTTTTCAATATCGAAGACGACCACTTGGCAGGTATAAACTAGGCTTAGTCAGAAAACAGTTGAACCCCCCCACTACAGTCTCTAACCTAGACTGCATCAAACAACGCTGACAGTCTTTCTTTTTGCTATCAGACACAGGTGGGGCAGATTAAACCAATGCATGAAGGTAATAGCGAATCCCCCAAATGATGTTTTTATCACTGGACTGAAGGATGATTGAGTTCTATTTTCATTTAAAAAAAGCAACGAAACGTATGCTTTCATGCATATTGCTTTTTATTTTTTCCCTAACGCTGTCAACCAGTCGTGCACCCACGACACTAGAAGAAGTCCTCAGTAATGGTGAATTACATATTGTCACCACGATGAGTTCAACGACTTTTTTTGAACATGCTAAAGGTAAGGATGGCTTCGAATATCTACTCGCCAAAGCATTTGCCAACAGTCTGGGAGTAAAACTCAAAGTCACGGTCATAGAATCTCTTCGCGGCGTACTTTTAGCCGTTGGAGGCCCCAACGGACATTTGGCTGCAGCCGGCTTAACGATTACACCAAAACGTCAGGAAACCCTGCGTTTTAGTCAACCCTACTACCAGGTGGAACAAAAGCTTCTCTATCGTAACGGCACTAGACGACCCAAGAATATAGAGGATCTTTACGGCGGCACTCTACTAGCCATACCCAATAGCTCCCACAGTGAACGTCTTAACCAACTAAAACTGGAATACCCTGACCTCCAGTGGCAAGAAACTGAGGGACTTGAAATGCAGGACCTAATGTTCAAAGTCCACAATGGCGAAGCCAACTACGCCGTTATCGACTCTAGCGCCTATTTCATTGATCGAAGCATTTATCCCAAAGCCCGGGCTGCCTTTAATTTATCTGAACCAGAGCCCGTGGGGTGGGCATTCCCTTCCCATGGTGACGACACCTTAATAGATGCAGCTAACCAATTTTTAACGAACTTCAAAAAAAGCGGCAAACTTGAACGTTTAATAAAACAGTCCCTTGAGCAAGTTAACAAGTTTAATCTTGCAGGATCACAACTTTTTTTAAAAAGAATCAAAACACGCTTACCCAAATATCAAGAAATGTTTAAAGAGGTTGCCGAAAAAAACAATATTGACTGGCACCTTTTGGCTGCTATTTCCTATCAAGAATCACACTGGAATGCTAAAGCCAGATCACCCACAGGTGTTCGTGGTTTAATGATGCTGACGCTACCGACAGCAAAGGAAATGGGGGTCTCTGACCGCCTAGATCCCAGACAAAGTTTGGAGGGTGGCGCAAAATACTTCTTACAAACAAAATCCAGAATGCCCAGTGATATCACTGAACCTGACCGAACTCGACTAACCCTAGCTGCATACAATGTGGGTATGGGGCATCTTGAAGACGCAAGAGTACTCACCGATCGGGCAGAAAAAAATCCAGATCTCTGGAGGGATGTAAAAGACTTTCTTCCTTTGCTACAAAATAAAGCCTATTACAGCACCGTCCGTCATGGTTATGCCCGAGGCCAGGAACCAGTTCGATACGTTCAGAATGTATTGCACTACGAAAGTATTTTAAAAAGAAACTCACTGGATATACGGCGTAATAAAAATCAGGCAACATCTGCAGATAGCCCCCATACCAAAGAATGGAAGACCGATTCCCTTCTCTCCTTGTAGTACTACGGCAACAACCCTCAAAGGACAAGGGTAGAGACGACAAATTTGAGAATCAGCTATTTTTTTGACCTTTTATTTCGGAAAAAAGTACTGATCAAATCGCCGCATTGCTTAGCCAGGACACCACCCACCACGTCCAGTTTGTGATTGTAATGTGCCAGTGTAGGTAGTTCTAACCGACTAACAACCGCCCCCGCTCTCGGCTCAGTTGCACCATAAACCAAACGTGCAACACGGGCATGAATCATGGCACCAATGCACATGGTGCATGGCTCAATGGTGACATATAGTGTTGTTTCAGGCAGACGATAGTTTTCAAACTTAGCAGCGGCATCACGCAAAGCCATAATTTCGGCGTGGGCAGTGGGGTCGCATGAGCTTATAGGTGAATTAAATCCTTTACCTACAATTACTTCGCCCTTAACAAGTAATGCTCCAACAGGCACTTCACCCACATCGGCAGCACGTTTCGCAAGTATCAATGCTTCTGACATCCAATCTACGTCTACACTCGTGTGCTCTCTAATGCTCATTGTTGGTTTTATCCATGTCATTAAAACGCTGATCAACCATTTCTTGCAGCAAAGTCTCTACCATTTTAGCTTTCTTTACTTCCTGTTGATGGAGATTACCTTCTAGGCTTCCGGAGGTGTTTTCAGGTTTTTTTTGTCGATAAAAACCATGTAAATAATTTCAAAAATTACAGCAGTGATCAATAAAAACTTCATTATTTCCACTCGATTATAAACACGAAAAAAACTAATCTGAGCCTAGAGCTCTTTGAACTAATAAACTTTAATTACATGAAAATAACATTACCAGAATTTTGATTTATATATTACGTTAATTAACGGCATGGCTAAATAAGTAAAAAGAACTCCTTGTTTTTGACGCTCATTCCCTACATGGAACTTCAGTACCAAACCAACAACAACACCCAACCAAAAAAGAACAACATCACAGCTTCCTTGACACCTAGGACACCTACCACCAAGCACAATTATTGGTCATATTTATTATTTTCGTTACTCACCCGCTAAAAATATCGCTGCTCTATTATGAATTTCTTACAAACTAATCTTAGCGGTTAGCGTCAAGGCACGGCTGGTTTTTCGTCTAGAATCTCAAATTATTCTGCGCCGGCCAAAGAGACTAGTCACGTATAGTTGTTGTCATGAGCGTTCTGATATGCCCTCAATGAATGGGGGTAGACCCAAATATTATTTGGTAATAATTATCGTTGCCAAATAGAATAAAATTATCACACTAAAAACCAACGAATAATCGAATGGGGTCAAGCCACGACAGCAATGAGAAAAAAATATGTCTGAATTAATTCAGGAAATCGTAACCTATGTCCATCACTGGAACGATTGGTTATTCAGTTTTCGGACCACGAGACCGCAATCACTACGCTTTAAAAATGGACATTTCATAATGATCGGCTTGGAGGTAGAAGGAAAACCCCTGATGCGCGCATACAGTATTGCCAGCGCAAATTTTCAGCCGGAGTTGGAGTTCTTCAGCATCAAGGTTCCCGACGGACCCCTTACCTCCCACCTGCAAAATATCCAAGTAGGTGACTCTATCATCATGCGCACAAAACCCCACGGCACCCTAATAGCCGAAAACCTGTTATCTGGAAAACACCTGTATCTGTTGAGCACGGGCACTGGCCTCGCGCCCTTTCTCAGTATTATTCGTGATCCTGATATTTATGAACGATTTGAAAAAGTCATTCTGGTGCACGGTGTTCGCGAAATATCGGAACTCGCCTACCAAGAGTTGATCACTAGTGTCTTACCCAATGATCAATACCTAGGTGACATGATTCGCCAACAACTGCTCTATTATCCCACCGTTACCCGTGAACCCTACAAACATAACGGACGCATCACCGAACTATTGACCAGTGGAAAACTCTTCTTGGATTTGGGTCTACCCAAGCCAAATATTGAGGACGATCGGTTCATGCTCTGCGGTAGCCAAAGCATGCTCAAAGACACCTGCAGAATACTAAATGAACGTGGTTTCAGGGAGGCTCGCCACGGCCATCTCGCTGAATACGTCATTGAGCGTGCATTTGTAGAATAGTAATTACCCTGTCGCCTGACGGGGTGTGCCTTCGGGAACGCGTCTGCATACTATAAAAAGCAAGTGTGGCCGACATCTACCCTGCCTGTTCTCAGGGTGCGGCGTGAGTACGTTTAATCTAGGTCACTGGCTGCGTGGCGTTCAGGCAACTGTAACGCTTCCTCACCCCACGTACGATTGACCCGCAGGCCACGCTTAACTGCAGGCCTTTCACTGAGAACCTTAGCCCAGCGGACAACATTCAGGTAAGAGGACACATCTAGGAAGGTAGCGGCTTCATAGAGTCGCCCCTCGACAAGAGCTCCATACCATGCGTAGATCGCCATATCTGCGATAGTGTACTCATCACCGCAAAGGTATGAGTGATCTGCAAGATGGCCATCTAGAACGCTGAGCTGGCGTTTAACTTCCATAGTGTACCGATTAATGGGGTATTCATACTTTTCAGGGGCATAGGCATAGAAATGTCCGAATCCTCCACCAAGAAAAGGTGCGCTCCCCATCTGCCAAAATAACCACGAAAAGCATTCTGCTCTGGCAGGAGACTCTGCTGGAAGAAAAGCACCAAATTTCTCCGCCAAGTACACCAAAATAGCACCTGACTCAAATACCCGGACAGGCTCAGTAGTACTCTGATCGAGCAAAACCGGAATTTTGGAATTCGGATTTAGCTCGGTAAATCCGCTACCAAACTGATCCCCCTCGAAAATATCAACCAACCAAGCATCGTATTCTGCTTCGGGTTTCCCCAGTGCCAAAAGTTCTTCCAAAAGAATAGTGACTTTGACCCCATTAGGGGTGGCTATGGAATATAACTGTAGAGGATGATTCCCGATGGGTAGTGACTTTTCAAAAGTTGCCCCTGCAATCGGACGATTGATATTGGAAAATTTTCCACCACTTTCCTGCTCCCAAACCCAGACTTCAGGGGGAACGTAGTTGTCATTTTTACTCATAGGAAACTCATCTCGACTAATTAATTTAGCATTCAAGAATCAATTCGACTCTTAAATAAGCTCATTTGATGTGTGGAAAAGCAGACACCAAGCTACCTATTCCACTCGATTGTTAATTTGACCCAATCTATCTTAAGGTTTCTAAAGGTAGGTCGGCAACGGCTTTCCTTACCCCTTTATCAACAGGTATTCCTTGAACAAATAAATAACGTCTTCGTAATCCTGTTTGAGTATTTTCCAGTAACGATTGCTGGTGTCAAAATCGGTATTGTGGCAAGTTTCCTCTAGGTATTTACAGGTCGCTGACACGGCCACTGCGCCGACATTGGCGGAGATGCCTTTCATCTGGTGAGCCAGCTTTTTGAACGAGTCCATCTGATTGGCCGAAATGGTCTTTTCCATCTCATCAATGGTCAAAGGAGTGGTCTCAATATAGATTTCAATGACTTTTCGAAACAGGGATCCCTTATTATTAAGTCTCCGCAACGCTCCGTCCCGATCCCAAATTGCCGAGCCCTTAGCCTTGTCGGCGGAACGGTCACTTGAAGTGGCACTGATGCCGGCGACGGCCCCAGCCTCTTGAGAGGAGGATGCGACTGATGGTGATGGCCGAAGCCAGAGGGCAATTTTTTTGCTAAAACTGTCGGCATCTATAGGTTTGGTAAGATAATCATTCATACCAGCCTGAAGGCATTTTTCCCGATCCCCGGCCATAGCTCCCGCAGTCATGGCAATGATCGGAATATTTTTATGGTGAGGACCTCCTGCACCCACTCGAATATTTTTGGCAGTGGTGAAACCATCCATTACCGGCATTTGGCAATCCATTATCACAAGTGCGATATCCGGGTTAGCACGCAGACATTCCAGTGCCACACTGCCGTCAGTGGCGTGCACCACTTCTACATCGTAGCTTTGCAGTAAACCTGCAGCTACCTCACGGTTGATCCGATTATCATCAACCACCAGCACCCAGGCACCTTTAAGATTCTTCATAGCGCTTGTGTCTGCGCCAATCAACGGGTCTAGCCCAATATCGGTCTCCGCAGCAAGGACAGGATAAAGATTAATAGGGGACACCGGCTTATCAATAGTGACTAGACGCCCGCCAAAATCTTCGTCGATCTCCACTCCATGGGCAGACAAATGATTGCACGCGACGATAATTTTAGCCCCACTCTTACTCCGTAAAAAGTCGCCAATCAGCTCCCGGTTCTCTATGTAAATCGAATCTTCTACAAACAATCCGTCTATTTTTGTTGCCGTTACAGATGTCGACGGCGCTATCCCATTATTCAATAAAGTTTTTATGTCATTGAAATCGACAACCTTACCTCCCCATACGTCGATGATATTGCCGATGGCAACAACCGTTTTTTGGATGTGTATCAACAACCACAAACTGTTTTCCAGCCAGGTTGATCATGGGTAGACCCCTGCCCTCACCAGGTTTCAGTGTCAGGGTAAAGGTGAATTTACTACCTTTTCCTGATTCACTTTCGACGGCAATACCCCCTCTCATCAGCTGACACAGTTGTCGGCTGATTGACAATCCTAGCCCCGCTCCACCGTACTGGCGGGCAACACTACTCGACTCTTGAGAAAACACCTCAAACATTTTCGGCTGTATAACCTCAGAAATACCGACACCAGAATCGGTGATGCAACAGGTGAGCACAATGTCCCCCGCATCGGTTTCCTCTGTTTGGGCACAAACTTCGATATAACCATTGTCAGTAAATTTGATGGCATTACTGAGCAGGTTAAACATAATCTGGCGGAGTCGATTGGCGTCGCCCACCACATTATTGTGGCGGATATGGCTTAAATCGAGGACAAACTCCAGCGATTTATCTTGGGCAGCGATAGACATAGATGTGGCTGTGGCATGGATAACACTTAATAGATTAAAGTCTGTCTGTTCAATATCGAGCTTACCCGCTTCGATTTTCGAAAAATCAAGAATATCGTTAATTAGGCTGGTCAACGCGGTGACGCTACCTTCCGCCATGGCCAGATAACCCTTCTGTTTCTCATTTAAGGGTTCCCTGCGCAGCAGGTTGATCATACCGAAAACCCCGTTCATTGGGGTTCTGATTTCATGACTCATATTCGCCAAAAACTCCCCTTTGGCGCGACTGGCCTCCATGGCTTCATTGCGGGCGACTTTCAGCTCGAGAATTCTCTCTTCCACCTGCTCTTCGAGGGTATGGTTAATATACTGAATCTTGCGCTCCATCTCCTTTTGCCGGGAAATATCGCGAACAATCGCCGTCACCCCTGCTTTTGTCGTGTCCTGTGAGTTCAGCGGCGAAAATGTGACCGACACATCCAAGGGTGCGCCATTGGCCATCAGCACCACCATCTCTACCGGATCTATTTTTTCTCCACGTATAACCGCCCTAAGAGCTATGTGATTAATATCGCTATCACGGGGAATGGAGATTAGTTTAAAGAAATCCTGCCCCAAAGCCTGATTTTCAAAAAAACCAAGTACTGTTTTTGCTCCACTATTCCAGCTGCTGATCTGGCCTTGGTTATCGAGAACAATAATGGCATCTGAGGATCCTTCAATAATCGCCTGATATTTTGACTGAGCATTAATCATCGCCTGCTTACTATTCAGAAGACGCTGGTAAAAGAAAATGACAGTAATGGCGACAATAAAAAGCCCGATAAGAATTAGCGTACTGGTTTGACGGCGTTCACGCAGAGTTAAATCTAAAGTCGATTGAGGTAGTGAGAGCACGACCGTAATATAATTATGGCTTTTTCCCGCGGATAATTGAATGTCATCACGAAGGTAGTATAGATTTTCACCGCTGGCTTTATCTATAGCCACTTGTAATCCACTGCCTTTAGCCTCTATCGCCGACGTCTTCTGATTCGTAAAAAGAGTGATCCAGCTGTCATTTCTACCAAAGTCGAAACCAAAGTTATAATCCTTATTCGGGTGCAAAATAAAATTGCCATGATTGTTGAGCAGCAGCAGATGCACACCCGAGGATAATTCCTGCTGCAATTTGTCGAGCAAACGCTGGGCGTTAATGTTGAGAATGACTATGCCAAAAAATTGTTTGTGCTCATCAAACACTGGTATCGACACCCGAAAAGTCGGCCAGTAGGGAAACTCTATTTGTCCATATTCACGATTGAGTTCAATATCGGAAACATAAATAGAATCCGGAAGCCTTTTTTTAGTCTCGACAAAATATTCCGTATCCCCTTTCTTCTGCAGAGCATTTTTCTCAACAATATTAATATTACCGTTTTTACGCTCAACCTTGGCCAGCTCTTGGCCGCCATTGGCATCACCAATAAATCGGGCCTGGTTAATATCTTGATTATTCTCCAGAAAAGCCACAAAAATGATTTCTAGACGCTCAATCCACTGATCTACTGTGGTGTTGTCGTAGGGGTCTATACCGTCGTTTTTTAAAGCGCGGACAATTCCTTTATGGGTGGAGTGGAATAGAGAAACTGGGTTTTACTACGAGCCTCCGCCAACTCATTGACCAACATGGTCTCGCGCGCACCGAGCTGTTGTTTCAGGTAGCCACTGTATTCTTTGAAAACTGACTTCTCGACACCAATATTCATAGCCACAATAGTGATACCAAAGATCAGAACAATACCGAGTATGAATATTCTGAAAATTTTGGATGAAGATTCCCGCTTATTTTTACTATTATGGTTAGTCATACTTGTGGCAATCTCCTTTGTACCTGTCTACAACCTGACTACAACCCGTTTAAAACTTGCTTACAAACTGAAACCAAAGCAACAGTTCAACAGAAAAATGCCAAATATCTTCGGCTCAGAGATACGCCAAGGATCACTTATTATAATATTTCAAAACCGGAATTTTCGCTGCTAAGGCTATTTCAGCCTTGTTCTAAAATGAAAAAACGATTGCGTCCTGACGATTTAGCCTTGTACAGAGCTTTATCGGCGAGACCCAGCAACTCATCTCCCGAGACAATTTCCGCTGACAATACAGATACGCCTGTACTGATCGTGACCACACCAAAGGATGAATCTTGATGGGGAATAGCGAGACCTTCAATGCCCTGAACAATTCGTTCAACAACCTTTTGGGCGCCATCAACGTCGGTTTTCGGCAATACGACCACAAATTCCTCACCGCCATAACGGGCGACAATATCCAGAGGACGAAGCAAGGATTGTTTAATATAGTCGGCAATTGTCTTAAGGCATTCATCACCCTCAAGATGACCGTAGCAATCGTTGTAGAGCTTGAAAAAATCGATATCCAACATTAATACGGCCAAGGGGTCGGCAGTACGCTGGGCATCTTTAACAGTACGCATCAAGTAATCATCAAAATAGTGACGGTTAAAAATTCCCGTAACACCATCGAGAAAAGCCATCTGTCGCAGTAAATCCGACTGAAACTTGAGGGTTAAATGCGCGTTCACGCGATTAAAGAGCGTTTTGGCATTAACAGGTTTGGTCAGAAAATCAACACCGCCAACTTCCCAACAATCGTTTTCATTGGAGCTATCAATACTACCGGTAATAAAAATTACCGGTATATCTGCCAGCAATTCCGACTCTTTGAGACGGCGGCAAGTTTCCCAACCATCCATGCCATCCATAAAAACATCGAGTAGCACAATATCTGGGAGGTATTTATGACAACAATCAATGGCCTCAAGACCGGAAGTAGCCGTGTAGACAATATAATCGTCCTCAAGCAACCCCTTAATAAAGGCAAGGTTTACTGGATGATCATCCACCGTCAGTATTTTGGCCTGCCTTTTGGTGCTGAAATATGTACTTGGCATTGAAAATTTTACCTTAAGTTTTCCCGAGTTCCTCTAATTTTTCCAACAGCTAGGCTCTATCAAGGTTCAAAAAAATACAGACAACTCACACCGGCATCTCAAAGCAACAAATGTTGTGGTGCGACGGTCCGGCTCGACGTTCCGCTTTAGCCCTGTCAGAGGCCTTTACGACGGTAGAGAATATTCAACAGAGCAGGCAACAATGTAATATCACTGACCCATGCCATAAACATGGCCCCTGCAGTTAGCAGACCGAAGTAGACCGATGGCAGGAAGTCTGAAAACCCAAACAATGAAAAGCCTACCGTTATGATCAATGTGGTGAAGGTCATGGCCATAGATGTGTGCCCAAACGCTACGGCTGAACCTGATTCTGCCCGGGCACTTTGGTCATCTGACTCAGCTCCTCGCAGGTACGCATGTATAAAATGAATGGTATCGTCAACCGCGATTCCCATCGCAATTGCGGCAATGGTAATGGTCATGATATCCAGCGGGATACCTAACCAGCCGATAACACCAAGGATGCCTAAAGTAGTGAGCACATTCGGGATCATGGCAATGAGGGCAACCCCGATTCTGCGAAATACGGCCAGCAGGACCAGAAATAGCGCCCCATAAACAATCCCCAGTGTCGTCACCTGGGAAGACACCAGACGGCTCAGAATGTCCTGGTAGAGCACAAACAGGCCGGTCAGAGTATAATTCCCTTCATCAACGCCTACTTTATTTAAATCACCCTTCAGTTTATTCAGAAAGGACTCACGATCCAATCCGGCGGTTGTATCCTGAATGCGCACAGCAATACGCAATTTGTCCTGCTCCGGAGAAAGGTAGGCGCCTATTAGCTGGTCTACAACCTTATTGTCTAGCAGTCGGTAAATGCTGGTTAACTCATATTCGGTGAGGGGTTTTCCGTCATTAATGTCTTTAGCCAGCTCGGTAAAATTCACTATCGACGTCACACTGCCAGTTGCCTCAAACGCTTCGACCGCCGCTTGCACTAACTGTAGCTGCGCGACTGACTCAGCCTTCAACACCAGCATCCCTGAATCATCCGCTTCACCAATATCAAGAATGATGTCCATTGGTGTTGAGCCGCCGAACTGCTTATCGATGAAAGCAAGCTCCTGATATACTTGGGTTTCTTTGTCAAAATAATTGATAAAACTGTTCTCAACATCCAGCCGGGTTATTCCCACTGCAGCAACACCAAAGACGCCAATACAGGCAAGAGAAACGGCCTCTGGCGACTTCAGAGACAGGCCTTTAAGTCGATCCAGCAGCGCCGCAAGCCATCGGCTTTCACTGCTTTCCTTACCTGCTGGAACCAGGCTTAGCAGCGCGGGAAAGAGCAGCAGACTGACGGCCATTGTGAGGATCATTGCGCATAGCATCATCAGACCAAAATCCGCTACCGGTTGCACACCGCTAAAAAGCAGCGAGCCAAACCCAACGGATGTCGTGACTGTGGCGTAAAAGCTCGGTGCCAGCTTTTCCGTCAGCGTTGCCCTTACCCGTTCATGCTGGGAGCCCGTGTCGTCACGACTGACAGAACGATAACTGCCGATTAGGTGGATCATCACGGCCAGTGTCAATATGATTTGAAGCGCGATGAAATTCGCCGACAACACGGTGGCCCGCATGTCCAGAAAACTGAGCAAGCCCATTGTCAGAGCAACACTGACAGCACAACTGAAAAGCGGAAAAACGACCCACTTCACTGACCGGTATATAATCGCCAGCATCAATGCGATGACCGCGGTTATTGCCGCGCCGAAGACTGTCAAGTCAGATTTAATGATGTCTATCAGGTGCTGTCCAACGACATAACTGCCGCCGAGATAGGTGTTTGCACGATCACTGACAGAGTCAGCAATTGTTTCAATTTGCTCAATTTCCAGTGCTTGTTGCCTCGTCAGTTTCTGCTCAATGGGGTCTGCCTGGGCTTTTAATTGCACAATTTTCTTTTCATCCGCCTCTGTGATGCTGCCATCAAGCCGCTTCTTCTGGAGGTCGGTGATTTGTGACTGAAGCTTTTGTAATTCAGCGTTTTGCTTAAAGACAATCTGAATAGCAGTGGCTGTCGACTCACGGTTGACCAACAAATCGGTGAAAATAGGATGCCCATCAATCCTCTTTTTCATTTCCTCAGGACTGTATTGCTGTGCCTGCCAGGTCAGTGACTCAACATCGGTAGAGCCTTCCAACGCTTTCGCGTCATTGACCAGAGGAATATTCAGAATTGATGTCACACTTTTCACTCGGGACAGCGTTAAGAGTTCTTCGGAGAGTGCCTGAATATCATCAAACGTTTGCTGACTGTACAGCGAATGCGCGGTAGGCTCATAGGCCAGCAAAATAAACTCTTCCGGCGAAAACATTTGATTCGCTACCTGAGTTTTTATATACAGTTTATTGTTCTTTACCAGCAACGTGTCAGCGGACGCGTTAATCTTGAATGAGGGGACATATACCGCGGCCAGCCCCAGTGCTGCGGCAAATATTATAATGATAGAGTAGCGAGCACTGACGATTGCTGCCGCAATTCGCTCATTCACTTACGTTATCCCCGGTCGCTTTATTAATATCAAAGATGGCGTCTCGGAGCTGGCCCTGAATATATTGGTTGCGGAAATACAAATAAGGATCGGACGCTTCTTTGTACAGTTTTTCATAGCGCTGTGATTGCGACTCGAAATCGTCTATTCCTTCAAACATCCGTAAGTAATAGCGATCCGGCGACTCCATAATAAACTGTGTCGGATGTAAAAAACCTTCTGTCACAGTAGAAAATGCACCTCGCACATCACTGGGTCCAAGTACGGGCAACACCAGATACGCCCCAGAGCCTACATCATAGTCACTGAGCGTTTGTGCGACAGTCTTTTCATTCTGCTCCAGCTCAAACCAGTGTGAAGCCGGATCAAATAGACCGAGTAGCCCAATGGTGGAGTTAATCACAAACCGTCCAAGGTTTACGCTGGCTTTATCAAACTCGCCTGAAAAAGAATGACTCAGTAAATTCAGAGGCTCGCGTAAGTTATCGAATGCATTCCCGATTTTGTCACGGGCTACGTCTGGAACGACAAAGCGGTAACTGTCTGTAACGGGGATAAAGAAGTACGAATAGAAATAATGGTTAAAACCGAACATGGCACGGTTAAAGCCTTCAAGCGGATCATAGTATGGTTTATCACCAGGTGTTTGAGAGGGCTTGTCGGCTTCATCAGTGATGCCGACAACCGTAGGCTCAACACTGAGTGTTCCCTGGCTGGTTTGCACCTCAACAGATTGCCCCTTAGACAGTGCCTGCGCTTTCCCTTCAGAAGGCGTTTGTTGAGTGGCGGGAGAGTTTGAATCTTGAGGTTCTGGTGGAGATTTCGGAGGGCTGGCGCATCCAGACAATACTAGCGTTAACAGTAGTGTGGTTGTGCCAAAACACTTACCCAGCCTCATTTTCAGTCAGTTCCTGTGAAGTATGGTGATCGAGGATTAGCTTAGCACGTCAATCAATTCTTGAGAACGGCTCATCATTCGCGCCGAACTGGAGGGCCTTCCCCAGCATATCGGCGGCGTCAGCATCTACGACCAGTCCACCGTGCCGGGACAAGCCGCTGTGAGAAATGTATATAATCGAGGGCCTCAACAACGTCCAGGGTTACCCGCTCGGCTGCTCAAGGTGCACCACTGCGCCATGGACGGGGCCACCGGCACCCAGTTCATGAGCATCGTGCCCGAGGGTCTGCGCAAGTACCTGAAGTAAAGTCGGCTGGCTTTCTTGATCAGGTGCATACCAATGACGTGGTAGATGATACCCAACACCTGACCCATGATGGTCGAACTGTTGGCGGACAGGAATCGCAATAAAAATGGGAAACGACCAACCACTGGCGCAGGGGCAACAGTAGATCGGTATTTGCTCGGTACAGCGGTATTGTCAACGATCAAAACCCGAACAGGTGGCAATTTTCAATACTGTCGCCGTACTGTGAGACATGTAGTGCATCGCTAGAAAATAGCGGGGGCACCACGATCAAGAGACGTGACCACCCGCTAATCCCACTCACTCCCACTCGATTGTAAACGAGCGATTTTTTGTATTTATTTTCATATCGTTACGATTGTCGTTGAAGTTAATACCATGATAAATACCATGTTCAGAAATTTCTTAAAAATAATTTCGTTACTTACCTGTATGATCCATCTACTAGGTCCAGGAACCAAGCAGATCGGGGCAAAGAACGTCCAATTTTGTTGAGACGCCCCTCTCCGGAACTGTTTGCTTTATATTGCTCCAATGATGGTCTCCATTTTTTGCTGCGAACTGAATCGCTGCATCAGATCGTCTTTGCATTGTCACAATAGTTCACACGGTCGAGTGGTAATGCCTTGTGGCTCGAAATATTCGTAATACTTGAATTCGCCTATACATAAGTGCAACTCAGAAGAGCAGCAATACGGGCCGCTCTGCAAGGACGGCGTTGGCTGACGGCATGCTGTACACCACCGTTCACGCACCTCCCCGGTCGACGCGTCTTGAAACGTTACAGGATTATCGGCGGCATAGGACAGCCGAGAACATCCGAAAAGGCACGCAATAATTCGACTTCAACAGAAGATATTTTTTGGTCATGCAGGACGCTGGCGGCACAGGCCTTCAGTAGTTGTGGCTTGGCTAAGGGTTTCAGCTTTTCCAGTTTTTGCAGAGCACGGTCCAGACCTGAAAAACTGACATCATTTTTTGCCACTAATTGAAGCCCGCTGATTTCCAATATTTTTGTCGCGGCGCTAAACGCTTCCTCAATGGCATTTTTATCCTGTTGACCGGCATAGGCCAGTACCGAGAGGATCAACTCAACTTCCTGCTTGAGCTGGCCAATCGGGGAATAGCCTGTTTTTGTGTTCGTCAGTTTGAAGAATTGTCCATCGAGATGGTTAAACAGAATTTTTTGTAAAGACCATTCCAACAGATCGACTCTGGAATCCATTTCAATCAATGCGACCAAGTTGTCTCTGAAGGCCTGGTACTGATCGAGTGATAATTGTTTTAGTGCCGGTATGGCGATATCAATTAGTGGCAAGCGGTATTTAATATCCAGCCCATCCATCGTCGGCAGTAATTTGCGTGTTAACACCAACACATCCGGGTTGGCATACGTCTGCAAATGCGTCAGCTGCCTGTCACGAACCTCCTGCCCCTTATCCAGCACTAGGGAATACATAACTGCACGGGCGCCATAGGGCTCACGGGCTGCCTCTTTAACGATCACCGGCATCCCTGCTATCAGCGCGCGGGCATGATTGATTGTTTCCGGTTTCGGGTTACCGATTTGATCAATGGCATTAGCGACATCGGCCATCGCCGCGCCGGTGGCAACAGCGGTAACTTTTTTAGCAAGCTGTTCGCGCGTCATGGTTTCTTTTTGGCCGGCCTTGTCCTCATCCTGAATTAAGTCGGGCTTGTCGGCAGCGGCAAATTCACCGTCCCAATGAGGATCGATGCGCAGGATGCGTTTGGCCAACGGAGGGTGCGTGGCGGACAAGGCTTGCATAAAACCCGAAACACCCTGGGCAAAAAAGGCATGGCTGACTTCGGAGGCACCGGGGTTTCCCACCTTGGAACCAAACTCGAGTCCGCCGATTCGCTTCAACGCGCCCGCGATCCCGTCCGGGTTGCGGGTAAACTGAACCGCCGAGGCATCCGCCAGATATTCACGTTGCCGACTCACCGCAGCCTTGATCAGGCCACCGAAAAAGGTGCCGGCAAAGCCGATAACCATCAGTCCGATAGCCAGTGCCAGTATTCCACCCGCACCCTTTCCGTTACTCCGTCCACGCCGCGAATAAGAAGCGGAATACAACAGATAGTATCCAATAATGCCAAGAATCAGAATGCCATTCAGTACGCCGATCAAACGGATGTTGAGCCGCATATCACCATTAAAGATATGGCTGAACTCATGGGCAATGACACCTTGCAGTTGATCACGGCTTAGATGGTCGATCGCTCCTTGGGTCACCCCGATAACGGCATCCCGTGGCGAAAACCCGGCCGCAAAGGCATTAATAGCCGGTTCATCGGTGAGCAAATAAACTGGCGGTGCCGGTGTGCCGGAGGCGATAGCCATTTCCTCCACCACGTTCAACAATTTGCGTTGCTTCAGATCTTTAGTATTTTGTGGGATCAATTTTCCACCCAGCGATTCAGCAACCACCTTGCCACCCGCTGACAGTGCCATGATTTTGTAGAGACTGCCCGCCAGTACCACCACACCGACACCGACGCTGACAGCGGCAAATGTCTGCCAATCCATTTGCTGGAGCAGTGTCCCGCCGTCTTGCAATTGTTGACTATTGATATAACCGAACACCACCATGACCAGGAGGTTAACCATGATAATCAATGTGACTACCGCCAAGCCAAACAGCAAGGCCAGCTGGAACGTGTTTTTACGCACACGGGCTTGTGATTCAAAGAAATTCATTTCGACCTTCGGAATAAACCGCAGTAATTAGAATGAGACTTTTGGTGCAGACTGTATGGCCGCCGTATCTTCAAACTCCAGCAGGGCCGCGTCCTGCGCGTGACCAAAGCGTGCCGCAAAGAACACTGGCGGGAACATCTGCTTATAAGTGTTATAGGCCATCACCTGGTCATTAAAGGCCTGTCGGGCGAAAGACACCTTATTCTCGGTGGAGACGAGTTCTTCACTCAGCTGCATCATATTTTGATTAGCCTTGAGATCCGGATAGGCCTCCATCACCATATTAAAGTTCATCAGGGCGCCGGCCAATTTGCCTTCGGCGCCACTCAGGCCTTTTATCGCCTCAGCGTTACCCGGATCGGCAGCCGCCGTCGACAACATGTTTTGTGCCGCATTACGCGCCTGAACTACGGCCTCCAGGGTTTCACGTTCATGCTTGATATAACCCTTCG
>TARA_R110001592_G_scaffold349164_1_pt1:0-55000 | contig 155638 bp, 122 predicted proteins | sample TARA_R110001592 | Tara Oceans TARA_R110001592 (sample SAMEA4398387) | marine metagenome | biome: Polar Biome; feature: [SRF] surface water layer (ENVO:00010504); material: water (ENVO:00002006), including particulate matter (ENVO:01000060) such as... | depth 5 m
ATCGTATGAACGTAAACTCTTTCACAACAACAGGCAGTGCCATTCGTGTCTGTCATGATTTCACAGACAAACAGCTTCAGGAAGATGCCCTGGCAGAAAGCGAACTGAATTTCCGCAGCACGTTTGAGCAGGTCGCGATGGGAATTGCCCATGTCGCCTTGGATGGACGCTTGCTGCGGGTGAATCAGAGGCTCTGCGAAATCTTTGACTATCAAGCTGAAGAACTCCTCGAACTCCGAATCCATGATTTGTCGCATCCTGATGAACTGGAGATTGTCTTAAAAAATATGCAACGCATGCAGGCGGGAGAAATCAAATCTTACTCAATCGAAAAACGATATCTCAGAAAGGATGGTTCTTCCATTTGGATAAACCTGATAGTCTCACTCGTCAGGCATCAGTCCGGGGAACCAAAGCATTTCATCTTTGGAATTAAAAATATCCAAAGGAGTAAGGAAACAGAACAAAAACTCAAAGCAGCTAAGCTGACTGCCGAGGAGGCCAGCCAGACCAAGAGCGAATTTCTGGCGAATATGAGCCATGAACTGCGTACTCCACTGAATGGTGTGATTGGCATGACAGAACTGCTGCGAGGAACGCATCTGAATCAGCATCAGCAGGAGTTTGTGGACGCCTGCAGGAGCAGTGGAGAGTCCCTGCTCAATCTGATTAATGATATCCTCGATTTTTCTAAAATTGAAGCGGGTAAACTGGATCTGGATCTGCATGAATTCGATCTGGAAAACGTTTTGATGGATACGGTCAGTACCCTGGTGTGGCGCACCAATGAAAAGAATCTCGAACTCCCCAGCTTTGTTGCCCCGGAATCTCGACTGACGCTGAAAGGTGACAGCTACCGCTTAAGACAAATCCTGGTGAACCTGGTCGGGAATGCGATTAAATTTACGGACTCCGGTGAAGTCGTGGTTCGTACCAGAACCGTTTCGCGCGAGAACGGAAACATCCGGATTCATTTTTCAGTGACGGACACGGGAATCGGGATCTCCGAATCCAAAATCAATCGTCTGTTTCAGCCATTTTCACAGGTCGATGCATCGACCACTCGAAACTATGGTGGCACGGGACTCGGTCTGGTCATCTCACAAAATCTGGTAGAGCTGATGGGGGGCAGGATTGGAATTGAAAGCCAGGATGGCGTCGGTTCTACATTCTGGTTTGAAATCCCCTTTGAAATCTCAGCATCCAGTACAAGTTCACAACCGGAGATCAAACAGCTTGCCGGAAAGCGTGTCCTGATTGTCGACGACAACCGAACCAGTCGCAATATTCTGTCTGATTACATGCTGGAATGGGGACTGAATCCCGTTGAAACAGCTTCGGTTGCCGAAGCAAAAACGGCCCTTCAGGAAGCCCATCACCTGAAAAACGCTTTCGATATTGTCGTGACTGACTTTGAAATGCCTGACCAGAATGGTCTGGAAACCGGCCGGGCATTGCAACATTCAGATATACCTGTAATTCTGCTGACAAGCTCACCCGATACCCGGTTAGATCCAATCGAACTGCAGAAATGTCATATTACGCTCACCATGAGAAAGCCGGTACAACGACATAAATTGTTGGAAAGTATTTACTCTCTGTTAACCAGTCAAAAAGAGGAATCAATCAGAAACTGCACTGGCACCACAGAACAGAGACCGATTTTCTCTCAAACAACACGCATCCTGCTTGCGGAAGATAACAGAATCAATCAATTGTATTTAACGGAACTGGTCAAACAGCTGGGCTGCCAGTGCGATACAGTCTTGAATGGCCAGGAAGCAATTGACGCGGTACTGTCGAGTCATTATGACCTGGTATTAATGGACTGCCAGATGCCGGAACTGGATGGGCTGGAAGCAACGCGACGGATTCGAGAACTGGAGAAACGGGGGCAATTAAAGAATAAACTGCCGATCATTGCACTCACAGCAAACGCAATCAAAGGCGACCGCGAAAAATGCCTGGACGCAGGGATGAATGAATATTTGAGTAAACCGGTGCAAAGGGATCACATTCTAACCGTGATGAAACAGTTTCTTAAGCAAACTCAATCAGAAGAGGCGGATCAGTCTCCTTTACACGGTACGAGTGAAGTGGAAACACATCAACCTGCCATTGATAGTGTGGCATTGCGGGAACTCTGCGGTGGCAATCTGGATTTAATCAACTCATTGCTCGATGAGCTGGAGTCATCGGGAGATGCGCGCATCACACAAATCCAGAAATCAGCGGAAACATCTGATGCGAGAGGTATTGCAGAAGCGGCTCACTCCCTGAAAGGTGCCTCCGGTTTCCTGTGTGCAATGAAGCTCAAGCAACTCTCCAGCGAGATTGAACAGGCGGGCGAAGCAGCCGATCTGGACAAGATCACAACTCTGGTCGATGGGGTAGCACAGGAGATGCAGCGTTGTCTTGCAGAGCTCCCCCGTCTCAGAGAAGAAATCAAAACCATGAATTCAGAATGAAGAATATTCTCTCTCTGAAGAAACAGTATTCGTTTTCTCTGCCGACTGTGGCACCAGAAGATAGTGTGAGACATACCACTCCGTCCCTTCGCGATAGCCAAACAGCTCCGCAACGGCCATAAAGAACAACCGCCAGCGGATCAGCCAGCGTGCTGCCTCTCTTGTTCCATAAGTGTCAACCAGAATGGGCAGGATCGTTTTTTGCTGCTGATCCAGATTTGACAGCCATGCCTCAGATGTTTTCTGATAATGCTCACCTCCCCAGCGCCATTGTTTTGTCACGCACATCTGCTCTGGAAACTGAGTTAACAGCTGATCGCTGGGCATGATGCCTCCGGAAAAGAAATGGCGGCCCATCCAGTCATCCGCGTTTTGATCATTGAATTCGTATGCAAATTCCCGATGGCAGAAAACGTGAACCAGCAGTTTCCCCTGTTCATTCAGCCAGCCTGCAATTCGCTGCAGTAGTTGTTCATAGTTCCGCATATGTTCGAACATTTCAACAGATACCACACGATCATACGTTTCCCCCGGAATGAATTCATTCATATCAGCGGTAATCACCTGGATTCGGTCTGCTATTCCCCGGGCCACTGCCTGTTCTTCAATATATTCTCTTTGTGAATGAGAATTCGAGACCGCCGTAATCCGGGAGTCAGGATAATTTTCCGCCAGCCATAATGTTAATGATCCCCACCCGCAGCCCAGTTCGAGTATCGACATGCCATCCTGAATATCCGCATGCTGACAAGTCTCACTTAGAGCGGATGCCTCTGCTTCATCCAGTGTTTCCACACCTTCAGGCCAGTAACAGCAACTGTACTTGCGATGGTTGCCTAACACGCTCTTGTAGAATTCAGCGGGCACTTCGTAATGTTGCTCGTTGGCCTTTTCCGGCACTAATGCAATGGGGCCCTGCCGACTGGCGTCAATGAAATTCTGCTGTCTCTTGCTATTTGATTCTGGATCACCAGTTTCCAGGTTCGACAACCTTTGAGTGCAGAGTTTTCTGATCGCACGACGAACGATCACATCCGGTACCCAGCCCCGCTCTACCAGCTCAATTCCAATTTTGGTTAATGTTTCATAGTTCATGTTGTCACCTGTTTTGAACGGGGCAGCCAGGGAAAAAAAGCACTCGTCGTTCGCTGATATTCTCGATACGCATCACCACGACTTTTCAAAGCCTGCGCTTCTGTTGGAGGAATTCCGGTCACGTTAATAATAAAATGCAACATCAGAATGGGGCCGAACAGTGTGAGCCAACCCCAGGGGGCACTCAAAGCCAGACAGACATAAGCCCACCAGTGCAGCCATTCAAAAAAGTAGTTGGGATGTCGGGAATAGTTCCAGAGTCCTTCTCGACAAACCTGCCCTTTGTGAACTGGATTGGCACGAAAACGGGACAATTGTCTGTCTGCTGTCAACTCACCTGCAATTGCGACCAACCAGATCAGAACACCAGCTAAATCTACCAGACCAAAGGGAGACGTCCCTCCGGCAGCGATCAGCATCGGTAAAGCAAATAACAGACTCCCCGCAGCCTGAAGCTGGTAGAACCAGAACATACGGAATTGTGCTGCGGAACCCCAGTTTTCTTTTAATGTCTGATATCGCCCGTCTTCGGGCATCGTCATAACTCTCCAGAGAACGTATCCACTGAGTCGCAGTGCCCAACCCATTGCCAGTACCGCCAGTACAATTCGTCTTGTCATATCGCCATCATGTCGGCCCCACACAAAAAAGAGAGTCAACAGACCGACCCCCATTCCCCAGGCCACATCGACAATACCGGCGTCTCCGGTTTTACGCTGCAACAACCACAACAGCGCCATCACAGCAGACATGCTCAGCCAGCCATATAGAATCATCAACCACATATTCATGCAGAAACCTCCAGCTCCGGCAATGAACGAATCTCATCAGAATGAATGAACTGCGGGTCGAACCGACTATCAGGCCTGGCAAACAACATCTGCACGGTATTGCATTGCCGCTCTTCAAATGCTGCTTCACAATAACAGAAGTAATAATTCCACATCCGGATAAAAGATTCGGAATAACCCAACGCGCGCACCTCATCGAGTCGTTCGTGGAACTGTTCTCGCCAGCAACGCAGGGTCTGTGCATAATGCGGGGCGATATCATCCAGTCGCAACAGTCGCAGATCGGTCACCCTGGCAGTGGTTTCTAATATCGCGGCGACAGAAGGCAGACAACCGCCGGGAAAAATATATCGTCTGATGAAATCAACACTCTTAAGATATTCTTTAAACCGCTGATCTTTGATCACAATACTCTGGAGAAACATCATCCCCTCTGGTCGCAGCAGTTCACAACATTTTTGAAAGTAGGTTTCAAAGAACTCGGCTCCCACAGCTTCGATCATTTCAATCGACACCAGTTTGTCATATTGTCCCTCCAGATCCCGATAATCCGTTAACAACAGTTTCACCTTACCCGACAATCCTGCAGCATCAATACGCTCTGCTGCCAGATGGTACTGTTCACGAGAGATGGTTGTTGTCGTTACGCGACAACCATAATTCTGTGCAGCATATAACGCCAGACCTCCCCAGCCAGTTCCGATTTCCAGCAGATGATCATGAGGCTGCAGATTCAGATGTCGACAAACCCGATCCAGTTTTGACACGGAGGCTTCCCGCATTGTTGCATCAGAGTGCTCAAAGACGCCACAGGAGTAACTCATCGTTTCGTCAAGAAACAAACGATAAAAGTCGTTGCCCAGATCGTAGTGTTCCTGAATATTCTGAGCAGCGCCGATGCGTGTATTCCTTCGAAACCAGTGCCCCATGCGTGCAACAGCCTGTCGCATGCGGGCCAGCCCCCCTTCAAACTGGTCGGTCACATCCAGGTTTCGGATAAAGATCCGCACGAGTCCTGTGAGGTCATCCGTGGACCAGTCACCATCCATTAAAGCCTGTGCGATACCCAACCCGCCCCCCCGTACTGCGGCCTGATAAAAGCGAGGGTGATGAACAGTGACTACGACCCGTAAATCTGATTCCTCTTTACCCAAAACAGTAGATTGCGTCCCTTCTCTCAGTGTGATCTGTCCTCGAACTAACCCGTTCAGCTTTTTTAAAAGCAACTGTCGACAGGTAGAATTCAATATTCCAATTTTTGAAGATGACGATTCCTGCTGTGTGATAGGATGGTTTTGCAGCATTATGGTGTCCTTGATCTATTACCTTGTTCTGAAGCAGTTCGCTGTTTCGGATGCGGATAAAAGGGCACCCGTTTCAACCATAATCTCAGGGCCTGCCAGTAAATGGCGGCAAAAATATACCACGTCATAAACGGATAGGAGACCAGGGAACGCAGCAGATTCAACGTCGTGATCTCCTGTCGCTTCAGGCTCATGGTCACATCCAATACGCGTTGCTGGTTCTGATAATTTTCGATATGAACTGCCACATTTTCTGCAGGTAATGTGAACCGCCAGAAGTATTCCATGTCCAGCGGGAGAAATGGCGAGACATGGAAATTCTTTCTTGTGGGCTGCCTTTGTAATTGCTGCCCAAACTGATCTTGATCAATTATATAACAATGCCGCTCCCCCCAGGGAGTATTATTCACTTCAGCCACGATCGTTTCCAGACTTTCATTTTGCTGATCGAAACAGAAGTAAAATGAAACGGGGTTCATCACAAATCCAAAATACCTCAAATGAGTCAATAGTCGAATTGGCCCACCCGGTCTGGTTCTGCCTGACTGAGCTACCATGTCCCTGACGGATTCATCAAGTAAAACCTGTGGATCCCCCAGGTGATCTTCCCGACAGAACCGTGCCAGAGCCATTCGCCGTGTAGACCAGCAGAATCGACCTTTAAAAACAGAATCGAGTTCAGCCAGATCCAGATACATCAGGAAGATTCGATTGCGAAAGCTGTGCTCGACGGGAGCATGGCGTCTGTGTTGAACCCAGCCCGTGTAGATACCACTTTCCATAGATCTGTCACTCCCAGTAATTCACGACAGACAGCCATGGCACTGTTCACGCCATCTTCGTGGAAACCATTTCCCCAGTACGCTCCACAAAACGATGTGGAATTCTGATTGATCACCGCAGCCTGCCTTTGCTGCGCCGCTGCACGTTCGCTGGTAAAGACAGGGTGAGCATACTCGATTACCCGAATCACTTTCGTGGGATCAACCCGATCCTGCCCATTCAGGGTAACACAAAAGACATGCTTCGACTGAATTCCCTGCAATAGATTCATCTGATAAGTGACAGTCGCTTTCCGGTTTTCCCCACGCGGCATAAAGTAATTCCAACAGGCCCAGGCGCGTCGTGAAACAGGCAGGACCGATGTATCGGTATGCAGTTGAGCTATATTTTTCTCGTAAGGAAAAGCTGACAGGAGTTCCTGTTCAATCGGCGAAGCCTGATTCCCCAAGATACGTAATGCCTGATCGCTGTGACAGGCGAAGATCACATGTTCGAACTGTTCGAGCGAGCCATCCTGTAGATTGACATCGACCTGACTTTCATTACGCAGCACAGAATTGACCGGGGAATTCACACGAATGAATTTTGTAAATCCAGCGGTCAATTCTTTAACGTACTGCTTTGAACCGCCGCAGATGACACGCCACTCAGGACGGTCGCGAATCGCCAAAATCCCATGATTCAAATAAAACTCGACAATGAAACGGACCGGGAATTTTTCAAATGTTCCAACCGGACAGGACCAGATTGCCGACCCCATGGGTAAAAAATACTGTTCGATAAATTCTTGAGAGTACTCGTTCGCTTTTAAATACTCTCCGACCGTCAGTTGATCTTCCTCAGACTCTAAAAGTTGAACCGACTGCCGATTAAACCTGAGAATATCGGCCAGCAGACGATAAAAACGGGGATTGATCAGGTTGCGACGTTGTGCAAAAAATCCATTCAAGTCAGCCCCCCGATACTCAAGACCGGATCGGCCGCACTTCATACTGAAGCTCATCTCGGTCGGCTGCGACTTGACCCCCAGTTCATTTAAGAGCCGGGTAAAATGAGGATACGTCTGATGATTGAATACAATAAATCCTGTGTCGACGGCGTGCTGTTCTCCTTTTATCTCGACATCAATCGTATTTGTATGGCCGCCGATATACTGATTTGCTTCAAACAACGTAATTTCATGTTGATGATGTAGAAAATAAGCAGCCGTGAGTCCTGATATTCCTCCACCGATGATGGCGATCTTCATGAATTAACCTCAGACTTATGAGTGGTAATGCGGCAGCTTGAATCCTGATTCTGACAACGCCCTGTCAGGCTCAATCGCTTCTTCGCAAAAATCTGATACAGATAATTCAGACCGTGTGAGATTCCAGGCAGACGCGAAGGCCAGACCAGATAACGATACCCGACTGCAGAATAAAGACGTCGAAAGACTTCAACTCCGGTAATCCAGGAACCGTCTGGCAGGCGGGCGTGCATTTCCTGCATGAACTGCTGCTGCGTGATACCATATTCCGCTGCTTTAAAATTCGGGCTGGAGATATCCGTAAATTGAATCCTGTTCTGGCGGTCGAGACGTCTTAACAGTTTAACTTCCCGCAGACAGAGTGGACAGGCCCCATCGTAAAATGCTTCCAGATCATAACATAGATTTTGCATCTGGCTTCTCCTCAGAAGCTTCGTAATTGAATCTAATCGCAGACCAGATCACGAATCAGTTCCAGCCGGGTCCCCTGTGTTACGGCTTTTAATTTCGCAACTGCACGCTGCTCCAGTTGTCTCACTCGCTCTTTGGATGTTCCCAACTGGTCAGCCAGTTTCTGAAAAGTCAGTGTCTTTCGATGCTTTCCCAGGGCAAACCGGCTTTTCACAATCAACTGCTCGCGTTCATCCAGAGTGTCAATCGATTGATTCAGCAATTCAGAAAGCTCATCCCAGGTATCGGTTCCCATCAAGGGATTTTTTACTGCCCCGGTTTCTTCCATAGATTGTTCCGGAGGCAGTTGCTTGTACTTTGTACGTTCTTTTTTGCGATTGGCTATTTTTCGATAAGCAAAATTTGAGATCGCATGATATGCGTAAGTGCTGAAACGAAATCCCCGTGAATAGTCAAATTTATCAATGGCTTTCAACATTGTCAGACAACCATCGCTGAACAACTCGTCAAATGAAACACCTGTCGTTGTACATTTCTTGACGATGGAGGCAACCAGCCGCATATTGCGACGCAGAATTTCATCACGCACCAGTTGAGCTCGATGCAGCAGTTGCTCAATCAGCTCAAGCTGGTCTTCAGTGACCCAGTCGGGATCCAGCTGTGATCGATATTGATTTGCTTTATATTTGAGAAAATTAAAACTGCGAAACAGTTTTTTTTCCTCTTCGGCAGAAAGCACATCCGCTCGACACAGTCGTGAGATCGTTGTACTACCCCCAGATGAGCTGGCTGCCTGACCAGGATCAACCCACGCCCCCATGGTACTGGTATCGAAATCACCAAGGATCTCTGATTCCAGATGGGCGTCACCGAAACAGGGGTTGGAAATAAATTCGATTTCCTGATCTAGTAATTTGCGGGCACGACCGGATAAACGTTCATACCGGCAAACATCATATTCCATTGAACATACGACCATTGTCTTCTTCCCAATAAGAGAAATCGTTGATTACGTTCTAATTAAACTATACCCATCACCCTATCGTAAAACAACCCTAAATTCGTTCAAAACGTTCTTTCTGAACATCTTATCCTATATCGAGCAACAATAGAGACTTACAAACATAACCCTTGTCATGTACCGGTTTGCAAGCTAAGATTTTAATGTGTAATTAAGTCCCCTGGCGTTAATTCGACCATATCGTTCAATCAAAGATGGTAATAATGAGCGTATTCCTAACCCCCAAACAGGTCTCCCGAGCAATTCAGGTCAGTGAATCTTCCGTGAAACGCTGGTGTGACAAGGGAATCATTCCCACTCAATACACTGCGGGTGGACATCGACGAATCGCCCTCTCGGAACTGATCGAATTTCTCAGATCCAGTAAGCATCAACTGGTTCGTCCGGAAGTACTGGGACTTCCTTCTACCACCGGTCAAACGGTCTGGGTAATTGATCGAGCGGCAGAACAGGTTACGGAAGCACTGCTCAAAGGAGATGAGGAACAGTGTCGCCAGATCATTCTCGATCTTTATCTGGCGGAGCATTGCATCAGTTCGATCTGCGACCTGGTAATCGCCAAAGCTTTCAGCAATATTGGTGATCGCTGGGAATGTGGAAAAGCAGAGGTCTATCAGGAACGGTATGGCTGTGAAGTTTCCTTACGGGTACTACATGAATTACGGGCTCTCATTCCAAATCCTCCAGCAGATGCACCGGTGGCAATCGGCGGGACCCCCGAGGGTGATCAATACAGTCTGCCGACAACAATGGTCGAACTGGTACTGAGAGATTCAAAATGGAATGCAGTCTCACTGGGAACAAACCTGCCTTTCGCGACCCTGAGAGCCGCGATCCTGCAGCATCGTCCACGTATCTTCTGGCTCAGTGTCAGCCATATCATTGATGATCAGAATTTCATCCGCGAATACACAGAACTTTATGATGAATTTGGACTGGATGTTGCCTTTGTTGCAGGCGGTCGTGGCATGACCGAATCGATACGTCAAGAGATACAATATTCTGCATTCTGCGATAACGTCCGGCATCTGGAATCGTTTGCTCAGACCATTAAAAATACCACTGAAAAAAATGCGGATTGAAATCAGTCACTTTGACGATTTACATAGACATAATAGGCTCCGCAGATCTCTTTCCCCTGCTCATCCAGCAGCCAGGTCGTTAACTCGACGGGCCCCTTCTCTAATGTAGTAGAAAAAGTAATCGATTTCTCTTTCGAGTCTGAATTTGCAGTCGCTGTGAATGTTCCTATTTTAATTTTTGCCTTTTTGAACTGTAAAGCGACCCCTTGAACAAGCAGTCCATCGGTTACTTTGAGTGCAGGGGTTCCTTCCGTCAGTTGCAAACCACTCTCTCGCGGCCAGCGACGCAGTTCAAACTGATAGTTGCCAGGGCGATCTACGATTAAATGCCACGTACCATTTTTCCTGACTCCCCGCCGTACCTGTCTTTGCTGATCAACGAAGACATCCAGCCATTCACAGGCTGTCAGCATCGCAGGATTCTCTGACGGATGTCCGACGATGACCCGTTGCGGGACTGCAACAGTGGGCCCTAAGTCACTCCACCATTGATTCAGGTGTGACTGCATTTTTTTGACAACTTCCGGATATTCCGCGGCGACATTTTTCTGCTGAAGCGGGTCCGTCGTGAGATCATAGAGTTCCCTGTTCTCCAGCCAGCGCCACCGCTTCCACAGTACCGCTGAACCCTCTTTGCGTGGCTGAGAGAGATACATGCTTTTCTTATTTCCGGGGAAAGGCATACGGCTGTAGTCAATGACCAGCATCCGGTCTGGCAAAGACTTCACAGCACCTCTCAATCTGGGTACCAGACTGATGCCATCCAGGCGGGGAAGTGACTGAGGAACGTCACACAGTTCGGTTAAAGTCGGCAGCAGATCCTGCACGTGGGTTAAGTCATTCAGAGCGCGAGGTGACCCCAGCTTGCCGGCCGGCCAGCGAATAAAACAGGGAACACGATGGCCGCCTTCCCAGAGTGTGACTTTTTTGCCTCGCATACCGGCATTAAAGTAATCCGGCCCCATCGTGCTGCCGTTATCGGTCAGAAAGACAACAATCGTATTATCAAGCAATCGGGAATTTCTGAGCTTCTGATCAAGCTTACCTATATTCTGATCAATGTTCGCACACATGGCGAGATAGCTGACCAGCGACTTACGTTTTCCTGCTGAGAGATGGGCAACCAGTGATTCATTTTTCTCTATAGCCTGTTCAATGGGTCTGCGAAACTGGTCGGGAACAAAGTGGGGACCATGCGGCGCATTCAAAGGCAGATAGGCAAAGAAGGGTTGCGAGGAATCCTGCGAACAGACCCACTTGGTCATTTCACGAAAAAATACATCAGTACAATAGCCCTGAAATTTTTCCCTGTTCCCATTATGCGTATAGGTATCTTCAAAGTAATCATTATTCCAGAAATCAGGCACAGCCCCGATATGCGAAGAAGGAAACCAGAGCGTCTCCTGAAAACCTCGATCTTCCGGACGAAACGGATAATTATCGCCTAAATGCCATTTACCGAAGATCCCTGTCCGATAACCGGCTGCCTGAAACAGATCAGCCATGGTTTTCAGATCGGGGCGCAACAAAGTGCGTCCACTGCTGACATTCATTGCCCCATTCCGAAATGCATCCAGCCCGGACATCAGTTGCCCCCGCGTTGGCGTACACATGGGAGCGACATGAAAATCGGTCAGCCGAATACTCTCTGCAGCCAGCTGATCCAGATGTGGCGTTTTTAAAATCGGATTCCCGTGACAGGAGAGCTCACCGTACCCCTGGTCATCACTCATGATCAGAATCACATTCGGTCGTGAAGCAGCATCGATGGAATTAATCGACAGCAGTAGAACACTGATAATGAACGGTAATCGCATTAAGATCTTCCCCTGATAATCAGGTAAACTGCTGTCAGCATTCAATCGACGAATAATTGCAGTGTCCGATACTGCCTTTTAAGTCTCGATTGTATAATTGAATTCTATCTGCAGTAAATAAGGCTTCTCGAGAATAAAGTCTGATTTCATTCATTTACGTTCAACACCGCACAGGAGATGAATGATGACCACTCCCTATATCCCCAAAGGCTATCATTCCATCACCCCTTACCTGCTTGTTGAAGAGGCATCTGAAATGATCGAGTTTCTGCAATCAGTGTTTGATGCCATCCCGGTAATCATTTCTCATCATGGTAATAAAATCGGACACGCGGCACTGAAAATCGGCGATTCCATGCTGGAAGTCGCAGACGCCTGCGAGGAATGGGGGACGACTTCTGCAGCCATTCATCTCTGTGTGCCAGAGGTCGATACAACTTATCGAAAAGCCCTTGACGCGGCTGCAACAAGCTTGCGTGAGCCTGCCGACATGTTCTATGGTGAACGGGGAGCTTCGGTCAAAGTTCCCTCTGGGATCCAGTGGCACATCGCGACACAAACCGAAGAACTTTCGACTGAAGAGCTGCACCAGAGAGCAGAAGAATTCAAAACACAACAGACCCAGCAGCAACAATGAACAGTTCAGGCATCATCGCCTGAAACCGGAATATATTTGTTAAACAGTTCCGCGTAGTCTTCCCGCACTGGACTGAACACGTCCAGAACAACAGCAGGGCCATCGACGGCAACAGCCTGGTGAGGCGTGTTTGGAGGAATGATAAACATGGCACCTGCTTCGACAACCCGGACTTCGTCACCCATCGTCAGTTCCAGTTTGCCTTTCAGCAACATCCCCCCCTGCTCATGAGGGTGATGATGCAGGGGCACAATTGCACCTTCATCCATCTCCAGGTAAGAGAGCATCAGATTTTCTCCAAAAGGAGTTCGCATTTTACAACCGGGAAGAACTTCCAGTGGTTTAACTGATTTGATATCGATGAACGGCATGTGGAATCACTCCTTTATTCAATGGGATGTCCGCTGAGAGGAAAGTCAGCTCACCCTCTCAAAATAAAGAAATCGCATGGGAATTGATAGTCAGACGAACCTGCTGTACTCTTTCACTGTCATAACCGGTTGACAGTAAACCTTGAATCTCTCGCTGCAGGACTACTCTCATTTATGTACCATCCTCGTTTGCAGAAACGGATTTGAAGACACTGCACCGATTTATCGAAGAGCACAGCTTTGCTACCCTGATCACAAATGCAGAAGGCTCTGCTTTTGCAAGTCATCTGCCTCTGTTACTGGATCGCTCTGTGGGTGAATTCGGGCAGTTGATCGGCCACCTGGCGAAGGCCAACCCACAGTCAGATCAGCTTCAGAACCAAAGTCTGCTGATGATCTTTCATGGACCGCATGCTTATATTTCTCCAGCCTGGTATGAATCGGACCATACGGTTCCTACCTGGAATTATCAGGCGGTACACGTTTATGGTTCCTGCACACTTGAGACTGATCCAGCTCAACTGAAACGGATTCTCGAGAAATATGTAAGCTTCTATGAAGCCGCACAACCAGTACCATGGTCGATACCAGATTCGGACACTGATTTCGTCGACTCATTATTACCGGCGATTGTCGGCTTCAGGATACAGATTGAGCGGATCGAAGGAAAATTCAAACTCAATCAAAACCATTCTGCAGAACGCCAGCAGAAAGTAATCAATGCACTTCGACAACAGGCTGGTGAAAACCAGCAGGCAATCGCTGACCAGATGCAGGCGCATCTACACCAGAATGAAAACGATACGCCTTCCCGGTCTTAACGTGCGTACTCCACTGTTCTGGCTTCCCGCATCACAGTCACGCGAATCTCACCTGGATAGGTCAGTGTGTCTTCAATAGCCTTGGCAATATCTTTACACATCTTTGCCGCTTCCCGGTCATTCACCTGATCAGAATCAACAATCACCCGGACTTCACGGCCCGCCTGAATAGCATAAGTATGATCTACGCCTGGAAAACCACAAACCAGGGTTTCCAGCTCTTCGAGTCGACGGACATATTTCTCGAGAGTATCTCGCCGTGCTCCAGGACGCGATGCAGAACAGGCGTCTGCAGCAGCCACCAGTACGGTGTAGATATAATCAGGACGAATATCATCATGATGACCGGCTGCAGCATGCACGACTTCCTGTGATTCACCGTAACGTTTCAGTAACTGAGCGCCAACAGCCGGATGGCCACCCTCCATCTCGTGATCCGCTGCTTTGCCGATATCATGAAACAGGCCACACCGTCTGGCGACGGTCCCATCCAGGCCTAACTGCTCTGCCATCATGCCGGTCAATGCAGAGACTTCAATGGAGTGCCTGAGCACATTCTGACTGTAACTCGTGCGGAAATGCAGTCGCCCCAGCAGATCAATCAGTTTGGGATTCACGCCGGAAATATTCACTTCCTGACAGGCATTCTGGCCCATCGTCTGAATATATTCTTCCAGCTCTTTCTGTGTTTCTTCGACCACTTCTTCAATGCGGGCAGGGTGGATCCGTCCGTCGTTGACCAGTTTCTGCAACGACATTTTACCAATCTGGCGACGGACATTATCAAAAGCGGAGACCACAACGACACCAGGGGTATCGTCCACAATCACATCGACACCGGTCGCTTTTTCAAAGGCGCGGATGTTGCGTCCTTCACGTCCGATAATCCGACCTTTCATTTCCTCTTCAGGCAGTTCGACTGTGGAAACAGTTGTTTCCGCCACGTGACCGGAAGCGAAACGCTGCACCGCCATGCCAATCGTCTCGCGGGCAATTTTATCACAGGTCTGCTTCAACTCGTTCTGGTGCTTCATTATCAGGGCACCAGTTTCATTTTTCAGGTCGTTGTCCAGTCGATCCAGCAGCATCTGCGAAGCGGTCTCCCGGTCCAGGCCACTGATCTTAAACAGTTCTTCCTGCTGTTTCTTCAGAGAACGTTCCAGCTCCTGCTCGCGTGCTTCCACAGCTTTGGAGCGGGCGGCGAGCTTTGACTGTGTGGTCTGAATCATCGCCTCTTTTTTAAGAAAATCAGCCTGCTGATCTTCCAGCGCATTTTCGCGTTTGCTGAGTTTCTTTTCGACGGACCATAGCTCTTCCCGTTGCTTGTTGACTTCCTCTTCCAGCGCCTCACGCCGTTTAAGCAGTTCCTCTTTCGCTTCCAGCTTCTGGCTTTTGAGCAGGTTTTCTGAATCGAGCTCGGCCTGTTTCAGAATCTGAGCATAAGACTGGTAGGCAGACCCGCGACGGATCCGATCAATGAAATACCCAATAATGACCCCGACAATGAACGCCAGGGCCGCTCCGATAGCGACTTCGGTTAACATATCCCAGGTGCTTCCTATGCGCCTATAGTGAAAGCCCCTTTCCTGCCTGATACCATTTGGCGTTGATATTCGACAGAGACAAAATTGCATCTCCCTGAACCCACCCGCAAGCGAATTCAATCAGATCGATACAAATCATGTTGTCAGGAATTTCATGAGAATGACAGGAGCGTCAGGGAGTTCCTCGATTTTGCATGCCTGATAAAAGAAATGAAATCAAAGGCATGGCGAAACCTCAAGCAGTCCGGAAAAAAGATAATACGCTTTCAACAAACATATGGCCCGTGCTTTTTACCTGTTAACGACGCTTAAAGCACCATTGGTCAGAGCGCACCTTGACTGGCACACGTAACCGCTGTTCGATCCCCAGACAAGACAAGACTCGACGCATCATTTCATTTTCCTCTGCCTGCTGAGTCAACGACTCAACTTGCGGATAGAAATCGCTCGCGGAACGAGTCGATTTCCATGGTTGCATCAGCGTCGGCAATACGCGCACCGCTCTGGTGAGCAGAACATAAATTGCTAGAATTGTCTCATTGAGAATACCAGACATTGTTGATTCTCCAACTCAACTGAAACCGGGTCTACTTTAGAAACTCTTAAATCACAAAGAGTACTCCACTTAAAGTTAAGTGATAATACCCGCTTGCGACAATGCTCCCTGTCAAACTTTGAAATGCCGAAAGGAAACCTAAAAATAAATAAACAATGAAACTATTATGAAAAGCCAACTCCAGAACATCCAGAAAAAAACGACAAACATCTGCCAATTCGTAAAGTTCAATAACCATCGAAAAGGAAGCTGAGTGTGAGTGTAACTTGAATGACAGTGATAACTTCTCGTAAAATTCCTTTTTTATGGTAACAAGACATTTCCGGTTTCGATAGTATATAGTCAGAAATATTGCCCGAAAGTCCAATCTCGAACCGACACCTGCGGGGTGCTCCGTTTCCGGCTTTAACCCGCTTTGCAGAATTCCCATTTCCGATGAATCAGTTTATCCAGACCGTGAAACGCGGATTACTTACCTGCCAGCAACGGACTCAAAACAAGTCGATCTCCCATACCCACATCCGTTCACATCAGGATTTGCCTGCGCAGCGTCTGTTGATCGCCGTGTCCGGCGGAGCAGACAGCATGGCTATGTTGCGAGCACTACAGTGCCTGGCCCAGTCTGCTGAATCGCTGATTCCTTCAGACGGACTGCTGGTGGCCCACTTGAATCACGGCCTGCGAGGGGCTGCCTCTGATCAGGACACAGAATGGTTGCAGCACGTATGCCAGCGACTTTCTATCCCCTGTATCACGGAAAAACAGGAACTGAAACAGACTTCTGATTCTGGCCTGGAAGAACAGTGCCGCATCGCGCGGTATGATTTCCTCACACGCATCGCGATCGCCAATCAGTGTTCGCAAATTGCGGTCGCACACACCCTGGACGATCAGGCAGAAACCGTACTGCATCACATCATTCGTGGGACAGGCATCACCGGACTGAGAGGTATTCCACAAATCAGGGCATTAGAGCAGGGTTTGCATCTGATTCGCCCCCTGTTACAGGTCAGTCGCGAAGAAGTCCTTACGTTTTTAAACGCATGTGACCAGGAATTCCGGATTGATGAAAGCAATGCGGATACCAGTTTCACCCGCAATCGGATCCGACATCAACTGTTACCTTTATTAAAAAATGAGTTCAACCCAAACGTTGTACAGTCCCTCCAGCGATTGTCGCAGCAGGCGGAAGAAGTGACCTGTGTCCTCAATGCAGAAGTCGACCAGATATTGAAAGCCGCTACACTCGATCAGAACCAGGAGACCTGGCGGCTCGACTGTCTGGTCTTGCAGGACAGTCCCGATTACCTCGTCCGACAGTGTTTCCTGAAGATCTGGCAGAAAATGAACTGGTCCCGCAAAAGGATGGGCTTTGATCACTGGCAGCGGTTACAGGAACTGACATTGTCTGGTCAAAAGTTAAGTCTGCCCGATCAGGTTGAAGCGGAACGTCGAGACAAATTACTGATTTTGCGCAAGCGGATTGACAGCCACCGGTGACGCATAGCGAATCTGATAAACATTCACATTCCTGCATACGTGTTGTGGAAATCTCGATCTGGGTTGGTTAGAATCTGGCGTTGCTGATACTGATATCGGTCTGTTCATCGAGATCCTTTCCTTCTCACGAACGGTCGTTATGAGTTACCGTTGTGTGAACAAGACCATTCAAAGCATCCATTCCTGATCAGCAATTCGATCGATCCGCTTTTGAATTAACAACTCTTGCAGAACACGTTGCACCTAAATCACTCGCCCTCATTCATTCAAAGAAGTCGCAACTATGAACAACAATAAACCACTGTTTATTGCGAGTTTTATGACGCTCATCGCCGCCGGCGTGGGGTTTGGTATCCGAACAAAAGTTCTGGACTACTGGGGCGCCCAGTATGGATTTACCAAGTTCGACCTGGGAACGATCACAGGCGGCGGACTGGTCGGCTTCGGCATCGTGATTTTACTGGCCAGCTTGATCACAGATAACATTGGATATAAACCGATTCTGTTGCTGGCATTTATCCTGCACGTCTTGTCTGCATTAATCACATTCGCAGCCACTCCCATTTTCAACGCTGCCGGCAAAGATGCCACATACTGGTGTCTGTATATCGGGATGTTTATCTTTGCCGTCGCAAATGGTCTGTGTGAAGCGGTGATCAATCCCCTCGTGGCAACCCTGTACCCCAAGAAGAAAACTCACTATCTGAATATTTTGCATGCCGGCTGGCCTGGTGGTCTGATTATCGGCGGTATTGTTGCTGAGATTTTTGTTAAAATGGAAAAAAGCTTTTCCTGGATGCGTTGGGAAGTCCCCATGGCTGTCTTCCTGATTCCAACACTCATTTATGGTTTCATTGTCATCAAGCAGAAATTTCCACTTTCTGAAGCCAAATCAGCTGGTGTCACTTTTGGTCAAATGCTGTTGACCTTTGCCAGTCCATTGCTGATCTTCCTGCTCTTGCTGCAGGCTTGTGTCGGGTATGTAGAACTGGGCACAGACAGTTGGATTTCAAGTATCACCGATTCGATCCTGGAAGGACAGGGATTATATCTATTTATCTATGCATCCTCGATTATGTTCATTCTGAGATTCTTTGCCGGCCCGATTGTGGAAAAAATCAATCCGCTGGGCTTACTCTGTGTTAGTGCCTGCTTTGGTGCTGCAGGTCTATATATGATCGGCAGCTTTAAAGAAGCAATTATGGTCTGGATCGCGGTCACCGTTTACGGACTGGGTAAAACATTCCTCTGGCCCACCATGCTGGGTGTGGTCGGTGAACGATTCCCTAAAGGGGGCGCTCTGACCATGGGCGCTATGGGAGGCATCGGCATGCTGTCGGCTGGACTGCTCGGTGGTCCGGGCATCGGCTACAACCAGGACTATTATGCGACACAGAAACTGGAATCGCTTTCTCCTGATGCCTATGAACGCTACTCCGCAGCAGAGGAAAAGGGCTTTCTCTTTCTGCCGGAGATCAAGGGCCTCAACGGTCAGAAAGTTGATGTTCTGAAGAACGATGGCGAAGAACTGGACAAGGCTGTGGAACAGCTGAAAGCAGAAGGTAAGACGAACGAAAACATCGAGACATTGAATCAATGGTGGCAAGGTGCAGAAGAATATGCCAAAGAGGATCAACCGGAAGTTAAAGAAGCCGGTATCTACGGCGGTCGGATGGCCCTCAAATGCACGGCCTTAGTTCCGTTGTTCATGGCCTTCGGCTACCTGATTCTCGTATTCTACTTCTACAGCAAAGGTGGTTACAAAGCGGAAGTACTGCATGGCGAAGAACCCGTGGGTGAACACTATACCGGAGGTGTGGAAGGACCCGTGGAATAACAAACCGTTTCGCAGAAAAATGGAACGACTGCCCGTCTGCGGGTGGTCGTTCTTTCATTTTCCTTCCCACCTGGAATAGATTAGACTGTCAGGACTCAAAACCACCAGAGGAAAACGAATTCACCAGATTCAAAAGGTTGACTTTCAAACTAATTGCTGGATAACAGAAAGATCTTTCCGCGTAAGATCAACAAAATTATCACTACCATATAACGATCCAATAACAGGTACGCTCTCATGGATAACCCATTTCCCGAAGCTCAAACATTTGTCACGCATCTTGAGTGTGGAATGCACCATGATCGTTACGAAGCAGATCAGTTGCACGGACTTTCCCAAGCGGGAAAACCTCTGCTGGTCAAATATGATTTAGAGGCGCTCGCCCAGGCAGTCACAAAGGAAGAACTGGTGACCCGCCCGGCTACGCTCTGGCGGTACCGCGAATTCCTGCCGGTACGCAAATCAGAAAATATTGTGAGCCTGGGAGAAGTTCACACTCCCCTGATCCCCGTTCCCCGTCTGCAGGGAGGCAATGGCACCGTCTGGATTAAAGACGAGGGTCGCCTCCCCACAGGTTCCTTCAAAGCTCGTGGACTCTGTATGGCTGTCTCGATGGCGAAAGAACTGGGAGTCTCCAAAGTCGCGATGCCGACCAACGGCAATGCGGGCGCTGCGCTGGCCGCCTATGGAACCCGGGCCGGCATGAATTCCTATATCTTCTGCCCGGACGATACACCGGAAATCAATGTGCGAGAAATCGCTGCCCAGGGAGCCCAGGTCTGGCGCGTGAATGGTCTGATCAATGACTGTGGCAAGATCGTCGGCCAGGGTAAGGAACAGGTGGGCTGGTTTGATTTTTCAACCCTCAAAGAACCGTATCGCATCGAAGGGAAAAAGACGATGGGACTGGAACTGGCCGACCAGATGGGCTGGGAGGTTCCCGACGTGATTTTATATCCGACCGGTGGCGGGACCGGACTGATCGGCATGTGGAAGGCGTTTAACGAACTCAAAGCGATCGGCTGGCTGAAAGGCAAACTGCCCCGCATGGTCGCCGTTCAGGCATCTGGCTGTGCTCCCATGGTCAAAGCCTACGAAGCCGGCGAAGAACACGCAGAGCTCTGGCAGAATGCCCACACGGTGGCAGCCGGGATTCGCGTCCCGGTTGCAGTAGGCGACTTTCTGATCTTGCGAGCCGTCCGGGAAAGCAATGGTTTCGCGACGGCCGTCGATGATGAACTGATCACCGCCGCTCTGGATGAATGCTCGCAGAAGGAAGGGTTCCTGATGTGTCCGGAAGGAGCAGCAACTTACGCCGCCTACAAACAGGAACTGGCCTCGGGCAGAATCAGCCCGGATGAGAGTGCTGTGCTGTTCAATTGTGCCACCGGTTTGAAATACGAACTCCCGCCAGCCAACCAGTCAATCGACATTCATCAGCCAATCGATTACTCTCAATTTAATTAATCGAGGCAGTAGTAGAAAAACGTTCTTGCAGGAAGTAGTGACATGAGCGATGTTCTGGTAACAGAGAATATTCAAGGCGTGTCCATGAATCGTCTCATCCAGGAGCACGATGTCGAGTTCGATGCCTACCTGTGGCAGAATATCGATCTGCTCAAACAGAAAATTCAAAACACCAGAGCCTTGATCGTCAGAAATCAGACGAAAGTCGATCGCGAGTTGATCGATGCGGCTCCCGAGCTCAAAATCATCGCCCGGGCCGGCGCAGGTCTGGATAATGTCGACACAGAATATGCTCATGAAAAAGGGATCGTGGTCTGCTTTACTCCGGATGCCAATTCGCTCTCGGTAGCAGAACTCACTATCGGGCTGATGCTGGCATTGATGCGAAAAATTCCGGAAGCACGCCAGGATACCCTGACCGGCGGCTGGAACCGTCTCAAATTTACCGGCACGGAGCTTTATGGCAAGTCGTTCGGGCTGATCGGCATGGGACGCATTGGTTCTCTCACTGCGACACGCGCAAAAGCATTCGGAATGAACATCCTTGCCGCCGACCCGTTTCTCAAAGCGGATGCCCCTCAGCTCAAAAAACTCAATGCCACCCTGCTCTCCCTCGATGATCTGCTGGCTGAGTCAGATGTGGTTTCCTGCCATAGCCCGTTGACTCCCGATACACGCAAGATGCTGACTTATCAGCATTTCAGAAAGATGAAACCGGATGCCTTTTTCATCAACACCTCGCGCGGGGAGGTGGTCGATGAACGCGGACTGACCCAGGCATTGCTTGAGCATAAACTGGCAGGAGCCGCTCTGGATGTCCGGGAAACCGAGCCCCCCAAACAGAGCCCCTTAAACCAGATGGAAAATGTGATCTTAACCCCTCACATCGCGGCGTTTACTGTCGAAGCACAGGACCGGGTGGTCGATTCGGTCTGTGAAGATGTCCGCCTGGTGTTGAGTGGAAAAAAAGCAATCAATGTTTTTGAACCTTAGCCTGAGAGACACAGCCTGATGCAAGACGAACTCAAAGAAGACAAATGGTATCACGGCATTTCGCGGTACCAGTGGCTCGTTTTGACGATCGCCTCCCTGGGCTGGGTCTTTGATGTCTTCGAAGGACAGATCTTCGTTGCCAGCATGAACGAAGCCATGCCTTCACTCATTGAAACAGAACCACTGGATGAGGAATCCCAAAACGATCCGGTCGCTGTGGAGAAACAACAGAAAGAGATAAAAGGACGACTGGCTGTTTACAATAATATCGCGCTGGGAGCCTTTCTGATTGGCGGCGCGCTGGGAGGCATCGTCTTCGGTGCCTTAAGCGACCGGATTGGTCGTAAAAAGACAATGTCATTGACGATTCTGTTTTACTCATTCTTTACCTGTTTATCGGCGTTTTCACAGGAATGGTGGCAACTGGCCGGTTTTCGATTTCTGGTAGCACTCGGCGTGGGCGGGGAATGGGCGGTCGCAAGTACCCTTGTTGCCGAATCGTTTCCCCCTAAAGCTCGCGCTCGAGTTGGCAGCATTTTTCATGCTTCCAGTGTTTTTGGAACTTATCTGGCGATTCTGGCAGGTGCGTTTATCATCGGTAATGAAAGTATCCAGGAATATGCCGAAAAAGTTGACTTCCCCAGCCTGCCCTGGCGAATTGGATTTGCGTTAGGAGTTGTACCATCGTTCCTCATCATCTGGATTCGCCGATCCATGAAAGAACCGGATTCCTGGCAACACGCTCAGGAAGCAGCGAAACAGGACAGCAGCCAGAAGATGGGCACCATTGGAGATCTCTTTCTGCCTGACTTTTTAAAGAGTACCTGCATAGGTGTGTCACTGGCAGCCATAGGCCTGGCCACATTCTGGGGAGTACACATTTATGGTAAAAATGCGTTTTTAAATTCAGTCACTGCCGACTATGTCGCGGAACACTTTGAGGGTCAGCCCGATGTGACCCCGGAACAGATTAAAGCATTCAAAAAAGCCCCCCCTGTGACAATCAAATCGCAATTAAAAAAGTGGGAGATGCTGGGCATGTTCCTGGCGACGACTGGGGGAGGCCTCGGATTACTGGCGTTTGGACCGATCTGCGAATGGGTGGGAAGACGCGGCGCATTTTTTCTGTTCAATGCTGGCGGCTTAATCAGTTCGATTCTACTGTTTAACGTATTTGAAGGCGCCGTTGCTATCGGCTGTTTCCTGCCTATATTTGGTTTTCTGACACTGGGCATGCACGCCGGCTACGCCATTTATTTCCCGGAACTTTACCCCACACGTATGCGCGGAACTGGAACCGGTTTCTGTTTTAATGCAGGCCGCATCCTGGCAGCTCCTATCCTGTTTCTTGCTGGCTGGATGCAAAGTACTGCTGTGGGCTTGACTCTGGCGCAAACAGCGACGACGCTAAGTATGCTTTATATCATCGGTGCTCTCCTTCCTTACTTTGCGAAAGAGACCAAAGGCAGCGCTCTGATGGAATAACCCTCTCTCCGCCGCGTTCACCCCCGCTTTCTCGAGTCATCAGTAAAATCTTGACTCATATTGACTTGTTTACAATCATGATGTTTTCTGATCCACAGCTGTGGTTTTTTGTCCTGGCTGTTATTTTTCTGTCTGCATTCATCCAGGGAATTATCGGGTTTGGATATGCCATCGTCGCGATGGCAGTCCTTCCTTTAATGCTGGATTTTCGCGAAGCCAATCTCCTGGTTGCTTTAAGCATCGTATTACCCGTGATCTGGATCTTCTGGGCCTATCGGAAGCATTCGAATTTTAAAGTACTGCTGGGAGCAATTGCTGGTTCTCTGGTAGGATTGCCTCTGGGACTGCTGATGTTTACCGTGATTGACCTGGATTACCTGGTGCGCGGGACCGGACTGGTGATCCTGCTGATCGTGATCGATGGTTTTTTCCAGAAACCCGTTCAGACAGAATCCGGCCCCCAACAGGCCTCCCCAATCTGGAGTACGTTTGCCGGCTTCTGCAGTGGTTTCCTGGCCGGCTCAACCAGTATTGCCGGTCCGCCGATTGTGATTTATGCCATCCGGCAACCCTGGACACAGGACCAATACAAGGGATTTATATTTGGGTTTTTCATCCTGATCTCGATCACACGTGTCATAGGTTTGTCGTTAATGGGACTGGTCACCACGCCCGTGATCCTGACATCCGCCATTGCGATTCCGTTTGTGATCATTGGAATGGCGCTGGGGACTTTGATCGGCCCCCGGATTAATCCTGTGATTTTCAAACGCTGCCTGCTGATGTTACTCGCAGTCAGTTCGCTGTATATGGTCATTCAGGGAAGCGCCGACGAGAAAGAGCTGAAACCAGAGTTGTCCGCTCATACCACTCCCTCCACAAGCATAGTCCAGTAGCGGAACTAAGCTGACCGTGCTTCCCATTCCTGTATCCACTTGAGAACCTGCAGTTGTTCTGCCAGCCAGTCCTCACCTGCGGTTAATTGCCGGGCCACCAGCGGCAATTCCTGAACGGTGTCCACATCACTCAACTCAGGCAGCAGATGTATTTCACCCAGATCCTGAATCTGTTCCTGGAGTACGCATGCGGTGTCCTCGACACTGTAAGGCACATTCTGCCAGATCGCTGGATCAAGCGCAGTCTGGCTTCCAAACAGATAAAAGCCCCCATCGCAGGCAGGCCCGATTACAAACTGCGGCGTAGCACTTTCCACTGACAGGATCTCAACTGCTTCATTCAGTAACGTAACAGGCAGGTGTGGGGTATCCGCGCCCAGAAAAATGACGAACTGACTGAATTCAAATAACTGTTGTTGTACATGCGCCAGTCGGTCACCCAAGCCCCCGGCTCCCTGCCCCATGGTTTTGAACTGATTCCAGAGCGAATCCTGCTTCGCTTCTGGTTCGGCGACCGCCCAGAAGGGAGTGACGGATTTCTGGTTCGCGACGCTTTGTACAACCGCTGCGACTGCCTTTGCCGAAAGGATATGAAACTGCTCCGCCTGCACCGTGCCGACCGACTGTGCCAACCTGGTCTTCAAAGGGGAGTAGCCAGGAGTTTTTACGAAGACTGCGATGGCGCCTTGCTTTGACAGCATTTCCAGGTTCGATCTTTTATCAGAAGTAGTAATTGGGGGACCGCTTGTCGTACTGTCAGCCAGAGATGTTTTACTGTCACTTTCAGCCAGCCCTGCTCTCGATATTTCCGGGCACTGGTTTCGATTTCTGCGTCGGTGCACTTGAGACGAATTCCCTGACGCCTGGCCGCCCATACCAGCAGATGATCTTCACCATATGCTGCCTCTTCATTAAACCCTTTGAGTTCGCAAAACAAAGTACGTGGCAAACAGAATCCCTGGTCACCAAAGGGAACCCCCAGTACATGCGAGCGGAAATAAACGCCCCAGGAATTGAGTCGCATTAACAAAAAACTCTGGTCCTGAAAATTGAGATTAAAATAGAGAAAGGCCTCCGGACAGGAATCCAGAGTTTTTAACAATTGCTGCACAGCTGAATTACTTAATCGTGAGTCAGCGTGTAAAAAAAGCAGATGATCAGATTGAGCATAGTTCGCTCCGTAATTCATCTGGATCGCCCTGCCTCTGTCAGTACAATGCCAGTGGCTGCGGCTGTTTAATCCATATGAATTGAGTCGATCTTGAAATTCAGGTGGCGCTAATCCGTTTGAAATAAATAGAAATTCAGCAGTTTCCGGGAAAGCTCTCAGATCTGCCAGTAATTCCTGCCAGCTGCTATCCTCCTGCAATACGGGAATAATGACTGAAATCGAGCAGGCTGCGCTCCCCTGGTTGACGTTACTCATTTTTTTGTACTTAAACTGGAAATGTGTTTCGTTTCACAGTATTTGAATTCATAGTAGTACATAATACAAACTCCCAAAAGGAATGTTCATTCGGAAACGCAATGTTTCTGAAATTGGCTGAGTCGGATATACTGAAATAACCTCAGGCAGTCATTTTTTCCAGCAACTGTTTTCGTCAGGAATTTAAAGAAACCGACCGGACTTTAAAGGAACCTTGATCAAGATGAATTCTGTCAATACACGGCCGCAATCCAGTGAAGAAGAATCAGTCTATACCCGTTATGCAAATGCGGCTCACCAGGCTGAAGCGGCACTGTGCTGCCCTGTCGAATACAATCAGGAATATTTAACGATCATTCCGCAAGAGATTCTGGAAAAAGATTATGGTTGTGGTGACCCCACTCCTTATCTCTCGCCGGGTGATACCGTTCTCGATCTGGGCTCAGGGGGAGGCAAGATCTGCTATATCGCCTCACAGATTGCAGGCCCTTCGGGAAAAGTTATTGGGGTGGACTGCAATGCAGAGATGCTGGCTCTCGCCCGAAAGTATCAGCAGGAAGTCTCTGAAAAGCTGGGGTATTCAAATGTCGAATTTCGCAGTGGACTGATCCAGGACCTTAAGCTGGACCTGGAACTGTTGAACCAGGAATTGTCTGCCAGCCCGATCGACAGCCAGGCGCGCTGGCTGGAATTAAGAAATCTGGAAGAACGCCTGCGACAGGAGTCGCCACTGATCCCGGATGACTCGATTGATTGTGTAATCTCAAACTGTGTATTAAACCTGGTGCGCGAAAGTGATCGCAGTCAATTACTGCAGGAAGTCTTTCGAGTTTTAAAACGTGGCGGAAAAGCGGTCATCAGTGATATTGTCTGCGATGATATCGTGCCTCAACATATGCGGAAAGATCCTGAACTCTGGTCAGGCTGTATTTCAGGTGCCTTTCAGGAAGCCGCGTTTCTGAAAGCTTTTGAAGACGCCGGGTTCCATGGGATCGAAATTCTCAAACGGGAAGAAACTCCCTGGCGGACCGTGGAAGGTATCGAATTCCGCTCAATGGTTGTCTCTGCTTATAAAGGCAAGCAGGGCCCCTGCCTGGAACGGAACCAGGCGATGATTTATCGTGGTCCGTTTAAAAAAGTCGAAGATGACGATGGACACACCTATTTCCGTGGCGAAAGGATCGCCGTCTGCGATAAAACATTTCAACTCCTGCAGAAGGCCCCCTATGCAGCTCAGTTTCTTCCGGTCGCCCCATATCAGGATATTCCCCTGGAACAGGCACGCGAGATGGACTGCCGCAGGAATGCAATCCGCAGCCCGCTGGAAACCAAAGGCAATAATTTTGATCTCACGACACAGATTGTGGATGAGTGTTGCAGTCCGGACAGCGGTTGCTGCTAATCTCTGCCAGCACACATTCACTTGAATTCGCATAGACGGAAAACAACAATGGCATCTCTCACTCTGCTCAGACAACACAGTAAACTGGCGGATCCGCGCGAGCAACTTCGTATTCTCAACGAACGATCTCAACAACCGGCATTTGAAGCACAGTTTCAGAACCAGCAACTCCCGGGACTGCATGCGACATCAATTGAGACACTTCAGATCAACCTGGGAAAACTCTGTAATATGACTTGTGAGCATTGTCACGTTGATGCAGGTCCCGACCGCAGAGAAATCATGACGGCTGAAACCGTACAGGAATGTTTACAGGCCTTGGAACATCCTGGCTTTCAGACGCTGGATTTAACGGGCGGTGCGCCGGAAATGAATCCTCATTTTAAAGATCTGGTAATCGCCGCCCGGAAACTGGGAAGGCGAATCATAGATCGTAGTAATCTGACGATTCTGCTGGCGCCCGGTTTTCAGGATCTTCCTCAATTTCTGGCAGATCAGAATGTCGAGATTATCGCTTCCCTTCCCTGCTATCTGCAGGAAAATACGGATGCACAACGAGGCGACGGCGCATTCCAGAAATCAATTCAGGCTCTGCAGAAGCTGAATTCACTCGGTTATGGAATTCCAGGCTCCGAATTGAAACTGACCCTGGTTTATAATCCGGTTGGTTTCTCTCTGCCCCCCAACCAATCCGAACTTGAGGCAGCGTACCGTCGTGAATTGAATCAACGATTTGGGGTTCAGTTCACCAACCTGATAACGATTACGAATATGCCCATCAGTCGTTTCCTCAGCGAATTAATCCAGCAGGAACGCTTTGAAGAATATATGGAGCGGCTCGTAAACGCATTTAATCCGGCCACGGTATCCGGCCTGATGTGCCGTTCCATTCTTTCAGTCGACTGGCAGGGTTTTCTTTACGACTGTGATTTTAACCAGATGCTGAATCTGCCGGTCGCAGCACTCAAGCGAAGGCACATCCGCGATTTCGATTATGATGATCTCGTCAGTCGAAAAATCGTGACCGGTCAGCATTGTTTCGGGTGTACTGCAGGAGCCGGATCCAGTTGTGGTGGCGCGATAACCCCTCCCTGATACTGCAGCTCGTTGATGATTGAGCAGGCTCAAGAATCGCAGTACTCAGATGTGAAACCAGTTGATTCGTGAAGTCAGTTTAAATAATTGATGAAGTTCCACAGACCGTAAATACCAGCCATTCGCTGCTCTGCCCGTTTACTGACTATTCAGGTTATCACTATCTCTTTTTATGGGGAAAATGACCCGTGTGGAGAGAAATATTTCCTGTCGCTAGTGAAAAATGGGGATTTTTTCCTAATGCGTTTGCGCCACGGAGGCGGAAATAGAACTATATATTTCCAGTTCATTTTTTTCGCACTTGACAAAGCATTTTAAATATCATAATGGAAATATTCTGAACTTAATATTTCCCTGAAAACGGTCGAAATAGTTCTTCCCGAATGTTATAAAGATCCCACGATTGGATGTTGACATCGGGCTTTTATGCTCTGTAAAAAATCGTTTAGAAATTTGGAAAGATTGCACAAAGAAACAACGAGGATTTAACTGTGTTACTAGCCGATTCAACTCTTATCGAATCTACTGAAGAACCTGATCTATTTACGGAAGAGCCCCCCATCGTTTTCTTTTCACTGGATGACGATGAAGAAAACATTGGTTTCGACGATCTGGAAGATCTCGACGATGATGAATTCGACGATGAAGAAGACGACTTCGATGATGACGATGAAGAAGAGGATGATGACTTCGATGACGAAGAAGAGGATGAGTTTGACGACGAATTCGACGACGATTTCGATGATGATGATGACATCTTTTAAAGCTCATTCGCAGTTCAGCAGAGGAATTCGTCTTTGATTCTGTTCAAAGACGAATACGCCGTTCACTTCTCCGCCTAAATAATGCGTCAGACACGCACCACCCGTCAACCACCTGAGTATAGTTGCTCCCACCAGCTTCCTGAACTCTCCAATAGAAAATAGAAACTAACCATGCAGGGACTGGTCGAAAAAATTAATGATGCCGTAGAGTTTCTGAAACCTCAGATTTCTGAAGCGCCCCGCGTTGGTTTAATCCTTGGTACGGGACTGGGTGATTTTACTCAACAAATCACCCAGACGAATTCCATTCCTTACGAATCAATTCCTCACTTTCCCCGATCCACTGTAGAATCTCACGCAGGTCAGCTGGTCTCTGGAAAATTAAATGGGACCCCGATTATCGCGATGGAAGGTCGGTTCCATTTTTATGAAGGGTACTCCATGAAGGAAGTCACCTTTCCAGTCCGGGTAATGAAAGCCCTCGGGGTCGAAACTTTGATCATCACCAATGCATCGGGAGGGATGAATCCACGCTATCATCTGGCCGATATCATGATCATCGACGATCAGATCAATTTAATGGGTGACAATCCATTACGGGGTATCAATGATGACCGACTCGGCGTCCGCTTCCCCGATATGAGTGCCCCTTACGACCGCAGCTTAATCAGGCTGGCTGAACAGAAGGCACTGGAACTCCAGATTCGTACTCAGACAGGTGTATTTGTAGCCGTCACCGGTCCAAACCTGGAAACACGCGCGGAATATCGCATGCTGCGTCAGATGGGAGCAGACTGTGTGGGAATGTCGACTGTTCCTGAATGCATTGTCGCCAACCATGCTTCTCTGAAAGTATTGGGCCTCTCGGTAGTGACGGACCTCTGTCTACCCGACGCGCTGGAACCTGTTGAGATCAGCAAGATCTTAAAAGTGGCAGCAGATGGCGGTCAGAAGCTGGCTCGTCTGATCCCGAAAATCATTGCAGAATTGTAAGCGATATTATCTGCACGAGCATACCCGGGAATCTCTGAGAAAGTCATTTTCCCCGGGAATGATAGGCCAGATACCAGTCTACAAATCGATCAATCCCCTGTTCAATCGAGGTAGAGGGTGTGAATCCCGTTGCCTGCTGAAGCTCTGAAATATCCGCATAGGTTTCCAGAACATCCCCTGGTTGCATCGGAAAATTTTCTCGAATCGCAGACTTGCCGATTCTCTGTTCTATCACATCAATCAGCCGGGCAATTCCGACAGGCTGATGATTCCCGATATTATACAATCGATAAGGGGCAACAGTCTGTTCATTCAGATCGACAGCAGTTGATTCCGAAACAGGTTCTGTTCGTACGGGTATCTGCTCCAGAACTCCCAGGACTCCGCTTACGATATCATCAACGTAGGTAAAATCCCGTTTGAGATTTCCGTGATTGAACACCTTAATAGGCGTCCCTTCCAATATCGCTTTCGTAAATAGATAGACGGCCATGTCAGGACGTCCCCAGGGACCATAGACTGTAAAAAATCGCAATCCGGTTGTGGGCAGATCGTACAGATGGCTGTAACTGTGGGCTATCAGTTCGTCGGCCCGTTTAGTCGCCGCATACAGACTGATGGGGTGATCAACGGCATCATGTGTAGAATAAGGAATCTTCCGATTCGCCCCATACACAGAACTGGATGAGGCATAGACAACGTGTTCCACTTCTTTCAGGCGACATTGCTCCAGCAGATTCACAAAGCCCAGCACATTACTCTGAACATATTCCAGTGGCTTGAGCAGGGAGTTCCTGACTCCCACTTCAGCTGCCAGATGGATCACCTTTTGAAAGGGATTCTGCACAAACAGATGTGAAAGTGATTCCACATCTGTAATATCTGCTTCATGAAATTCGAACGTCTCAAACTGCCGTAATTCTGCCAGTCGATCGCGTTTCAATCTGACATCATAATGGCTGTTAAGATTATCAACGCCCGTCACCCGATGTCCTTGTGAAAGCAGGCGTGCAGTAACGTGAAACCCGATGAAACCAGCCGCCCCCGTCACCAGAATATGGTTCATGACGATTCCTGTTGCATCAGATTCCGATAGTACTCAACGGTCTTGGCCAGACCATCCTTTAAAGCTACTTCAGGTTCCCACTTTAGAAATTTTCGTGCTTTAGAAATGTCGGGACAACGTTGTTTCGGATCATCGGTTGGTAACGTTTCATGCACCAATTCTGATTCAGAATTGACTGATTTGATTACTGCCTGTGCCAGTTCCAGCATGGTGTTCTCGACTGGGTTCCCCAGGTTTACCGGTCCGGTTGTTTCTTCCTGATTCATCATTCTCAGGAAACCTTCGATCAGGTCATCCACATAGCAGAAAGAACGGGTCTGTTGACCATCACCATAGATCGTCAGCGGTTCACCCCGCAGCGCCTGGTTGATGAAATTCGAGATCACTCGACCATCATTAGGATCCATTCTCGGCCCATAGGTATTGAAAATTCTAACGATGCGTATCGGCACCTCATGTGCCTGATGATAATTAATACAGAGCGATTCTGCGATCCGTTTGCCTTCATCGTAACAACTGCGCGGGCCAAGGGGATTCACATTCCCCCAATATTCCTCGACCTGCGGGTGCACTTCCGGATCACCATACACTTCGGATGTTGATGCATGCAGTACTTTGGCACGACAGCGTTTTGCCAGTCCCAGTACATTCACCATTCCGACACTTGATGTTTTAATGGTTTTGATGGGATTGTACTGGTAGGCAACCGGAGACGCCGGACAGGCGAGGTTGTAGATCTCGCTGACTTCCAGGTAAAACGGATGAACAATATCATGCCGGATCAATTCAAATCGGGGATGCCCGATCAGATGAGCGATATTTCTTTTGCTACCTGAAAAAAAGTTGTCGAGGCAGATGACTTCCCTGCCCTGTTCGATCAGACGGTCACATAAATGACTTCCCAGAAATCCGGCCCCGCCAGTTACTAAAACAGAGTTCACCTATCATTCCTTTTTGAAAATTAAGCCACGATGATCAAGGATCGCTCCCTTGAATTACAGCAACGTCATATCGCCAGTGTACTTAAACAGAACTAGAAAAACGAGAATAGATATTTGTTTCCACTCTGGAAATCTATGGAATTCATTCGAGAATCGTGAGGGACGAATCAAAACAGGGCCTGATACGACGAAAGATTCTGGAGAAAAACAGTCTTACGAGGCGTTACGTTCTGCCATTTCATTTGATGCAACTTTATTTACTTCCTGGCAGAGCAATTGCTTATCCTGTTCAATCTCAAAATCGGTACGCTTCAATAATTCAGCGTACACTTCGTCCACTTTCTGAAGCTCCAGCGGCAGGTTGATTTTAGACTGCAGTTCTGACAGGCTTGACGCAAGCTGGTGAAAAGAACGAGAGAGTATCACCCATTCAGACCCCAGCCTGGCATGTGCACTCAATACCAGACGGCCCGAGACCAGCCCCTGATCCATTGTAGATATCCCACCAATACCGAAAGGAATCCCGGCATTTCTGCAAATTTCAGACATATTGTCCACAATTCCATTCGACATCAGTTCAAACATGAAATTCAGCTCCATATCGAGATGTAAATCATTTAAACCAATATGAATTTGTGAGACATCAGGCAGTTGTACGATTTGATCGAGCTGATTCATTGCTCCGATCGTTTCTACCAGAGGCACCACTCTGGCACGTGAGTTGACCTGATTACAGAACCATTCTATTTCTTCCAGAGAACGGAACATCGGCAACATCAGAGCATCTGCCCCCTGGTCCAGGGCATTTTCAATCTCGACAGATGATTGCGGATTCAGAGGATTTAAGCGAACCAGAACTTCAGCATTCTGAATCGCGTCCTTCACACGCGAGATATTCTCTACTTTGTGATGAGAAATAACCGTATCTCGCCCCCCCTGACGCTCGACTTTTCCCAATAATTCGAGGTCAATGAAGATACAATGTACGCCACAGTGATCGACGTATTTTGCAATCTCAGGGCAATCAGTGATAAATAAATACTTCATTATAAAGACAGCTTCCCGTTGAAACTCGGCAAGTGATTCTTCAGGATCAATAAAACAGCCCCAAAACAAAGCCCCCCCAGTCCCACAGAGCACATAAACAGTTGGACATGATCCGACACAATATTGACTATCATAGTAGAAATCGAGATTCCTGAGAATGTCAGAAAGACCAGTGCTGAATAATGTTTCAAATCAATCCCCTGAATTACGGACACCTCTAATTTTACATACAATGAAACGGCCAGCCCCAGAAAATGCAACCAGCTGGTCAAAACAAACGCCAGCATGACCCCTGATATTCCCAGAAACTCTCTCAGACCCAGCGAAAGCAGGACGAGACAGACTAGTGAGACACAACTGATTTTAAAAGGTATGATCGTCTCATGTCTGGCATAAAACACATTCATTGTCAAAATAGATAAAAACAGGGCTGGCATCGACAGGATGGAAATCTGCAGCAGTTTCGCTGTATTTGCGACATCCAGAGCCGAAAACTGACCGCGCTGAAACAACAGTGAAACGACTGGTTCAGCACAGACGTAAATGGCAATTCCCGCAGGAATCGAAATTAACAGAATCAATCCGGCTATCTGGCTAACCATTCTCGCTCCTGTCTTCAGATCCCCCGCCGCAAAAATTTGACTCAATCGGGGAAAAATCACCATTGAGATCACGGCACCGATTAATCCTCGTGGCAGTTCTACCAGTTTTTGTGAATATTCAAACAGGCTGATCCCCCCTTCATACATTGAAGCAAAAGATCGTGATACAACTGGAAAAGCAACGACCAGACCAATCGCGGTAAGTGCCTGAAAGTATTTTACCATCAGCTGACGGTTCAAGGAACTCAAGCGGAAGAAAGATTGAAAAGCACCTTTCAAATCAGTTACAAAATAACAGCAGATGAGTTGAGTCAGTAACCGAAATGCACTTGCCGCCACCACTGCCCAGGCGAGAATCTCTATGTGCCCTGGTGTCACCCAGAGAAAAATCACCATGATCAGGACAAGATTAAAAAACAGGTTACCATAAGCGGGAATCACTGGTTTATGGTGCCCCTGCAGAACGGCAGAAGTGACCGCAGTGACAGCGCTGATGGGAAATGCGATCAAAACAATGGAAATCAGTTTGCCGGTCTCTTTTATTTGATCTGGAGTGAACCCGGAAGCAAGGAGTTCTGTAAACCAGGTCCCTCCCATATTCAACAGGAATGCCAGAGCACTGGTCAGAACAGCGATCACAAAAAAAGTCTGGACAATCAACTGACCGGCAGGCTGTTCAGACAGTTCACTGCGACGATGCATCTCTGGTATCAGAACCACTCCCAAAGCGCCTCCCACCAGCATGGCATTCAGGATATCCGGGACGGAAATGACCAGTATGGCAAGATCATTCGCATGGGTAACACCGAGCACCATTGCAAGTCCCAGGACGCGCAACAGACCTGTCATTCGCCCCAGCAGCATCGCCAGGGTTACAAACATCGCTGAGAGTGACGTGGCTCGTTGTGTCATGTACGCTACAACTTTGTTATTAAATATTTGTTTCAGAAATCATGTCGTAAGGCCGTCAGATGGTATAACGCTCTACGTTGAAATACTGAAGGTTCCGTCCGATCCACTCGGCAGTGGCACCAAGCCCTGCTTGAAAAGAGATCTGGCTCTTCCAGTCAGTCAGTTTCTGAATTTTCGTATTATCTGCCAGGAGGCGATTGACTTCACTTTTTTCGGGACGAATTCGGTCCTCATCACACAGGATGGGTACCTCACATCCCGTAACTTCCATCAGAATTTTCGCAGTTTCCTCAATAGACCATTCTCTGCCACTCCCTATATTGACGACTTCTCCCTCGGCCTGTTTACAAAGTGCCAGGGCAATCATTCCTGCCGCCGTATCAGTAGCAAAATTAAAATCGCGTGTGGGAGTTAATGCGCCCAGCTTTAATTCTGAACAGCCAGAAAGTAGCTGGCTGGCAATAGTCGGAATTACGGCGCGGGCCGTCTGCCGCGGTCCATAGGTATTAAAAGGACGAGCCGTGACAACGGGCAATTCAAACGATAGATAATAGCTTTCAGCCATCTTATCCGCGCCGATTTTACTGGCAGAATAAGGTGACTGACCGACCAGCGGGTGATCTTCATCAATGGGGACCCGTTGTGCAGAGCCGTATACTTCCGAAGTAGAAACATGTACCAGCCTGGTAAGACTGTCTGAACTGCGACATGCCTGCAGAACATTTAATGCCCCTGTGATATTGGTATCGACGTAGGAACGGGCAGCTACGTAGCTATAGGGAATGGCGATCAGGCTTGATAAATGAAAGACATATTCGCAGCCTGCGACAGCTCCTTTAACCCGTTCGGTATCCCGAATATCCCCCTGGATGATTTCAATCGACTGCAGTACTTCATTGGAAAGATCACTCAACCAGCCAATGTGGTTCCAGGAATTGTAATACACCAGCGCACGTACCCGCGCACCAGAGGCGACAAGCTGTTCGACCAGGTGGCTCCCGATGAAACCATCGGCTCCTGTGACCAGAACCTGTTGATCTATTAATGACTCTGACATGCTTGATTTCTTTAGTATTTCGCTTTTAAAAGGTCTATGCTGCCCTGCGGTGGTTTAATTCAATGTGTACCGCAATTTCATCACTTTCTTCCAGGTCACCCAGGGTTTCTCTCACGATCTTCAATTCAGAGCGTGCTTTATCCAGTTCTGCATGAGTCCCAATATCAGACCAGTACTCATGTACCGGAAACACAGCGACTCCGTCTTTCTGTGACAGTCCGGACTCGATAAGATCGGTCATATTGAATATCTGATTAGGGGGAACACGACTGACAGCTTCAGGTGATAGCGCATAAATGCCAGCGTTACATAAAAACTGCTGTGACGGTTTTTCTTCCAGGCAAATGGCAAATGGCCCCTCTGTCTTGATGACTCCATAGGGGATCTCGACATGATAATCAATGGCGGCGACAGTAATCAGAGGCTGGTGCTTTGAATGAAAATCCAGTAAGTACTGAAAATTGATCGAGGTAAAGACATCTCCATTCATTAACAGCAGTGGACCATCCAGTTTTTCTGTGATCAGCGAAAGCGATCCAGCCGTACCCAGCTTTTTCGGTTCGCGTAAGTAATGAATCTCCACACCAAATCGGCTGCCATCTCCCAGGTGTGATTCAATCATTTCGGCCAGATAATTCACTGCGACGTATATTCGATTGACGCCGGCATGTGCGATTCTGCGGACCTGTCGTTCAATCAAAGGCATCCCCCCTACTTCTACCAGGGGTTTAGGCAGATTCTCAGTCAGCGGTAATAATCTCCGCCCTTCACCACCAGCCATGATGAGGGCACTACTGAACCCGGTTGCCTGTCCCGGATCCGAATGGCGTCTGATTGCTGAAAGTAATGCAATATCAACGACGCAGTTTTGCTCATTCACCAGTGGCAGTGCTTCCAGACCACTCTGTTCCAGCAATTCGATAATTGATGCCTGCGAGGAACACACATCTGCCTTGGTTGGCCTGCGATTCATAATCGCTGTGACAGAATCTTTCAGTTTCTGTCCTGCCAGTAAACCACGCCGGACATCACCGTCGGTAACAACACCCTGTAACGTACCGCAGTGATCAACCACCACCGCGATGCCTTTTTTGCCAGATTCGATGGCGCGGATTGTGTCTCTGATATCTGCTGTCTCATTGATCAGACACTCATTGATCGAGTCCATCCCTGGTCTCCCTCTCCCGGCTGAGATATCTTATCAGTCACAGGATTCATTTCAGTTTGCAGGTACCCTATTAACGCCGTGAGGCGATACGCGGTCACTCACCAGATCATAAAACGATTTTTGTGTCGTCTGTGTCAGAGGACTTTCTCTGAGTATTCTGGCGATTCGCGGTGCTGACTGACCATTCCCATAGGGGTTGGTGGCAGTCTTCCGAAGCTTATCAAAGGCGGGAGAATATAACGTTTTAAACGCTGTGGCTATAGCAGTTTCGTCCGGCCCGCAGTCGATCACCAGTTTTGACCGAACTCTCCCTTTCTGCCGATCGCCCAGATTCACAGTTCCAATGCCAAAACCCGGAGCCTCAATGATTCCACTCGAAGAATTTCCCACTACGGCATCAACATATTGCATCAGTGATAAATATCGCAGTTGCCCTAAACTCGCATAAGCGTGGTAGTGATTACGGTCTTTTTGAACAAATTCATCAATCATCTGATTAATGATTCGTCCACTGGTATCAGCGTTAGATTTCGTAAAAATAATGTTTGTGTCTTCCTGCTGTTCCAGCACATTTAATAAATTCTGCATGTGGGATTCAGCGGTATCTGACTCCAGCGTCACCGGATGATATGTACACAAAAGATTGCGTCGATTAAACTGAAACCCCAGGCTGTCTTCGAGTTCCCCTCGACTGAGCAGCTTGAGTCGAGTGATATTATCCAATCCGATCGCACCCACATTAAAGACTCGATCCGGATTTTCTCCAAGTTGAATCACACGCCTGCGGTAGTCTTCGTTCGCTGTAAAATGCAGGTAACTCATTTTTGTGATTGAATGTCGCAAGGCATCATCAAATGCACCTTCTGTCACTTCGCCGCCATGTAAATGCGCTACTGGAATGCGGCTGATATGGGCAGCAGAAACTGCGCTGAAGATTTCATAACGGTCCCCCAGAACGACGATCAAATCAGGGTTCAGACGGGAATATGCCTCGGAAAAACTGATCAATCCCAGCCCCATGGATTTACAGATTCCGACCGGGGAATCTGAACTCATGACGACTTCCACTTTTTCATCGATCCGATACCCGTCTGTTTCGATTTCCTGATAGGTCAGCCCAAATTCAGGAGACAGATGAGACCCGGTCACCAGCAGTTGCAGTCGGATTTCTGAATCAGCCTGCAGTTCGTCCAGTAGAGGTCTCAGCAGGCCATATTCCGCGCGCGAACCGGTTATCAGACAGACCGTTTTATTCATAATTCAATGATTTCGTCTTCCTGATAATCCCGCCGGGCGATCTGGTTCAGCATCTGATCCCAGAGCATGGGGCTGATACCGGTTCCCGGGCGTTTGACACAGAGATTACGTTCAGTAAACGGCTCTCCTTTTTTAATGGATTCTGCAGCGACAATACTCTTGCGGACAACAGGTTTATTCTTTGCTTCCGAAAAAGAGGGCTTCTTGAGCGGGCTCCCCAGCGACCTTTCCGTATTACGAATTCCACGAACGAGCATCAATAGCTCATCCGGCTCCAGAGAGGCAGCATGGTCAGGGCCTTCCATATTTTTGTCGAGTGTAAAATGTTTCTCAATGACACATGCTCCCAAGGCGGTTGCAGCGATAGAAACTTCTATACCCAGTGTATGATCAGAATATCCGACTTTCACTCCCAGGGCATCTCTGATGGTCTGCATCGCTTTGAGATTTACATCCTGAATCGGCGTGGGATATTCGGTATTGCAATGCAGGACTGTGATGTTGTCACGCTCTGTTCCAGCGGCGATCAGGATATCCAGGGCATCTTCGATCTCGCCCAGGTCTGCCATCCCGGTAGAAAGAATTACTTTATGAAAAGTCTCTCCCACTTTTTTCAGGTAGGGATAGTTGGTAATTTCACCAGAGGGAACCTTGATTCGCTCCAGACCGAGGCCTTTCAACAGGTCAATACTTTCCAGGTCGAACGGAGTGGAAATAAAAAAGATTCCGGCATCACGACAATAGTCAAATAATTCCAGATGCGTTTCCCTGTTAATTTCGAGTTTCTTCAGCAGCGTAAACTGAGTATCCTCTTCTCCGTTTTCCACACTGTTTTTCAACTGATATTCCGCTTGAGGCGCAGATTTACAGACAAGTTTTTCCGTTTTGAATGTCTGGAATTTAATTGCATCTGCACCCGCTTCCACCGCGGCATCGATCATTTTTTTGGCGGTTTCCACACTCCCGTTATGATTCACACCTGCTTCTGCGATGACAAATACACTCATTTCGCTGGCACTCCTTTGACTAAAGCTCCGTCTCTGACATCTCGCGTCACGACAGCGCCTGCTGCAATGACTGCATTTTCACCGATATTCACACCCTGAATGACAACCGCCCCTGCTCCTAGAAATGCACACTCACCAACTGAAACACCACCACATAATGTTACACCTGGTGCTAGAAAGGCATGCTTGCCGATCCGACAGTCATGATCGATCCGGCTTCCCGTATTCACGACAACTCCCTCCCCGATCTCTGTATCAGTTTGAATGATTGCCCCGGCCATAATTTGAGATCCTTCACAAAGCTTGACATCTGACGCCAGCACCGTCTGGGGATGAATCAGAGCCGGTTGCTGAAAACCCAGATCCCGACATAGGTTAAATAATTTTTTCCTTAAACCGTTCGATTCAGTGCTACCAACGGCAACCGCAGCATGCCTGATTCCCTGTTCGTACACTTCTGTAAGCATCGCATCGGTTCCCAGAACTTGAATCCCTTTGATTGTGTGTCCGATGACAAGCTCAGGATCCAGAATTCCAAGCACTTGAAACGATTCACAGTGAAGAATCAGATCGATCAGCACCTTGGCGTGACCTCCGCCTCCTAACAGAATGATGGATTCCGGTGAATGATTCATGACTGATCAAAATAGGTTTGAATACTCTTCACTACAAACCTGATTTCCTCCTCAGTCAGCTGCACACTGGATGGGATCGAGATACAATGCTCAAACACTGCTTCCGTTTCTTCCAGCCGATACTTCTGACAGTCCTGGTACATCGGTAAGGTATGCATAAGTTTCCACGCTGGCCTGACCTGGATATTCTCGGAAAGGAGATGATCCATGAGAGGTTTCCGGTCCGCTGCCGGAACCAGCAGCGTACACAGCCAGAAATTACTTTTTGCCCAGGGTTCTTCCCAGGCCAGATCAACCTGAGGGATTTCAGAAAGCAGCTGCCTGTAAAGTTCTGCGTTGCTTCGTTTAATTTCCAGAAAGGAATCGAGTTGCTCCAGTTGTGCCACTCCCAGAGCCGCCTGAATATTGGTCAGCCGATAATTATAACCCACTTCGTCGTGTTCGTATTCAGACGGTTTGCTGTTGGCCTGCGTACTGAGATGGCGGATCCGTCGCGCCAGGGACTCCTGGTTTGTTGTTACCATGCCTCCGCCGCCACAGGTAATGATTTTATTCCCGTTAAATGAAAAACATCCGACTGTAGCGAGCGAACCAGTTTTCTTTCCCCGATATTCAGACCCGAGACTTTCCGAAGCATCTTCTATGACGGGCAACTGATACCTGTCTGCAAGCGAAACCAGTGACGACATTTCCGCAGGATGACCAAAAATATGAACCGGTAAGATAGCCTTGATGTAGCGTCCAGTCTGTTTATTTTTCAGCCCTGCTGGATCTGAAATACATTCCTCTTCCAGAAACTCCTGTACCTTCTGAACATCGAGATTCATCGTTTTCGATTCGGATCCAATCAATACGGGATTCGCTCCGCAGTATCGAATCGCATTTACTGGCGCAATGAAAGTAAAAGCGGGGACAATGACTTCATCACCGGGTTGTACTCCACATGCCAGCAGACTGAGGTGCAAAGCAGCAGTACCGTTGACGGTGGCGATACCATATTCTGTCCCTACATATTTACTGATCCGTTGCTCGAACATGTCAACATAAGAACCAACAGAAGAAACCCACCCCGAATCGAGGCAGTCCTTCAGGTAGTTCCATTCATTTCCAGCAAGATGGGGAATGGATAACGGAATGAGTTCGCGCATGATTTGCATTATTCAAATAGAATCCCGCAGAGCTGCTCCCTGATTTCAGGCAGCTGTTCGTGTTGCCGTCTGACTGACTTGATTCTCCATCAACAGACTGGCAACGAGAAATTCCCATTCTGTATCAATTTCCCAGGACCGCTCTGCAGGCATTTTATACCCATAAGTTTCACCCTGAGGACGAAACGTTTTCGTTTTCCTGAATTCCTCGGTCCGGAGTACATACAATGCACCATTAAACGCATAGACCTCCGGCAAGAGCTGCCTGCGGAGCGCAGACTCTTCCTGCTGTGGCGTCAATTCTACCAGCAGGCCTGCTTCCGTCATCAACCGCAAACAGACCGGGTGGCTGGGAGCTTCCATCATCCCAATGACTGCTTTCGCATTTTTCTCTCTGGCAAATCGAATGGAGCCGTCAATATCATCAGCAATCCGGAAGGGTGAGGTTGGCTGAAGCATTGTGATATATTCAGACTCATACTGCTCATGCTCAATCAGCCAGTCGATGGCATGCAGCACAACATCAGCATGACTTGAACCATCCAGAGACAACTTCAGAGGTCTGAGAAAAGGGACCTCTGCACCATACTGCCGGGAAATTGATGCGATTTCTTTATCATCAGTTGAAACAATCACCCGCTCCAGTTCCTGGCTCTGAAGCGCTGCTTCAATCGTCCAGGCAATCAGAGGTTTCCCAGCCAGGACTTTGATATTCTTCCGAGGCACCCCTTTTGAACCACCTCGGGCAGTAATTAATCCAATCGCGCCGGCCATCCCTGGCCCCCTTCCTCATTATTATCTGATCGTCAGTTTCTCAAGAACAAACTCTCTACTCCCGGAATCATGATCGCCGACCAAAAGAAAGGAGCACGGGGCAGATCATATTTCAACCTGTTTTTTGTGTAAAGGTGGAATCAATTCCCCGATCGGAGATGATCTGAATCGTCCAGATATTCGCCCCCCTGCATTAAGCCGCTTCACGGGCAGACTCTTCTTCAGGCTGAGAATTCGGAATGGATTTCAGAAGATTTTCCTCCTGAGTTACTTTGATTCCGGCAACCCCTCCTGCCAGCGTCAAACCTACCAGGTAACCAAACAGACAGCCTTCGGTCGTGTCCAGCATCAGAGAATTGACCATACAGACAAGCAGGTAGACTGCCAGGACCGCCTGCCCCAGGGCCTGGTCAATTCCCGTGAGTTGACGTGTCGTCAGCCAACTTACCCAGAAGAAACACAGAAAGAGTCCGACACCGATGATTCCATTTTGAACCAGCAGCATCACATATTCGTTATGCGGGTTCTCAGTTATAAGCTGACCTTTCTGCTCCATCAGTTCTCGATATTTCATGGCAAAACTGCCGATCCCCGAGCCCATCAGAGGACTTGACCTGGCAATCTGCAAACCGTTTTCATAAAACTCCAGTCGCAGGTCCACTGAGCTGCGACTCTTACTTGAATTGCGATATTCTTTTATTTCTTTTACGACTTCATTGATCCGGTTATGAAATCGTTCTGAATTGTGATAAGTCACCAGCCCAATGAGTCCCACACAGGCTGCTGCGGGTAAAATTCCTTTTGCCCCCAGCTTCTGATACATGAGCAGGCCAATCAGGATACCCAAGGCCACATATCCGGAGCGCCCCGGAACAATTGCCAGAACATTAAAGGTGGCGATGACAGCGACCAGGGCATATGGCCAGCGTCTGGCCGGGTGTTCCAGAAATTTCCAGGCAGCAATATAAACCAGAAATGACATCAGGATATTTTGTGTAATCCGGTTCTTAAAGATTGCGTTATCCATAAGACGTACAGAATAATCAATCGAAAATATCCAACAGCTCAGCGAGGCAATCAATGTGATTATCATTGCCAGCTCGAACATCTGAATCCCACGCCTTCGCGCGCGCGGATCAATAAAAAACGCCAGGTAGATTGGCATCATCAGAAACTGGCGGTACTTAAATAAATTTCTGGATGCCAGCGACAGGACCTCAGGTGTGTATAGCAGACTACAGGCAAGACAGCAGAACAGAACCACCGAAATCGTGACAATCCGGTATTTTTTAAAACAGGCGAACGTAACCCGATATTGCCCGGAGAGTACCCAGCAGAGAAAAATTCCCAGATTATAGACGGAAGTCAAACTGGTCGAAACTGGAATCGCAAATCCAGCAAATATCGCCAGGTACACCCCAACCTGAAACGCAATATCCTGAAATCGAGTTCGGTTAAGATACCCGAAATCAAGTGTATCGATTTGACTTGAGTTGCCCTCAAAAATGTGCATTAGTTCCATTCCAGTAAAAGAGGCTGTCCGCCTCGAAGTCAAATCATCTGAGTCGAGGGATCATTTCCACTCCCGGTCCCCTTTTGATTAAGACAATACTTAAGCGTTCAATAGCATGAATGCTGCTCCATTGCGATACTAATTTCTCACACTTTGAATTTATTACATTCAGAGTGAGCCCTTCCAGACAACCTGATCGTATCACCGCTTATAATTTCACATAACCCATAACCTATATATCACTTACAACATGAACAGCATTTCAATTGCTACCATCACAGGCAATCACTTTCTGTAGTGTTCGACACACGATTTTCAAATCGAACCACAAACTGCATTGCTCGACATAATCAAGGTCAAATTCAATTACGGTTGCCTGAGACAAAGCACTGCGTCCAGAAACCTGGGCCAGTCCGGAAATCCCCGGCCGTACACTGGACCGCCTCGCCCGGATGGCAGGAGAAGCATCTTTCAACTCAAATCCGACATAAGGTCGCGGTCCAATCAGACTCATTTCCCCGCGAAAAATATTAATCAGTTGAGGCAGTTCATCCAGGCTGGTTTTACGAATCAATTTTCCAACGGGGGTAATGCGGGAGTCATTGGATCTCGTAAATTGAGAACCTGTTTTTTCAGACCCCGATCGCATCGAACGAAATTTCAGGATTAAGAACGGTTCTTCATTCACCCCCAGGCGTTCCTGCCTGAAAAAAACGGGGCCCGGTGATGTGAGCTTGATCATACTGGCAATCAGTAAGAACACGGGAGACAAAATCACCAGTGCCATACTGCTTAGCAGCAGATCAAAGGGTCGCTTTAAAAAATAGCCAGAATTGACATCCGTCTCTGATGCATCTGCATCTTGATGCTGTTTCATCAATTGAGGATCAAAATGTGGTCCCCCCTGGCTGAGATTCGTTTTTTCAGTCGATGTTTGCGACAGTTTAAAATCGTCCATGATTTTTCACTTATCCGAATTGTTGATATAAACAAATGCGAAATTCAGGCTGCAATGGAAGAACCGGTCCCCAATTCGACAGAGCTGTTGACCCCCAGTTCTGCAAAAGTCGGTGCATGATCGAATGTCTGATCTATAAAAGTACGTTGCCAGAGCTCTAATGCCAGCAGCGCACGAATGGCGCGCGTGTGATTGACCTTTTCATTTTGATGATCATTGATCATTTCCCGGACCCGTTCCGGCTGGAACATTTTTCGATCCAGTGATCGCTCAGACAGCAGAACTTCATTGACAAACGGAGATAATTCGCGTTTAAACCATTCTCCGATGGGCACTGTAAACATCTGTTTTTTACGATAAATAATCTTCTCGGGCAGAATTGATTCGCAGGCTTTCTTGAGAATGGATTTCGTAACACCATCCCTCAATTTCATGGAGCCTGGTATGCGAAACGCCAGATCGACCATGCGATAATCCAGATAAGGCGCACGCGGTTCCAGTGAAACAGCCATCGCCATTTTATCGGGTTTCACCAGATTATTACCGGGCAGCAACATTCGCGTATCAAGGGCCAAAGCTTGATTAATGGGATCCAGATGACGGAAATCCTGTAAATGAGACCGGGCGAAACGACTCGCATCCAATCCCGCCAGCTGTTGTCGGGTGGATGAAGAAAAGAGTTTCTGCTTCTCAGCAGGCTGTAACAGGCTGATTGCGCTGATGTAAGCGGATTCAATTTGCTCACGTGGCAGCGTGAGATCCTGATTCGCAAAAAAGTTCCGATGAACATCGTAGCCGGCAAATAACTCATCTCCACCATCACCGGTCAGAACGACTTTGACCGCTTTCCGCGCCAGTTGACTGACCCGGTACGTAGGCATAAAAGAGACATCCCCGTGAGGCTGATCATTGTGATATAACGTCAAAGGCCAGCTGGATGTCAAATTAGGACTCACAACGTCACAGGTATGTCGGGTCTGAAATAAATTTGCCAGCTCCTGTGCATAATGTGATTCGTCAAAACGAGGATCATCAAACCCGATACAAAATGTCTGCACAGGGTGAGGCAGTTCGCGACTCATCAGTGAGACCACGGATGAACTGTCGATTCCTCCCGACAGAAAAGCGCCTAACGGCACATCGGCTCGAAGACGAATATTCACTGCTGCCCGCAGTGTTTCAACGATCTCTTCTGACCAGGCCGATTCTGATCGACATTCCACAGGTTTTTCTGCCAGATCCCACCAGCGCCTGACTTCGGTTCCCTGTTGATTCACCTTGAGCAGATGCCCCGGCATTAAATGGGTAATATTTTGATACAGGGTGATGGGAGGAGGTACAAAATTGTACGTGAGATAGGCATCAAAACCTTCCCAGTTCATCTCTGCCTTCACTCCCATCGCAAACAGAGACTTGATTTCGGAAGCAAACAGCAGCCGCGTTCCATCATCATGCAGATACAACGGCTTCTGGCCAATTCGATCACGATACAGCAGGAGACACTGTTTTCGCCGATCAAGAATGGCAATGGCAAACATACCATTCAGCTGTTTAACAAAATCTTCTCCATCTCGTTCATACAGTCGGAGGATGACTTCCGTGTCACAACTGGTGCGACAGTTCAGATTTTTTGCAAGCTCCTGGAAGTTATAAATTTCCCCATTCTGGACAACCACGATCTGCTGATCATCCGAAAACATGGGTTGATGCCCGCCTGCCAGATCGAGAATCGACAGACGCTGATTTCCCACCAGCATTCCCTCTGCCTCGAAGATACCCCGATCATCGGGTCCCCGGTGAAGCATGCGATCACAGGCTCGCTCTGCCAGCGCTGTTCCAAACGGCCGCCGTTCGCGATCATATCCGCCAATAATCCCACACATTACGATTCCTTCCGTCAGATTTGAACAACCCTGTTCAGCTTGCTGCAACTGTCCTCAACGATGAAGTGGCACTCCGTGTCACTCCCCCCCACTGCTGAGGCAGTCATCGAACTCTGATATTAGATTCCTGTTGTATTGAAGTTGCGTATTTTGAATATTCTGGACACTTAACGGAAGAGCAGTTTTTAGCTTTCAGGCCGATAAACAGGCTGATTCCAGAGAAATACAGCTTCTGATAGAGTCCAAATATTCTTTCGTCCACCAAATGTGCCCTGGTTTGGTTATTGATTTCGTCTTGACAGAAGAAGGAATATCTCAGTTAATCCGGGCAGTTTTCAATTTAAATGATTCTGAAATCAGCATATTTCCCCAGAACATCGACGCATAAATGCTCTCTCACCGGACTAAATCAAAACGCGTGCTGGCAGTCAGCTACGGAGGCGGACACGTCCTCATGCTGATCCCCGTACTCACATACCTGGAGTCACAGGGATATGACATTCAAGTTCTTGGCCTGACAACCGCCGCTGCCCCCCTGCGAAATGCCGGTTTTTCTCCCCTCGGTTTCCGGGACATCCTCCGACCCGAAGATACTCGGGCGATAGAACACGGAACACGTCTGGCAGAAGAGATGCACCAGGGTAACAAAGTCAACTCTCTGGAAGAATCAATTGCCTACCTGGGGCTCTCATACGCCGACCTGGAAGACCAACTGGGAATCGAAGCAGCACAGCAGGAGTTTGAACGGATCGGCAGGCAGTCTTTTCTACCTCTCAATCCATTACGACGTTTCTTTGACTGGCTACAGCCGGATGTCCTGCTGACAACCAATTCTCCCCGCGCAGAACTGGCATCGATCCGTATTGCCGCCGAACGGGGGATTCCTTCAGTTGGCGTGCTGGATCTTTTCGGTCTTGGGTCTCACAATGACATTCCGGCCGACTATGTCTGTGTCCCCTTTCTGCAGGCAGCTGAGAATCTGGTCAACCGTGGTCTTAAGCAGTCCGCTATGACAGTAACAGGAAACCCGAATTTTGACTGGGTTTATCAATCTTCAATCACGGAAAGTAATGCTCCGGTCTGGCGCCAGGATCATCAGATCCAATCTGATGATCTGTTAGCACTTTACGCAATGAAACCTGGCTGGGATGAAGTGGAAGAATTGATCGTCTGCTGCCTGGAGCGGGCACTCGCGCTAAAACCTGAACTTAAGGTCTCGGTCAGACCCCACCCCAACAGCAACAGACAGGTCGCAGAGAACGTCATCCGCCGCCTGGGTGCAGCAGCATTTCTTGATGATACAACACCACTGCCTTTGGCAACTGAAGCCTGCGATATTCTCATCACTCATAAATCGACGGTTGCCGTTGAAGCGGCACTGTTTGGAAAACAGGTTGCCTTATTCCACTCAAATCGGGATTACAGTTCTTATGCCATCCCTCTAAATCTCTATGACTGGGGCACTTTCTCAACCACAGTAGAAGAAGGCATCAAGGTACTCACCTCGCTTCAAAAAGATTCAGAGGAAGTACGTCAACAACGTGGAGCAAAGGTGCGTAAGGCATGGAATTGCGATGGACTTTGTCATAAACGTATCGCCAAGGTTGTTATTCAGGCCCTGGTGCCTAAAACACAAGATAAGGTGGCGTAATTATTATTGGAACAGTTGGAAACAGTCCAATCCCGAAAATCCAACACACAGTACTGTTTCACAAGCTGGTACTCGAACTTACATAATAGATTTCTGACAGGAAGTATCTATGTCACAGCAAGATCAGACATATCGTTTTTTCAAATCACATGCGAAGGAATGGCAAATCAAGGCTGAAGATGAAGTTTTCAGCACGATTCATAACCGCCATCAGGCAGTGATGGAGACAATGAAAAAATATCCGACAGGATCGGCCTTACTCGATGTCGGTTGTGGCACCGGACAGTTAGCCATTGAAGCATCGACGAATGATTGGAACTCACTGGGACTTGATTTTGCTGAAGACATGATCGAGATTGCCAGAAAGAATAATGAAAACACCTCAGCGTCTGCAGAATTTATCTGCGGTTCCGTTTTCGATTTTGAGAGTGATCAGAGTTTTGACGTTATCAGCGCCCAAGGCTTTATTGAATATATCTCTCTGGAACAACTCGACGAATTCCTGCAGCTTTTGAAATCCATTTGTAATCCCGGAGGCTCGATTGCAATTGGATCTCGTAACAGACTGTTTAATGTTCATTCCATGAATCAATTCACAAACATTGAGAAAGAACTGGGAACTCTCGATTCACTGATTGAAGAAGCCGTTGCGTTTCATACCAGCGCATCCCAGGAAGAAGCCATTGAATGTATCAGAAATCTGAAAGCCGAATATGTGCAACCCGATACTCATCCATTAACGGGAATCGGCGTTGATACAAGATACCAGTTCACTCCCAGTGACCTGGCCAGCAAAATTGAACGTGCAGGATTCAGCGTCACCTCTGTTTTCCCCGTCCATTTCCATCCATTCCCTGTCAATGTGATGGAAAACAGCGAGGTTTTCACGATCCATAAAGAAGTAGCACGATTTGCATCAGATAAAATGATCACAAATCATCGCCTTGTTCCCTACTCTTCTTCTTATGTGATTGAGGCTGTCAACCAGTAATGGATGCGAGCATGCAGAAACCGGGCGACTTGACCACCGTCATGTATCACTATGTCCGGGAAATCAAAAATTCCCGGTACCCCGGCATCAAGGGGCTTGAATTTGCTGGTTTCAAAAGGCAACTGGATTACCTCGGCAGTCAGTACGAATTCATTTCGGCAGAACAGTTAATCGCGTACATTACCGGCGAATCGGCAGACTTCCCTGAAAAGGCCTGTCTGCTTACCTTTGATGATGGCTATCGGGATCACTTTGACTTTGTGTTTCCAGAATTAATGAAACGCAAAATCAGCGGGTGTTTTTTTCCTCCCGCCCGACCAGTTGAAGAGAACAGCCTGCTGGATGTGAATGCCATCCATTTCATTCTGGCATCAGCGACTGACACCAATCGCCTCTTTAACGATCTAAATGATGAACTGCGAGCCAGAGATTTTTCAGAATCATTTATTGAACAGCATATCTCCAGACTGGCCCAACCAGGTCGCTACGATCCTGCTGAGATCATATACATCAAGCGAATGCTGCAAAGAGAACTTCCTTTCGAATTACGAACGGAAATAACCAGACAACTGTTTGAAAAATATGTGGAAAAGTCTGAAGCAGAGTTCAGCAAAGAACTTTACATGACGGCAGCGGAAATTGAGGAACTGGTGCGATCCGGCATGTATGTTGGCAGCCATACCTACCATCATTTCTGGTTGAATGCCGTCGCTGCTGACACCCAGGAACAGGAAATTGACCGCTCACTTCAGTTTCTCACCAATATCGGCGCCCCCACGAGAAACTGGATCATGTGTTATCCTTATGGTGCATACAATGCAGACACTCTCGAAATCCTTCAGAGAAAATACTGTGTTATCGGATTCACAACAAAGGTCGGCGCTTCCAGCCTGGACCGGCAGGCGGCACTGGAAATGAATCGTTTTGATACCAACGATTTTCCTCAATAGTCTCCCGACTGGTCATCAACGGAGCGGATCAAGTCAGGGATAATTGGAGAGCGGTTCTTCTGTCAGATGCCCGATCACATCAGAGACACGTTTAACGATCTGCGAAAACATCTTGTCCCCTTTTTCAGCACTGGCCAGGTCGGGGCGACCGGTTGCCCCCGCACTGGTCCGCTGGAACATGTCGCGACAGACATAAACGCCATCAACCAGGTCGGGGGCATAATCATCGAAATTTTCCACCCTGGCACTTCGAACCAGTTCCGGTCGCAGATACATAATCAGTGAGGTTTCCGCTTCGCAGGCATGCCCGACTGTTTTGCAGTCACCTTGCATCACAGAAGCGATTTCTTCTTCAGCAATCGACCAGTAAGATGCTGCCAGCAATTGACAATTAGGAAAATCAACCTGCAGGCGTCGCAGAGCAATCTGCATGGGACCAATATTCCCACCATGACCGTTCAAGATCATGACACGGCGAAATCCATCCTTCAGCAGTGATTCGCATATTTCACAAAGTAGCGTCTCATAGTTTTCTACCCGGGACGTCAACGTAGCTCCCCAGCGCAGGTGATGCTGACTGGCCCCCAGCCAGAGCGTTGGTAAAAGTACGATTTTTTCTTTAAGTCGTTCTTCCACTTTTTCTGCGACTGCAGTACAGATAATGTCATCCGTACCGGTTGGCATGTGTGGTCCATGCTGTTCGACAGCAGCGATCGGCAGAATGACCAGAGTCTCCTCGCGAGATATATTTTTCAGTTCGACAGCTGTCATTTCCGCATATTTCATGTGAAATCTACTCTCTGGTATCCTGGGGATTCTTGAAATTTCCGTGGATCACATTCCAATAAGTGAGCGATTCTTCACCAGCATGCGGCTTCGTTTTCGCAGTTAACAGACTGACAACCAGGCCAATCAGCATTGTCAGACCAAAACCAATCGGCCAGAACCAGACAGAAAACCAGTCTGCCGCCAGATACATCAGGGAAATTGTAATCAATGCTCCCGAAAGCGCTCCGGTCATCACGCCGACGGTCGTTGAGTTTTTGCAAAAGAGTGCCAGGATAAATACAGCCAGCAAGGGACCGCCAAAGCCAGCAGTCATCTTTTTCCCGATGGCAAACACATCTCCCATCTCACCGACATTGCAGGCAAGAAAAATTGAAAGAATTCCAATCAGCACCACCAGTGCGCGATCCTGCAACATTTCGATCATATTATTTTCCGGTTTCCAATGCGCGAAATGACGATCCCGAAAATCGACCATCAGCGCCGTCGTCACAGAATGAATTCCTGAATCGATGCTGGACATCACTGCCGCCATTAATGCCACTAGAAATAAACCGACTACCCCAGGTGGAAAATGGAGACGAACATATTGCGGCAGCGCTTCATCCTGTTTGTTTAAGGCCCGGATATCCTCAGCCACATATTGGGGATAGGATGCATAATATTCAGGAATCGTCATCCCGTCTCCGGATCTCCAGTCAGGCAGTTCTCCATTCAGTTCGGTCGTCAGTACAGAGACGATTTCCTCGGGAAACTGTTGATAATGAGAATACAGACCGACTCCAATCGCCAGCAATCCAGGAACAACAATCCACATTCCCAGGATATTAATTGAGAAACCAATTTGTGATGTTTTTTCAGAGCGGGCAGAGATGTAACGCTGAACAGCCACCTGATCTGCACCAAACGCAGACAATCCCTCCAGAAACAGGCCAATCAACAGGGCCCAACTGCCATACTCCAAAGTCATCGAAGGTGTAAAATCAATGAGGACATTATCCCGACCTTCAAAATAGGTCGACCACATCCCTGACACGCCCCCCTCCGTCTGGTTCAAAATCAGCCCGAGTGTCAATAAGATCGTCAGGCTGAAGATAAAAAACTGTAACACGTCAGTCCACATGACCGCCCGCAGTCCACCGAGCATTGTATAAAAAATCGAGACAACGCCCAGCACCACGATGACTGTTACCTGATCGACCTGCATAACATTCGCCAGCACAACGGAAGCAGCATAAGTTGCAGAAGCCATCCAGCCGATGCGTAGAAAAATAAATAGCCCGCTGGCAAGGGAACGAACGGAAACGTGATACCGTCTTTCCAGATATTCATACGCCGTTTGACACTTCAGCCGTGCATAAACGGGAATAAATACCCAGAGAACCAGGGGAGCCATCAATGAAATGGCTATCAGAAACAGACTGATCCTGAGTCCACTGCCGTAAGCAATCGAGGGATACATGACAAAACTGTTTGCGGAAAACAGGGTGGCCATCACACTCAGCCCCACAGGCAGCCAACCCATGGAATTCCCGGCTGCGAAGAATTCCTGGCGCGACTGGTTGCGGCCGAAATAAATACCCAACCCAATCGAAAACAACAGATAGGCCAGAATGACACCGTAATCGAGCGAATGCATCTTGCAGTCAGTTCTAAAATGATTTTTTTAAACAGGTACAGCGAATCTTCTCGCTGCTGAATGGCCAGCGAAATTTACCCTGAGTACGAGTACTCTGACTTCAATGCGTCGCAGTTTCATCAAAACGGAATGCCGGTTTACCAGTAAATGTGGTAGAGGTAATCGTGGGACAGATTTTCATCTCGATGTGTTCGATAACCAGTTCGGTTCCACGAAAATGACTGATAGGGGGATTATTCTGCTGAAACAGGGAGTCGGTCAGATCACGGCAGAGAACAGCATTTTTCCCCTGATACACCATCTGACGTAACCCGAAAGGTCGGCCGCAGACACACAGATTGGTGTGGACTCCCATCAGGACCACATTTTTGATTCCCTTTACTTCCAGCAGATTGTAAATCTCCTGGCCGTTATCGCTGATGGCGTCTTCGTCGGCAATCTCGATAGTTTTAATCTGTCGGGTCCAGGGAATTTTTTCACCTTTCCAATGCCGCAAACCAGCTTCATCGGGTTCCCAGCCTTTGCAGTTTACTTTACAGCCACAACCGCCTGCCCGGACAAACGGCAACGGCGCTCCTTCTTTTTCATCATTCCAGTATTTCCACTTAAAATCGAGCGGTGCTTCTGCAAAGGGAGCATCAAGGGCACGTTGACGCTCGGGAGTCCCATCATAAAAATTCATACGACCGCTGGGAGCATGGATAATAAAAACCCCCTTTTTACGGGCCGCCTTCAGAGTTTTATTCATATGCGGAGCCATCTCGGCAGCGCGCCTGGCGGCCTGCTTGCAGGTATGATCATCCCACATATCGCAGACAATAATTGCAGTTTGCTCCGGTTTCCAGTAAACCGATTCTTTAACCGGGTGAGATTTGCCAGCCTGATTCTCCACACGTTTTTGCAAGAGCACCGGAAATACGCTCGTTTTTTCTGGGTCTGCAGTCCAACCTGTTGCACAAAGACTGGATACCAGCATCAAACTAAATAATCCGCCTGATATTCTCACACAATTAGAATTGATCCACCTCAGGTTCATGGCTTTTCTTTCATCTGGCAAACTGAATATGAACACACAGTAAGAAATCATCCATTATCATATCAAACCAGACTCATATAAAAAGGAATCCTAAGAAATCTCAAGGCATTTCAAACCAAAGTTGCGGTACAGATTCTGAATATTTTTCAGACAAAAAACGAACGCCGCTGTTTTCTATCAATGTGAGATATCAGACAGCACCTTTTGGAATGGGCCAATCGAATAAAAAAAGATGTAATCATTCGATGATCAAATAACATGTGCACACAGAATAAAACCGTTAAAAGCAAGGTATCAGTCTACTCAAGCGGTGAAGAGTCATTGATGGACGTTTCACAGTCTCGCCGTCATCAGATTTTTCTTCCACTGCTGAAATGGTTTGCGATCCAGGGAATTACTCCCAACCATCTGACCCTTTTATCTTTACTTTGCGGAATCGGCTTCTGTTTTACCTTCGGGCAATCGTGGGAAGCCGCGAGGCTGGTGTCGTTCGGTTTACTATTACTGCACGTTCTGCTGGACGGCATTGATGGTCCCCTGGCCCGATTTCAGGGAACGGCAGGAAATCGGGGATCATTTACCGATACCACATCGGACCAGCTGGTCGTAGCTTTCACGACCATTACTCTGATTCATTATGATGTCATCAATGTAGTCACCGGGGGGCTATATCTGTTTTTCTACACGCTGGTCGTGGTATTCGCCATGATTCGCTGTTCGCTGGCGATTCCTTACAGCTGGCTGGTCCGGCCCCGTTTTTTTGTATATGCGTGGATTCCCATTGATATTTATTTTCTGCCAGGCACCTTGAACTACCTGTTATGGCTGTTCGTACTCCCCCTGGCCTGGAAATCGATTACCGGTTTTTACAAAATCCGGAAAAAACTCTGAGGAGTTTGATCCGGATTTCTACTCAATCAGATATGAGACCGACTTATTTACTGGTCAGGTCAAACTGAAAATCGTTTTCCTGATCGGCTTTGACGTCAGCGCTCAAAGTTGACTTCTCATTATATTTTGCGGGCAGCAGTTCGTTTCCAGGTTCTTCCGGATTTTTCTCTTTCGAAATTTTGACGGTATAACTGCCGGGAGTTGCTCCCGTTGAATCCTGGTTATACATCAGCTCAAATTTTCCGTTTTCATCGGTCATCGCAAAGGCGGTTTTTCCCTGCTGAGGCTGAAAAAGAACGTTGGCAGACGGTAACGGACTGCCATCCAGGATTACGCTTCCAGTGACACTAGTCAGGTCAGGCAGTGACTGTCCGCCGGAACAGCCGGTCAGTCCTGCCAGAACGAGCAGGCAGCAGACGATTTTTTTTTCAAATGATATTATTTTCATGACTCTGTCTTTCCCTATATTTTCACCGTCCAACCACGGATCAATTCATAATGATCCATGTATGCGATCATTCGACTAGCAAGACTGGGGATTATTGAATCAAAATCCCCGCTGCTTCCGTCTTCTCACGATACAGCGGGAATTTGATAAATGATGTTATTTTAGAATTCGCCAATCACTTCGCCACCCCTGGCAGAAATCAGTGCCTGGACAACAGCGGTCATATTTGCATTTTCACTCAGGAAACGGACTGCACCATCTCCCAGCAGAATGTGGACTCCACCGACGTGAAAGCTTCCTGCTCCCCACCCATACACCCGCTGACTGTAAGCAGCATTCCGAGGTCGGTTAATTCCCTGACCGGTAGGTCGAATAAAATGGGTATGTGTAAAAGTATCCCAGAAAGGACCAAAGCCTACATAAGTATCAGATCCACTGGTCGTTTTCAAAAGAGGAGTTTCGATCAGCAAAACCGTATTACTGGTTCCGTCTGTAATTGCAGAGATTCTGGCAGAACCATTCAGACCGAGCACACCTTTTTGTGCATATGTGTCTCCCTGAAAGGAGGATGCTTTATCGGAATCGTATTGATTCGCGGCAACACCGTAACTCGTGCGGTGTGCACCATTCGAATAGTATGTCGAACTGGTTTCCGTCCCGATCGGTGTTCCACTGTCTGAAGGACAGAGAAAAACAGGTAGATTCGCGCCAATCAAATTAAATTGATTTGATGTAGCCGCAGGTGGTGTGTGTCCACAACTGGAATGCATTGCCGAACCACTGGGGATCGACCAGTTGTAAAGATTGTATAATGGTGCCTGATCCAGAAATG